>Ga0208044_1000201_pt1 | contig 54848 bp, 42 predicted proteins | sample Sb_taG_8_FD_187712 | JGI IMG/M metagenome (GOLD analysis project Ga0208044, IMG submission 187712) | Peat soil microbial communities from Weissenstadt, Germany - Sb_50d_c_BC metaG (SPAdes) (version 2) | ecosystem: Environmental > Terrestrial > Soil > Wetlands > Peat | place: Germany...
CAGGGATTGCAGTGACCCGTAATTGAACCATGCCAGAATGGTCAACGGTTGTGCGGCAGTGAGTGCGAAGAAAAAGATCGATTTGTCCGCACCAATCGCCCGGTTTGGTGACATACTGAAATAGTGGAGCCCCTCGTCGCGATCGGGCCCTGTTCGCTCTTTGACAAATCGGCGGTTGGTGTCAGGCAGTAGCCAGCGGGGGAGGGTCTGCGCACGACCTGAACCCGCTGGTCCCGGCGTCGTAGAGCGTGGGGCGGGAGAACAGTGGCCAGGTGGACGTTGGGGCCACTCACGTTTCCCGGGTGCGAGACAGTGGGTGGCCGCTTCCGCTGTCAGCGCCGATTTGTGGGCCGGATGGGGGTAAAACGCCCCCAAAAGGGGTCGAAAAGGTGGTTTTTTCGAAGTCTACCACGTGGATCATATCGGCGTAACCCCTGTATCAGCATACAGTTAAACCAAGAGTTGCTTCAGCGTGAGTCAAGGGAGGAATAGACGTAAGTTATTATTCAATATTAACTTGCGCCGAAAACATGGCTCGCCAAACTTCTGCCGGAAGCGGAAAACATAGCATGTCGTAGCATGTTGTCCCCTCCGGGTGGGGGTGCTGTACCAGGCTCGGCGCGCGGCATCGACGGCGGACCCCGAAGATCGTGGGGCATGGAGTGTGGGGCGTCGGGCGTGAAGCGTGGGGCGTCGGGCGTCGGGCGAGAGAAGAGTGGCCAGTGGCACGAGAACAGTAGCCAGTAGTCAGTAGCCAGTAGTCAGTGAATGCGAAGAGATGGAGCTGGCGCTGACAGAAAAGCGCCAAAACGAAGCCAATTGGTATCGGCCACAAATCTTATGCCCTCAAAGAGTTAACGTCGGATGGATTCGGCCTTCTTTATGCAAAACGAACCCAATTCCGGGGGTGAGGACGGGACATCGAAGGGCTACACACTCCGGAAGCCGGCACGCAGACAAGCTCTGCCCTTCAAGGCCGGGCAGCTCAAAATGCCAAGTAACGGGGCCGGGCGGCGGGACGGGACGCTACAGAACGAAGGGCGTTCGAAAATGCCTATCGTTCAATGCCCTTCGGTTGCGCTTCAGGCTTGTTGCAAGCGACTTCCCCGGCATCGTTTACATCCTCGACGGCGTTTGCACGGGTCTCTTCGGGATGCCGATCAGCGGTTGGCGTTCGGGTTGAACTGCGCCAGCGGGATTTGCTTGTAGAGCACAAGCTGCGAAAGGAGGAGTCCTCGCGGCGTGATCTGAAGGGGCAACATGAATGCGAAGTCGCCCTTGCGGGCATCGTTCAAGGAGCCGCGGGTGACTTCCGTCATCGTCATCTGACCCGTGTCGTCGGGAACGATGGTGGCCATGTTGTTGCCCGGCAGGCCAATCCGGATCATCTGGCTTTGCGGGTCCCTACCAACCGCGTCGCCCACGACGTGCAGCCGCGACGGGATGCCGCTCATGTTCGCGGGAACGGGGTAGGCCCAGCCGTAGAGCATGTTTTGCCCCGCGTAGTCCCAAGGGTTCATGTAGCGGTTGAACCCGGGGTCGAGCGTGGTCACGACCATGTTGTTGGGCAGAATGCTGTTGCAGGTGGGAGCGACGAGCGTTCGGTTGGACCCATTGAAGACATCGACGTGGTTCACCCGGACGACGTTCGACCCCGCGTCCTGGCCCACCGCCTCGACCAGGGATTGTCCGTTCAGGTCGTTCATGCTGGTTGGCCAGCGGATCAGGAACTCCTGGATGTCGTCGATGGCGATCGGGAATTGCTGGCCCGAGTGGTTCTGAACGACAATCCACCGCGCGGTCACGTTGATGACCTCGCCCCAGGCTCCCTGGGGAGGCAATTGAGGCAAGCCTCGGGGCTGTCCCACGACGGCCTGAAAGGCTACATCACCATTCTGAGCCTTGGCCACGAGACCGGGCAGCAGGCAGGCAGAAAGCAAGGCCACGAGGAGTCCAAACCCAATCCGCCGCATGTCGAGCATCTTTTCTCCTCCGGACATCTCGGGCGTCGGGTTAACCGTGGGGCGCACGCGCACGGGAAGTTGTAACCTCCCGGCTCTCGCTCAGTAATCGCTCTTTACGATATGCCTTTTGATCAATTAGAGCAACATTCTCTTCTTCGGTTTTCGGCCCAGCGTCGCCTTGCCGGCGCCGCGGGTCGGTTCTCGCCGCGGGCCGTGGTTTTTACTGCCAGGCGCGGTTTCGCGTTTGCGGTCATCCACCGGTTTCATGTAGAATATGTGACAGAGGTCCGACCTTTACGACTGGCGCGCACAACCGTTCGAATTCCTCTCCTTGAGGTCCTGGATCGGGGTCATGAGTCAGCACGAACAGGGAACAGCCGCGGAAACCCCGGCCTGGTCGTCTGACTCGATGGAGAGCCCCGTTCGCGATTTGACCGGCACCAAGCTGGGCGACTTCGAGGTGAAACGCCTGCTCGGCCGCGGCGGCATGGGGCAAGTCTATCTCGCGACCCAGATCAGCCTTAACCGGCCGGTGGCCCTCAAGGTACTGCACCCTCATTACCTTTCCAAACCGATCTATCTGAGCCGTTTCGAGGCGGAGGCGACGGCGGTCGCCAAGCTCAATCACCCCAACATCGTACACGTGTACACGCTCGGTTACGTGGACGGGGTTCGCTTCATCGCGATGGAGTACGTCGAGGGAACGAACCTGCGTGAGTACATCAACAAGAAGGGCGCGCTCGAACTGCCGCTGGCACTGTCGATCATGCGCCAGGCCGGCCAGGCGATCGGTGCCGCTGGCGAGGTGGGGCTGGTCCATCGGGACATCAAGCCCGAGAACCTGCTCCTGACGCGCAAGGGGCGGGCGAAGGTTGCGGATTTCGGGCTCTGCCGCGACCTGGGGGCGGGCCGGCTTCATATCACGCAGCCGGGCACGACGATGGGCACGCCACTGTACATGAGTCCTGAGCAGGCCCAGGGAAAGTCCCTGGACCACCGTAGCGATCTCTATTCGCTGGGCGTCACGTTCTATCACATGCTGAGCGGAGAGCCGCCATTCCGGGCCGATTCGGCCGTCGCACTGGCGCTGAAACATGTCAGCGAGCAGCCGGTCAGCCTGCGCGTTCGCCGGCCAGACATCCCTCTGGAGCTCGAGCGTTTGGTGCTCAAGCTGATGGCCAAGAGCCCGGCGGACCGTTACCAGTCGGCAGCCGAGATGCTGGCCGATCTGGCCAAGGTCCGGGCCTCGCCGCAGGCAACTCTTGGCTCGATCGGCGATGAGAACGCGATCTCGCTGCCCAGGGACGATGAGGCCACCAAGGCTGGAACCGGCAGCGGCGTGGCACGGGCCGCCACGACCGCCACGGGCACGCTTCCCCTGGTCGCGAGCTGGCTTTACCGGCCCAGGACGCTGCTCCTGACGGGAATGAGCTTCGCGCTGGTGGGAGCCGCTCTGGGATGGAGTGCCCGCCCGTCCGATCTGCCGGGGGGCGATCTTGTCGCCCGCAGGCTTCCCGGCCTGGCGCTCGAGCCGCGCTGGGCCTTGATTCCCAGGCAGGATAGCGCCGAGGAACAGTACCGGTATGCCCAGCTCCGCGCTGCCGACCTCGATCTGGCGGCGGCCTGGCTTGCCGTACCCGGGTTCCATGCACATTCCCCGGAGTGGGTTTCGCCGGCGTATCTTCAGTTTTCGCGGCGGCTTTACCGCCAGGGCGATCAAGATCGACTGTCGGCGTTCAAGGGAGAGCTCGTCGCCTGGCGAGCCGCCAAAACTCCCGACCAGGAGCTGGCGCGGATCATCGATTGTGCTCTCAAGCTGCTGAACAAGGACCTCGACGGAGTGATCGACGGCATGTCGCGGATTGCCGGCCCGGACGAGCGTGCCAGGGCCGGGGCGCGCGATGAGCCCAACATCTACGATCCTGGGCTTCTCGAGTTCAGCGTGGAGATTCTCGCCGATGCCCTCAAGCTGGCTTCCCAGCCGGGCCCTCAGGCCGCGGAGATCAAGAAGCAAAAGCTGGTCGGGATCCAGAATCGATTGATCAGCTATCTGAGAAAGGTTCGGATGTCGGAATGGGCCAGTCGCTAATCGCCGCCGCTGTTTCACGTCGTCCCGAGTGATCGCGTGTGGATTGGGAGCAAGGGTCATGGCTTTCTTGAAACGTGCCAACGGCGTCGCCGCCGGCCAGATCATCGAGCTGAAGCAGGATCGGACCCTGATCGGCCGATCCCCCGAGCACTGTCACGTCGTGCTCGATCCCAACGGCGTGAGCCGGCGGCACGCCGAGATCTACCGCAAGGGAGACGACTACTTCCTGGCCGATCTCAATTCCAGAAACCAGACCAAGGTCAATAACGGCAAGCTCTTCCCGGGCGCGGACCACCGATTAAATCCGGGAGACCGGATCAACATCTGCGACGTGGAATTTCTCTTTTATCACAAGCTGCCGACCGAAAATGGACTGAAGGACGACGGCGAGATCGTGATCGTTGCCGACGGCGAGAGCGCGGACGTGCCCCACCTGCACACCCTGGACGCCTCTCGCTCCAGCGCGATGGCGAGCATGGTCAAGCCCGAGGTCAAGCTCAAGGCCATCCTGGAAATCACCCGCGACCTCTCGACCGAGCTCAAGATCGACAAGGTGGCCCCGCGCATCCTCGATTCGCTGATGGAGCTTTTCCCCCAGGCCGAGCGCCTCTTCCTGATCATGGTCGATCCGGAAACCAAGCGCCTGGTCCGCAAGGCGTTTCGTTGCCAACCCGGGCGGCGGGGGGCCCATTTCTCCTCGACGATCCCGTCCGACGAAGCCCAGGTGAGCATCAGCCGTTCGATTGTCAATCATGTTCTGGTCCAGAAGAAGGCCGTGCTCAGCCAGGATGCCGGCATGGACAAGAACCTGCCGACCAGCGCCTCGATTGCCGACCTCAAGATCCGCTCGGTGATGTGTGTACCCTTGCTCACCCCCGACAGCCAGGCGCTGGGCATCCTGCAACTCGATACCAGCGACCGCAAGCAATTCCACCAGGAAGACCTGGACGTGCTCACCGCGGTGGCCAGCCAGGCGGCCATCTCGATCCAGAACGCCACCTTGCACGAGTCATTGCTGGAACGCGAGCGGCTCGATCGCGACCTGAAGCTTGCCGAGCAGGTGCAGAAGCGGTTCCTGCCACAGTCCGTGCCGGAGATTCCCGGCTTCGAGTTCTTCGCCCACTACGATCCGGCCTACGAGGTGGGCGGAGACTATTACGATTTCGTCCCGTTGCCGGGCGACCGTTGTGCCATCGCCGTCGGCGACGTCTCGGGCAAGGGGGTTGCCGCGGCGCTCATGATGGCCAAGTTCTCCGGCGACACGCGCTACTGCATCCTCACCGAAAACTCGCCCAGTGCGGCCACCATCGAGCTCAATCACCTGCTCCTCTCGGCCGGCATCGACGAGAAGTTCATCACCCTCAGCCTGAGCGTCCTCGACATCGGCAAGCGCACCCTGTCGGTGAGCTCGGCCGGGCATCCGCCCATCATGATCCGTCGGGCCGGAGGCAAGGTCGAGGAGGTGGGCGAGGAAATCGCCGGGTACCCGCTGGGCATCATGCCCGGGTCGGACTACCGACATCGCGAGGTCAGCCTGAACACCGGGGATGTCGTCGTCGTTTATTCCGACGGCGTGACCGATGCCCGGAACCTGCGCGATGAACTGTACCATACGCGTGAGAACCCGCGCCTGCTGCGCCGGGTGGCCGAGACCGCGGGCGGGCCGGAAACCGTGGGACGCGCCATCCTCCAGGATATCCGCGAATATTCCACCAACCATGTCCAGGTCGATGACATCACTTTGGTTTGCTTCGGACCTGTCGCCCCGGCGGCTTCACGACCCGTGACCGCCTGAGGCGCTGCCCCGGGCGGTCCCCGTCTCCTCGATCTATCCCGTCGTCCGCGACCCCTCTCCATGTCGGTCAAGATCAATAACATACGGCTGGAGCTTGATGATTCGGAGGAGGTCCTCCCCGCGCGCGCGGCCAGCCGCCTTGGCCTGGACCGAGAGGCCGTACTGCACTGGCGCATCCTCCGCAAGAGCCTGGATGCCCGGCGGCATGATGATCTCCATTTCATGTACGCGCTGGAAGTCGAGGTGCCCGACCTCGAGGCCCGCCAGGTTCGATCCCGGCTGGATCCCGAGGTCCAGCCTTTTGTCCCCGAGCGATTCTGGTGGCCCGAACCCGGCTCACGACCTCTGGACCACCGGCCCGTGATCATCGGCGCCGGCCCGGCCGGTCTGATCGCCGGCTACCTCCTGGCCGAGCACGGTTACCGCCCCTTGATCCTGGAACGCGGCCGCGCTGTCAAGGAACGCGTGGCCGACGTCCGCCGGTTCGACGAGGGGGGCTCGCTCGACCCGGAAAGCAACTATCTCTTCGGAGAGGGGGGGGCCGGCACCTTCAGCGACGGCAAGCTCACCTCGCGCAATACCGGGCCCGACGTGCTGCGGATCCTGGAAATTCTGGCCGATTGCCACGGCAAGCCGTCCATCCTCTACGAGCATCGCCCCCACCTCGGGTCAAACCGGCTGCCTCTGGTGGTTCGCACCCTGCGGCGGAAGTTCGAGCAGATGGGCGGGGAGATACGGTTCTCGTGCCGGGTCGAGGATCTCGATCTCGAGGACGGCAGGCTGCGGGGCGTCTTGACCAGCTCAGGGCATTTTCCGGCCCAGGTTGTGATCCTCGCCATCGGCCACAGCGCTCGGGATACCTACGGCATGCTCCTGCGGCGCGGCGTCCCCCTCGAGGCTAAACCATTCCAGTTCGGTGTCCGGATCGAGCAGCCCCAGCAGCAAATCGATTCGGCTTGCTACGGCTCCCGCTCCGGTCATCCCGCGCTCGGCGCAGCCGATTACGGCCTCTCGGTTCGCACCGGAAATTGCGACCTGTTCACGTTTTGTATGTGCGCGGGGGGCTATGTGATGCCCAGCGTCAGCGAACCCGGCTACTTTTGCACCAACGGTCAAAGCGATAGCCGGCACGATTCCCCGTTTGCCAACAGCGGACTGGTAGTGACTGTCGACCCCGCGGCAATCGGAAGTTCCCATCCTCTGGCCGGTGTTCACTTTCAGCAGCGCTACGAACGCCTCGCCTATCTCGTCTCAGGCCGATCTTACGCCGCGCCGATCCAGTGGGCCGGCGACTTCCTGCTGGCCCGACCAAGCCGGGGTAAGCTTCCCTCGAGCTATAGCCGGGGCACCGTACCCGCCGACCTGAATGGCCTCTTGCCCGCAAAGGTCACCGAGGCCCTGGTTCACGGTCTGCCAATCATGGACCGGCGGTTTCACGGGCTCTTCCTCAAGCACGCAACACTGACGGGTCCAGAGGCCCGCGGCAGCTCGCCCGTCCGAATCCTGCGCGACCCGCAGGGGCGCCAAAGCCCCGGGATCGAGGGCCTTTACCCCTGTGGCGAAGGGGCCGGCTTTGCTGGCGGAATCATCAGCGCAGCCGTGGATGGTTTGCGCACGGCGCGAGCCATCGTCGCAGCATCCGCTCCCCCCCACTGAATGGCATCTCAACAAAAGCCGAGGGCCGGGTTGCTCTCCAGCGCAGACCAGGCAGCGATCGGCCAATTCCGATCAAAAAAACAACGCGAATCACAGAGAGCCGCACAATTCGTGTCCGGACGAGCAGTCCATGCATCACGTCACCGTGGATTTGCTGCTTTTAGCGAACATAGCGATTTTGTTATTGGACGAACTTCACTGCACTTCTTAACATGGTGTGCTGCACCCAGGACTCCGGCAAACCAGGGCGATCCTCATGATCATCCAGTGTCCGAACTGTCGGTTTTCGGGCAGGGTCCGCAGCTCTGCCGTGGATGGTCCACACATCGCGAGATGCCCAAAGTGTCGATTTCGCTTTGAGCTGAACGCGCTTCTTGCCGACATGGACGTCGGGATGCTCGCGGAATCGGAGCTGGACAGTGGACCCGGCTCATCCTCGTATGAGCTCAAGGCGATCACTGAAGACCTTGAGCAGCCGCAACCGGCGGCGGACCGCCGTGATCCTTGGGGACATGATCAAGGAGCAGTTGCGTTCAACGGGAGCGGCGACGATCGGGTCGATCCAGCCCGAAGCTCTATCTCGTCGGCCGCGGCACCCTGGGAAACACCAGCGCCTTCCCTGTCCGTCTCGGAGGCAGCGAGGACAGAGCCCTGGTATTCTCGCGTGCTCCAGGTTTGGGGGATCGTGTTCCTTATCTGGGCGGCGATGATCTTGGCCCGCAGCCTGTTCCTTCAATTCGTCCCCGCAAGCGGACCGACGAGCCGCTCAGACGCCGTCTCCAGCGTGGTGTCGATCTTGCTCCTCGTCCCCGGCGCCGCCGCCCTCTTCTTGCTGGTCGATCTGGGCCGCTGCATCCGTGGACTTCGGCCTCCACCTCCAAGAAAGGCGAGAACAACGTCCTCTTCGGCAAGGACCGTTTCGCAGAGCTTGCCCCCGAGCCGATTCTGGAACCGCCTCTTCCAGGTCCCACCCTCAGCCCGGTCGTGACCTCCAGGCCGCGTAACATCCAGCTCCATCAACAGCCCAACACCACCAAGAAAAGGCGGGCGTGGGTAGATCCACGTCGCCGAGAGGAGTATGCCCGGGGGGATTTGAACCCTCAACCTTCGGCTCCGGAGGCGGTCCACAGTGACAGTCAAAAAGCCGCTCAAACCCTGTCACCAATGCTGATTCTAGCCCATTCCAGCCGCTTTGCAAAGCCTCTCACTCGATTGCGAGAAAACGCGGAGAATTGCGGTAGTGTCAACCGCCAGGCCGGTAGGAATCCGGTAGTTACCGGGAGGCCCCTGGACGGCCCGTAGAACGGCCGGGAGGGAGGCTCGATAGGGATTCTGACCTCGGGACGACTGGCGATCTGTTACAGGTCAAGCCAGGCCGCTCGAGAGCTCGAGAGACATTCCAGGATCAGGACTGCAGGCGGGACGTCGGACTTCGTGACTGGTTCCCTACCGGGCGACCTGGCGATTGGCGAGGACGTCTGGCCCGAGCTGCCCGCGGCGATCAAGGCCGGCATCCTGGCGATGGTCAAGGCTGCGAGGGGCGGCCGGTAAGACCCAGCTCTGCCATCTTCGGTGGTCGACTGTCTCTAATGACCGGAATCGGGACCCCGATCACCGCTGTTAGAGAATGCCTCGATCTCGTTCAGAAGAGCTTCAACTTCGCCGCCCTCTTCCCCTTCGACGATCAGATGATTGACGGTCTCAAGTGAACGTAGCATCCTCGTTGCCCGGTCGAATTCCTGCAAGCGGCTCTTGAGGGCTGGGGCGGCCAAGATACCATTGAACACGAACACCTGACTTCGATGCAGGGTCGTAAGCCGCCCGACCCATGTATTGGCTTTTTCGACAATGCTGGTTGGATCGATCAAGTCGAAGGAGATTGGTTCTAGTACATTCAACGTTCCATTGGTAAAGCTTCCCTTGAATTCATAATGATAATCCTCTGTTTCAATCTTCCGTGGTTGGACTGCTCCCGACAGCGCTCGGGTTTTGAGTCGTTTCTCAAAGTCTGACCAAATCTGGTATTCTTCGCGATTCTCGCGAACGCTTTGCTTCTCGTGACGGACGATGAACTCGTCAAAGAGAGACCGAAAACGATCCTCGACGTTCTCCACAATGCCGCCGTAGATTGCACCCCATTGAAACGTCGTCGAGTCTTCCGGTAGCACAGAGCGAAGTATCGTTCCAAGATCGTTCGGAGCCCCGCGCACGGCACTGAGTCCCTCTTTACGTTGTAATTCGTAGGCCAATTTCTTGAATTCACCCTCCAGGTGTCGAACCATCGATCGGTAGTGCCCACCGTCGAACGCTGCCTGGAAGAATTTGCTGATACGCGAATATCTCTGATTGAATCGGACAAGAAAAAGCATCTCCTCGGGCGCAAGGAGTACAAGTCCCACGTTCACGCACTCTCCGGATGCGGCGTTATGCACGTATTTTATGAGTGAGTATTGGTAGCGAGTCATGAACCGCACACCTCCGCAAGACGGTTTGGCTCGTTCTCCACGAACAGAGGGAGTCGGTTGAGCAAGTATTGAAGAATACTCTCTTTGTCTGCCCTCAATCGATCGCCGCCTCCTTCTCCCTCTCCTCCGGGGGTTGAACCATTCTCAGGCCGTTGCCAACTATCAGGCACCATGCTCAAAATGTGACGGATCTCAGCATCTGTGATCTCGTTAGTTAGAAAGCTCGCGAAGGCTTGAAAATCCGGTCCCTTCTGTCTCAGACTTGGATATGTGCAATGCGACCGGATCGAATCTTCCGGAAAGAGTTCGCCCCACGGGTCCCGCACGTCTGGACTGCCTAAGTGGGGAAAGCATAATGAATGATCGATAAGATAAATATTGTCACCTCTGACAAGAAGGTTGGGATTCGAGGCTTTGCGATCGTTGTTCAGCATATAATCATCGAATGCCAAGATGCTCTCCAACTCGCTCTGCCTCTCGTCTCCGATTCGGAGCCCCGGGCTGAATTTGGCACAATCTTCATGGTACACGGAACCGAAATTCTCCCCAAGATTGCTCAGAAGCCTCTCTTTATCTTGAGGATCGGTCACAGACTCAGCAAAATCCTGCTCTAGTTCTACGATCGCATAATCTGGCACTATGAGCCCGGCAGCTCTGGCAAGCATTGAGCAAATCAACTCGCACGCCAAGCTGCAGGGGCCAAAGCTACCCTCCGCCAGCGTTCCGGTGCGCACTTTGAGAACGACTTGAGTCTCGTTTCCGCTCTCGTCAGCACATGCCACCAAGAGCGGCTTACTGCGGCCTCCCTTCATCCGCCCGCGGTACTCGAATGCCACGAGGCGAATTGGCTCAACTATTTCAGCCATCTTGGTTCCATGAAATGCCGGTGAGACCACATCCCTTTACAGTGGAAGCCTAGTAGAATTTGCTCTCGCCAATCTGTCGATAGCAAGCGTTGAGTGAAATTTTTTTCACAGAGGGCTATCGGCCTAAATCGTTGTCTATTCAGAAGATGTGTATCACTGGGGGCTGGGGGGGAAACCCTCAGCTCTAGATATCGGCTTGGCGGAATCACTCACTGGCGCATCGTTCGATCCGAATCGAGCCTGCCCCCGTGCATCGTGACAGTTGAGAGCATGCACGCCGAATCCGTGGCTTGTGTGGTATAGTCAGGAGCCCTGTTATCCCTGTCTCCTGGATCATGAGCCATGGATGCCGCTGCCTTCGTTGACAAATGGCGGAAGTCTCGACGCTCGGAGCGATCCGCCTCGCAAGAGCACTTCTTGGACCTGTGCGAGGTCTTGAAGCATCCCAAGCCCGGGGCGATCCGCGACGGTATCGTTGCGATTGCCAACGCCGCCTGAAAGTAATCGCATTCAGCCCAGGACGATCGGCCCGGCAGAATCCTTCATGACTCGCCAGAGGCCACCGGCCCTTGCGAGCGCGGACCTGAGCGGTCCCACGCCGAAGCGACTTCGACCGCCACAAACCTGCGGTCGATAATAACCCATCGGCCTAGTCCGCTCTCATAGATCTACGGCAGCGCCCGTGGTGGCCGAACCTAGGCGGTCGTCATGAGCTTGGTGCAAAGCTGCCGTGCCCTGGACGTCGAACCACTCACCTATCTACGCGATGTCCTCGACCGTGTAATCACAGACCAGGCCAGCCGCATTGCCGAACACCTGCTCGACGCCTGGACCCCGTCCCGCTCATAAAGAGCCGGGCGTCAGACCTCTTCGATTTCTACGAAGTGTGCGTCCTAACTGCTTGCATGGCCGATCGCCCCACGTCTTGGTGTCGCTGCTCGGACGTTTACGCTAGACTTAAATCACGACCGTCCCCCACAGCCCACTGGGCGACCTGGCTATGGGAAGTTCACCAAAACCACGGCCAGGGCTAAGGGGCCGGATCGGGTATTGAGACTCGAATGGCAAGTGGACTAAAGATGGGGAGCGACTTACGGGAGGCCAGTATTGACGATCGTTCTGGTTCAGTCCCAAGGGCGAAGTTCATAGGTGGAGCGAGGTCGGGTAGCCATTCGCCAGCTTCTGCAACGGGCAGGACATGGAAGATCTCATCAGTTTCTTCGTCTTGATAGGCGTCTGTCTGTGCCGGCTGGTTCTCGTGCCGCTCCTCATACTACTCTCACTACTGGCGGTAGGGATTGTGAAGGCGTGGACTTGGCTCCGAACTGGCGGGAAGACAATAGTCGTGTTGCTTTGGATCCCGCCGTGGCGGAGACGGCGATTCGGGGAACTGCTAAGGAGTGCCGGCGGAGAAACGACGGCCCGGCCGGGAACGGGGGTGCTAGCCGACGTACTTTCGTTCGACCCGCGCGGGTGGGCGGTGGCGGCCCGAATTCTCGGATACCGAGTCCCACGACCCGAAGAACCGCTCTGCCCGCCGACCACCAACCCGACAGCCTGGCTCCAAAACCTACTCTCCCGCGGCGCACGCTGGATGATCTTCGAACAGGACTACGTTCCGGAGGGAGGCAAAGCGCTCCTCCGGATCCTGGACCGTGAGGACCGCGGCCCACAGGGCACCATCTTCATCGGGGACCTCTACGGGATCAGGTGCGAGCTCCGGGATGCATCTTCGCTAGATGGCACCTCATCATCGGTGAACGTGGGTGACAGCCTCCTTGTGGGGGTCGCCGAGTTCCGCGGGCGGAGCTCTTCCGTCCGGTTGTTGGCACGTGAGGGCGGAGATCCTGACGTGTTCCGCCGGCCGGCGCGACGGCCGTTCATGGTGGTCGCCAACCCCTGGGTATACCTGGAACTGGCCGCGGCCACGCTCAACGGATCGACGGTCCTTCGGATCGAGGAGTTGCGCCTACCTGCCGCTCGGGAACTGCCCGGTCCGATGCGGGTTCTGCACCGACTCGTCGTCAGGAGCGGGTCCCGGCTTGACCCGCGACCGTTCATCGTGTTGGGGGGCGAGGCCCCGCCTGTCGCGGTGTGTGGCCCGGTCCCCCGGGGCTACCCGACCCGCCCGGAGTTCCGCCGGCCGAAACAATTTACCGTTAAGGCCGCGCTCTGTGCGCTTGCTGAGACGGTTAACGTGTTGAGGAGCAACCGGTCTGTCCACGCAAGGCTGTGGCAGGAGCTGCGGACCGGCAGTGTGTCATGCGGGCCAGGCTCCCTCCTCCGGTTCGTCTGCCTTGAGGACCGTCCGGGCGCAGAGCCGAGTCAGTTTTGGGCGTTTTGCGTCGGGGAGTCGCTGCTGCACTATAGGGGCGGGCCGACCGGTCCTGCGACGTCGCTCCTGGTGAGTGATCGAGCCCTTACCAACGCCCGTGGCGAAACCTACTACTGGGCCGAGCCGTGGATCGCCGCCGAGCCGACATCGGTCGAGGACAAGACAGCCATATGGTGGGCGAAGCACGTCTCCGCAGCCACCGCAGAACGCGGGGTGTTCGACCGGTACGCGCGGGAGCTCGATGACTACGTATTCGTCCTGGAACAGGGAACGGCAGGAGGCTCGGAAATCCTCCGCCTGATCCCATTGGAAGCGGACCGGCCGCCACAACCTGGAGGTGAACTCGTGGTACGTGTTTCTGGGCCCGTCGATTTGCAGAATGGCGATAGAGTTCGGCTCTACGACGGTGACCAGGCGAATGTCGCCGCTGCGGCCGTCACCCAGGTCCGAGGTCGCCGGCTCTGGTTAAAGGTCAAGTGGGTGACACCAAAGGCGGACAGGATACGGTTCTTGATGGCCGACCCGGACGACGTTCCAGCCCGGGTGCAACGAGGCGCGATCACCCACATCCGGGCCGACCGCTCGTCGGGCAACAACGTAGCGGCCAACTTGCTCTCCACCGGGCGGCGATGGTGCGGGCTCCCCTGGTTCAGGGCGACTCCCCGGTCACTCTGGAACCAGAGACTGAAGGACAACCAGTCCTTGCTGGCCGCGCTGAGTCTGGCACTCGACGGATGGGCCCGCGTCACCATGGTCCAAGGCCCCCCGGGCACCGGGAAGACGACATTCATCACAGAGCTGATCCTCCAACTGGTTCTCCACCACCACAAGAAAGTGCTGCTGGTCTCCCAGAGCAACCTGGCGACCGATGAGGCTCTCGAACGGGTTGCGCGAGCAACCGACCGGATTCTGACCGTCCGGGTCGGAGACCGGGATAAGATTGCTCAGCCGGTTCGCGACCTGCATTACGACTGGACCGACCCCGAAACTCGGGCCGCGCTCCGTGGCAGACTCGCTGCCAAAGGTCTCGCCACGCTCGCACGTGTGTGGGACACGGGCGGCATGCTCTCCCTGGTGCGGGACGAGGCCGTCGCCGAGGCGGAGGCCGCTGGAGAGCGAGCGGAGTGGGAGCGGATCGCCGCCCACGTCGATTTGGTATGCGCAACCTGCATCGGTATCGGCACCGGGCGGGCGTTCCCATTCGCCGACCGGACGTACGACGTGGTCATCTTAGACGAGGCCAGCCGGGCGACCCAGGCTGAGGCTATCGTCCCGCTCCGCCTGGGTCGGCGGTGGGTGCTGGTCGGGGACCAGAACCAGCTTCCCCCGACTGTGCCGCGGGAGGTGCGGGCCAGTCTGGCTGCGGCAGGCGTAAATCCCGGGTACGCTTCAGTTAGCTTGTTTGAATTGCTGCAGGGAGGAAAGGAGGCGGACGGGCTAACTGAGGCGCCGTTCCGAGTCATGCCGTCGCGACGGACCATGCTGGCTACCCAGTACCGGATGCACCCTGCCATAGCGGGGCTGGTAGCCGACGTTTTCTACGGCGGGGCGCCGATTGAATCTGCAGGCGATGCACTCGGCCGCGGGCTCCCGCTGCCCCCGTTCGAAGCTCCGATCTGCGTGATTGATAGCCGGGAGTGGCCAAGGCGTGGGGACCGACCGTTCGCCGACTTCCCGCTCAACGAGGAGGTCCCAAGCACCCGGCGGGAGACGGCAAACAGTCTCGCAAACCCACTCGAGGTCCGGCTGGTGGTTGATGTGGTGCGGGCCCTTGCAACGGGCTCGGCCAACCTGCCTCGGGAATTGCTCGGCCAGATCCACACCAAGCAGGGTCCGGAGGCGGGACGGATCAGCTTCGCTGTCATCACCCCGTATCGCGAGCAAGTGATCCGCCTCCGGGAAGCGCTCGGGGGCGTGCGGGAGTGGGGACTGCTACTGAACGATGACGATTCGGTGGCGACTGTCGACTCCTACCAGGGTAAGGAACGGGACATTGTCATCGTATCGACCGTACGGACCGCACGGGGTGAACGGGCGAACCTTGAGTTCCTTGAAGACGTCCGCCGCCTGAACGTGGCCTTCTCCCGCGCCCGCCACAAGCTCATCCTGATCGGTGACGGGGCCACCCTCGAACGTGCAGACCGGGGGATCATGACCGAACACGGCAAGGTGGTCTTCGAGCGTTTCTTGAGCGGTGTCTTCCGCAAAGATAACCTGACCCGGGTATGGACCGTTCCTCCAGCAGCCGAGGACCGAGCCGCCGCTGGCGCTCGGTAGCGCGACCCTTGCCCGGGGCCGAGAGAATCAACGTCATCAGCCCCCGGGCGGCCCAGCCGTCACTCGGACTTGCTCCTGATGCCCCTCAATGGTGCAGTGATGTCCCGACCTGCTTGCCGACTGATCTATGCGAGCGACTCACCGCTCCTGGCGCAACTCTTCACTGGCTACGTAACGCTCGCGGACGCGGGCCGCCTGACGCTCTCGGCCGAGCGCACGACGCGAGTACTCCCACCAAGGCCCCCTACCTGGCAAACCCCAATAGCTCGTGCTGGGTCGTTGTCAACAACCGATCGACGTTGTTCTACGACACTCACGACAGCTCCGAGATCGATACTCAGGCTGCTGCCCACAGTCACCGATACTTTAAACGGAGCTACAACGCCACCCTCGTCCCGGTCCACTTCCAAGACAAGGTGAGCCCACTCGGGTTGAATTACGTAGTGTATCCCGACCGGATTGGCCTGTTCGAAATCTCGTGGAAGTACCTCTTTCCGCCGGACGGCGGTCGCCGGACGGCCGATTCTGGGCAGGTTGCGGACAGTCTTCGGCCTCCGCGGGGAGAGAGCTGCCGCCCCAGGCTCAGCGAGACCGAGGCGCTTCCCGACCTGAAACAGCCGCCGGGCGTCTTGTTCCTGACCCGCGCGTGGAACCCGCACGTCGAAGGGGAGCTTCCACGAGATCGGGTCGAAGACAGGATGACGCTAAACCGCTCTCGAGCACGCTGCATCGAGTTGCTCCGCGAACGGTTCCGGGATCACTTTCTTGGAGGGTTCGCTCCCTCGCGGTACGCGGTCGATCGCTTCCCGAGCCTAGTGTTCCGTCAATCTTTAATTGACAGGTTGAGCGGGACCGACTTTCCTTGAGCCCATGAGACGACTTTGGGCTAAGGGAAGGAGGACCCCCGTGGAGAAGTACAAGTTGACTCTGACCGTCGAGGAGCGGCAGGCGCTGGATCGCATGGTGTCCTCGGGCAAGGCCGCGGCACGAAAGCTGGTCCATGCCCGGATCTTGCTCCTCGGCGACGAAGGGCCGGCCGGGCCCCGCTGCACGGACGAGGAGATCGTCGCGGCCTTGGATGTCGGCCTCTCGACCATCGTTCGTGTGCGGAGGCGATTCGTGACCGAGAGCCTGGAGTCGGCCATCCATCCTCGGCCACGGCCGCCACGACCCGACAAGGTCAAGATCCAAGGGGAGGTCGAGCGGCATCTGATTCGGCTGGCCTGTAGCGACCCTCCCGCGGGGCGTTGCTGCTGGACCTTGGAGTTGCTCGCCGATGAGTTGATCGCCCTCGGCTGCTTCCCCAAGGTCTCCCGCGAGACCGTGCGGCGGGCGCTAAAAAAAACGACATCCAGCCCTGGGTCGTAAGGACGTGGTGCCTTCCCCCCAAGGCCGACGCGGATTTCGTCTGGCACATGGAGGACGTGCTTCAGGTGTACCAACTCCCCTACGATCCCACTCATCCGGTGGTGTGTATGGACGAGGCGAGCAAGCAATTGATCGGTGAGGTCGCCATCCCTGTGCCCGCCGCGCCGAGGCGAGCCGCCCGCATCGATTATGAGTACGAACGCAAAGGGACGTGCAACATGTTCATGATGTGCGAGCCCTTGCGGGGCTGGCGGCACGTGCGGGTGACGGAGCGGCGCACCCGGCGCGATTGGGCGGAATGCATCAAGGAACTGGTGGACGTCCACTATCCGGCGGTCGAGAAGATCCGCTTGGTGTTGGACAACCTGAATACGCACGACGGTGCCAGCCTCTACGAGACGTTCCCGCCCGCCGAGGCGCGGCGGCTGCTCGATCGGCTCGAAGTTCACCCGACGCCGAAGCACGGGAGCTGGCTGGATATGGCGGAGACCAAGTTGAGCATCCTGCACCGGCAGTGCCTGAACCGCCGGATCGATGAGGCGGACGAAGTCCGGCGTGAAGTCGGCCCTTGGGAGACCGATCGCAATGGGAGGGAATGCCGGATCCATTGGACCTTTACCCTCGCGGCCGCTCGGGTCAAGCTGAAGAAACTCTACCCGTCAATTAAAGATTGACGGAACACTAGTATTGCCGGCGGGGATCGTAGCCAGGAAGCAGTATCTAGCCGCGGTGCAACGCCACCCGATTTGTGTCACGACGTCCGGCTTGCGCGGCTCAACCGGCTGGAAGATGGGGGAGTACGTGGCTGCCTCCCGCGCCATCGTGGCCGAGCAACTAAACTATTCCGTACCGGGCGGCTTTGCCTCGCCGCAGAACTATCTCGAGTTCGTCACGCCTGAGGAGTGTGTTCAGGATGTGGAGCGGCTCGTTCGCGATCGAGAACTCAGGACCGAGATCATGATCCGGAACCGGCTCTATTACATGAACCAAATCCGGCCGGATGTCCTGATAGCGAACACGCTTTGCATAGCCGGGATCATCACCGGCTAAATGGAAGCTAGCACAAACACAACCGCGGGAGATGCTGACCGCTCCCCGGCCTCTCGCGCGACACCATACAATTGACCGGGTAGCTACGGGATAGCCGCAATCCCATTGACGGAAACACGCCAGTCGTCGTGCAGCGGGATGATCTGCACGATGGAGGTGGTGTTGAGGGCCAGCACCACCAGTTTCGCGGGGCATTGCCCGACGACTACCCGGTCTGGGCCGAGTGAGGCGAGGCCGCGGAGCCACCCGTGCTGCACCGCCCAGGGGGCGCTCAGCAGGGCCGGTCGCTCTGGGCAACAACCGGGCTCGGACACGTCGATGCGTACAGTACGAGACGGACCCCACCGGAAGAACACCCCATTGAGGGTATCATTCAGGACGACCCGACCGTCCATCTGCAGGACGTGATTGTGAGTTTTCCCGGCCCCCGCCGGCCGTGCGTCGTGCCAGACGCGACCCTCCTCAACACACCAGAGAACCGCTTGGTTGTGAAAAGCCACGAACGTTCGGTCTGCTGCGAGTGACACCGCGTTCAGGTGAGTTGGGTTCACATCCGGGTACTGGGCGCGCCAGTCCGTCTCGCGATTCCTCTGTACGAAGGGCACCTCAGGCAGTTGCGCCAGCAGGGCGGGATCCTCGGTAGCGCACCAGACCTTGTACGGCCGCCCCGATTCGGAGCACCAGACGATCGCGTCCATGCGCGTGGACGTGACGATGATCTCCGACGCCATGGGGAGAATCTCATGGATGTCGCAAAACCGCTCGCAAGTGACGGTCCCGACCGGCTTCAGACGGGGGTCGAGGACATGGACAGCGTCGAAGGTCGCTACGAAGATCCGCCCGTCACGCACCGCCACCCCTCGTGCCCCTCGCTGACGACCTCCGCCGGTCGGCCGGTCGCCCGGGGTCAGGTCGTAGATCGGCGGCGGGAGCCACCGACGGCCTAGTATCCGACCTTCGTCCAGGTCGACGAGGACGACCTCTGCCGAGCGGTCGAGAGGTGCGAACCGGTAAGTCAGGCCAACTGCGACTAGCATCGACATTTACCCATGGCCACTCCGCGACGTGAGCCCTGCGGCAGCACCGCCTCACGCTCAGTCGCCGATCCCCAGTACATCCAGAATCCGTGGGTCCTCGAGCGTCATGGCGACGAACAACAGAGCGGGGCCGCTGGTCGGGACAGTTTCGCTACTCGGAACGGCCACCACCGCGTTGCCAGCAACCGTGACGGAGGCGCAGCCGTGAAGGCTATCCTCGAGGGCCAACACTTCGGCTGGTTGCAGGCCGAAACGTGCGGTTGCCAGTTGGTACGGTTCCGGGTGCGGCTTACCCCGGTGACATCCTCAGCCGTCAGGACGAAATCAAATCGTCCCTCCCACGCGAAACGTTCAAGGATGAACGACCGTCGCCCGCTCGAGACCACGGCTTTGGGGACTCCCGCACGGTCGAGGCGATTGAGTAAGTACCGGGCCCCTGGCATCGGGGCCAGTGCCCTTCCCAGCAGGGGTCCGAAGAGTTCGTCGGTCTCCGCTAAGAGCATTTCCGGCGTGTCGTCCAGTCCATACCATTCTATGCATTACCCCGAGCGCTATTATATTAGGCTTGCCCCTCATCGCGTCGAGCAGACCGGGTCGCGGTTGCAGGCCACGGCGGCTGAGCATCTCTCGGGTGATGTCCCGGTAGAGCTCCTCGGTGTTGAAAAGCAGGCCGTCGATGTCGAATGCCACGGCGCGATACGGGCGGATCGCTCGGACCGTGTGGCTTGTGTCAGCGGCGTCCATAGTGTCTCCTCAACTCCTGCCGGGCACGTGGTGCGTCCGGCCTGTCGTCCGCAGCGGGAGTGCAGCCACTAGCTGACGGGATCTCCGAGACCTCGTGGGCGAAGATTTTCATAGCCAAGGCGCGCGGCCATGTCCAGGACGCAAAACACGGAAGGCGCTCCCCCCCGGTTGGGAATGGTCACCGCCGCGTACGGCGGGATTCGCCCCGACCGTCCTCTCGACTACTACCTCCGCCCACTGACGGATTTCGCCCGCCGCTACCGGCAGACCGGAGGCGGCGCCGAACTGGTCGTTCACGCCAACCCTGTGTCTTGGAGCGCGGCGGGCGAGTTGGCGTGGTTGGTTGATGTCCCCGTGACCGACGAACCGGAGGACCACGTCGGGGAGGTGTGGCGCGATGCGGAATGGCGCGACGTCTACCAGCACCTCATCCGATTAAACCCGACACACTTCGACTCCTACCAGGCGCACTTCCCTCGCCTGATCGGGGTTTACCTCAGCAAGTTGCGCCTGGTTGAATTGGCGTTCGCGAGGGGATACGATATAGTCCTTTGGCACGACGCCGGTCACTGGGTCTCGCACAGCTGCGAGCACAATTTGGCCCGGTACGACCCCGCCTCGGGCCCGGAGCGAACGGACGGCTGTCGCCTCGACCGTGCGATTGGCCAACTGGTATCGACGTGTCCAGTGGTCGGGACTCTGAGCCGCACAGGGCGCGAACGCTTCCACATGCCGATGACATGGATGCGCGAGCACGCCACCCTGGTCGACTCGAGTCGACCTGACGACCTTCTTTGCTCCCTGTACACCGCTGTTCTTTGGTCGTTCCGCCGCGACCAATTCGCCGTTTTCTTCGGCCAGTTTCGTGCGGCGTGGGAGGAGTTGATCGAGAAAGCTCACGCCGGGATCGAGGAGAACGCGATGACCATCGCGGCATGGCGTCTGGGTGTCCCGGGTCTACGGTATCCAGACTGGCTGCGCGTGCTTCATGCGGAGCCTGATCTCCCTCGCCCGCTCCCACCGGGAGCCAGATCATGACGGAAGTTCTGCTCCGCCGGATGGCCGACGCCCTCGATCGTGCTGCTGAGTTCGTGCAGCATCATCAGCTCAAGGACGGCAGGTACCGTCTGCAAGACCAGGGGGGCTCGACCACCTTGTCTACGGCGTTTGGCGCGATCGCCCACTTCTTCCTGACCGGTGACCCCGACCACCAGGCGCTTGCTGCACTGGCCGCGACTCGCGACAGCCAGGCGTCGTTCTCAGACCCGATGCTCTCCCCGGAGACGGTCACCAGCAGCTTGCACCCGTACGGCTACCTCGCGGACCAGACGAACTACTTCGCGCTTCGCGCGATCCGGGTAAGTGGACGCGCAGTCGTTGCTCCTCCGCCCTTGATCGAGCCCCCTTTCGACCGGTCCGTGCGATGGGTCGAGTCGCTCAACTGGGAAGACCCCTGGCTGGAAAGTAACCGCGTCATGTTCGCGCTGGAGGTGTTTGACCAGGATCAGGCTGCCACGCGAACTGAGTTGCTCGGGTGGCTCGCTGCCAACTTCGATCCGGAGACGGGTTACTGGGGCACTGATCGGGGGGCGACTGCCTTACGCGGGATGGCCGGAGCGTACCACTTCTACGGCTTTCTCCTGGTCTACGGCTTCCCGTTGCCGGATCCGGTCACTGTCGTCCGGAGTACCTTGCGCCTTCAGCAGCACGATGGTCTGTTTTCTCCGGGGGGCGGTGGGAACTCCTGCCTGGATATGGACGCGCTCGACATCCTCTGCCTGTTCGAGCCGGCTCTCCCACCCGATGAGCGGGCGGCGGTCAGGTGGGCGGTGGTGGCTGCGGCCGAGGCGATCCTCGCAATGCAATCTTCCACGGGCGGATTCCCCGAGAGTTGCTCAGCCGAGGCCCGACGCCACGCAGTGTCCCGGGCGACTACCGATCCAGACCTGCTCTGTCAGACCTGGCAAGGAGAGCGGTTAATCCGTTACAGTTCGTGGCCGCACATGGAGTACGACGCGACGCGACCGGATCTGTGGTCAACCCTCTGCCGGGCGGTGTCCCTTGTACGCATTGCCCAGGCCCTTGCCGGCCCATCGCCTCGGCCATGCTTCACCCGCGTGCGGGGCGCTGGTATCGCTCAAACGTTGCGGGTGGCAGGAGGTGGTAGGTGACGCATCCCGAAGCGGGACGCCCGCTCGTCTTCTCGTTCCAAGGACCGCACGGCGTCGGCAAGTCCACCCTGGTTCTGCGGCTGGGTACCTCCTTTCCGCAGGTTCGCGCCTGCACGGAGTTCGCGACACACGTCGAGCGAGCGAAGCGGCCGGAGTGTGTGGACAGGCTGGACCCCGAGACGTTCGGGCACAATCAGCGACTGTTCATCGACTGGGAGCTCACTCGCTGGTCCACATTCGGCCCCGGCGAGGTCGTGGCTCTGGACCGGGGGCCGGAAGCAACAGAATTCTACACCATCCACTACCCGCTCATCCGCGGCACCGCCTGGGACCCCGAAACGGTGCTAGCCGCGGAACTCACACGGCTCCGCATCTGCCGGTCAACCGCGATCTTGTATCTCACCGCAAGCGAGGAGTGTATCCGGTCGCGTGCGGCCACGGACGATCGGTCCCGTCCTACCCTGGACCGCTGGCTAACAGTGTTCGAACCCCTGGCCCGGGAGTGGTTCGGCATGTTGCCCCATTGCACCTTCCTCGACACGAGCCTCTTGAGCGAGGCCGAAGTGCTCGCGAGAGCAGTCGAGTTGATGAACTCTCAGGGAGCCAATCTCGCCGCAGGGGGGCGCTGAGCGGATGCAGTTCATGCCGATCGGAAGTGGAGTGGAGGCGTTTGACGCCGCCAACGAGTTGCTCAAACTAATCGTCCGCCGGTCCGGGCGGCCCGCAGGGCGCCAGCGGGTGCGGTGCTTCCACTCTTGGCGGGCTGTGCTGGCGGGACACGACTCGCCGTTGGATGCCGAGGAGATCGCAACACTTCGCGAGTCTGGCCCAGTCTTCCACCTCGTCGGCAAGGAGGATTACCGCGCGGTCATCGACCAGGAACTGGAGCACCGCTCACTCGTCCTACCGCTCACCACGCTGCAGAACCCGGAGGTATATCGAGAGACCTCCTCGCGGGCGGATTTCGACATATTCTTCAGCTGCATGTTCACTGAGGAGCACATTCGGCGGAAGAACGTCTCGCTGTTGTATGCGGTCCTCGACCAGATGCGGGAACTCCGGGTAGCTTGGGTCGGGGGCTACGACCCCTACGAGCGTTGGTTGATGGAGGACGCGTACAACCGGCACTTCGACCTTTGGGGCCGGGCCGGTCTGTCGGGAGAGCCCCCCTGGGACGAGTACGAGTCTTCGATGTGCTGGCAACTCGGGGGCGGCGTGTTTTCCGACGAACGTCGGAAGCAGGAGACGCTCCGCGCGCTCATCGAGAAGACGAGCCGCAATGGATACCGAGTGCAGTTCTACGCCAACCTGGGCCGTGAGCAGGTCGTCCACTTGCTCAACCGCTGCAGGGTGGCGGTGTCCCTTTCCACCCATGATCAGTGGCCGCGGTCCGTCACCGAAGCACTCGCGTGCGGAACGCCCGTTGTCGTGGTAGATTCTTTGCTCTCGGGCCTCGAAGTGGTTACCCAAGAAACCGGGGTAGTTGTCTCCTCTGACCCTGGCTGTATCCTGGATGGCCTGCGCCGGGCCTATCGGCTGAACCGCGGGGCGGTTCGCCGAGCGTACTTTGATCGATTCGGCTTGGAGAACGGCGTAGCCAGGCTTGTGGCCGAGGTCGACGCAATCTGTGCCGACTGGGGTGATATCGTGACGCTTGAGCGCCCAGCCGAGACGCGGTTCAAGCGGGCGGTCCGCGCTCGGATCGCCTCCATGCGGCGTAGCCGTGGCTACCCGGACGACCTCAGTTCGTGCTGACACTGGATGCGGCCGCCTGTGATCGGCCGGAGTCTCCAATGAGTGCACTCTCGTTGTTGAACGCGGTCGCCGTAGCGGTGGCGGTGTTCTCTATGCTGCACAACCTCTGGGCGTTGGGTAACGTGGTCTGGGCCGTCAGGTGGGTCGAACGATCACGCGAGGTCGAACTGCCTGCCCTCCCACTGACGAGCGTCATCCTGCTGTTGCCCATGTACGAAGAGCAGTCGGTGGCCGAGGCAGCGATCGAGTACTTCCTTAGGCTCGACTACCCGACAAACCTGTACCACATCGTCGTCGTCACCACTTCAAGAGAATCGGCGGAGACTGGCCTGGCCGCAACCGCCGATGTGGTCGATGAATACCTGCGCAAACACCCGACCGCGAGAAGCCGTATCACCCATTGCAGGGCCAACGGTACGGACAGGTGTAAGGCGGACCAACTGAACCAGGCGATCGCCCAACTCGACCAGCAAAAGCCGGGCTGGTGGGCTCCTGAAATCGTCCTGGGAGTATTCGACGCGGATTCGCGCCCCGAGTTGCAAGTCCTGCGTGACCTGGACCGGGCTGCGCGGAGGGAGCCCGGTGCTCAGGCGTTCCAGCAGCCGGCCGTTTATTTCGCGGGGTTCGATGATCTCCCGCGTGGTGTCCGGGGGGCCTACATCCGATCTCGACCGCTGTACAACCTGCGATTCTGTCTCTACCGGGAACTACCGGGCTTCCTGAGGAGCGTGAGCGCAAGCCGTTCCTGCTCCTCCCTCGTCCACACTCTCCTGGCAAGCCCGAACCACTTCCTCGGCCATGGCGAGTTCGTCCGGCTGCAGATGCTCCGCTCAGTCGGGGGATTTCCCCCGCCGAGTGCGGATACCTCCCTCGGCACCGTCCTCTCGTACCTGGGGTATGCCATCGTTCCGCTCTCTACATTTGATGTCGGGCAGACGCCCGCATCGATATCAGGACTGATCCAACAAGGGGCAAATTGGTACGCGGGGTGCATACTCTACTTTCGGAACTTGAGGCTTGCGCTTAAGCTCGGGGCATCCCTTAGCCTGGTACACTTGCTCATGGCGATCAAGCGCTGGCAGGAAAATATGATCTGGTGCGCCGGACCCATCCTCTTCGCTCTGTCCGTTGTTTGGGGACTGGTCCGAGGTGAGGGGACAGTACTCTGGCCAGCGATTTGGGGATCGGGACTGCATTTGTTGACCATATTGATAGTATTTCGTGCCTACCTTCGCTGGTCACCGCGCTTTGAGCCGCTCACTCCTCTACCGCGACCAAGCGCCCCGGAGTGTGGGGGGATGGTCCTCATGTATCCTGTCATGCTGACCGGTACCTGTCTCGGTCCGCTATTGTACTACTCATGGGTGTTCAGGAAGGCGGTTACGGGTCGTCCCCTCCCTCGCCCAAAGACGCAGCGGGTGGCCGATGGGAGAGAACCCGAGGGACACTGATCGGTGCCCGTGCTCCACCGAAACCTCCCCCCGCGGAGTTGTATTCGATAAGCTTCTTTCCAATGCTCGGATGGAGAGCATCACGCATTCGGCCTGCAAGTCCATGATCTGTCTCCCTTCGACGACTCCGGCCGCACCGTGATGTTCCGGCAACATGCTGAAGCTTCTTTGCGAGTTTCCCGAGATTCTCAATCACTCCTTCAGTCCTGCTGTCCGGTGCGTGAAACGGCCAGGGGCGCGACGCGCCACCGTGGCATCCTACCGACCTTCATGTCAGGCCTGGGAACCTTACCGGCAGCGCGCATCCGCTCCACCAGCCAGCGGGAACAGTTCAACACAGTGGCTAGGTCATCAAGTGACATGAGAGGATACATGCCAGGCGGAAGATACCTGGTCTGGTTCTCGTTAGACTGTTCCGGGTCGAGTTTAACACGCCGATTTCCAGGTCTCTCTGCCACGGACTGCCTCCTGTCATCATCTTGTCTCGACGGCTCGATATGCCGAGCAAGAACCGGGCCGCAGTCGCACGCGCGAGGCAGCTTGTCGTGGAACTATTATCCCTTGTATTCCGACCAAGTGCATGTCAGCATGCTATGGCATGCTTTCTGAGAGAGACAGTAAGCCAGTCGACGCTACCGATCAGGATTTGTAAGCGCCAGATATGCCCTGATGCATTTCGAGGACCCGTGGGGACTGTAACTGTGAAGAAGCAAGCCGTGCTTTCCCCCTGTCCCCGCTATCGATTCGCGCTCTGACGATGCTGGCAGAGCGGGCCCCGGGTTCTCTTCGTCATGCTCAATCCATCAACGGCCGACGAGGAGACAGACGATCCGACAATCCGGCGATGCGTCGGATTTGCGAGAGCATGGGGCTTCAGCTCGCTCGCGGTCGGCAACCTGTTCGCTTTCCGGACAAGCTCTCCAGCCGCTCTATCTGCCTGTACTGATCCGGTCGGCTCCGAGAACGATCGCTGGCTGACCATGCTGCATGAAGAGTCAACGCTGACCATCGCAGCCTGGGGCAATCACGGTCGTCTGCTCGGCCGGAGCAGCGCCGTCAGCAGCAAGTTGCCTGGCCTCCACATCCTCGGCCTGACCGTTCTGGGTGAACCTCGACATCCGCTCTATGTTCGTTCCGAGGTTCTGACGCGCCGTTGGACTGCCCCTGGCAGCTAAGCGGGATCTTCAACGTTGCTCCCCAGACCCGTTCTGACTGGGGTTCTGGTCTTAATTCACATCAACATTACGTCATATATCGATGGAGCCCGGCCCAGACTGAAGTCCGCGACGCACATCGTTCGCAGCAGGCTGTCGTCAGCTGGGCCTCTCCTAACGCGTTGTGATACCCATCACATTCGCGCCAAGAGCAGCAGACGTTTGTTCGTACCCACCGGGAACGGTTTTTCAAGCCGCTCCCGGGCTTCGGGGGCGGTGTCACCACGGAGACTGCCCCCATGACAGCCCTTGCCTTTCACGAAGAGTTCACGGTACTGCTGCCGCAGCTCACCCGAGCGGCCAGGTTCGTCTTCCGCAGGCGCAACGCTACCGATCAGGAGGAGGCGATCGCCGACACCCAGGCGGCGGCTTGGTCAGCCTGGAGCGGGCTCATCAAGAGGGGACGGAATCCGCTCGAGGTTGGGCCTTCGGCGATCCTCAGTTTCGCGATCCGCTTCGTAAAGCACGGCCGACGCATTGGCAACCCAGGGTGCGGTCGCGGTCGAATGGATCCCTGGCATTGGAAGGCCCAGCGACGCGGCGGCTTCAGGATCGTCAGCCTCGCGTCGGCCCGACAGTCAGGGGAGTGGAAGGCGTGGGTCGTGAATGACCACAAGTCCACTCCCGCTGAGCACGCGGCTTTCGTGATCGACTTCCAAGACTGGTTGGGCCGGCTCTCGGAACGGCGCCGGCGATCGGCTGAGTTGCTGGCCCAGGGATTCGGCACCCTCGAAGTGGCCGAGCAGGTCGGCCTTTCGCCGGGCGCGATCAGTCAGGCGAGGACGGCTTTGGAACAGAACTGGAAGGCGTTCCAGGCAGACCCGGTAGCCTGAAGACAGGTGAAGTCCAGTAGCAACGATCGGGCTCGCATGGCCACGGCGAACGCCGTGGCTGTCCGGGCTCGCTTCTCTTTAGCTATCAGGGAGACGCTGAAGGCCCATTTTGTGCAATTCGTGCGGGAGGTCGGTTGGGAATCCCGCATCCGGGGTGGGAAATGGGCCAAACGGCCGGCGATTCGGGTGATTGGGACCGAGCGCGAATCTTCCGTGATTTCCCGCTGTGACGTGTTCTTCAGCAGGAGAGAAACCCTCGTCCGATGGTGTTCTGACCACGTGGCAGGCACCATCGGGATGGGGGTCCTTGATGTGACGACGTATGAACGTCAGCCTGTATTCTTTTAGCTATCAGGACTCCAGCGTCTGGAGATTGAGCAGTCTGCACAGATCCAATCTGCGCGCCCCGACCCATTGCTCACATCGCGACAAGCCTCCTCGGATCATTGGACATGGGCTTCCCAGATGGATCACGCTTTTCGCCATGACAATGTGCTGCGACACTGGAAGGCCGAGCCCACAGCATGAGCACGTCTGGACCGCAATGAGCCGGGAGGTCAAGGACGAGTCCCTGGTGACGGCCAAGGCGGGGTTGCGCCGCCCTCTGAACGAGGTGCTAACGGCTCGCAACCTTGGGCACGACGCCCATGACACGCCCGATGGACGGGGAGCGGGCGTTGTTTGAAGCCCAACGGGTCTACCTCCCGAAGGGGGTAAGGAACCTCTCGGCGTCCAGCTTGGGAATACGCCTGACGACGATCGCAAACCCTTACCAGACATAGAGTAACGCAAAGGCAGTTCTGGAGTTGTGTCCTGTTTGCGGACTGGCTCCAGAACTAGTTTCCGGTCTGTTTTCAGACTGGTTCAGACACAACTTCTGCCACAACTCCCGACACGACTTTGGCAGCATCTCGACAGTACTTACTACGCCAACCTGGTGTACGGAGAATCGACGGAGACGAGCTACATGAGTGCATCCTCCCGGCTTGAGCCGCCAATTCTTGCTCCCAGCCTGTTCTGAGAGTCCCATTCCTCGCGTGTGGGTGAGACTGGCGGCTACCGTGCCGGCCTCTTCCGTGATCAACGGGGCGGGGCCGCGGGGAGCGGGACTCCACGCTGCTCTTGAGGGGGGGGGAGTTCCTTGACGAACGGTTGCACGGGCAAGACCCGGTGCGACACCTCATGGCCCGCTTTATCGACCTCGAAAACAACCCCCGTCTCGACCCCGAATAGCGTGCCGTGAAGCGTCGCCGGACCGGGGAGGGGCGGGTTACGTGGCGCCCCGGGCTGGCCCTTGCGAACCGGTTCTGTGCCCCGACCGGGGCGCAAGAATCCATCGCTGATCCGAGTATGGACCTCAACTAGGAGCCGCTCGGACCGGGGCTCCCAGGTGACATAGATGATTTCGGTTGTTTCTCGCTTACCACTTGGCTTCTGGCCCTTTGCGGCCTTGGCTTCCGCCTTTGTCATCCCGTTCTCGATCGCCGACCGGTGGCCTTCCTCCGCGAGGATGTTGTGGGCTCTGGTCTTGAGCTTTTCAATCTCGGCGGCGACATGGATCGGGTATTCGGCCGTTCCGTCCAGCACCTCCAGTTTCGTGGCGACGAACCGATCGGTGGCAGGACTACCCCGCCCACCGTTCACCTCGACACGGATGAGGGTACAAAGTTCAGTCACCCTGAAAGGTTTGACGGTCTGACGGGTGGCCATGCTGAGTCGGTCAAACTTCTGCGATGCCTCGCCCTTCTCGCCAACAGGTAGGGAAAGGGTATCGATGGTCGGATTCTCGGGAACCGGGATGTAAACCCATCGGTAGTTCCCGCCCCCGCTGCTGAAACAGAGGGCATCGGGGGGCCCGCTACGGCCTTCTTCCGCGAGTAGTCCGCGGGCGTCGCCCACGAGTAAGCCGACCGCCGTGGCCGGCAGGGGGTGGAACTCGGGCACCTTCGGGGTGTCGGAACCGATCATCACGAATACCTCCGCGGTCAGGAGGGTACCGGCTGCAACGGTGCTGCTCAACAAGAAAGCGAAAAGGGCCCACCAGAGCCGAGGCCACGAGGAGGTCCACCCAGTCATCGCGGTCCACTCCTTGGGGGGCGGGTTTTCCCCTGGTACTCCTCGAAGACGGTCACACGCGAGCCGGTGACATCGGCTGCGGGCCAGGAAGTCTCGGTGAGACCCACCCCCTTGTTCTCGCCCCTTCCTCGTATTATCGCGCCCCACCCAGCCGCCCGTCCATCCCCCTGGCACGAGCCCTGGCACGGCGCCTTCTGAACCGTGCGGTCGGGTTGCCCGTGGCATGCCGCGGCCACGGGCAACCCTTCAGGATCGCCCGACCGTTCTGGAGAGGCTCACCGAGGGTTGGCAGGGTCCGTCGGCGTCTCGAATGTTTTCACGCGGCTGCGGGGCGTCGACACGCCGATGCCGGCAGGAACGGCCACGGCGGGGGGCGCCGGACCGGGGCCGAGTCTGCCCAGGTCGATGGTGAACAGGCCCCGGCCGTGGGTGGCGGCGTTCAGGGCCCGGTTGGTCCAGAACAGCTCGTTGACCGAGCAGTTCGTAGGACCCTCGTTGGTAGGCGACCAGGTGGCCCCCCCGTCGGCGCTGGCGAAGACGCCGACCTCCATCCCAAGGTAAAGGAACGTCGAGTTGTCAGGGTGGACCGCCAGTGTGTACGCCGGCGCTGGCGGCAGCGAAGCTCCGATATCCTTGAATGTGGTGCCGCCGTTCTCGGTCTCCCAGACGTTGTCCGTCGTGTAGCCTCCGAACGTCACGTAGACCACATCAGAGCTGGAGGGGTCGATCGTGATGCGAGTGCACATCCGGTCGTTCGGTAGCGCCGTGCTCCCGACCCGGGACCACGACGCACCCCCGTCGATCGACTTGTAGACGTCCCCGAAGTTGTACCCCACCCAGATGATCTGGGAGTTTCCCGGCGCCACCGCAATGGCGCTGATGGGTGAGCCGGCCTCATCCTTGATCTTGGCCCACTGGGGCGTGGCGGCCTTGACGTTCTTGCTCCTCCAGAGGCTAGAGCCCCCGGCCAGCATGGTGTTCGGGTCGTTGGGGTCGAGGACGAACGGTGCGATGAAGTTGCACTTGTTCCCGTCGCTCGCGTCGGAGATCCCTGTGTAGATATAGTTGGCAGAGGAACCGGCGTTCACACTCCGGTGGATCTGGAGGTAGACATACTCGCCGTAGAAGAAATTCGGATCGGTCGGGTCGGCTGCACAGTAACCTCCGTCGCCGCCGAACATCGCGATATAACCCTGCGGGCCTGTGTTCGTTCCGGGTGGGGGCGCGTACCGGAGGGTGCCGTTGTCCTGAGCGCCGCCGACGATCTTCCCTGTGTTGGCGTTCCCGGCGGCGCCGTAGAACTGGGTGACCCCATAGTTGTTGTTCAGAGCCTGCCACCCGAACGTGTCCATCGAGTTGCGGACATCGGTGGACTGATACAGGCCGCCGTCATTGCCGAAGAAGACCACGCGGTTGGTCGTGCCGTCGAACGCGGGGTGCGAGACGATCGCGTGGTGGTCGGCGTGGGGCGAGGCGGGGGCTTTCGACCAGAAGCTGATCTGGGTGAAAGAGGTTCCACCGTCGGGGCTGCGGTAGAGATCGAGGCCACCGACGACGACGAGGTTGGCGTCGGTCGGGTCGCCTGCCCAGATCACGTTGGCGTACCAACCCTGCCCGCCAAGGTAGTTCGTGCCGGTGTTTTGAAGGTTGTAGGTCTTCCCGCCGTCGTTGGAGCGGTAGACCTCGCCGGAGTTGTTGTCAACCGAGGCGTAGACGATGCTGGCGTTGTTCGCCGCGTGGGTCAGCTCGACGCGACCCGCGAACCCGGCGACGGTAGGTAGTCCGGCCGCCGCGGTCCAGGTCGCGCCGCCGTCGGTCGAGTAGAACGCCTTGCCGTTGCGACCACCGGCGACACACTTCGAGGAGTCGGTCGGGTCGAAGTCGACGTCGAGGATCTCGGTGCCGGAGACCGACGGAACGTCGGCGAAGGTGGCCCCTTTATCGGTGCTCCGGGAGATCCCCTGGGCCGTGGCGTCGCCGTTCCGCACGGCGGCCAAGAGAGTGCTCCCGTCCCTGGAGATGGCCAGGCGGTTGACATACACGAAGGTGGGTCCGCTCGACGCGGAGAGCTGGGTCCAGGACGTGCCGCCGTCGGTGGTCTTGAAGACGCCGGCCCCTCGCAGGCCGTCGAGGTTATAGAAGCCCTCGCCCGTGCCGGCGTACAGGACGTTCGAGTCGGTCGGATCGAGCACCAGAGTGGTCACATTCAGGCTGGCCATGAAATCGTCCAGGGGGCCCCACGAAGCGCCGCCGCTGGTTGTCTTCCAAACGCCCCCAGCGACGCTGGCGGCCCACATGACGTCGGGGTTCGTTGGGTGGACGACGATCGACCGGGTGCGACCGCCGATGTTCCCGGGTCCCAGCCAGGTCCAGCCCCCCGGATTGACTCCCGCCGTCAACGACCGGACCGGCGCGGCCGCCGCGATGCTGCCGCCCGCTGCCGGCGGCGCCGGGGCCGCGGCTCTCCGCAAGGGTCCGACCGGAATCCCCGCCACTCGGAAGGGGGCCCCGAAGGCAGGGTTAGCCGCAGCCGCCACGTTCCTGGCCACCTTCGCGGTCGGCGGCAAGAGGGAGACCCCCTTCCGCATCGCATCGACGCGCGCGATCGCCTTGGGCAGGGCATTGGCCGGGATCGTTCCCTTGCGGTCGATCTGGGCCCGCAGCCGGTAGAACTTCGCGGCCTCGCCCGGGTTGTCGGGCATCGGGTGGTCGAGTCGCCAGAGGGCCCGCTCAAGCTTGGCCCGGGGCATCTCCAGCAGCACTTGGTTGCTCAGAGCCCGCTGCGTGTGCAGCAGGCGGATCTGCTCCACCGGAATGTTGAGCCGGCGGGCGACGTCCTCATCGCCGGGCGACGCGCTGCCGGCCTGCCCCATTCCCGCTACCATCAAGACCCCAACGGCGACCGTGAGCGCGGCCACGAGGCGGCCCTGCCCTTGCCTTCCCCGATTGCATAGTCCAATCTCCAGACGCATCTTCGACCACCACATTGCAAGACCTCCCGGCCCGGAAGTCGTCTCTCGACCCCAGGAACTTGTTTCACAGGGTTACAGCCCAGCACGGCCATACGCACGAGCGAAGGAGAAACCATTGTCCGCCGCAAAGAAAAGAGTTGAACTCGGCCTGAAGCGGCGCCATAATAAGCTACTTGCGGTCTTTGCTGACTTCAAGTGAAAAACACCGATATAAAAAAATCAACGACCGAGAACGCGGCTAGAATCGCAGGGAACGCATGACCACTATGACGAAGCAAGACTCTGGAGCACGGTCAGTTGCGAGTGTGAAGATGGGTAATCCTAGCCTCGTTTTCGGTCGTTGGAAAAAATTGCCGTCCCGTGGTCCGTTTTGCCGGCCCGCGGGTACACACGTCACCCGTGCCCCATCGAGGCCACCCTCGCAGGCTGGCCCCTGGCCGAATCAGGAGGTACCCTCCAGTTAGGAGTCAGCGATGCGACGCGCCCTGAAGCGCCCCCGCTCCCTTATCGCTCTCGCGTTTGCGCCAGTGTGTCTCCTCGGGGTCGTCGGGGACGGGACGGGACGGGATGGGGCAGGGCAGGCGCCACGCGGCCCGGGCAGCCCGCCGAGGCCGCCTGGGCCGCCGAGCGGCGTCGTGTTCGAGGGCGTGGCTTCGGGCCGGCGTGGCTCTCCCCCAAGGAACATCCCCAGCGGGACCAGCAGCGCGGACATCGGCTCGCTCAACTCGACCTACGCGGCGTCGTTGATCGCGAAGTATGGGCTGCTGATGCAGATGGGCCGGACGGTGAAGGCTGGGATCTTCGACGAAGGGGCTGTCCGCGACAACTTGGCCGCGTTCACGGACGGGGCCACCTCGCGGGTCGTGATTCGGACCGGAAAGGGCCCGAGCGACCACTCGACCGAGGTCGCCGTTGTCATGGCCGCGAAGGGGGGCCAGGACTGGAGGTCCCTCGGCATCGCCTGGGATCTGAAAATTCTGAGCTTCGACTATGACAACGACCTCAGAGACCTGGAGAATACGGCAAGAACCGATGGAACAGTAATATCTAATCATTCTTATGTGAAACAGGCCGGGTGGGGGTTCGACGACGACCCCCAGACCCAGAGCTACTGCTGGTACGGCGGGCCGGACAACTTCGACGACGCTCGGTTCGGTAAGTACGTTGACGAGGACAGTAAGCTGGACCGGATTCTGTCCGAGCAGACCCAGCTCATCTCGTTCGTGGCCGCGGGCAACGAGCGCTGGTACATACCCCCCGGGAAGCAGACCCAGCATTGGGCCTGGCTCCCCAACGTCGACCCGGCGACGGGCTCCTCGTGGAAGCAGATGAGCAGTGAAAGGAGGCCCAACCAGTCCAATCCCGGTAGCGTGGACACGATCGCCGGACTCGCCATCAGCAAGAACGCCATCTGCGTCGGCGCCGTCGAGCAGTTCTTCAGCCCGTACGACCCGATCAGGAGCGCGAGATTTTCATCCTGGGGGCCCGCCGATGACGGGCGGGTCAAACCCGACGTCGTCGCGGCCGGGCAGAACGTGTGGGTCGTCCTGAAACCGAACGGGGTCCTCGAAGCGGTCAATGGGACCTCCTTCGCCACTCCGACCGTGGCGGGCGTCGCGGCACTGCTGGTCGAGTTGTTCCGAAACACGATGAACCGCACGCCGACGTCGGCGGAGATCAAGGCCTTGTTGATTCACACGGCGCGCGACGCCGGTGTGCTCGGACCTGACCCGATGTTCGGCTGGGGGGCCGTCAACGCGATCTTGGCGGGCGACGTGATCATCCCTCAGGGGATCGACCCGGGGCGCAAGCTCGTGCTCGGCGAGGTCGGCAACGGCCAGACCAATTCCTTGATCTACGTGCGGCCGGATGAAAAAGAGAGGCGCATCCGCGTGACGCTGGTCTGGATTGATCCGCCGGCGCCCGCGAACTCGGAACCCGCCAACGATCGGACACCAGCCCTGGTCAACGACCTCGACGTCGAGCTGGAGGCGCCCGACGGGACCCTCTTCTTCCCCTACAGCTTAAGCGCCGAGAAGCCGCTCCAGGAGGCGCGAAGCGACGGCGCGAACACGGTGGACAACGTCGAGGTCATCGACGCCTTCAGCGGTGAAGTGGAGGACGCGGACCCCGGGCGGGGTGAGTGGAAGGTTCGGGTCAAGGCGACCCGGTTGTCGCAGGGGTCGACCCAGAAATACGCCCTCATCGTCTCGGCACTCCCCGACATCGAGCGGCCCGGAGGGCCATCCGTCAAGCGAAGTCACGCGAAGGCGACCCACCCCCTCGAGATCGTCGATACGGCGCCCAAGCAGCGGTCCGACCTGCGCCCCGCCCGGGGCGGATGGACCTTCCTCGGGCCCCACAACCTCGGTGGTAGCACCCGCGCGATTGTCATCCACCCGACGGACCCACAAACGATGTGGCTCGGCTGCGAGTCGGGCGGCGTCTGGTCGACCAGCGACGGCGGGGAAAAGTGGGCGGCGGTCGGAGCCCCGATCCTCATGAACCTGCCTGTCTGCACCCTGGCCATGGACCCCGCCCGTCCGGGCGTTCTCTACGCCGGGACCGGTCAGGGGGATTACAGCGGCGACGCTCGCCCTGGGACCGGCATCTTCCGAAGCCGTGACGGTGGGAAGACATGGGGTCGGCTCGAGTCGACCGGGGCCGCTGCCTTCCGGTACGTCAACCGATTGGCCATCTCCAGGGACGGCTTGACCATTCTCGCCGCCACCCGCGACGGCCTGTTCCGCAGCACCGACGAGGGCCAGAACTTCGCGCCCGCCCGGGCGCCGGCCGACGCCGAGATGTTCGACGTCGACTTCCACCCGATCGGCAGCCAGGTCTGCCTGGCGGCCGGACGCGGTCTGGTCGTTCGCTCGACTGACGGCGGGGTCACGTGGTCGAGGGCCGGTTTGCCCGTCAAATTCACCAAAGGCAGCGTGGAGGGCAAGATCGATCTGACGTTGGCCAGGGCCAACCCACACGTGGTCTACGCTTCGGTCGACAAGAACGGCGGGGAAGTCTACCGCTCCTCAGACGGGGGCGAGACTTTCGAGTTGCGTAACACCGGCACACAATACCTGGGCGACGAGGGCTGGTACGATAACACGATCTGGGCCGGCGATCCGACCGACGCGAACCTCGTCGTCGTGGGCGGCATCGATCTGTACCGTAGTATCGACGGGGGAGAGCATCTGACGAAGATCAGCGATTGGACGGACACCGGGGGAACCTCTCCCGGCCATCACCAGTTCACGATCGTGGAGTCGCCGAACTACGACGGGATCGGCGTCAGGACCGTCTTCTCCGGCTCCGGCAGCGGGGCCGGTGTTTACCGGGCGGACAACATCACAAAGGCGTCTCGAACGGAGGGCTGGCAGGAATTGAACAACGGTTACGCCGCGACCAAGTTCAACGGGGCCGCGGGCCATCCGGGTACGGGGACCATCGTCGGCGGCACGCGGGGGGCTGGAGTCCTTGTCCGCTCCCCCGACGGGGAAAAAGCGACCTGGTCGGGGATGTTCAGCGGCCAGGGGGGGTACTGTGCCGCCGACCCAAGCGACAAAAATTTTCTCTACTCAGAATACGTATATTTGCAGATCCATCGCAGTATCGACGGGGGCCGGTCGTCGAATTTTATTCATCAAGGCATCTCCGACGCGGGTGACGGCTCCAAGGCCAACTGGATTGCCCCGTTCGTGCTCGACCCGAACGACCCGAACACCATGCTTTCCGGGGGCTCTAGCCTCTGGAGGAGCAAGAACGTCAAGGCCGCCACGCCCGAGTGGGCCAAGATCAAGGAGGAGGCCGGCTCACCCATCAGCTCGATCGGCGTGGCGAGGACGGACTCCGGCATCATCTGGGTCGGGCACAACGATGGCCAGGTCTACAAGACCCGCGAAGGCAAGGAGGCCAAGCCGCAATGGTCGCGGCTGGACCAGGGTGGAACGCACCTGCCCGACCGGTACTGCACCCGGGTGGTGATCGACCCGGTCAACCCCGAGATCGTTTACGTCACCTTCGGTGGTTATGAGAAGGACAACGTCTGGAAGACGACCGACGGCGGCCTATCCTTCAAGAGCATCGGCGGCTCGCTGCCACCAGCCCCGGTCTACAGCCTTGCGATCCATCCGGACAACTCCAATTATCTGTACCTGGGCACGGAAGACGGCGTCTTCACGAGTTCCGACGGCGGCAGCACCTGGTCCGCCACCAACGAAGGCCCGGTCAATAGCCCGGTCCGGGAGTTGTTCTGGATGAAGAAGCAGCTTGTCGCCGCGACTTACGGTAGGGGGATGTTCAGTATAGATATGTCAAAAATCAACAAATAGAAGGCCCAAGACCCTCATTCATGCTACGAGTCTGGATTCCCACGGAGGAGAAACCACCTGGCAAAAAGCCCGACAGGCATAAGGTGGTGTTTTTGCGTCTCGTGTTGGATTTCGACTTTACACCACGCTCGGCTGAGGTGACAGGACGGGAAAAGAAAAAAGACAGGCATCGCGATTGAGATCCGACCAGCAAAGCAACCAATCGCTTCTTGCGTCGACCGCCCCTGGCGACTCGGGGTCAAAGTGACTTGGAGGGGATCGACTCGCTGTGCTGAAACTACGACACTACTCTCCAATCTCTACCAGATCTTCCTGGCAATGTACAGGGTTCCCAGCAATGCCATAGAGAGGTCTGTCAAAGCGACGGCCGGCATTTCCTGCCTGCTGTAGCAGGCGTCGAAGGCGTGGACCGGGCTGACGCTGCCGAATAATGAGGAGGGACCAAGAGCAAGGCACGAGCCAAGAGAATACCCAACCTTTCACTCACTCGGAACAGGAGAGCAATCAGCGCTCCGACCACGGCTAGGGCACTTGAATGGCAAAACTCATAGCGTTTGAGTCAAGTTTTGGGTTTCAGCCCGAGATTGCCAGCAAATTCCCCCTCCCCAGGTCGCTAATGTTTTGGGCGGAGTTGAACGCGAGAAGCCTCGGATGATGAATCGTGCATGTGACGGCGGTTGCCCTGACAAGGTTACAGTAGAATTAGGCAACACGCAGGAATTGATCTACCACGGACAGTCCGGTTCTAGCCGCGTTATCCATTCTGAACCCGGGTAGATTATTTCCTGCTGGCTGCCTTACATCCATATCTCCTTGAGGGAGGACTTCATGGCTGCCCGCCGCCCTCGTCCCGGCTTCACCCTGATCGAGCTACTGGTCGTCATCGCCATCATCGCCGTGCTGATCGCGTTGCTGCTCCCGGCCGTACAGTCCGCCCGTGAGGCCGCGCGGCGGATCCAATGCACGAACAACCTCAAACAGATCGGGCTGGGCCTGCATAGCTACGAGGGTATCACCGGGGCGTTTCCACCCTCGAACATCGCTGGCAGCATCAACGGGACTTACACCTACAACGGCTTCAGCGTTCACGCCCGCATCCTGCCCTTCATGGAACAGGGAGTGGCGTTCAACGCGGTTAACTTCTTCTTCACTCACCGTACGGTCCAGAACTCGACGGTAGTGGGCCTGTCCTTAACCTGCTTCCTCTGTCCGAGTGACCCGAACATGAACGGGCTGACCCCGTTCCCCTCCGGCGTCAATGCCCGCGTGCCTTGCTACGGCTTCAACGAGGGCGACTGGTTTCTCTGGAACGCCCTCGCCCCTGGCGGTTACAACAACCCGCCGAACACGCGTGGCGTCTTCGGGCCCAACTTAAGCCGACGGATCGCCACGTTCACCGATGGCACTAGCCAGACCCTCGTCGCCACCGACGTCAAGGCCTTAAACCCGTTCTGCCAGGTCGGCGGGCAGTTCTCCGAGCCGAACCTGAGCTCACCGACGGCACCCCTGCCGTCTCCCTACGCCAACCCCCTCTCGGTCGCCTCGGAATACACGACCGTCGCCGCCTGCAATGCCAACCCACCCGGCGAGGGGCACACCGCCTGGGTCGACGGCAACCCACAAGAGACTGGCGTGACCACCGCATTCCCGCCCAACACAGTTGCCCGCAACCCGAACAGCGGTGCTGACCTCGACATCCTGACGTTGCTGATTAGCAAGAACCAGCCGTTGTACGGGGCGATCACGGCTCGGAGCTACCATCCCGGTGGTGTCAACGCCGTGTTCGCCGACGGCAGCGTCCACTTTATCAAGAGCTCCATCGACGGCAACACGTGGCGCGCCCTCGGGACGATCGCCGGAGGCGAGGTCATCAGCTCCGATTCGTACTGATGATGATCCCTCGCGCGGGCGACAAAAAGCCGAGTCGTTGCGGGGGGACCGATCATGCGGCGATGAAGGCGGCACTTGACGGCGCCGCGCCGGGTCATCGCTCCTGCCCGAACACACCGACAGCGGCGCCCGGACGCTCGTCGGGGGCCAGAGCGCCGTGCTCCCCGTTGACAACAAGACGTACGCCATCGCAGTGACTGCGAGTCGTGAGGTCATCCCCAAGCCAGAGTACAAGGGGGTGGTCGAGGGAGCCGGTTACACCCTCGAATACGTCATCTCAAAGAAACCCCAATGACCCACCGGTGCCTCGCCGCGGCCCCAATGGTCCGCCGCCTGGGGCCGCAGCCGAGCCGACCTTCGCATGCCGTCCACATCCCGGCGGCCGGCCCTCCGGCGATCCTGCTGCGACTACAACTTATCGCCCACCTGGGCGGGGTACGAAGAAGAGTCCCGAATTCACCCCTGTCGGTTGGTCGAAGAGTCGTGGTGCAAATGGGGACGATGAAAACGCGGGAGAGCCAAACTCGCTGGGCGCGAGTGATGCTGCCCTACCGCCAGCACCGCCACCAGGTGCTACTGTTTCGAGATGAAGCATTAACAAGACGAATCGGCTGAATTCTGCAGCGTTTTCAGGCATCACCCAGGCGTAAGTGGATTCACAGTGGGCAACCAGCCACGCATGGAACGGAACGTCCCACCTGCCTCCTGTGCAAACCCAACCCTGACGGAGAGCATAGGAGGGATCTCCTTGAATCACTGCACTGAGCAGTTGAGCATCCTTGGGTTCCACGGACGATGGGTTGAGCACAGTGAGATATGCGGCTCTCATAGCCTTGAGCCGATCTGGGTTATTCTCTGGCTGAAGTGACCAGTTCTCTGTGATCGAACGGGATCCGGTCAGGGCCGCAATATTCCATGAAGGAAAGGCCTTATGAACTGCAACGACAGAGAAACCCGTTGTTCCTGAATCCAACACAGTCACGGCCCCCCCGGTTGCTAGGGCGTAGAAAGGGAGATTACCAGTGTTTGCCGCCAGCCGGGCGAAGTTCTCGATAACCTGTTTCTGTTGTACGTCCGGCAAGGTAGAGGTCTGGCGGAGTGTACTAAACCGCAACTGCTGGTTTGCGCATCCAAACGCCCCCAACAGAGCGAAGATCATCAGAGCTCTTGACCTCATCGAATTCCCCTTCCTGGAGTTTCTCGAAAGCACTTTCTCCATATGCTCTTATAGTTCTGTCGGTAATAGGTATTGTATCGCTTGAAAGAAATATGGCTCTTTTGACTTTCCTGTGGGTGATAACTCAATTGTGACAAAGAGTTGTTGCAGTGAGACAAGGGGATAGTGGACCGGGACAGAGTAGAAGGAAGGGGATGGGGGTCCAGGGGGCGGGGACTGGGGCCTCTGGTCCCGCACCCTGGTGCCTCCATGCCGAAGAGTCGAAGGAAAGACGGACTTTCTGACACACACTTACCAAGAGCATATTCAGTCTTGGCTTTCAATTCCTTGATTCTACCCACAGGAAAGTTGGAGGAAATCTATTTTCAGTCGGGCGCATTTTTCCCCCGCCCCGGAGCCACTGCCGTCGCTACCACGCCTTGGCATAGTTCCAGTCCTCTTCGGCCGTCGCCTGGGCGATGCCCAGGATTTGCGCCGACTCGGCCATCGAGCAACCAGCAGAGTATCGCAGCCCGACCAATTCGGCCTTGCTCGGTGTTTTCTCAGCGAGCCGACCCAGTGCCTCGTGAACCAACAGCACTTCGAGTGGATCAATCGTTCTCGGCCAGGCAGGTTGTCCTGGTCCAAGTTCTGATGCCTGCACCATCCATAGCCGATTGAACTGCAGCGCCACCTCGGCCGTATCCAGATCCGTGTTGGTCCGGAGCACCCACTTGCCATCGTAACGAGCCTCTTCCTCGATCTTCGCCTCGTCGATCTGGAAGTGATCCGGGCCCGTGGAGCTGCTGTAGCGGCGGTAACCCTTGTTGCCGACCAGCGACCTCTCCCCGGCGCGGAGCTTCTCCTGCAACGACGCCACGATCGCTTGCCGATCGGCGGCATCCTTGCGGGCCTCGTCGTCGTTGAGGCAGACGATGTAGCGGCGGCCCTCGACCCGCACTTCCTTGACCTTCAACGGCGCCGGGTCCTCGCTGGTCGTGCGCTGGGGATGCACGACCCGATAGCGACCAGCCCGGGCCAAGACCTCGTCCTTGACCTCGTTCTGCGACCGCATGCGGGCGCCCAGGATGTACTGCCAGCCTCGCTCCTCCTTCTCCAGTTCCTCGATCGTCTCCTTGCTGATAATGTCCCAGTCGGCCACGATGCAGGCTTTGGTGACGCCGAACCGGCTGCGGAGCCGATCGACTACCGGGATGAGCGTTGTGACATCGGCCGGGTTGCAGGGCCACAGCTCACAGCAGATCGGTCGCCCCTGACCGTCGAGCACGGCCCCGACGATCATCTGCTTGAGGTCCGGCCGGTGGTCCTTGCTGTGGCGACGCTGACCGATCGTCCCTCCCCCTTGTCCCTCGAAGTAGATCGAGGTCGTGTAGAAGACGACCAACTGAAGCTGAGTGAACAGGTCACGCCGTCGGGCGAAGAGTGCCTCCTCCATGAGGTCCTTGTTGCAGCGGGGAGCAAACGGCGCCTTGTCGGCCTGCTCCGTGCGTGGCAACTCGTCGCCGAGCCATCCCGTCGCCCGGTAGAGGTGACGTAGTTGAAGGTCTCCACATCCGTCGACCTGGTAGCTCCCCTTCCACTTATCAACGGCGCGATCGCTGCGGGGTCGAAGAGACGGTGCAGCACGCTGAGGAAGATGGCCCGCTCGATGGAGAACTCGAAGCGGCGTCCCTTGAGCAGTTGCTCGATCACATGCTGGCAGCCGGTCATCTGCCAGAGCCGCTGGAAGACCAAAGCCGGGCCAATGTGCCGGATCGAGATGGTCGGAAGCCTGCCCTGAGCATGCTCGGAGAGCAGAAGGACCAAGCGAGCTAGGCGGGCTCCCGAGATGAGCAGGGCGTCGAGCTCGCCGCCCTGTTGGAGCTCATCGAGTCGCCCCAAGGTGGCGACGACCCGTTGTCGGGAGCGATCGCCTTCCCAGCGGTTCTCGACGACTTGTAGATAGGTCCTCGGGCCAGAGGTCTTGGTGCGGAAGAACATGGTGCCCTCCAAAGCGGGTCACCATGAGAATAGCGGATACTTTCAAGGGGAAAGCCATGGGAACAAAGCCGACTTCTCGAACACCCTCTGGTCGCGGTAAGATTACGGATGAGGCAAGAAGTGTTTTTTTGAAAACGGCACCAAGGCATGAGGCCGCGACATCGTCGGAAAGGAGCTGGTCATGACAGCGTGGGTGCGAATAGTTAAAGGATTCCTGGTTGGGGTAGTTGCCGGTATAGTCACGGTTCAAGCGGACCTCGGAGGCAACACTGGGAGGGCCGAGCCCGCTCAACGGGCCCTTGACCCGGCGGCAGGCCCTCCGAAAGGGGAGAGGGGGAAAGCCATGGTCCAGTCGATCGTTACTCCGGAAGAGAGAGACCGGCGGTACCAGGACATGCTCAAGACGTCCGATAGCTTCTTCGCGGTTTGGAAGCAGCAGCCGGGCAACATGGCGGCACTGAACCGATATCTCGAAGAGTTGAAAAGCAGGCTCGCGAGCGTGAGGAAGACCGTCGCGTCCTCTGCCGATTCCGACAAGCTGATGAAGGGGCACCCGAAGAAAACCTCCTCCAGCCAGGGTCGGGTCGAAGCGCCAGCGGGACCGATCAAGAGTTCATCGAAGCCATCCTCCCAGAAAGAGACGGAGGATCGAATCAAGGCCACGTCGCGATTCCACCCCGCCGGACCCCTGCCCCCTGCCCCGTCGCTTGCGGGCGTGCCCGATGACCGCATCCGCACGCAATGCGATTCGGCCCAAGTGCAAATGGCCGAGTTGGGGAAACTCCTCCGTTCGGCCCCCGCCAACCCCTCGGCGATCGACAAAAGCATCAAGCAACTGAGCGAGACCCTCCACGGTTTCCACGACCCGGTCGAAGTCCCCGAACCCACCACTCCGGGGACCAAGCCTACGCCAGTGAATAAAAAGACTTGAGAATCGCTGGCTCGCTCGATGGAAGGAAACGATATCCCGAAGCGAACAGCCGCCCCCTCTGCCCGAAGGGGCCGCGTTCGTGTTGCGATGGGCGACCGCGCCCGTCCTTGCCGCCAGGAACAGAGCCAGCGAATCTGCTCAAGGGCCAGCAAGTCCGAAGTTGATGTAAAGCGGCTGGATGTCAGTCCGGGCCGACCCACCCTGAAGGGTGAAGCCGGTGGCGACCCACGTCTTGGGGTTATTCCCATGGGGGCGGATCGTGAGGTAATCCCCCCACAGATTCCCCTCCGACGGGCCACTGGTTCCGTTGGCCGACACAACCAGTTCCCATCCCGAACCGTTATAAATGCCGTAGCAATGACTCGGATAGAGCAGCTTTCCACCGTAGGCCACCGAGATGCCGGGTACTCCGTCCGAGTTGGGCGCAAGGGAGGGGTACGCGAAGGCGAACTGGCTGTTCCAGATATGAGGCTGGGCCGTGATGGCCTTCGTATCTTTGTTCATGATCGCCACACGGACCTGGGGGAACGGGTAAGTGGCGTCTTGAGAGGCTGTCCAGGCAAACCCGATGGTATCTCCGCTTTGCCAAGCACCGTTGACTCGCGCATCTTCTCGGCCCAGCCAATCCCGGCCGTCGGGACCGGGCGCGACCCGCGCGTTGTTGCTCCAAGTCTGGACCGCGACGTCGTTCTGGGTGATCTGGCCGCTCGCCTCGGGCCAGGTGAACACACGGAGCGTCTGCTGATTGACGTGGGCCGCCCAGTACATCGGGTCGGTCGCCCCTTGCGTCGCACGCAGGCCGCCGACGTCTGTAGCGTTGAAGTATTGGAAGGAGAATCCCTGATATTTGGCCAGGTTGGCCAGGGGTAACCGCATCATAACACACCGGGTGAAGGGCTCCTGTCCGGTCGTCGAGAACGCATTGCTGCTCCAGTAGAGATAATTTGAACCCACAGCGAGGTTGGGGAAGTCGAACCACTCATTCGTCCAATTCCCCACATTCTGAGGCGAGAAATCGTAATAGTGCCACGCCTCGTTCGTAATGTCGTTGCCCTGGGCGACGGCCAACCGCTGGATGTTTCCAGTGGCGTCGTTGATGTACTGCATGAGCCAGAACATCACGTCGTTCTTCGGGTCGTAAATGACAACCTGGTCGCAGCAAAACGCTCCGTGGGACGAAGCGGGAAATGACGTCGCGGGGTTTATGAACTGGAAGGTCGAGCCCGAGTCCTTGGAGAACGCTGCGAACCAATTGCCGGTGTACAGGACCTCTTTTCCACCATGACCACGCGCCCCCACACTCGGCTCGCAGACCGTGCTCGTGATCTGGTTCGTCTCTGTCTTGGTCAGCGCGTGCTCGAACAGCAGTTGAACGCTGGGGTTGGCCAGGGGCGCCAGCGCAGTCGAGAGCGCCGTCTCCTTCACCGTCGGCTGCCCGGCCGCCTGGGGGTTGACACCGGCAGGCAGCGGTCCGAGTGGGATCGGGAGGTGGTGCTCCCGCAGTCGCTGTTGCTTCAAGTTGAACATGGCGAACGCCGCCGTCGGGGCCATGTTCCTCTGTGCGAAGTTTGCAGCGGGCACAGACTCGGCAGGGGGCATGTTTGCCGTCTGTGTGTTTATCGCTTGTGCGAATCCGGCGGAGCTTGTTCCAAGCAATCCGATGGATAACACGATGGCGAAAGATCCCAAGCGATTTATTTCTCTCATGGGGTAAACTCCTCGGTAGATTGACCAACCTCGGGTGACCGACCTGCGGGTTCGGCAGAATCGGTCTCGGACTTCTCAGGGCAATTTCGTTTCTGTAGTTGTAAGCGACGACCTCTGCTCTAGTCCGGGTATAGGCTGTAGAATCCGCCGGAAAAGCGGATCAACCGTCGTTAGCCCGGTCGCATGCTGCAGTGGCTCCAGCCCCACCCGCGATTGCGATCCCGGGAGCAGTCGATCTCAAGGGGTGGGGTCACGGCCGCAGCGACGCAAGATCCAACGGTAAGCGGTGCTGAGTTAACGGGCATTGGCATCGTGCCCAGAACTCCACTGGAGGTCTTTGCAGACTCGGGGCGGCCCCTCCGAACTACTGCTCCTCACCTACCTTTCCGAGTCTGAATCAGCATGGTATCCCGCGCTACGGGTGAGACGCTGGGTGGGGCACAGAGCAGCCTGCTGTCCTGGCGTATGGAAAGCCACCTTAATCTCCTCCTTCGACTGGCCACCTCCTTCCCCACGTAAGCCAAGTGCTCAATACGAATCGCCGCTAATGACTTCTGCGCCCGCGATCGACCCGAGTGCTCGCCAAATCGCGCCAGCGATCGTCGACTTGGTGAACCGTACGCTGCCGTCGGCCAGTAGCATGTTCACGCCGCCTGGGTGGTAGCTTCGCGCCGTGATCGCAGCGAATGTCGGCCCGCCGCCGAAAAAAGGTGTCCCTATAAGGTCCAGGTCGCCCTCTCCCATGGTGCCCAAAATCTCCTTGTTCGGCGGCCAGGCCGTCGTAACTCCAGTCTCCTGTGCGTTTCCGTCCACCCACGACGTATGGGACTGGGCGACCTGGCCACAGCTTCCCCCACATTCTGGCGCCACGGTGAAGGGATTGGCCGCCGGATCGGGAACATTATTTGCATTGTTGATCAATGAAAGTCCGGCGAAGCAAATGTAGCCGGGGTTGCGCACCTTGGTCTCGGACGCCAGCATCGTGTTGCTCGTGCCGTCCGCGAAATTGGCGAACCTGCGGCTGATGTTGGGTGAAAAGACTCCGCGTGCTAGCGGCCCGCCCGCCCTGTACACAAACCAATCGCCCATGTTGAGGCCATAGCTCGTTACCCCCTTTGGCGTATTGAAGAACGAATTCGCAGGGGTCGGCTGTGCATCGACCTCGCTCGGACAGAGGAATGAGGAGATCGCCTTCGACGCGACTGTGTAATTATCCGGCACGTTATAAGGCAGGGTAAAGTTGATCGAGCTAAACATGGGACCCTGCTCAAGCAGCGGTAGAATGCGCGCCTGTCCGCTCCAACCCACCCAAGAAAAAGGTGCGCCGGGTGTCAGGACCCCGACCATCGGGAAGGCGCCGGCGATGCTCTCGTAGTTGTGCATCGCAAGGCCGATTTGCTTCAGGTTGTTGATGCATTAAGCCGTCGACCCGCCTCTCGGGCCGACTGCACCGCCGGCAACAAGAGCGCAATCAGAACGCTAATGATCGCGATGACGACCAGAAGTTCGACCAAGGTAAAAGCAGACGCATGAGCTCGAGTGGACCTGAACGTCATCAGTCCACGCATTTCGCCTCGGCAGGGGTCTAAGGGTCTTCCTCGAGTGTTCCTAAAGGACATGTTATCGTAGACCAAGCGCTTTGACAAGATGAAAAGATTTACTATTGGCTTATGGCACGAAATTCGGTGAGTGCCCCGCGACGAGAGTCTTTAGACCCGCCCTGTGGCTGGCTGAACGGCTCTTTCAAGCGATACAACACCTATTACCGACAGAACCATAAGAGCGGATCAAGGTTATGCATTCGAGCAACTCCAGGAAGGAGGTTTCGATGCGGTCAAGTGTTCTGATGATCTTCGCTCCACTGGGGGCGTCTGGATGCGCATACCAGCAGTTGAAGGTTAGACTGCGTCCGGGAACCTCTTTCATGCCCTCGCTCTTCGGAAGCAAATGATCGCAGATGCCAGTTCGACGTGGCCGTTCACCGGTGTAGTATCAGTTGCTTTGCCGAGGTCTTCGCGCGCGAGCACGGATACCAGTGGACGACCATTGGTGTTTCAAGCTGCGATCCCTGACTCTTATCCACTTGGCGCAGCCTGCTCCCCGGCTGGCGTCGTGGATTTTGTCGCCAGGGTGCGGCCTTCAGGACTTCCCGGTCTCAGCAGACCTTGCATCCGAGCACACCACCGGCCCTGCGCTCACTCAGACTCCCGGCAACAGTAATGGCGGCTCGGTGCCAGCGAACCATGCCCCGACCGCCGCCTCCAAGTACTCAAACACCGATCGCCCTTGCTGTGTGCAAGTCGCGATCACTGTCCAGATCCGTTCGCACCAGCGGTTTCCCGTTTCACTCCGGGTCCCCTGCGTGATCAGACGATCGATCACCACGAACCGGATCGCTTGCTCTGCCAGGTTGTTGGTCAGCTCCACTCCCGGGGTCGTGATGAACCGGAAATAACTATCCCATGCTCTTCGAACCGCTTCGCCAGGTTGCGACAGTGGTTCGTCGCCGGCACGTTCTGTGTGCCGCATCGTAGCACTTTGACCCGTGCTGCCTCGCGCTGGGTCAGGAACCGCTCGGCCGTCAGCAGCTCCCGGCGGTGGATCACCCCAAAGAGCTCCCGCAACGCCTCGCGCAACCTCGTCCCATACATCCGATCCCTTGCGTCGGGCAGCGTCGTGAGGAACTTCACGTCGCGGATCAGGTGGGCCAGGCAGAACTGGAGCGACACGTCAAATTCGCGCAGGTAACGCTGATAGGCCGAGAAGTAATCGCAGCCCAGGACCTCGTTGAACTCCGCGCCTAGTACCTCGATCAACACATCGGCGCTCCGCGTCGGGTCGATCTTGAACAACGTGTACAGGTTGGCCCGAAAGCACCAGATCCATTGCCGTAGACGATTTTGCTTGTGACCGGTCTCGTCGAAATTGAGCCGCTCTTGATCCGGCAGACTCTCCAGCAGTTCCTGATAGGGCTGCTCCAACGCCTGGCTCACCTTGGCGATGATCTTCGCCAGCTGCCCACGCGAGATGGTCACCCTGAGAACATCGCGAACGAATTTGCGGACGGTGGAGAACGAAGCGTGGCAGACCCCTTTGAGGTAGGCGATCACGGTGGTCAGCCTGGGCCCCACCAAGCCGCCGCGTTCGATCCCGATGGGCAACGGGGCTTCATAGACCTTCTGGCAGTGAGAGCACCATCCTGGGTGACCACGATGCTCCTGGATCACAAGCGGCACGTCGTCGATGTCGACCTGCTGGATCACCCGGGGCACGATCGTCAGCATGGGTTGCAAGTCATGCCCACACCGTGGGCAAAGATCGAGGCGATAGTCGAACGAACCGCCGTTGATCAATTCAGGAGGGAAGTCGGCGCGCTCGTGTTTGGGGTGACCCGGTTGCCCGCCGATGCGGCGGCGCTCCTGGCCCTCCGGCGGGGCTGGTTTGGGCGGCTTGACGATGTCAGAGGACGGTGGCTTGGACGAGGTCGAGGAATCCTTCCTCGCCGCAGCGAGTCGCTCCTGGAGACGAGCGACGGTGGCCTCGAGCGCCTTCTACCGCGCCTCTTGGGCGTCCAACTTCGCCTGCAAGCGCCGACAGTTTGGGCAAGACTTCCGTGCCTTGGGTCTCATGGCCCGCTATGCTACATCCTTGGTCGGGAACTCACAACACCGGTGAACGGGAACCCGGAGGCAGAGCTTCTTCATATCCTCGGGTTTCCTCGCAATGCCAATCTGCACCTGAGGATTCGGGCCTCGGCCCGTGGGAACGCTGAGCGGGGACTGAGGGCGGGCCGGGGTCACGGGAGAGTCGGTGCGGGGTATCCCGCGTCCGCCTCACATCGAAGGAGTTGAAGATGTGGACCCACTTGTGGAGACGACGAATCGCCCGTATACTCATGTCTGTCCTGGCGCTCGGTACTGCCATGGCTATCACCAGCGGCGGGGCTTCGGCCCCGCCGCCCGGGCCCCCGGAGGATCCGATGGTCAAGGAGTCGAAAACCCGGACGGTTGCCGACTACGTGCCGTTGCCCGCCAAGGCCGTGGGCGTGGTGGTCCAGGATCCCCGGGCCGTGCTGGCCTCCGAGCATCGGCTCGCCCCACCGCGGGCAGCGGCCTTCTGTTATGGCGGGGGCCGCAACCGCTGATTCTACGTCCCCGCCGGTCCCGGCGACAAGGGTGAGACGCTGACCTTCGGCACGGGCCCGACTGGGGCCACGCGGGTCGAAATCAAGAACCTCGTGCTTGCTACGGTCGAGGTGCTCCGACATCGGAAGATACACGCCCCATACACACTCGTCTCAGCCGAGGTGAACGGAGGTGCGGGGTCCGGCCCGGAGGCGAGCTTCGCGGCAACGACGTTTGAGGTGCTTGAAGGGTCGCGCGAGTACCCGCTCCGAGTCAGCGAAGTCGTGGCCCGCTTGGAGCGGGACTATCGCCCACGCGTAGAGCCACTCCCGCAACCGACCCGGGTCAAAATGGAGCGGGCCAAGAAAGAAGCGATGACAGAGTTGGGGAAGACCGGCACGCGCGGGCGAGTCGAGCGCTCCGAGTCCACCTGCACCTACGTCACCTGGATGCCCGAGACAAAGCGCCTCCAGGTCGAGTTCCGGACGCGGGTCGCAGTGGGGGAGTTTTTCAAGGGGAAAGGGATTGAGGCAAAGCGGCCGGGCCCCGACCCGTCACGTCCGGCGACGTCGGACGCCGGGTTCCGATACGGAATCGAGTATGGCGTCGAGTTGGGGGTGGTCTACGAGGTCGGCAAGGAGGGCGTGACGGTGTCGAGCCGCCTGATCGAGCCCCAACCGTTCGTATTGCGAATTGGCCCTCCGGGCGGCGCATCATCGGGAATTGCTCCTCCGCCTCCGAGCGCGACCCCGGGGAACCCCCTCGAAGATCCGGAACCATGCCGGACGCCGCCCACGAGTTAATCAGAGACACTGGAGACCTACTTACATGGGCACAATCATGACAATGAGACGCGCCGGCACCTTGACTTTGCTCTTGGCCGCGGGCCTGAATAGTTCTGCCCGAGCCGAGCCTCCGGAGAAGGCCGATCCGCCCGAGATTCGAAACGTCCGGGCGCTGGTCGTCATCGACCACAGGTCCGGATTGCCCGGCCTTGAGCACAACAAGTCGCATATCGTCTCTACGCTGATGCAAGCTGATGCTTACACGGGGCGGGTTCAGATCGATCAACTTGGACCGAGCGATATCACGCCCCAGGCTATCACAGACTATTTCAAGAACCAAAACGGGGTCTCGGAGAACGACGGGCTGCTTTTTTATTACGCCGGCCATGGCGTCACCCAGCCGAACGCAGGCCCGTTCCTACAGACGTCCGGTGGGAACCTTATGCGCTCGGCGCTCCTCGAGGCAATGCGAACCCATAATCCCCGCCTCATCATCATCCTGACCGACTGCTGCAGCTATGCGTCGCCCGTCCTCCCGCCTCCGTTAGTTGCGGCGGCGCGGCCGAACTTTGTTCTAAAGGATCTGCTTTTCCGGCACCAAGGCGTCGTCGACATCAATGCCTCAAGCTACGACCCCGCCCGGGCCTACGGTGAGTACGCCTGGTACACGTGGGAGAAAGGGGGGTTGTTTACGGACGCTTTGGAAAAGGCCATCTACAACGATTATCAGAAGCTGGATGCGGACGGAAACAACTTCGTCACCTGGAACGAGGTGTTCGAACTGACACAGACGATTACCCTCATGAACTATCGAAACCTGAGGGCGATGCTTCGTCAGTTCGACGAGCAATTGCTAACACGGGATCAGCGTGACGTCCGGATGATGTTAATCAACCAGGCGGCGCAAACTCCGCAGGCGTTCGACCTCGGGCGCCCGCTGTCGCCGCTTCCGCCTGGCTTACCGCTGACATCGAGGGTCGCCACCGCACCCGACCTTCGAGCACTAGGTATCACCTGCCGCGAGAACTACGGCCGCGGCCTGGCAGTTGTGGACGTTTCGGGATGGGCCAAGGATCAGGACTCAGGGATCCGCGCGGGTGACATCATTAACCGAATCAACAGACATGATGTTAACACGTTCGATGGATTGGGGCTAGCCATGGGGCGGATTGCCCCGGGCGACTCGCTACTCCTCGAGGGGTGGTCCGGGGCATCGGGTTATGGCACCCCCGCTCGCTTCACGCTCGGAGCGACCGATGCAGCACGGTGCACTTCGGCGTTGACAGCAGCATTGGGCGACCCCGACCCGGGCGTGAGGATGGCCGCCGCCATGGCCCTTGAGAAGATCGGGCCGAATGCTGAGGCAACGCTCGATGCCCTCCGCAAGCTCGTCAGAGGTGACCCCCACGTTCGTTGGGCCGCCGCCTCTGCCTTGGCTGAAGCGGGTGCTGCCGGGATAGAGACGCTCGGCGAGGCCGCCCGAGACCCGGACCCGAAGCTCCGGCAGGCTGCCCTGAATGGCTTGTTGCATATCGGAGCGCGTGATCGTCGGGCCGTGCAGGCCTTGGTCGATGCCCTAGCGAGCGACGATGGCAACGTCCGGATGGACGCGATGGTCGCCCTGGGTAGACTGCGAATCTGGACTCAGGCCGCCAACGATGCCCTGAAAGCCTTCGACAAAGGCGGTGAGGTCGAGAAGACACAAGCCTTGATCACCCTCTACCACCTTGGTAGTCGTGATGAACAAGTGATCGCCAAGCTGCTCACTGCTCTCGATTCTCCAAATGAGGCAATTCGGTCTGCCACCTGCGACGTGCTGAGGTCAGTTCCCGGCGCCCCTGCCGCAGTGGTGGACGCGCTGGCCAAGAGGCTCCGTGACCCCGACCAGAAGGTGCAACGCTTCGCCGCCTGGGCGCTAAGGGATATCGGGGCAGTGCGCGTCCTGGCCGACGCCTTACAGGATGAGCGGGCGACCACGAGGCGAATGATCGCTCAGATACTCGGGCCCTCCGGCGTGAGGGCTGCAGAGGCGATCGGGGACTTGGCCCGAGCGACCCACGATCCCGTAGCCGAGGTGAGGAGTGCAGTCGTCGAATGCCTGGGCGGGTTGGGGCCGACGGCGATGGCGGCCATCCCCGATCTCGTACAGGCATTGCGCGATCAGGAGACTGAGGTTCGCAGGTGTGCTGCATTCGCCCTTGGAGCGATTGGCCCCCGAGCCGAAGCGGCGATCCCCCGACTGATCGAGGCGCTCGCAGACCGGGATCAAACCGTGCGTGATGCAGCCGCGGTGGCCCTAGGAAAGATGGGCCCTCGGGCCGTGGCGGCTGTCTCGAAGCTGGAGGGCTTGCTTTCCTCGGAGGGTATGAAGGCGGCGGGGACCGCCCTCGCCAAGATTCGAGGAGTTCGGTATCTAATCGAATTCGCGGAGCGGAAAGCCGACGTCACTCAGGCCGCGATCTGCCGGTCCATGGGGGATGGCTGGGCTTTTTTCCCGATGGATGTCGTCCCGTTCCTTGCCGCTTTCCAGGACAAGCCTAGCAGCGAGGCAAGGCGGGTGGCCGCTTCATCTTTGAGAAGCATCATGATTTGGGGACGGGTCAACGCGTCCGACCCGGCAGCGGAGCCTGCGCTGGCAAATCTTTGTCGTTGGATCCAGGACGAGACCGATCCCAAGGTCCTCGTGAACCTCATTGCCGCAGTGAGGGGCTTTAATTTCGGCCAAGAGGTTACCGTCGCGCCTTTGATGCAGGCTCTGAAGGCCGATAGGCCTGAAGTCCGCGCCGCCGCGACGCGGGCGCTCGGCACGCACGGGCTCGTGGCCGCGAAGGTCGTGCCCGCACTGGCATCGGCTCTGAGGGACGACTCCCCCGATGTCCGCGCCGCCGCCCTCTGGGCCCTCGGCAACCTTGGGCCTTCCGCGCACGCGGCCATTCCTAGCCTCGTTGGATTACTGAATGATTCGCACCGGTCGGTTAGTTATGGGGCCGCAGAGACGCTGAGTTCCCTCGGCGCCCTCTCCGAGTTGGTCACGGCCCTAGGGCAGGGACCGGTTGCCGTCCGGTCTGCGTCTGCAAGGGGCCTGGGCAAGAACCGCGGGCGGCCCGTTATTTCCGCGCTGTTGCGAGCCCTGGAGGGGAACGAGGCCGCGGAAGTTCGAATCGCAGCCGCCCGTGCGCTTGGCGGGCTCGATGTTGCCGTCACCTTCGATCCTGAGCATGGAGATGCTAACCCCGCAGCCCCGCCGCCACGGATCGAGATCAACCGCGAGCCGGCCACCCCGTGAATCAAGGCCGCGCCCGTGCCTGGGGACTGTTTGTGCTCTACTAATTCTGGATAACCCCCAATAAGGGCCGACGTCCGCCAGATTAACGTGTCGGCTCTTGCGGTCAGGCCAGAAAGGCAAGCATTCCAGAGCCGGAGCGGCTCGGGAAATGGGATCCACGATTCAAGGAGTTTCGGTCGAGTCAGTACGTTGTCCGGGCGCTCGCCGTTGTGGGATAAGTACATTAGCCCAAGTTACAGAGCTACGGGAATTTTTCGGCGATTTTTCCCCGAAAAACGACGTAAGTCCAGATCTGATGGACCCACGTCGCCGATTTAGCCATGTAGTCAAGACTTTACCTATTGATTATGCGTTTTCTCATGCGATCATGGGTCTCAAAGGAGGCTCGATCGCATCATGTTTCTCAAACGCTGCGAGCGGCGGAAGGGCGGCAAGAAGCATACCTACTGGGTCCTCGTTGAGTCCTATCGGACACCTCGGGGCTCACGGCATCGCGTCGTCGCGCGGACCGACATCGTGCGGATCTTCGTCGACGTGCCCGAGATCGACGCGAGTTACGTCGTCCGGGGCACGAAAGCGACGGTTCGCATCCATGCCCTCGATGATCTCGACCTCTCGTCTGGGGTCACTTGCACCTCCTGGGCACTCAATGTCAAAAGCCGTACGCTTCGCGCCGAGATCGACCTGCGAAATCCCGACGCCAGGCTTGTGCCTGGAATGTATGCCTACGGAAACGTCCTCATCGAGCGGCCCAAGGCTCGGGTTCTTCCCCGCGCAGCCATTGTCGAGCAGGGCAATCAACAAGTGTGCTTCCTCTACCAAAACGGCAAGGTCGCCAAAACCCCTGTGCAGTTCGGGGTCAGCGACGGCACGTGGGTCGAGATGCTCAAGAAGCGGGTCGGCGACACCTGGGCGGAGTTCGACGGCTCCGAACAGGTCGCGCTGGGCGACCTGGCCAACATGAGCGACGGCCAGACGGTTCGGGTCGACTCCGAGAAGCTCACGCGGATCTCGATCGACTCCCAAAACGTAGACTCTCCCTGTCCGTTTCCATTCGCCGATCGAGCCGGCGCGGTTCCGATTCACGGGAATCTCGCCCTTGACGCGGGCCGATTCCGCTGAACAATGCACGGAACGCAAGATCCGAAACAACGCCCTCTCGCCCCAGGCAAATCCCACCGGGCCATAGGGTCATTGAGCGTTCGTCGTGGTTCGGTTCAGAGTCGTGGAATCCGCCGGGGGCCCCTTGGCCCCGAACCAGAACCAGAAATTCAAGCTGGGCCAGGGATACCACTCGGGCCGGTACTTCCACGGCCTACTCAGCGACGCGCGGATCTACGGGAGAGCCCTCTCCGTCAGCGAGGTCGCAGCCTTGGTCGCGCCCAAGCCTGCCGTGCGGTCGGTGCAAGGCCAGTCGGCTACTCGGGTCGGGGAGGCGGCCGCTCCAGAGGGCAGGTGAGCGCTTCGATAGCGGGCTTGAGCTGCTCGATCTCGACCATGACCGGGAACAACTGGCGGACCTCGTGGACCAGTTCGGGGTACTGTGCCGCGCATTCTCGGAGCCGGGCCGCTCACCCGCCGCCACATCGCCAGAACTCCTCGAGCCGTTGCTCGACCGGATCGCCCCCGGACGCCGAAGTCATGTCGCCCTCGACTGAGACGCCGTTGCGGAGCCATGTCTTCATTCTGCTTGGACAAGCTGACTGACACATCGGTGCAGAAGGCAGAAGCAGGCGACCCACGAAGTCGGCTCGTCTACCAGCACCAGGCGAATCACCCCGCCGGCCGGGCGCTATATCGCCACTGTAGAACCGCACCAACCTGAGGGCGAATCTGCGATCGAGGGGTAAGGCGATAGCTCCACTGGCACGATGTCGCGTCCTGGTGCTGTGATGTCATGGCCGGCTCCGTCCCGGGGCGCATGGCACCCCGGGAGCTGACGAAGGGGATCAGGTTTTTCACTCGGCGAAGAGTGAACGTAGGGTTACGGCCGAAGGATGGGATCGATCGTGTGAGGATGTTTCGCTCGTAGTTTTGCCTGCGGAAGGATCGGGCCTGACCACTGCAAGACTCGGAGGATGATTCGGACCCTACAAAGTGCCATGGCGACTCGCAGCTACCCGCCAGATCCGGATATCGTGTCCAGCATTTTCTCGCTGGAACGGGCAAGAGTGTGGAATAACGGTATTCCCATCAACTCGGGGTGCAACCGAACCATGTCTCTTGGCACTCACCCGAACCTGGTTTTTCGGGCTCTTGCTCAAGGGAAGGGTAAGGCACACGAAATTCCGGTGAGTCATGAGTTTGACGGATCGCGGTTCAAAACTGACTGAAGTGGCGAAGGAGCAACTTGGCGACCTTGCATCATCGTTCCACAGCGCGTATCAGAAAAACGCGGTGCCAGCGTCTCAGCTCGATTTCTTCGTGGACTGAGCTTCGACCTCTCTAACTGGAGCATCCTTGGCGAGTTCCGGGTCTCCGGCCGCAATCGACTCAAGCTTTCTTGACAAATCCTTGGC
>Ga0208044_1000205_pt1 | contig 53884 bp, 43 predicted proteins | sample Sb_taG_8_FD_187712 | JGI IMG/M metagenome (GOLD analysis project Ga0208044, IMG submission 187712) | Peat soil microbial communities from Weissenstadt, Germany - Sb_50d_c_BC metaG (SPAdes) (version 2) | ecosystem: Environmental > Terrestrial > Soil > Wetlands > Peat | place: Germany...
CATGATCGGCGCGCCGCCCATCCCCCCGGGCGGCGCGCTGGCAAGGCGGCCGTGCCAGACGGCCGGCGTGGCCAGCGGCGGCAGCGCTAGGGGCCGTCGCGAGTGCCCAGGCTGGCTGGTACGGTCCGAGGCGGATCGTGCTGGGGTGCCGGACGCGAGGGCGGCCCGCTTGAACCTCGCCCGGAGGGCCCACCCTCGGCACGATCGCCATGATTCGGCTGGGGCGCCCGCAAGCCGGTCACGGCTCGTTGACGAGCACATAGCTCCGCCACGCTGCCCGGCCTGACGGAGCGGACCCCCGCGCCGGTTGAGGGATGGGCGGTTAATATCCCTCAACCGGGAGGATGGTTTCAACCCTCTTGCCGCCAGGTGCAGCCGCCGCTGATGTTGAACGCCTTCGCCCCCGCCAGGCTCACTGTCGCAGCCCGGCGGCGAATGCCACCCGAGCGTGCGCTGCCCGGGGCCTGACGGTGTGATCGAATACCTATCAGGGTGATCGGATCTCCGAGGGAGCAGATCATGACAGATGTCTCAGCACAGCATCCGGCGCCGCTCCCGGCTACCGTTGCGGACGTCATGCATCCACCGGTGACGGCGGTTAACCAGAACGACCACGTGGCCGCGGCCGCCTATCTGATGAAGCGCGCGGATGCGACCGCCCTGATCGTCACGCAGGCGCCGAGCGGCGAGCCGATCGGCATCATCACCGAGGCTGACATCTCGCACGCGATCGCCGACGGGAAGAACCCGAACGACGTCCGGATTTATCAGCTGATGACCGCTCGCCCGACTGTCGTCAGCACCACGGCAAGCATCCGTGACGCGGCCAGGGTCATGACGAGCGGGCGCTTTCGGCACTTGCCGGTCATGGGAGACGCCGGCCTGGTCGGCATAGTGGACATCACCGACGTATGCCGCGCGCTGCTCGACGTATCCGAGGCAGCGGAGGAGCCACCATCTGAGGAGGATCGATGAGGCACTGGCAGCCTGACCGACCTACCATGCAAGGGACCTGGTATCCGCCGGGCACTCTTTCTTTCGCGCTCCGACCTGGGGAAATGCGTCAAGTTCCATCCCGCGTATATCCCGCGAGCAGCGACATGCGGCCGCATTTGGCTGCGGCCAAGGACCAGGCGAGAACCGAGGAAGGAAGCATATAAGCCCAGGTCAGGCATGGTTTTATCAGGCTGAGCGGAGGGCGTGGGATTCGAACCCACGGTGACGTTGCCGCCACAATGGTTTTCAAGACCATCGCCATCGGCCACTAGGCGAGCCCTCCTGTGGGTCACCAGCCTACGGTAAGGCCGGACGGGACGTCAGCCGGCGCGGCCAGGCGAGCCCGTCACCGACGACCGCGGCCAGGGCCAGGTACGCCTCGGCGGTCTCGCTGCTGAGCAGCTCGAGCTCGATCTCCGCGCCCTCCTCCAGGTGCGGGTCGTAGGGGATCCGGGTCACGGCGCGGCAGCGCGCGGCGAAGTGATGCTCGAGCCGGTCCAGGTCGACGGTGCTCTTGCTCTTCGGCTGTATCGCCGACAGCACCACGACGCCGTCCCGGACCAGGTCGCCGCAGTTGTGGGCCTCCAGCCAGTCCAAGGTGGCGCTCGCGCTTCGCGCGCCGTCCACCGACGGGGAGCTGACCAGGATGATCTGGTCGGCCAGCCGCAGGACGCCGGACATGGCCGAGTGCAGCAGGCCGGTGCCGCAGTCGGTGATGCAGATCGAGTAAAAGTGCTCGAGCACCCGCGCCGCGTCACAGTAGTCGTCCGCGCCGAACGCGACGGACACCCCGGGATCGCGGTCAGAGGCGAGCACTTCGAGCCGGCTCGGCGCCTGCGAGGTGAAGGCTCGCACGTCGGCGTACCGGCCGACCTGATCGCGCTCGTTGAGCAGGTCCCTGATCGTCGCGGCCGTCTCCAGCCGGACCTTGTCCGAGAGCGTCCCGCGGTCGGGATTGGCGTCGATGGCTATCACCCGGTCGCCGCGCAACGTGGCGAGCGTCGCGCCGAGTCCCACCGCGGTCGTCGTCTTGCCCACGCCGCCCTTGAGGCTCAGCACCGCCACCCGGTGATGACCGCCCGCGACCGGCGTCCTGATCCGGTTGATGAGATCCCGGCGGCGCATTTCAGCCGCCGACTCACCGAACCGCAGCAGCCCGCCGGTCGCCCGGTAGACGCTGCGGCGCCAGCCTGAACCGGGGGCCGCGCGCTTGCCGTGCAGCAGCGACTCGGTGGTCAGGCTGTCGGACGTCTCCCGCATGTACTCCGGCTCTGCCGGCTGCGGCGGTATTTCCCAGGGCAGCATTTCCGGGCCCAGGGGCGAATTGCGCAGTGAGGTCACCCCATGCTCCGGCGGCGCCCCGTAGCCGGGGTGCGCCCCGTAGCCGGGGTGCGCCCCGTACACCGGGGCGTCAGCGTGCTCCTGCGGGTCGGGCAGCGGCTCCATCACCGGCGCGAGCTCCGCGTCGCGGACAAAGCCCAGGTCCCCCGCGTAGCCCGGGTCCTCAGCGAAGGCCAGGTCGGCCGTATAGCCGTGATCCGGCGGGTAACTGACCGCCGCCGCGTACTCCGCGTCCGGCGCATAACTCACATTAGGCGGGTAGCCCAGGTCCCGGTCGTCTCCCGGGTCCTGCGGGTATCCCAGCCGCCGCGTATAGCCCGAATCGGGCGCATAGCTGAGACCCTGCGGGTAACCCGGTTGCCCCGGGCCGGGCCGCTGCGGATACTCCGGCTGGTAGGAGGGGGGCTGGTAAGAGGAGGGCGGGTAGGAGGAGGGCTCATAGGGAGAGAACGACGGTTGCGGATAGTCGTCGTCCGGCGCTACCGGCTCGACGCGGTCGCCCCGGCCGGCCCACCCGTGGAAGGCCGGGAAGGCCTCGCCGTCGTGTTCCTGGAACGAACCAGCATCCGGCGCATAGTCGTGCGCGTCTTCGCCGAAGATCTGCGGCGTATCGTTGTTCATCGTCACGGGTTGTCCCTCTTGGTCCTCATGGGTGGGCGCGCATGCGGGCCGGGTTCGTTCATCTCTTCGAGCGTAAGCCAAATAACGCGTGATTTCGACACCCAGCGCACTGGCATGGTGGCACTGCGTTGCGATAACCCGGCTCCTCGTCCTCCTGATGGCCCGGAGATGACCCCGGAGATGGCAGAGTTGGCAGGCCTGGCTACCGCACAAAGGAGAAGGAGAGGGAATGCACGCCGTCGTCATCACCGAACCTGGCGAACCCGACGTCCTGCGCTGGCTTGAGGTGCCCGACCCGGTCCCCGGCCCCGGCGAGGTGGTCGTGGAGGTCGCGGCCAGCGGCGTCAACCGCGCGGACCTGATGCAGCGGGAGGGCCGCTACCCGCCACCGGCGGGTGCGCCGCCGTACCCGGGCCTGGAATGCTCCGGCCGGGTCCGGTCCGTCGGCGACGGCGTCACCGGCTGGAGGCCTGGTGACGAGGTGTGCGCGCTGCTGGCCGGCGGCGGCTACGCCGAGCAGGTCGCGGTGCCTGCCGGGCAGCTACTGCCGGTGCCCGCCGGGGTGGACATGACGGAGGCCGCCGCGTTCCCGGAGACCGCGTGCACCGTGTACGCCAACGTCTTCCAGCTGGCCGGGCTGACCAGCGGCGAAACGCTGCTGGTGCACGGCGGCAGCAGCGGGATCGGGACGATGGCGATCCAGCTGGGCAAGGCCTTCGGCGCCCGGGTCGCCTGCACCGCGGGATCGCCGGAGAAGCTGGCCCGCTGCCGCGAGCTCGGCGCCGACGTGGCCATCAACTACCGGGACGAGGATTTCGTCGCGGCACTGCTCGACGCCACCGGCGGCGCGGGTGCCGACGTGATCCTCGACATCATGGGCGCCAGCTACCTGGCCCGTAACCTGGCCGCGCTGGCCACCGGCGGGCGGCTGGTCATCATCGGCCGGCAGGGCGGCAGCCGGGCCGAAATCGACCTTGGCGTCTTGCAGGGCAAGCGGGCCAGCGTGCACGCGACGACGCTGCGGGCGCGCCCGGCGAACGAGAAGGCCGCGGTCGTGGCGGCCGTGCACGACCACGTATGGCCGCTCATCGACGCCGGGAAGGTCGCCGCTGTGATCGACAGGAAACTGCCCATGTCGCAGGCGGCGCAGGCGCACCGCGCCCTGGCGGCCAGCGAGCACATCGGCAAGATCGTGCTCGTGCCAGATTGACCCCGGCTGCCTGAGCAGGCGGGGTAATCGGACAGACTAGGGGAATGAGCTACGGGATGAATCCTCAGGCACAAGAGCATCCGCAGGTCCTCGTGGTAGGCCCGGACGGCATAGCCACGGCAGGCAGCGAGCAGGAGCAGGACGAGAACGCCAGCCGCGAACGCCCGGTCACCGAGATGGTCGAGCAGCCGGCCAAGGTCATGCGGATCGGCAATATGATCAGGCAGCTGCTCGAGGAGGTCCGGGCGGCTCCGCTGGACGAGAAGAGCCGGGCCAGGCTGAAAGAGATCCACCAGAGCTCCATCAAGGAACTCGAGGACGGACTCGCGCCCGAGCTCGTCGAAGAACTCGACCGGCTGACACTGCCATTCAACGAGCAGGATGTGCCGAGCGAGGCCGAGCTGCGGATCGCCCAGGCTCAGCTGGTGGGCTGGCTGGAAGGGCTCTTCCACGGCATCCAGACCACGCTGTTCGCCCAGCAGATGGCGGCCCGGGCCCAGCTCGAGCAGATGCGCCGCGCGCTTCCGCCCGGCATGATGCCGCAGGCCCAGGAGCCACAGCACCAGGGCCCGGGCTCCGGTCCGTACCTGTAAAGATCATTTTCCCGAACGAAGCGGGTGCGTGCCCCGGCTCCTCCCGACGGCGGCGCCGCTAGGGGCGGCCGAAGCGCAGCCGTCCCAGCCAGGCGGCGGCTTCGGCGAACTCCGCGTCGGAGGTGCCCGGCCTGACCTGGGCGGTGCCGCCGTCGCACCGGGCGTAGCTGCCGAGGAAGCGCACTTCACGGCAGACCCGGCGCAGCCCCATCAGCGCCTCGCCGACCCGTGCGTCATCGACGTGCCCCTCGCAGTCGATGAAGAAGTAGTACTGGCCGAGCCGGTCGCCAGTCGGCCGGGACTGGATCGTGGTCAGGTTGATGCCGCGCACCGCGAATTCGGTGAGGATCTCGAGCAGCGCGCCCGGGTGGTCCTCGACCAGGAACGCGGCCAGCGACGTCCGGTCCGCCCCGGTGCGCGCGGGCAGCGGCCTGGGCGGTGACACCACGACGAACCTGGTGACGGCGTTGGCGCGGTCGTGCACGTCGGGCGCGATGACCTCCAGGCCGTACCGGTCCGCGGCGAAGGCGCCCGCGAGCGCGGCGTCCACGTGCCCGTCCGCGGCCTGGCGGGCCGCCTCCGCGTTGGACGCGAGCGGGACCCATTCGCTGTCCGGCACGTTGGCGGCGAGCCAGCCGCGGCACTGCGGCATGGCCTGCGGGTGGCCGCCGATCCTCTTGATGTCGCCGAGCTCGGTTCCCGGCCTGGCGAGCAGCGCGAACGCGATCGGGATCTGCAGTTCCGCCACGATGACCAGGTCGTTCCCCGTGGCCAGGTCATCGAGCGTGGCGGTGACGACACCCTCGACCGAACTCTCGATGGGAACCACGGCCCGTTCCGCCGCGCCTTCTCGCACGGCGGCGAGTGCGGCCTGGATGGTGGGGCAGGACAGCGGCTCGGCGCCGGGGTCGGCGGCACGCAGCGCCGCCTCGGAGAAGGTCCCCTCGGGCCCCAGGTAGGCATAAGGCATAGCCCACATGATGCCAGCATCGCGAGGGTGCGGCGCCCGGACGGACGGCGTGCTCCTCCTCCGGCGACAGCGGCTGCGTCCGGGCACTCGGTATCACGCGACGCATTATAACGATTACGTAAAGTTAAGGAACGGGAGCGCGCCGACCCGCGGCCCGCAGCCGGGCGATGATCACGACGAGCGCCACGGCGGCGATCCCGAAGGCATCTTCCACCACCCTGGCCACCACTTCCGGCACGTCCGGCTGGCCGAGTAGGGACCGGCCCCACCAGGGGATGGTCAGGGCGAAGAACGCCGCGGTCGCCGCGGCGATGGCGACCCGCCGCGGCGAGCGCCCGTCCGCCAGGATCGCGCCGATGACCACCACCACGACAAGGAAGTGATGGATCCAGGAGACGGGCGAAAGCAGCACGCCGAGCAGCGCGGTGACCGCGATTCCCTCCATCTCCCTGGACTGGAGCGCCAGCCGCCGGGCCACCGCGAAGCCGGCCACCGCGACCACGACGGCCACCGCCGCCCACAGCTCGCCGGGGGCCTGACCGGGCAGGAACTCCCTGAGCAGGATGCCGCGCAGCGACTGGTTGGACGTACCCGAATTGGCCCCGAGCCGCCCGGACTCGAAGATCACGCTCGTCCAGTAGGTGACCGAATCACGGGGCAGCAGCAGCCAGGCGCCGAGCGTGGCGGCCAGCGCCACCGCTGCCGCGGTCAGCGCGGCACGCCGCCGTCCCGACAGCCACAGGTACACGATGAACACCCCGGGCACCAGCTTGATCGCGGTGGCGAGACCCACAAGCACGCCGCGCGGCCAGCGCGGCGCCCGGGCCGCGCAGTCCGCCACGGCCATCGCGAGCAGGACCATGTCCACCTGGCCGAAACGCATTTCGTCGCGCAGCGGGAACAGGTAGGCACAGGCGGCGAAGATGACCGCGAAGGCGGCCGCGCGCAGCCCGCCGGAGGGAACCCGCCGCAGCAGCGGCGCGAACGCGAACCAGATGACCACCGCGAGCGGCAGGTAGATGAAGGGCACCCAGGCGAGCTGGGCGGCCGGCCAGGGCAGCAGCGCCAGCGGCACCGCGAAAAGCGCGGCGACCGGCGGGTAGGTGAACGGGAGCAGTTGCGGCGGCTGGGTCAGCACGGCGTAAAGCGGCTGGCCCTGCAGCACGCTCAGGCCGCCCGTGCGGTAGACGGCCAGGTCCACCATGCGCTGGTCGGGCACGCTGGTCAGGTACCCGCGGACCAGCAGCTCGACGGCGGCCAGCGCTGCGGCCCAGGCCAGCACGGCCAGGACCGTGGCCGCCCACGGCGGCCAGGCGGCCAGGCGCCCGGCCACGCGCCCGGGCCAGCTCGCGGGTCCGCGCCGGCCCGTTTCGGCCGCGGCCGGGACTCCGGTAGCGGTGCTCAACTGATGGCCCCCCTCGCGGGCGCTTCGCCTGGCGCCGCCTGCTGGCCTGCCTCCGGCAGGACGCACGGAGGCGCGCAAGACGACGGAGCGGGAGGCGGGGTCACCGGGACCCACCGCTCCGCACCCGCCGACCCACGCGAGCGCACCATCAGGACCACCAGCCAGGCCGTGGCCACGGCGAGAACCGCGGGGGTAAGCCCGTGCCTGACCACGGGCTGCAGCCAGCCGAGCCCGGGTGGCAGTGCCGCGTCGGTCTGCCGCGCGGGCAGGTAGCCGAACCCGAGTGCCGCGGTCCGGGCCAGCAGCAGCCAGGCCAGCCCCGCCGCGGCGGTCCCGGGCACCAGCGGGACCAGCGGCAGCAGCGCCCAGGCCAGCGCGTCGTACCAGGGCAGCACGTACGGCCAGGCGAACAGCCAGGCCAGGGCTAGCGCGAAGGCGGCCGTGCCGCCCGCTGCGCTGGGCAGCCCGCGGATGAGCAGCCCCCGGATGAGGAGCCCCCGGATGAGGAGCACTGCGAGCACCACCATCAGCGCAATGGCCCCGGACTTCACGATGTCGGTCGCGGCCGTTCCGGTCACGGCGAGATGAATGATCGTCCGGATCACCCGCCACGGTGACCCGATCGACACCATGTCGCTGGCCCGCGATGACTGCCTGAGCATGGCGGACCCGCCGATGGCCACCGCCGCTCCTGCCGTAACCGCGAAACCCGCGCCGAGCGCCGCCAGGCGCGGCACGAGCCGCCGCCACTGGCGCCCGAGGATGAGCATGAGCGCGATGGCGAGACCCACTCCCACCAGCGCGGATGTCACCTTGACGGCGAACCCCAGGCCGACCAGGACCCCAGCCGCCAAGGCTCTGCTAGCCGGGGGGACGACCCCCCCAGACCCCCCCGCTCTTTCTTCCGGGGGGACCCATCCCCCCGGACCCCCCTTGGGAGAGACCCATCCCCCCAGACCCCCCTTGGGGGGAGCTTCGCCCCCCCGTACCCCTCTGGCCCCCCCGGCCCCTCTGGCCTCCCTGGCCTCCCCAGCCCCTATGGCTCCCTTGGGCCACGGCCCGAACATGACCGCCACTGCGGCGACGCCGAAGACGACCGCCTGGCCGTCCACGTGCGCCCCGGCCACGAGCACCTGGAGCAGCAGCGGGTTGCAGGCCCAGAGCAGGGCCGCGCGCAGTTGCTGCGCCGGGTCGTGGCGCGTCATCCGGTGCAGCAGCAGCGCCGTGATGGCGAAGGCAGCCAGGTTCGCCAGGCCGAGCACGAACACGGTGAGCCGTACCGAGGTCCCGCCGGCCAGCGAGGCCAGCCCCTGGATCGCGGTCGCGAGCGGCCCGTAGACCGACGGCGTCCCCGACCAGTCCTGCACCGCCCGGGCCACCGGGTCACCCAGGGCGGCCAGCTGGTCCGGCGTCGTGGTGTACGGATTATGGCCGGTGACGAGCATCCGCCCGTAGGCGGCGTAGCTGAGGTGATCCGACGACCCGAAGGGTGGCACCAGCGTCAGCGCGGCCGCCGCCAGCAGCCCCGCCACCAGGACGGCCCGCGCCGGAACCGACCAGCCGCCGCGGACCGCCCGCAGCACGAGCACCAGTCCCAGCGTTCCCGCGGCCAGGCCGGCCGCGGTCAGGCCGACGGCGAGGTAAGGCGACGGGTGCAGGCCGAGCGACCATGGCGGCGACCCCGCCCAGCCCGGCAGCACCGGTTCCATGACCGAGGGCCCGGCCACCGCGACGGCGAACGTGAACGCCACGCTGACCCCGATGGCGACGAGCCCGGCGGTCCCCTCGGATCGCGCGGACCTTGCGGACATCGCGAGGTTCTTGAGGTCCTTGGGGTTCCCGGGTCCGGCCGGACCCGGGGACCCTGCCGGTCCCGCCCGCTCCGGCCGCCTGGTCATATTCGGGCGGCGAGCGCCCTGGCGACGTCGGTGAGCTGGCGCGCACGGTGCAGCTGGGCGCGCAGGCCGGTCCCGGTGGCCCGGTGCGCGAGCTCGACCTCGACCTCGGTGACCCGGAGCCCCTTACGCAGCAGGTCGATGGTGAGCGCGGTCTCCACCCCCCAGCCAGGTGCCAGCGGGCGCGCCGCCTCGAACGCCGCCCGGGTCAGGCAGCGCTGCCCGTTCAGCGGCTGGAGCGGCCGCCAGCCCACGGCCCGGCGGATACCGGCCCCGGACAGCCCGACGACCAGGCCGTGCCCGCCGAGCTTGACGGTCGCGGCGAAGACGGCGATGGTCATGTCGGCCGTCCCCGCGACCACCGGAACAGCCAGCGGCCCGGCCTGGGCGGCCGACTCGGCCAGGTCCGCGTCGAGGAACAGCAGGTGCCGGGGCCGCTCGCGGCGCTCGCGCTGGTCGACCAGGCTCACCGCGTCGGCGCCGGTCTGCATGGCGGCTGCCTTGCCCCTGTTCCTGGCGTGCCGCATCACCACGGCGCCCGCGCGGCCGGCTAGGGCACCCGTGCCGTCCTGGGAGCCGTCGTCGACGACCACGACAAGGCCGACTCCGGCCAGCCCGGCCGCGGCCGTCACGGTCGCGGCGATGCGGTCGGCCTCGTTCCGCGCCGGAATGACCACCGCGACGTCGCCGACTCCGGACCCTGCTGGCATGGGCCGATCTTAGGTCAATACGCTGCCTAGTTGCGCGGGACCGCGGGTTTGGACCTGCTCAGGCTGGTGTCGTCGACGAGGGTGAACACCGAGTCGAGGCCTGTCACCTGAAGGATCTTGCGCACCGCGGGCTTGGGGGAGGCGATCTCTAGCTCGCCGCCCCGCTCGCGCACCCGGCGCAGGCAGGACAGCAGCACGTTCATGCCGGTCGAGTCGCAGAACTCCACGCCGGACATGTCAATCACAACCCGGGTGGGCATGCCATCGACCAGGACGGCGGCGAGCTCACTGTGCAGCCGCGGAGCGGTATAGAGATCGATCTCACCGCAAATGGTCACGATTGTGTGATCATCATGAAATCGACTCGAGACATTTAGCTCCACGAGCCGAACCTTACCGCGCCGAGCGCCCGGAAGCCAGGCAACTACGCTGAGCGCATCCTGAGAGGTTCCTGGATAAGTCGGCCGGTGCACGATGACCGCCCGCAGCCTGCCCACCTCGCTGAACCGCGGCACCGTCCCCCCCGGGCGGTCGTAATTCCAGCTAGCCCGTCCGTTACCCGGTGTCCGTCGCCACGACCGGCGCGCCGACTGTCGTCATTTCAGTCTTCCGGACCGGCACCTCGGCCCATACGGTGGCGCCCTCGTCGCCCGTGCTCGTGCCCCAGCGTCTCGACAGCTTCTCCACGATCCTCAGGCCCCGCCCCCCGGTGGCCGCCTGGGTTGGCTCGCCCAGCTCAGGAACGGTCTGCCCGCCGCCGTCACTGACCGAGACCTGGACGCTGTCGGCGTCGATCCGCCAGGCGACGCGGATCTTGGATCCGGGCAGCGGCACCGCGTGCCGCAGGGCGTTGCTGAACAGTTCGCTGAGCACAAGCGCGACGTCGCAGACGGCGGAATCGTAGATATCGGCCTCGATCAGGTCCGACATCAGGCGCCTGCGGGCGACGCCGACGCTTGAAGCGGCGAACGGGAGCAGTAGGACGCTCGCCTCAGTCACCTCCATGTCAGCCCCAGCCCGTCTGTCCGACCTTGAGCGAACCCGGTACGAGCGGAAATGCCCCGTGAGAGCGCTCCGGAAACACAGGGGCACTTCAGATATCTGAACGGTAACGGCGTCTCAGTAGAAACCCTTGGTGGCTCCGGCACCCGCCGCCGGCACGGTAACGTCTCACCGTGAAGGTTGTCCGTCTATTCCGCGGCACGCCGCCCGCCCGGCGCGCCATAGGCTCGCCAGCATGAGGGAGCGAGCACGTGATCAGGGCGGTCCGGGCACGCTGACCGACGACCTGGCGATCCCCGAGGTTGATCCGTCAGCCCTGCCGGACGAGCCGCTCGCCGAGCTGGCCGCCAGGTACCAGCTCAGGCCGAGCGCCGCCCGGCCCGGCGTCTTGGCCTACGCCGGCCAGCTATGGGCGCGGCGCCACTTCATCGTGGGCTTCGCCACCGCGCGCAACGTCGCCATGTACACCGAGGCGAGGCTCGGCCAGCTCTGGCAGGTGCTCACCCCGCTGCTGAACGCGGCGGTCTACTACCTGATCTTCGGCCTCATCCTCAACACCAGCCGCGGGGTGCCGAACTTCCTGGCTTTCCTCATCACCGGGATCTTCGTCTTCAACTTCACCCAGCGGGCGTTCATCACCACGTCCCGGGTCATGCCGGACAGCCTGCCGCTGATCAGGGCGCTCCCCTTCCCGCGCGGCTGCCTGCCGATCGGGTACGTGCTGATCGAGCTCGAGCAGCTCGTCATGTCCATGCTCGTGCTTTCCGTCATCGTGCTGGGGACACGCGAGCCGCTGACCTGGTACTGGCTGCTGGCCATCCCGGCCCTGCTGATGCAGGCCGTCTTCAACGTCGGCATGGGCTTGTTCCTGGCCCGCCTGGGCGCCGGTGCCGACGATTTCAGCCAGCTGATGCCGTTTGTCGTCCGGACCTGGATGTACGCCTCCGGGGTCATGTTCAGCATCCAGACGATCAGTTCGCTGCGGCATCATCCGACACTCACCTATCTGCTGCAGATCAACCCCGCCGCCGTCTACATCAGCCTGATGCGGAACGCGATACTGCAATCGCAGCGAAATGCCTGGCCAGGCAGCAAGCCGTACAACGCGGCCAATTGCGCTCTCTACCATGCCGCCACCAAGGGACCCCGCCTGGAATTCAGCGCCTATTGCCACGGGACGGTGACGATGAACGGGCTGTGGCTGTGGGGCATCGGCTGGGCGATCGTGGCGCTCGTGGTCGGGTTCGTGTTCTTCTGGGAAGCGGAAACGAGGTACGGCCGTGGCTAGCGGGCCCGTGGCTAACGGTGCTGATCCGACCGTGGTCGTCGACGACCTGCACGTGGTCTACCGCGTCTACGGCGCGGGCGGCGACAAGGGCACCGCGGCGACCGCGCTCATGCGGGTGGTCAAGCGACAGCGCCGCCCGTCGGTTCGCGAGGTGCACGCGGTCAGGGGCATCTCCTTCGTGATCAACCACGGCGATGCCGTCGGCATCATCGGCCGGAACGGCTCGGGCAAGTCGACGCTGCTGCAGGCGATCGCCGGGCTGCTCCCGCCCGAGCAGGGCTGCGTCTACACCAGCGGGCAGGCCGCGCTGCTCGGCGTCAACGCCGCGCTGCTCGATGACCTGACCGGGGAGCGGAACGTGGTGCTCGGCTGCCTGGCCATGGGCATGACCCCGCAGGAGACCAAGGACCGCTACCAGTCCATCGTGGACTTCTCGGGAGTCGGCAATTTCATTGATTACCCCATGCGCACCTACTCGACCGGGATGGCGCAGCGGCTGAGGTTCTCCATCGCCTCTGCCAAGAACCACGAGATCCTGATGATCGACGAGGCGCTGGCCACCGGCGATGCGAACTTCCGGGCCAAGAGCCACGAACGCATCGTCCAGCTGCGCGGCGAAGCGGGCACGGTGTTCCTCGTCGCACACAACCTGGCGGAGATCGAGGCGAGCTGCAACCGGGTGATCTGGCTGGAAAAAGGCCAGATCATGCGGCAGGGCTACGACGTCCCGGCGATCGTCGACGCCTACCTGGAGGCCACCGGGGGCGAGCCGCGCAAGCGGGACAAGCCCGCAGAAAGCGAGCACAGCGCCGCCGACTAAGGACCCAGCTAAGGGCCCGGAAATGGGTACAGCGTCCGGCCGGCGCGTCAGGCTTGCCCCGCAGCGGGCCGTAGCCGCAGGGACATGACCGTCCCGCCGGAGGGACGCGAGCCGGCGGTGACCTCGCCGTGCTGCGCCTCGGCCAGGCGGCGGACGATGAACAGGCCGATGCCGACGCCGCCGAACCTGCGGCGATCGCCGGCCTCGCCCTGGAAGAACCGGTCGAAGATGCGCTCATGGTCGCCGTCGGCGATGCCGATGCCCTCGTCTTCCACCGTGACCTCGATCCAGTCCCCAGCCGCGCCTTCCGCGCACGGAGGGCTCCCGCCCCCCGTTCCCCCTGGCCCTCCCCCCTTCACCTGGGCCCGGATGCTGACGGTGCCGCCGTCGGGCGAGTACTTGATGGCGTTCTCGAGCAGCTGCCCGACGATGATGTCGGTGGCCATGGTGTCGCCACTGGCGGCCGGCAGATCCGCGGGGATGTCCGTCACGACGACGTGCTTGTCCGACAGCGGCCGGAACGCGGCGGCGGCTCCGTGCAGGACGGCTCCTAGGTCGAACGGGCCGTTGCTGACGGACATCTGGTCGGCCCCGGCTCGCGAGCCGAGCAGCAGCTGCTCGACCAGCCTGCCGAGCGACCCGGCTCGCTCCGCGATGGTCCGCACCGCGGCGCGTCTTTCTGTGTCGGCGAGCTGGTCCCACCGGCTGGCCAGCGTGCTGGCGAATCCCTGCACCACGGTGATGGGCGTCCGCAGCTCGTGGCTGGTGGTGGCCAGGAACAGGTCCTTCGCTTCCTCAAGCTCCTTGGCGGCGGTGACGTCACGGAAGTCGATGACCAGCTCCCCGCTGTCGGCGAGCGAGGTGCACAGGACGTCGAGCCAGCGCCCGTTCGGCAGCTTGTGGGTGAGCGTCGAACCCGGCTCAGGCAGCGGGAACGACGGCGGTTTGCCGATGGCGTCCTGCGCCGGCGTCCCGGTGATCCGGTGCGCGGCCGGATTCCACTGCCGCACCAGGCCGACCGCATCCAGCACGGCGATGCCGTCGGCGCTGCCGTCGATGACCGCCCGCTCGTGGGCTCGCTGCCTGACCACCTCCTCGAACGCCATCGCGTTGGTCAGGGCCACGCCGGCGTGCCCGGCCAGCAATTCGAGCAGTTCCAGCTCGACATGGCTGAGCTTGCGCCTGCTGTAGAGCGCGTACAGCGCGCCGTAGGGCTTGCCCGCCACGTGCGACAGGCCGAGCGCGATCGTGTGCAGGCCGGGCAGCGCCGACCAGATCAGGTCATCGAAGCCGCCCGATTCGCCGGTCGCCATCATGACCGTCTTGCCCGAGTGCATCAGCTCGCCGACCAGGCTGCTGGACAACGTCGCGGTCCGGCCGCGCAGCCGGTCCGGCAGCCCGGCCGTGCTGACCAGCCTGAGCGTGTCGTCCTCGATCAGCACGAAACCGCCGGCGTCGGCACTGGTCAGCTCGCGCAGGCTGGCCGCGATGCGGTCGAGTACCGACTCCAGGTCGCGCTGGGCGTTCATGTCGGCGACCACGTCGCCGAGACGGCGGACCACCCGGGCCCGTTCGGCCATATAGTGCCTGGCCACGTCGTCTTCCCCGGTCTGGTGGCAGACGTTGACCCAGCCCGTCACCTCGCCCGCGCCGTCGATCAGCGCGCTGGTGTCGATCCGCACGTCGATGACCGTGCTGTCCTTACGGATCCTGCGGGTCGCGAAGGAGATCTGGCCGCCGCCCCTGACCCGCTCCAGTACCGCGTTGTGCTCGGCCTTCAGCTCCTCCGGGATGATCTGCGGCTCGAGGCCGATGACCTCGGCCGCGGCCCAGCCGAACATCCGCTCCGCCGCGGGGTTCCACAGCATCACGGTGCGGTCGGTGCTGAACGCGACGATCGCATCGGCGGCGCATTCGATCACGGCACGAGCCGTCGCGTCCGTGCGGCTGCTGATCGTCCCCGCTTGCTCTGCGGTCACCTGAACATCGTGCCACGTGGGCACCGGTGAGTACTCACCATATGGTCGCGCGCTGATCTATAGTGCTTTTCAAATACGAGTAAGGCCGTTCATCCGGGGCATTCATCACGGTATGGCTGTCGAGGAAGCGGTCTTCCGCTAGGACGCGGACTATGGACCAGGCAGAGTCAAGCCCATCGCAGGGCCAACCGGGACCGGGCCAGCCCCAACCGGGCCAGCCAGGACGGCCTGCCCCGACGCCGTCCCAAAAACCCGATGAGGTCGTGGCGGAAACCGGCACCGAGGTTCCCGAGCCGGCTCCGCTCGCCGAGCTTGCGTCGTCGGCGCTCAGGCTCCAGCACCCGGTCATCGCGGGCTACGACGGTTCCGAGTCGAGCCGCAACGCGCTGGCGTACGCGGCCGGCGTATCCCAGCGGCTCGGCCGGCCACTGCTCGTCGTGTACGTGTGCTCGACCGGGGTCTACTGCGAGCCGCTGACCGGTCAGGTCGTGGGCGTGCCCCGCGACGCCGAGGCGCTGGAACGCTGGCTGCTCGCCGAGCTCGACCAGGTGACCGGGCATGCCGACGTGGATGTGCACGTCCGCACCAGGCGGGGCAGTCCGGCCAGGGAGCTGGCCGCAGCAGCCGAGGAATTCAGCGCGGACGCGCTCGTGATCGGGGCGCCGAAGCACATCTGGCATCGGGTCGCGGGTTCCGTCTCCGGATGGCTGGCCCGCCATGCCCGCTGCCCCGTGATTGTCGTTCCGTAACGTGTGCCCGCGTGCCTATCGGGCCCGGAGCACACCTCATGTGTGGGCGAGGAGGGATTTGAACCCTCACGTCCTTTCGGACACACGGACCTGAACCGTGCGCGTCTGCCGTTCCGCCACCCGCCCTGGGCAACGAGTAGGTTAGCACGACCGCGAGCGCTCCCGCGCCCCGGATACCATCAGGGGCGAGGGACGTGAAGGGAGGTGGCACGTTGGGAGTTCTGCAGCGCTTCGAGCGTCGTCTTGAAGGCATGGTAGAGGGTGCCTTCGCGCGCGCCTTCAGGTCCGAGCTGCAGCCGGTCGAGGTGGCGAGCGCGGTCCAGCGTGAGATGGACGACCGGGCGGCCATCGTGGCCAAGGGACGCACCCTGGTGCCCAATGACTTTGTCGTCGAACTGGCCGAGAGCGACCACGAGCGCCTCGACGTGTACGCCGAGAGCCTGGGTGTCGAGCTGGCCAACCTAGCCCGGGACTACGCGAAGGAACAGGGCTACTCGTTCGTAGGGCCGGTGCGGATGCGGTTCGAAGGGGTGCCCGACATAACCACGGGCACCTTCCGGATCAGGTCCGGCGTCATCCGGGGCTCGACCATCGAGGGCGGTGAGATCAGGCTTCCGGCCAGCGACCTGCCGCGGACGCAGGGGCGCGGATTCCCCGGTCACCCACGGCTGCTGGTCTCCGGACCCGGTGCTCCCGGCGGCCCGGCCGGCGGGGACCAGCACACCTACGAGCTGCAGGGGCCGGTGACGCTGCTCGGCCGGGGCACGGACTGTGACCTCCGGCTGGTGGATCCGGGCGTGTCCAGGCATCACGCGGAGCTAAGGGTGGAGAACGACCAGGTCGTCCTGGTCGATCTGAGCTCCACGAACGGCACCTTCGTCAACGGCCAGCCGATCAGGCGGGTGGCGCTCACCGACGGGACCCAGGTCTCGCTGGGCCGGACCACGCTGATCTTCCGGCAGGATGGCCAAGACCGCGAGGATGGCCAGGGCACTGCTTACTCGCGCACCAGCTACTAGGGTCCAAGGGCGTAGCCACAGATGAACGTGCTGTCTCTCACCATCATCAGGGTGGCGTTCCTGGCTGTGCTGTGGCTTTTCGTCATAGCGGCCATCGGAGTCGTCCGCACTGACCTGCTCGGCGGCCCGTCCACGACGGCCAGGCGGGGCAAGATGCGCCAGCCCCAGGCGCCGCGCCAGGGGCGTCCGGCCAGGCCGCCCCGGGCCGGGCGCGGGTCGCCGCGGGTTCTGGTGGTGACGGCCGGCGCGCTGAAAGGCACCAGCCTTGATCTCGCCCAGCAACAGATCACTCTCGGGCGGGCCAATGATGCCACGCTGGTGCTCAACGACGACTACGCTTCAAGCCGACATGCCCGGATTTTCCCGCAGGACGGTCAGTGGATCGTCGAGGATCTCGGTTCGACCAATGGCACCTACCTGGACCGGCAGAAGGTGACGCGGCCGATGCCAGTGCCGTTGGGCGTGCCGATCCGCATCGGTAAGACCGTTCTGGAACTGCGCAGATGACACTTGTACTCCGCTATGCGGTACGTTCCGACGTCGGCCTCCTCCGTGAAGGAAACGAGGACTCGGCGTACGCGGGGCCCCGCCTGCTCGCAGTCGCGGACGGGATGGGCGGCCACGCCGCGGGTGAGGTGGCCAGCTCCCTGACCATCGCCTCGATGGCGAAACTCGACTCCGAACCGCCCGGCGGTGACATGCTGGCGGAACTGTCCTCGGCGGTCGCCGCGGCCAACACCCGGCTGCAGGAGATGATCATCGCCAACCCGGCGGTCGAGGGCATGGGCACCACGCTGACCGCGCTGTTCTGGTCCGACGGGCACGCGGCGGTGTGCCACATCGGCGATTCGCGCGGTTACCTGCTCCGTGAGGGCGAGCTCTACCAGATCACCCACGACCACACGCTGGTGCAGTCGCTGGTCGACGAGGGCCGGATCAGCGCCGATGACGTCTCCACCCACCCGCAGCGCTCGCTGCTGCTGCGGGCGCTGGACGGCCGGTCGGTCGCCGAGCCCGACCTGTCCGTGCACGACAGCCAGGTGGGCGACCGCTACCTGCTCTGCTCGGATGGGCTGTCCGGCGTGGTCAGCGACGAGACACTGCGCGAGACGCTGGCCACCATTGGTGACCCCGAGGCTGTCACCCGCCAGCTGATCGAGCTCGCGCTGCACGGCGGCGGCCCGGATAACATCACCTGCATCGTGGCCGATGTCGTGGACACGGCCACGTCCCGGCTGCCGGCCACCGGGACCCCGGTCATGGCTGGCGCCGCGGCGAACGTCAGCGATCCGATGCTGAGCACCGACGGTACCGCCCAGGTAAGCCCGTTCGACGGCAGCGAGAATCACCTGGACAACCAATTCGGGGGTTCCTACGGCGGCGGGCGGTCGTCGACCACCGCCCCGCAGCCGATGGTGGCCGTCGACGAGTTGGACCCGGCCGCCATGCCGCTCGCGGTGGCGACCGAGAACGGTACCGACCCGAGGATGACCGGCGCCCGGCGCAGCCACCGCGCCCAGCCGAAACGCTCCAGGCGATCCGGCCGGCGCCGCTGGCCGATCGTAACCACCTCGCTGGTGGTGCTGGTGGCCGTGATCGTCGGCGGCATCTACGTCTTCTGGCAGTGGAGCCAGGACCAGTACTACGTCGGGGCGGACAGCCACGGCCAGGTGATCATTTACCGCGGCGTCAACCAGCGGATCGCCGGGATCAGCCTGTCCAAGCCCTACGAGCAGACCGGGATCGAGCTCGCCCAGGTACCGGCGCCCTACCAGCAGACCGTGAAGGCCACCGACGCGGCCAGCGGCCTGGGCAACGCCCAGGCGATCGTCACGAACGTCCGCAACGCGGTCACCGCGTGCCTGCAGCAGTACACCCAACTGAAGGACTGGGTGACCAAGGAGAACGCCTACCAGGTCGCGGTGGCGCGGGCCAAGCTGGCCAGGAAGGCCAAGAAACCGCCGAACAGCATCCCCGCCAACCCGGGCCCGCAGCCGCCGAAGGCCGGGGCGATGTGCCCGCCGTCGACGGCGTTCGGCATCGCGGCCAGTGCCCTCGTCCCGACCACTGGGCACTCGTGAGCAGCATCACCGCCCCGTCGCCGACCGTTGACCCGACGGGTCCGCTGGTCCCGGTGGCCCGCAGCCGGCGGCGCACCGAGCTGACTATGCTCGCTTTCGCGGTCGCGCTCACCGCGTTCGCCTTTGCGAACGTGGGTTTCAGCCTCAACGGCAAGCTGCCCTCGGGGATCGTCGAGTACATGGCGCCCTACGTGGTCATGGTGGTGATCGCCCACCTGGCCATGCGGAGGTTCGCTCCGTTCGCAGACCCGTTGCTGCTGCCGCTCGCGGCCCTGCTGAACGGCCTGGGCGTCGTGATGACCTACCGGCTGGCGGCGCAGGGAAACCTGCTGACCGCTCCGCTGAGCTCGTCGGCGACCGAGATCCAGGTCGTCTACACGGCCCTCGGCATCGGATGCTTCGTCGCGGTGCTCGCCCTCATCCGCGAGCCGCGCGTGCTGCAGCGCTATACCTACACGCTCGGCGCGATCGGGATCCTGCTGGTGGCGCTGCCCGCGCTGCTGCCGGCGTCGATCAGCGAGGTCGCCGGCGCCAAGATCCAGATCCGGCTCGGCACGTTCACCATCCAGCCGGAGGAGTTCGCCAAGCTGGCGCTGGCCGTCTCCTTCGCCGGGTACCTGGTGGCCAAGCGGGACGTCCTGGCGCTGGCCGGCCGGCGGGTGCTCGGCATCGACCTGCCCCGGGCTCGCGACCTCGGCCCCATCCTGGTGGCCTGGGCGGCCAGCCTGCTGCTGCTCGTCTTCGAGAGCGACGTCGGCACCAGCGCGGTGTTCATGGGGCTGTTCGTCGCGATGCTGTACATCGCCACCTCGCGGACTTCGTGGCTGCTGCTCGGCTTCGTCATGTTCGTGGCGGGCGCGTTCGCGGCGAGCAAGCTGTTCGCCCATGTCGGGGAACGATTCGACATCTGGCTGCATCCGTTCGTCGGGCAGAATCCGTCCAACAACGCCTACCAGCTCGTGCAGGGCCTGTACGGGATGGCCAGCGGCGGCCTGCTCGGCAAGGGCCTGGGCGGCGGCCAGCCGTACATCACCCCGCTGGTGCAGAGTGACCTGGTAATCAGCGCGTTCGGCGAGGAACTCGGGCTGGCCGGGCTGATGGCCATCTTGCTGATCTACGGGCTGATCGTGCAGCGCGGGCTGCGGACCGCGATGCTGGTCAAGGACCCGTTCTCCAAGCTGCTCGCCGGCGGCCTCTCGTTCATGCTCGCCCTGCAGGTGTTCGTCATCGTCGGCGGCGTCACCCGGCTCATCCCGCTGACCGGCATCACCACCCCGTTCCTGTCCCAAGGCGGGTCCTCGCTGGTGGCGAGCTGGATGCTGATCGCCCTGCTGGCCCGGCTGAGCGACACCGCCCGGCGCCCGCCGCCGCGGCCTATACAGGACGAGGGACTGACGCAGGTGGTGACGCTGTGAACCGGGCGCTGCGCCGGATCTCGATCGCCGTCCTGGTGATGTTCCTGCTGTTGCTGATCAACGTCAACTACCTGCAGGGCTTCGAGCCCGCCAGCCTGGCGAGCAAGCCGGGTAACTCCCGCGCGTTCTACGCCGCCCAGAACCAGTACGAGCGCGGCAGCATCGTCACCTCCGACGGCGTGACCATCGCGGCCTCAAAGCCGAGCAGCGGCTCCATCAAGTACCAGCGGTACTACCCCTTGGGTCCCGCGTACGCCCCGGTGACCGGCTACGACACGCTGTACAGCCAGACCGGCGTGGAGGCGGCGGAGAACTCGCTGCTGTCGGGCAACGACTCCTCGCTGGACGTCAGGAAGGTCATCGACCTGATCACCGGCAAGACCACCAAGGGCGCCACCGTCGAGGTCACGATCAACTCCAAGGCGCAGCAGGCGGCCTACAGCGCGCTCGCGGCGCTAGGCAAGCCGGGCGGGGTCGTGGCGCTCAACCCGAAGACCGGGGCGATCCTCGCCATGGCTTCCTACCCGAGCTACGACCCGGCCCTGCTGGCCGTGCACGACGGCACGCAGCTCAACAACAACGACGCCGCGCTGCTCAAGGCCCCGGGCAACCCGTTGTTCAACCGGGCTCTCCAGCTCACCCTCGCGCCCGGCTCGACCTTCAAGGTCGTCACGAGTGCCGCCCTGCTCACCCAGAGTCCCAGCACCACAATCAACACGAACGTCGATTCGCCGACCCAGCTCACGCTGCCGCAGACCACCCACGTGCTCACCAACAACAACGGCGAGGTCTGCGGGAACGGGAGCGGCCAGGCGCCGCTGATCACCGCGTTCGCCCAGTCCTGCGACACGACCTTCGGCAGGATCGGGATGGACCTCGGCGGGTCGGCGCTCAACGCCATGGCCGAGAAGTTCGGCATGAACAACCCGAACCTGACCGTTCCGCTGCCCGTGGCACAGAGCAACTATGTGATACCGGCCAGCCTGGCGCTGACCGCCTTCTCGGCGATCGGCCAGTACAGCGACACGGTCACGCCGATGCAGGAGGCCATGTTCGCCGCGGCCATCGCCAACAACGGCACGCTGATGAAGCCTTACCTGGTGCAGCAGGTCACCGCCAGCGACCTGAGCACGGTCCAGTCGACCCCGCAGTCCGTCCTGAGCCAGTCGGTCACCCCATCCGTTGCCCAGGACGTGGGCCAGATGATGCGGGCCGTGGTGCAGGACCCCGACGGCACGGCGGCCGGCTTCAGCGCCGCCAACGAGGGCGGCCTGGTGATCGCGGGCAAGACCGGCACCGCGCAGAACGGCGTGAACAACTCCGGGCTCAACGATGCGGTCTTCACCAGCTTTGCGCCTTACGCCAACCCAAGCATCGCCGTCGGCGTCATAATTCAAGGTGGCGGTTACGGCGCCACCGCGGCCGCACCCATCGCTGTGCAGGTCATTAAGGCATACCTGGCCACCCTGGGGAATCCGTGAGCGATTATCTGCTGGCCGGCCGCTACCGGCTGACCGACCGCATAGCGGCCGGCGGCATGGGCGAGGTGTGGCGCGGCCAGGATAACCTGCTCAACCGCGCCGTCGCGATCAAGCTGCTGCCCACCGGACGGGCCGGCGACGAGGCGTTCCTGGCCAGGTTCCGCGCCGAGGCGCGGTACGCGGCCAGCTTGTCCCATCCGGGCATCGCACGGGTCTACGACTACGGCGAGTCCTCCGAGTTCGGCGGCGCGTACCTGGTCATGGAGCTGGTCAACGGCGAGCCGCTGTCCGCGATCCTGGCCCGGGCGGGCCGGCTTTCCCCGGACGCCACGCTGGACATCGTCAGCCAGGCGGCGCGCGCGCTCGACGCCGCGCACCAGGCCGGCATCGTGCACCGCGACATCAAGCCGGGCAACCTGCTGGTCGCCGCGGGCGGCACCACGAAGATCACCGACTTCGGCATCGCCACCGCGGTGGCCGCGGCGCAGGCGTCGCACCTGACCGAGACCGGCATGGTGATGGGCACGGCGATGTACGTATCGCCTGAGCAGGCCACCGGCGCCCAGGTGACCGATGCCTCTGACATCTACTCCCTCGGCGTGGTCGCCTACGAATGCCTGGCCGGGCATCCGCCCTTCACGGCCAGCGAGCCGCTGGCGATCGCGTTCGCGCACAAGCACGAGCCGGTGCCCGCGCTGCCGCCGGACGTGCCGCAGCCGGTCAGCGATCTGGTCTACCACATGCTGGCCAAGACGCCGGAGGAGCGCCCCGCCAGCGTCCGGGTGGTCGCCGATCGCGCCGACGTACTGCGGGACGCGCTGACCCTGGGCGGGTCTGCGGATTCCGCCGAATACCTGGGCGCCACCCGGGCGGACATGCCGCCCGCGGCGACCGGTGCCCTGTTCGGCGAGGAAGGCCCCGGCTCCCGCCGGCCGCGTGGCGGTGGTACGTACCGCCCCAGTCGGCGCCGCCAGCTGGTGGCCGTGGGCTCGACCGCGGTCCTGTGTGCCGCAGCGGTCGCGACCGGCCTGTACCTGAGTAGTCATTCCACGGGCCAGACCAGCGGAAATACAGGCAGCACGGCGCGGCAGCTGAACTCACCGAGCGTCAGGCCGTCCCCCAGCACGGTCAGCCCGGACCCCAGTCCGACGCCTTCTAGTGTGGTGGTGGTGCAGCCGAAAAGCTCGCCCAGCCGCACTGCCGGCAACCCTAAGCCGACCAAATCCGTTAAACCGACACCGTCCCGGACGGCGTCGCCCTCGGCTAGCCCCTCGGCCTCGGCGAGCAGTTCGCCAACCCCGACGAGCTCGCCGACCCCGACGAGCCCGTCACCAACGTCTTCGTCTTCGACGTCCTAGAGACACTAGAAAAAACGCAGGGTGGTTTGGCACAGTGCGAGATATGACACAGCCCCGTCTACTCGGCGGCCGCTACGAACTCGATGGCGTGGTGGGCCGCGGCGGCATGGCCGAGGTGTACCGGGCGCGTGACATCCGGCTTGATCGGATCGTCGCGATCAAGACGCTGCGCGCCGACCTTGCCAGGGACCAGATATTCCAGGCCAGGTTCCGCCGCGAGGCGCAGTCGGCGGCCTCGCTCAACCACCCGTCCATCGTGGCGGTCTACGACACCGGCGAGGATATGGCCACGGGCCACCCCGTGCCGTACATCGTCATGGAGTACGTGGACGGCCGCACAGTGCGTGACCTGCTGCAGGAAGGTCACCGGCTGCTGCCGGAGCGGTCGCTGGAGATCATCGACGGGGTGCTGCGCGCCCTGGACTACAGCCACCAGGCCGGCATCGTGCACCGGGACATCAAGCCGGGCAACGTGATGGTGACCCGCAACGGCGACATCAAGGTCATGGACTTCGGCATCGCCCGGGCGATGAGCGACGCCCAGTCCACCATGACCCAGACGGCCCAGGTGATCGGGACCGCGCAGTACCTGTCGCCGGAGCAGGCCCGGGGTGAGCGGGTCGATTCCCGCAGTGACCTGTACTCGACCGGGTGCCTGCTGTACGAGCTGCTGACCGGCCGGCCCCCGTTCACCGGCGACTCGCCGGTCGCGATCGCCTACCAGCACGTGCGGGAGAACCCGGTGCCGCCGTCCCGGGTGGATCCCGACGTCCCGGTGTGGGCGGACGCGATCGTGCTGAAGGCCATGGCCAAGTCCCCGGCGGACCGGTACCAGACCGCCGCGGACATGCGCACCGACCTGCAGCGCGCCGCCTCCGGCATGCCGGTCGCGGCGGCCCCTCCGACCAGGTTCGACATGTACCCGCAGACCCAGCGGATGGGCGCCGGCCCGATGATGGCCGGAGCCACGTCGCAGATCCCGCCGGTCGAGGACTACGACTACGCGGGCCGGGGCTATGACCGGGGCGGGCGCGGGGGCGGCGGGACAAGCCGCCGCTGGATCCCCTGGGTGCTCGGTCTGGTGCTGGTGTTCGGCGTCGTCGCCGGCGTGGCCTACTACCTGCTTGCCGGAGGCGGCAAGACCTACGCGGTGCCGCTGGTGGACAACGAGCCTGTCGCCACGGCGAAGGCGCAGATCACGGCCGCGCACCTACGCTGGACGGTCGTCGATCAGGTCTCGTCCAGCGTCAACAAGGGCCTGGTGATCAGCTCCACCCCCCAGCAGGGCAACAATGTGCCTGCGAACACGCTGGTAACGCTGTATGTCTCCACCGGAACAGCGCCCGTCGCCGTGCCGAACGTGGTCGGCCAGCAGGAGACCGCAGCCGTGTCCGCGCTGCAGAATGCGGGCTTCAAGCCCTCCGTCAAGAACGATCCCACCTCGTCCGCGCCGATCGGCCAGGTGACCGCCCAGAGTCCGAGCAGCGGCACGGCCGCGTCGGGCTCCACGGTGATCATCACCGTTTCCGGCGGAGTCGTCACGGTGCCCTCGGTCATCAACGAGTCCCAGCAGACCGCCACCCAGGTCCTGACCCAGGCCGGCTTCCAGGTCAACGTCCAGCAAGGGTCGGGTGGGTCACAGTTCGCCAACGGCACGGTCTTCAACCAGGTGCCCACCGGCAACGGCACCGCGGCAAAGGGCTCTACGGTCACCATCTACGTGCAGACCGGCGCCTCTTCGCCGACCGGGTCTCCGTCCGCCCCAGGCTCCCCGACCGGGACACCGACCGCTACCGCCAGCGGCCCGGGCAACGGGTTCTGAGGTCCTGGCCGTTTAAAGCCCGGGGTGTCGATCGGCAGGCGACGTCGAACCGCCCCGGGCTGGCGTCGACGGCATCTCCGCGGACCGGAGCCTGCCGCCGCGGCGAGTTTAGTCGTCCGGGAAACGCAGATCGCGCCGACTACGGCGGAGACCGGCTACGCTTAGGTCCGCATCGCAGGGTTTGATCGCGGGTTTGCTTCGCCAGGTTTGCTACGCAGGAGGCCGTCGTGCCCAAGTCGCGCGTCCGCAAGAGGACGGTCTACACGCCTCCGCCGCCGAAGACGGCGGGGAGGAAGGTCAGTGCGCCATGGGTCGGTCCGACCATCGTGGCCTGCCTGGTCCTCGGCCTCGCCTGGATCGTGGCGTACTACCTGTCCAATGGCTCGATACCCGGCATATCCAGCCTGGGCGCATGGAACCTCGTGATCGGCTTCGCGTTCATCATCGCGGGCGTCACCTTGTCCACCAGGTGGCGCTGATCCCGGGCTCGCCCCGCTTGTAAGACCTGCCCGCCCTAGACCACGCCGCTGGTGAGCTGGCCGTTCCTGACGACGATCGCAATCGCGATCAAGGCCACGACCGCGACGGTGGCGGCTACCTGGATGACAGTGCGGTTCTTGCGGGGCGCGTACGCGTAGGCGGCGGTGAGCAGCGCGCCGGTGAGCAGCCCGCCGATGTGATCCTGCCAGGCGATGATGTTGTGGAAGAAGAAGCTGAGAGCCAGGTTGATGGCGATCAGTATCACGATCCCGCGGGTGTCGACCCTGAGCCGCCTTGACACCACGAACCATGCTCCGAACAGCCCGAAGATGGCACCCGAGGCGCCGGCGGCGAACACGTTCTGCGGGGCGAGGAAGTAATACATCACCGCGCCGCCGACGGCGCTGAGCAGGTACACCGCGAGGAAGCGGACCCGGCCGAGGAGGCCCTCGAGCGCAGGTCCCACGAAGACCAGCGCCCACATGTTGAACAGGATGTCCATGAGCCCCAGGCCGCTCAGGCTGGCCCCGGGGACCACGAACGCCGACGTGATCAGCCGGTACCACTCGCCCGCGGCCACCCCGTGCATCGGGCCGCCCGGGGTATACGAGGCGTACCCGAGCATCTCCAGGTCGTTGACGATGCCCGGGCGGACCCAGATGACCAGGAACATCGCCACGTTGATGGCGACCAGCGTCCAGGTAACGACGGCGGTCGCAGCCGGGCGGCCGCCGAAGGTGGTCCTGGCCTGGCGGGTGCTCCGCGCGCCCTCGCCCACGCACTCCACGCACTGCTGGCCCACCGAGGCCGCGCGCATGCAGTCAGGGCACGCGTAGCGCTCGCACCGGACACAGGAGACATACGTTTCCCTGCCGGGGTGGCGGTAACAGGTGGGGACCTGCTGGTCCCCACCAGTCCCCGGCGCGACCCCGTCCGGCCGGCTCTGTCCGCCCGATCCGGAATCGCTGGTCATGCTCACGCCTTGGTCCAATCAGGAAGCGCTGTTGCCGCGTTCTACCGTGACCGACTCGATGGTCACGTCCTCCACCGGCCTGTCCTGGCTGCCCGTCTTGACCCGGGTGATCAGGTCGACCACATCGGCACCCTCGATGACCTCACCGAAGATGGTGTGCTTGCCGTTCAGCCAGGGGGTCGGCACGACCGTGATGAAGAACTGCGAGCCATTGGTGCCGGGTCCGGCGTTCGCCATGGCCAGCAGGTACGGCCGGTCGAACGCGAGGTCCGGGTGGATTTCGTCGGCGAACTTGTAGCCGGGGCCGCCCCGGCCGGATCCGAGCGGGTCCCCGCCCTGGATCATGAAGTCGGGGATGACCCGGTGGAACACCGTACCGTCGTAGAGCTTGTCGGTGGTGGTCCGCCCGGTGCGCGGGTCGGTCCACTGCCTGCTACCCTCGGCCAGTTCCACGAAGTTACGCACCGTCTTTGGCGCGTGATCAGGGAAAAGGCGGATGACAACCGGGCCCTGATTGGTGCGCAGCGTTGCGGTCAGCGTGTCTGTCATGCGGTTGACTCCTCGTCCAGCCAGCTAACTGGCCGGACATTTCGTCGGCGTAAATTTCCTCCAGTCATCACCGTACCGGTAGCGCGCGATGATTGAACCCAGCACAGCCGGGAAGCCTGTGATAGCGGGAACACGCTCGGGAGGTTTACTGTGCCCCTTACCAATACCAATACCAACCGCACCACCGGCGGGGCGGCTGCCATCGGCATACGCGTAAAGGACGCCGCCGCGCAGGCCATCCCGGTGGGGAAGCGCGCGGGAACGACAGCGGTCCAGGGAGTCCGCCAGGGCGTCGAAGGCGCCAGGGAATGGGCCGCGCCTCGACTGGAGGAGGCCGTCCTGGGCGCACGGGAGTGGGCCGCGCCTCGACTGGAAGACGCTGCGGACGCCGTCGACATCACCGTCGCCCCGAAAGTTTCATCGGCCCTGCGGTCAACCGCTGCCCAGGTCAGGGTGAGCGGAACGAAGCGGACCGGTATCCGGAGGCTGCTGGACTGGCGCTTGCTGCTCGGTGTCGGCGCAGCGATGGCCGCGGCCGGCGCTGGCGCCGCCATCACCATGCGGCGTCGTTACGCCAGTGCCACCGCGGAGGCTAAGGATGCCACCGAGTCGTCCGAGGACGAACGGGGCACACAGGCCGGAGACACGGCGAGTGACGCGGCCGCGGGTTCGGAAGTGAACGGCCGGGTCACGACGCCCGGCATCTGACGGAACAGGGACATCCACGTCCCGGAAGCTGACGGAGAGGCGCCCGCAGCGCTGTTCGCCACGCTGATCGCCAGAGGCGGCGGCGCGGCGGCAGCCGCGGGCGCTTCCGTTCCCTCCGCAGGCGTCCCGGCCTTCACCCGAACGGGCTGCTTCGACGCTCGAGTCAGGACCGCCGTGCACATGATCCGGTACCGTCTAGTCACGGACCCGCGAGCGCGGCATCCACGACTATGACCAGTAGACAGGCGATGTGGTGAGTGACAGGGACGGGGTCGAAGCGACCAGCCCGACCTGGGTGAACCGTCCCGGCTCGCCCGAACTCACCCGCCTGACCGGCTGGCTCTCGGCGGTTGCCATCACGGTCTCGACGCTGGTCATGATCGTGATCTCGGCCGCGGGCCCGAACGTCTCGGTGCCCGCCATGCGCCGGGCGAGCGGTCCCCCCTGGTGGCATACTCTGCACCTGACGGCCACGTTCGTGACGGTTTCGCTATGGGCGGCGATGGCGCTGGGCTGCGCTGGAGTGATCGCCGGCCTCGTCGCCGTGGCCCGTGGGGCACGACCGCCGGTCCGGCCGGTCATCGCGGCCGCGTTCCTGGCCGTGGTGGTGCTTACCGTGCTGCCGCCGGCCGGCTCGACGGACTCCATCTCCTATGCCGCCAGCGGCCGCACCGCGGTGATCGGGCACAGTCCGTACGTCATGACCCCGCTGCAGCTGGAGCGGACGGGCGATCCGGTCGGCAGGCAGATACCGTTCGGCGAGATCCCGTCTAGCTGGGCGAACGCGGTGTCCGTCTACGGACCCTTGGCCACTGCGGCGGAGTGGGGCGCAGCCGAGCTTGGCGGGACGTCGCTGGCCCGCATCACCTTCTGGCTGAAGCTGGAGGAAGCGGTCGCCTTCGGGGCGGTGATCCTGATCCTGGACCGCCTGCTCCGCTCCGACCCCGAGATGCGGCTGCGAGCCCACTTGCTGTGGTCAGTGAACCCGCTGCTGCTGTGGGAGATCGTCGCGGGCGGCCACATCGACGGGCTGGCCGTGGTGTTCGGGCTGCTGGGAATCGCGGCACTGCGAGCGCGCACTCCGCAGGAAGAGAGCGGCCCGCGCGGCGAGAGCAAGGCACGGCCGGAGATCGGTGCCGGGATCGGTGCCGGCGGGGCGGTCCTGGCCGGCCTGCTGATCGGCGTGGCGGCCGACATCAAGGTGGAATACGTTCTCCTTGGCCTGGCTGTGGCCTGGGCTTGCCGCAGGTCGGTCACGGCCGCCACAGCCGCCGCGGCCGGCTTCGCAGTGGCGGTCATCCCGGCCTATCTGGCGGCCGGCTCCCCGGCGATCAAGGTGCTCGTCACCCGGAGCACGGGAATTACCTGGGACACGATGTACCAGCTCTTCTGGCGGCCGGTGCTCGGCTATACCCAGTTCAGCGTGTCAAGCGCCCCGCCGCACCTCGTACTGATCGCCGACCTGCTGTTCGCGGCGGTCGCGCTGCTAGCTCTGCTGCGCTTGCCGGACCGGGTACCCAGCCTGCCGGCCGTCGCCCCGGCCCTGGCCCTGAGCCTGGCGTGGCTCTTCGTCACGGCGTTCCAGCGACCCTGGTACGACGTGATGGCCATAAGCCTGCTCGCGCTTTACTCGGCGTCGCGGCTGGACTGGGTGGTCCTGATCCGCCTGCTGGCGGGTGCGACCATCTACGCTCAGGCCATCCAGAGCCCGGTCGAACCGCATTGGCTCTATGACCTTGGCCAGTTCAACGGAACGTGGCTCACGCCGACCATCCGCCTGCTCGCCGCCATCGCGTTCGTCTGGCTCTGCGTTTCCGGCCGATGGGGCTGGCGTTCGGTGTCGGCGGCATCGTCCGGACGGCTCCCCGAACTGTTGCCGATGACCTGAGCGATGTTCTCCACAACCACGCACTGTGGATAACTCTTTACCCAACGGCCCAGGATGCAGAGTGACACTGGCAACCCGATGCACACTTCTGTGGATTGTGCTGTGGACAACCAAGGGCGCCTGCGCCTGAGTTACCGCTGCTCTGGGGGATCCCCGAGCGAGTCGGCGGTCAGGTACAGCCGCGGCCAGCGGCAGTCGACGAACTGGTCGAGGTAGCCGGTCAGGCGCTCCTCGAAGTCATCGTCTTCGGCGCGGGCACCGGCGGCTTTCTCGATGCCGGAAGGGCTGTCGACGCCGAACGCCACGGCCCGCACCTCCCAGCCATCACGCTGCGCACCGTCGTACCAGCGCTGCACCGTCCCCACCTGGCGCGCACAGGTGTCGCCCGTAATCGCCTGCCCGTACGTCCGCTCCCATTCCGAACTCCGCGGGTGCGGACCTGCCCCCGGGCTCTTCCTGTCAGCTGTCTTGAGCGCGTCGAGGACGAGCGTCCACTTGTAGGCGGGGGCGAGCCACTGGGGTTCTTCCCGCTGGCACAGCCAGGTTCCCCGAGAGACCCTGGACCTGATCGCGGTGCTGACGTGGGAGGCGAGGCCGATCGCGCTGACCCGCCCGGCGATGACCGGTACCCGGACGCCGAGGGCCGCATCGACACTGTGGGAGATGGCGCAGTCCCGCAGCCGGGACGGCATCATCTGCAGGAGCGAGAGCAGCGCGGTGCGCGGCACCGGCATCGGCCAGCCGACCAGGTGTGCGAGGACCGACAGTTCGGCCCACAGCCTGATCACCGGATACTCGTCAAGCGCGCGCTGGGCTACCCGCATGTCCCGCAGCGTGCAGGGCCGCCCGAAGCAGTCGGCACCGCAGGTGATGCTGCGCGACCGGACGACTCCGGCCGGGGTGGCGGTGGCTGCCTGCACGGCTGCTTCCCGGCTGGTGCCGTCGGGCATCTGCGCCAGCAGCGGGAAGTCCATGCCGTCCGCGAACACCGCGGCCTCGCCCGGCTTGAGGGTGACCAGGAACCGGTTCTGCGCCTGCGTCATGTTCATCGTCGCGCCCACGGCATCGCGGTCGTCGGCCGCGGGCAGCCGGTGGGTGATCTTCACCGCCGTGTTCTTGATGACGTCGGCGATGAGGCGGTCCGGGATCTGCTCGGCGATGATGAGCCCCTCGCCGTAGGCGCGGATCTCGGCGAGCAGCCCGGCGAACATCTCGACCGCGTGGGCCGCTGCGCCGCCCGAGCCGCCGCTCCCCGGAGCCTCCGGGCGGCGGAGCAGCCGGTGCGCCTCCTCGATGACGGTCAGGTGGCGGAGCGTGGCCGGGCCCGGTGGCGTGGCCCGGTTCACCATCCGCAGGTGTTCGACCAGCCTGATCAGCACCGTCCCCATCAGGAACGCCTTGTCGCTGTCATCACCCACGTCCTCGATCTCGAGCACGGCATTGGTCCGCAGCAGCTTGCCGAAGTCGAGCTGGTGACCGCCCTGCAGGAACCGCCCGGTGGTACCGAGCCGCAGGCTCGAAATCCGCACCTTGATGAAGCCGAGCACGTCGTCGGTGATCCGCTGGCTGTAGCCGACTTCCCGGACGATCCTGATCGCGGCCCGCTGAAGATCGGCGAGGTTCGGATAGCTGGGGTTGGCGTCGGCCGCGACCGTCTCACCTAGGGCCAGGTCCCAGCCAGCGTCCTCATACACCCTGGTCAGAGCCGCGCTGAGCACCTGAGGGAAGGGCTCGTCCGAACGGAAGGACGCGATGAACAGCGCCTTGACCAGGTCGGCGTGGGTCTGCAGCGGGAAACGGTGCCCGTTTTCGTCCGGCGCGGGCTCGAGCGGATTGAGCCCGGCCGCGATCGCGTCCGACTCGCCCGGCCGGATCCGAACCACCTCGGAGACCACCGCATCGGTTCCCGGGACTCCGCCGCCCAGCCCGGCCAGGCGCGCGGCCATCAGCCGGTATTCGGCCTTCGCCGGCTCCACCACCAGCCAGGGGATTCCGGCCCTGGTGGCAGCCTCGAGCAGGGTCCGTACGGTCTGCGACTTCCCCGACCCGGTAGCGCCGCTGACGAAAACGTGCCGGTTCAGGGAGTCGAGCGGCAGCACCAGTGGACCTGCTGGCCTGCGGCTTCGGTCCAGAATCTCGCCGACGCCGATCGCCTCGCGGCCGGCCACGGGCTCCTGGGTGACGTCGAAATCCGGCCGCAGCGCCAGCCGGATTCCGGGCATCTCGCGTTCTGGCGGCCGGGCCAGCGCGGCGATCAACTCGGTGCTCGCGTAAAACGGGTGGCCCGGCACCGCGTCTCCCCCGGCCAGGGCCGGGCTCGGTTCCTCCAGGACTTCCTGCAAGCTGCGGGCCGCGCTGCTGGCGGCGGTGACGGCGTAGGGCAGGCCGTCCAGGTCGGCCGAGGCGCACACCAGCCCGGCCACCCGCGACGCGGCCTCGGCGCTGGTGCCGCCCGCGAGCAGCCGGACCTGCCACAGGCCCGCCGAGGAGCCCTTCCGCATCTCGGCATGACGCAGGCTTAGCCGGCGAGTGGCCGTGGCCCGTTCGGGAAATCTGTCCGAATTGCCCGTCGAATACTGCTCGAGCTGAGCGAGCTCGTCCGCCATTTCCTGGATCTCGGCCGCACTCAGCGGCTCGGCAAGAAGCAGCCAGCCAAACGGGCCTGGCCACACAGCAAGCAAGCATTCTTCCATCGACGGGGGCGGCCGGTCACCGGGGCGACGCTCATTATCCGGCAGCAGCCCGTCGCTTATTCCGCCGATCGTGCGCCAGGATGGCAGCTGCGCCATCAGAGCGGCCATCGTGCCACGCGGCAGCGGCTGGCCTCTCGCGCCACCGGGAAGCGTCAGGAAGACTTCCTGACCAGCCTCACTGCCGACTAGGCCCGCGCCCGCCACCAGAACCTGGACCGGGCCGCCCGCGCTGTGCCTTATCCAGCCGATGGCCAGGGCGGACGAGCCATTTTCCTTGGCTTCCGCCCCGACGTGATACGCCGCGATCAAGGCGGCGAGCCGCTGAGTCCGGCCCGGGTCGTTGGGCCGGTCCTGCGCGGGTGGTGCCGCGTCCGCGTCGGAGCGCCGCGGGATTTCGGTAACCCGGTAGGCGTCGAGTTCGTTCAGCGCGTCCCAAGCTAACGTCACGACGCCCCCTCCCGCCTCTCTTTGAACCGGCCTGACGTGGTCATGCTCGGGGTACCCGATCATCGTCGTCAGAGGGATCGTCAACGCTCATCCGCACACCGTGTTTGCCGCGAGCGCAACCAATTGCCGCCAATCAACACGTTTGCCCGTTACCGATACGAATACCTTAGACACGCAGAGTCGGACTTAGGAAGACCGCCGTGCCCTCTGGCCGGTGCCGCTTAAGGATCTCGGGTCGCGCACCGCGTCGTCCCGGGTGGCCCACGGTGACCGGGCGGGATCGTAGAGGGGGTAAGGCTCGTAGCCCGGAGGGTACCCGTATCTCCAGTCGGGCCGGTGCCTGTATTCGTTGCCCAGCGGCCCCTCGTCGTCCCGGCCTTCGGGCCAGTACGGCGGCGGCAGCGTCCGCCAGTCGGAGGGGTTGTACCGGCGGCGGCGCGGCTCGGATGGTGGCCGCTGTCGGTGCGATCTCGCCTTGATCTGCAGGACCACGAATGCGCCGACGGTCAGCACCGCCACGGCAACCAGCGCGATCCGGCCCGCGACCGAACCACTGCCGCCCTGATGGGCCGCCGCCAGCCACGCCAGTGGAGTCGTGGCCGCGGCGCGGCGCCCAGCTGCCATCGCCTCACCTGCCTTCCCCCGCGCGGGATACGTTCTCATCGACCACGCCACCAAGGCGCGATCGGCTGCGTGACCGGTGCCGCGGCCGCCATTAGTGAAAGAAGGCGGTGGTCATGGCCTGCGGATCATTTCGTTCATGCCCCGCAGACCGTGACCTTTCATGGCGGCCGCGTGCACTGGCCACTAACCCCGATTACGGGCAGCCAGCCAAGCCCGGTTCGGCCCAGGCAGGTTGCGTAATTTTTCCGTCACAAGTCGTGAGCATCACCGAGGACCCGGGTCAGGTAGGAATTGCCGAACCTGGCTTCGGGGTCGACCTCGGCGCGGACCTGGCGGAAGTCGTCAAAGCGGGGGTAGAGCGGACGGAGGCGTCCGGCGTCAAGCGAATGGAGCTTGCCCCAGTGCGGCCGGCCCGCGACCTCCGCCACGATGGACTCGAACCGGTCGAAGTAGGCCCGGTACGGCAGCCCGGCGTACTGGTGGATCGCCACGTAGGCGGACTCCCGGCCGTAGGCGGTGGAGAGCCAGATATCGTCGGCGGCCGCCACCCGCACCTCGACCGGGAACATGACGGGATCGGGCAGGCGGGGCACGGCGCGGCGCAGTTCGGCGATCACGTGGCCCAGTGATTCACGTGGAACGGCGTACTCGGACTCGGCGAAGCGGACCCGGCGGGGGGTCACGAACACCCGGTGGGACAGGTCGGCATAGGACCGGGAGGACAGCGCGGCCGACGAGAACCTGTTCAGCGCGGGGATGAGGCGCGGCCTGGCCCGGCCGATCCGGCACAGCGTCCCGAAGGCGGCGTTCTCCATCACCTCGAACTCCCAGAACCTCCGCCACCCCGGCATCGTCCTAGAATCCCCAGCGTGCCTAGGTCCCGCCGGCCGGGCCGCCGAGCCACCGGGCGATATCCGGTTGTTCCGCTTGACCAGGGCCTTGCGGCCGTAGGGGAACCAGTAGAACTCGAAGTGGTCGTTGGTGTCGGCCAGCGCGTCGAACTGCTCGAGGACCTCTTCTACCAGCACCGGACGCTCGTCCGCCAGCAGCGTGAACGACGGCACGCAGCGCAGCGTCACGCTGGTGATCACGCCGAGTGCGCCGAGGCCGATCCGTGCGGCCGCGAAAAGCTCAGGCCGCGATGTGGCCGAACACGACACCACCGACCCGTCCGCCAGCACGAGCTCGAGCGATTCCACCTGAGTGGCGAGCCCGCCGAGCCGGGCGCCGGTGCCGTGCGTGCCGGTGGACAGGGCGCCCGCCAGCGTCTGCGCGTCGATGTCCCCGAGGTTGGCCATGGCCAGCCCGAGCCCGCCAAGCTCGGCATTGAGGGCCCGCAGCGTGGTCCCCGACCGTACGGTCACCAGGCCCGTCCCGGTGTCCGCGGCGGTGATCCCGATCCACTGGGACAGGTCGAGCGCCACCCCGGAGGTCGCCGCGACCGCGGTGAACGAGTGCCCGCTGCCGAGCGCGCGTACCCGCAGCCCGGCCGACGCCGCGTCCTTGACCGCGGCCGAGATCTCGGCCTCGCTGCGAGGCCGGCACCAGCGCGCCGGGGTTGCCGTCGCCGTCCCGGCCCAGTTCCGCCAGGCGCGGGGCGCCGCGGGGGCTGTACGAGAGGAAGCTTTCATTACCGCACAGTATTCATATTTCCGCAGCGCTGGTCTACTGTGCGAGCATGTCAGTCGACCAGGGCCGCGGCCTCGCCGAGCGAGCGGCGGCGAATCCCCGCCAGGCCGCCCGCGCGCGGTACGACCGCGCCACCGCGGACCTCGACCCGCCGCTGGCCATCGTGGACCTGGGCGCCTTCGACCGCAATGCCGCCGACATGACCCGCCGGGCGGCGCTGACCGGGAACGGGGGCCGGCCGATCCGGGTGGCCACCAAGTCGCTGCGGTGCCGCTACCTGATCGAGCGCGCGCTGGCCACGCCCGGCTACCGGGGTGTCATGTGCTACTCGCTGGCCGAAGCCCTCTGGCTGCACGCCATGGGCACCAGCGACGACCTGCTGGTGGCCTACCCCACCGTGGACAGGCGGGCGCTGCGGGCGCTGGCCGCCGACGGCCAGGCCAGGCAGTGCATCACGATCATGACCGACTCCGACGCGCACCTGGACGTGGTGGACCGCGCCCTGGGTGACGGCCACCCGGAGATCCGGGTCTGCCTGGACCTCGACGTCTCCTGGCGCCCGCTGGGCCGCAGGCCCATGGTGCACATCGGCACCAGGCGCTCTCCGCTGCACACGCCGGAGCAGGCGGCGGACTTCGCGAAGGCGATCACGCGCCGTGCGGGCTTCCGCCTGGCCGGCGTGATGGGGTACGAGGGACAGATCGCCGGCCTGGGTGACGCGCCGCCCGGGCATCCGCTCAAGGCCCGGCTGATCAGGCTGATCCAGGGCCGTTCGGTCCCGGAACTCAACCGGCGGCGGGCCGAGGCAATCCGCCTGATCCAGGCCCTGACCACCCTGGAGTTCGTGAACGGCGGCGGGACAGGCAGCCTGGAGTCGACCGCGCGGGACGCGTCGGTGACCGAACTCACGGCGGGTTCTGGGCTGGTCGGCCCGACCCTGTTCGACGCGTACCGCCGGTTCACCCCCGAACCCGCCTTGCTGTTCGCGCTGCCGGTGGTGAGAAGGCCGACCCCAGGTATCGCCACGCTGTTCTCCGGCGGCTACATCGCCTCCGGCACGGGCACCCCGGACCGGCTGCCGCGGCCGTACCTGCCCGCAGGCCTCAGCCTCACCGGAGTCGAGGGCGCCGGCGAGGTCCAGACGCCGGTGCGCGGCACCGCGGCCGGCCACCTGCAGCCCGGCGACCGGGTCTGGCTACGCCACGCCAAGGCCGGCGAACTCGCCGAGCGCTTCGGTGCATACCACGTGATCCACGACGACGGGCAGGTCACGGTCGTACCCACGTACCGGGGCGAGGGCCAGTGCTTCGGGTAGGCCGCGAGCCTTCAGGCACGACAATTACCCAGGTCCGTTCGGCCCCTTAAACCGCCGTAGCCGGCCCGGCCCGTAATATCTATGCCGAACGGGCCATGGTTTCCGCCCCGCGTAAAGCTGCCCCCAACCACGGCGGCGCGGCGGGCGTCGTATGAGTGGGACGGCTCACCGAGCCGCTAAGGAATTTGAGGGGTGTTGGGGATGTTTGCGGTGTTTGGATTTTTGGGGTGGAATCCATGTTGACCACGAATGCGCGCAGAACCCGTCAGGGGCCGGGTTGGACGGGCTGGGCAGTGCTGGCTTGCGCCGCCTTGCTGGTGACCGCTTGTAACTCATCGAGTAGCTCGGCGGCGGCGTCGAGCCAGGCGAGCGCCCCGGCCACGGCGTCCAGCCCGGCATCGGCGGCCGGCTCCGGGTCGCCGAGCGGCCCGGCCTTGGCGCCCACGAGGCCGCCGACCTCACCAAGCGTGACCGCCTCGGCCGCCGGGGCGAGCACCTTCCTGGCCCAAGCCCAGGACATTAACGGGACCGTGCTGTACCGGCCGGCGTGTAATTCGGGTTGCCCGCTATCCGGTGATTCCACCGCGATTCTTGACAAGATGTCCTGGGCCACGTGGTCCGCCACTGAGGCCGTCGGAACGGGCATTTATAAGCTGGATGCCTGCAATCCGAGTTGCGCCGCCGGGCCGGTTTATTCGGTGGCTACGGTGGTCACGTTGAGCGATCCGGTGAAGGCCTGCTCATCGTCGGGAACCCGCTGGTTCTGGACCCGCGCCTCGTTCACGTTCCCCAGCGGCCTGCCCAAGGCGCTGCAGGGGGGCAGCGCGCCGGAGAACCCCTGGGTCTTCTCCACCGTGGTTACCGCCGCCCAGCAGAGCTGCGCCAGCTAATCCCGCGGACCAGGCTACCCAAAACGTCGCCCGCATCCAGGCCCGCGACATCACCTTCTCCGCCGACCCCGCCACCTGAGCGGAGGTCCCGGGCTCAGCTGGCGAGCGGGCTCAGCGCCCTCGTCTCGATGACGGCGAAAGCGGCGGGAGGCATCGCCGCCACGTTCCGGTGAATCGCGACTCCCGGGCTGGAGGCGGCGAGCACGCCGATGCCCGGCTGCCTGAGCGGCAGCCGGGCGGCGCTGGTACCGAGGTTCACCGCGATCCGCAGCCGGCCCCGCCGGACCACGAGCCAGCGCGCGTCGTCGTCGAAGTCGGCGTGTACCCGGTCGAGCCGCGGATCGGTCAGCTCGGGCCTGGCCCGGCGCAGCGCGATCAGCTCCCGGTACCAGGCGTGCAGGCCGAGGTGCGGCTCGTGATGGCGCTGCTCCCAGTCGAGCTTGGAGCGGAGGAAGCTCGCCTCGTCCTGCGGGTCGGGCATATCGGCCGCGTTCCAGCCGTGCGTGGCGAACTCGGCCTCGCGCCCCTCCGCGACGGCCTTGGCCAGCCAGGGCTCGATGTGGTCGGTGAAGTACTGCCACGGGGTGTCCGCGCCCCACTCCTCTCCCATGAACAGCATCGGGGTGTAGGGCGAGGTCAGCACCAGGCCGGCGCCGACCTTGACCAGCCCGGGCGACAGCGTCGCGGCGATCCGGTCGCCGATGGCCCGGTTGCCGATCTGGTCGTGATTCTGCAGGTAGCCCAGGAAGCGGTGGGCGGGGAGGCGGAACACGTCGACCTGCCGCCCGTGCGTCCGGCCGCGGAAGGCGGACCAGATGCCGTCGTGGAAGAACACCTTGGTATAGGTCTTGGCCAGCGTCTCCAGCGAGCCGAAGTCGCAGTAGTAGCCTTGCCGCTCGCCGGTGATCGCCGCGTGCACCGCGTGGTGGAAGTCATCGCTCCACTGTGCGGCCAGCCCGTAGCCACCCGCCTCCCGTGAGGTAACCAGCCGGGGGTCGTTGGTGTCGGATTCGGCGATCAGGATCAGCTCGCGGTTCAGCAGGGCGGCGAGCGCGTGCACCTCGGTCGCGAGCTCCTCGAGGAAGTGCAGGGCCCGGTGGTCTTCCAGGGCGTGCACCGCGTCCAGCCGCAGCCCGTCCAGGTGGTAGTCGCGCAGCCACATCAGCGCGTTGCCGATGAGGTACGCGCGGACCTCGTCGGACCCGGGCTGGTCCAGGTTCACCGCGGGGCCCCACGGCGTCACGTGGGCCTCGGTGAAATACGGCCCGAAGTCGCCCAGCCGGCTGCCGATGCCGACGTGGTTGTACACCACGTCGAGCAGCACGGCCAGGCCACGCTCGTGGCAGGCGTCGACGAACCGCTTGAGCCCGTCGGGGCCGCCGTACGGCTCGTGCACCGCCCACAGGTTGATCCCGTCGTAGCCCCAGCCGTGCCGGCCGGGGAACGCCGCCACCGGCATCAGTTCCACCGCATGCACGCCGAGGTCACGCAGGTGGTCAAGCCGCCCGATGGCGGCGTCGAAGGTGCCCTCGGCGGTGAACGTGCCGACGTGCAGCTCGTAGATGACCGAGCCGTGCAGCGCGCCGCCGCGCCACCTGGAGTCCGTCCAGCGGAAGGCGGCGTGATCGTAGGTGCGGCTCAGGCCCTTGATGCCGAACGGCTGCCGCAGGGACCGCGGGTCAGGCAGCGGCTCGTCGTCGTCCAGCCGGAACCCGTAGTCGATGCCGGCGGCCACGTCCGGCACGTCCGCGGTCCACCAGCCCGCGCCGGTACCCGCGTTTTCCTGGCTCATCGGATACCGCTGGCCCGCGACCTCCACCTCGGCCTTGCCCGCGGCGGGCGCCCAGACGCTGAACGCGGTCAACGCAGGCTGCCGTCCGCGCGCCGCTCCTGCTCCATCTCGTAGACCCGGTCCGGGACGAGCAACGCCACCGGAAGCCGCCTGGTCAGCTCGGAAAGCGGCGGCCGCAAGCCGGCGTGCCTGATTCCGGTCAGCACGTCCCGCCAGTGCAGTTCGGGCAGCGGCAGGGCGGTGTCCGCCCAGCCGCCGCGCCGCCGCAGCCCGGCGGGCAGCCGGGTGACGACGGTGACCGCGTGGCCGCCGCGCAGGAAGGCGAACGCATGCTCGGCGGCCGGCCCTTCGCTCGCCAGCGGGGTGTAACTCCCGGCGAACCAGTCCGGGTGATCGCGCCGCAGCCACAGCGCCCGGGAGGTCACCAGCAACTTCTCCGCGTCCAGGCCGACCGCCTGGTCCGGGGCGGCCGCAAGCGCGGCCAGCAGCCGCCGGCGGCGCTGGTAGTCGACCGGCCGGCGGTTGTCCGGGTCCACCAGAGAGAGGCCGGTAAGTTCGCAGCCCTGGTAGACGTCGGCCACCCCGGGCATGGTGAGCTGCACCAGCTTCGCGCCGAGGGTGTTCACCCGGGCGTCCGGCGCGATCTTGGCCACGAAACCGGCGATGGCGGCGGTCAGTTCGGGATCGCCGAGCACGGCGTCGGCCAGGCCGAGCACCGCCGACTCATAGCCCGCCCGGCGTACCGTCCAGGACGTCCGCGTCTTGGCCTCGTGCATCGCCTTGCCGAGGTATTCGCCCAGGCGTTCGGGCCCGATCAGCCAGGCTCCGACCAGGGTCTGCCACATCAGGTACTCAAGATCGGGCTCCGGGGCCCGCTCCGTGGCCTCGGCCGCGGTGCCGTCCGTGAGCCACCTGGCCAGCCCGTGCCACTCGGCCACCTGGTGTCCCCACTCCTGCGGCCATTCGGCCAGCACGGCCAGCCGGGCCCGGACATCTTCCTGCCGTTTGGTGTCGTGCGTGGACAGCGTGGTCAAGGTGAACGGCCAGCGCCGGGCCAGGCGGCCGGCGGCAGCGTGGAACTCGGCCGGGCTGATCCCGAAGATGTCCGGGCTGCCGCCCACCTCGTTCAGCGCGGCCAGCCGCGACCAGCGGTAGAACGCGGTGTCCTCCACGCCCTTGGCCAGCACCGGGCCGGTGGTCTGGCCGAACCGCACGATCAGCTCGTCCCGCGCGGCCTGCTGGGCCGCGTCAGAGGTCACCTCGCCCAGCCCGAGCACGGCGACTCGTACCGCGTCCAGGGCCGGGTGCAGGCGCTCGTCCAGGCCGTCCCGGGCCGCCGTGGTGGCCGCGGTCACCGCCGCCGCCGCGGCGGCGGACGGCGGCTCGCCTGGGGTTACGTAGGCCCGGTACACGCCGAAGTCGGCCAGCACGGCGACCAGCACGTCATGCAGGTCCGCGGCGGTAAAACCGTCCAGGGCCGGGTAGCCGGCCCGGGAGAACAGCCGGGTCAGCCGGGACAGCTCAGCGGCGAAGGTGCCGTCGGCGATGTCGTGCTTGGCGTCCCGCTCCACCTCGGCGAAACCCTGCTTTCCGCCGGTGAACCGGACGTATTCCTCGGTCAGCGGCATGTCCCCGGCCGGGTCCGTGAACAGCCCGCCGACCAGGGCGAGGGTGTCATATCCGGTGGTGCCCGCGCACGGCCAGTCGGGCAGTTCCTCGCCAGGAGCCAGGATCTTCTCCACCACTACCCAGGCACCGCCGGTCTCGGTGGCCAGCCGGGCGAGGTAGCCGCGCGGGTCGGCCAGCCCGTCGGGATGATCCACCCGCAGGCCGTCGATTAGGCCCTCGCGCAGCAGGCGGAGCAGCACCTGGTGGGTGGCGGCGAAGACACCGGGATCCTCGACCCTGATCGCGATGAGCTCGTCGACGTCGAAGAACCGCCGGTAGTTGAGCTGGGTGGCCGCGTCGCGGGCGTCGGTGAGCCGGTAGTGCTGCTGGGCGAGCAGCACGCCCATGGGCAGGTCGGCGACGCCGTCCCGGAGCGGCAGCACGTGGTCGAAATAGCGCAGCACCGGCCCGCGGTGACCGGGGTTCTCCGGGTTCCTCGGGGCCGTGTCGATGATGAGATCGCTCAGGCACTCCTCGAGCGGCCCGGCCAGGATGGGCATCAGCAGCGTGCCCTCCTGCGCGTCCCAGTCGATGTCGAACCAGTGCGCGAACTCTGATTGCCGGCCCTGGTAGAGCACCGACCACAGCTGCCGGTTGAGCGATTCCGGGGTCGGCCGGGCCATGTGGTTGGGCACGATGTCGACCACGACCCCGAGGCCATGCCGGTGGAACTCGTCCGCCATCTCGCGGAACGCGGGCTCCCCGCCGAGGTCGGTGGAGATCCGCGAATGATCCACCACGTCGTACCCGTGCGGCGAGCCCGGATTGGCCTGCAGGATCGGCGACAGGTAGACGTGCGTCACGCCCAGCGCGGCCAGGTAGCCGGCCTGCTCGGCGGCCTGGCCGAACCCGAAGCTGTCCCGCAGCTGCAGCCGGTAGGTGGACACCGGGGCGCTCTGCCGATTCCCGGGCCCGTTCCCGGGCCCGTTCCCCGGGCCATTGGCGCGGCTGGCCGCGAACCCGGTTGGGGACTCAGCCACGGCGCAGCAACTGCAGGGAGTGGTTGATCACGGTCATCGCGTCTCCCGGCTTGACGGGATTCTCGTCGGCAAAGTCCGTCGCGGCGAACGCCGTGTCCAGCACCTTGGACCACCGCGGCCCGTAGCGGCGCGGCGGGATGACGAACTGCAGGTCATCGTCGCTGGCGTTGAACAGCAGCAGGAAGGAGTCGTCCTGCACTCGCTCGCCCCGCCGGTCCGGCTCGCTGATCGCCCGGCCGTTCAGGAACACCGTCAGCGACTTGGCGAACCCCGCGTCCCAGTCCTCGTCGGTCATCTCCTCGCCCGCCAGCGTGAACCAGCCGATGTCGCCGATCCGGTTACGGCCGCCGCGGATCGCCTGGCCGCGGAAGAACCTGCGGCGGCGGAAGACGGCGTGGTCGGCCCGGAGCCGGATGAGCGTGCGGACGTAGTCGAACAGCGCCTGGTCCTCTTCGGCCCGGACCGCCCAGTCCATCCAGGAGATCTCGTTGTCCTGGCAGTAGGCGTTGTTGTTGCCCCGCTGGGTGCGCCCCATCTCGTCGCCCGCGAGCAGCATCGGGACTCCCTGCGACAGCAGCAGCGTGGCCAGGAAGTTGCGCTTCTGCCTGGCCCGCAGCGCCAGCACGGCCTTGTCGTCGGTGGGACCTTCGGCGCCGCAGTTCCAGGACCGGTTGTCGTCGCTGCCGTCCCGGCCGTCCTCGCCGTTGGCCTCGTTGTGCTTGTGGTCGTAGGAGACCAGGTCGGCCAGGGTGAAGCCGTCGTGGCAGGTGACGAAGTTCACCGAGGCGACCGGGCGCCTGCTGTCCTGCTGGTACAGGTCGCTGGACCCGGTCAGCCGCGAGGCGAACTCGGGCACCGTCGAGGGCTGGCCGCGCCAGAAGTCGCGGATCGTGTCCCGGTACTTTCCGTTCCACTCGCTCCACAGCGGCGGGAAGTTGCCGACCTGGTAGCCGCCGTCGCCCACGTCCCACGGCTCGGCGATCAGCTTGACCTGGGAGACCACCGGATCCTGCTGGACCAGGTCGAAGAACGCCGACAGCCGGTCCACCTCGTAGAACTGGCGGGCCAAGGTGGCGGCGAGGTCGAACCTGAAGCCGTCGACGTGCATGTCAAGCACCCAGTAGCGCAGCGAGTCCATGATCATCTGGAGCACGTGCGGGTGCCGCATCAGCAGGCTGTTCCCGGTGCCGGTGGTGTCCATGTAGTAGCGCCGGTCGTTGTCCACCAGCCGGTAGTAGGCGGAGTTGTCGATGCTGCGGAAGGACAGCGTGGGCCCTAGGCCGTTGCCCTCGGCGGTGTGGTTGTACACCACGTCCAGGATCACCTCGATCCCGGCCGCGTGCAGGGCGCGGACCATGGTCTTGAACTCCTGCACCTGCTGGCCGCGGACGCCGCTGGCGGCGTAGGCGTTGTGCGGGGCGAAGAAGCCGATGGTGTTGTAGCCCCAGTAGTTGCCGAGCCCGCGCTCGTTCAGGTGGCTGTCGGTGACGAACTGGTGCACGGGCATGAGCTCGACCGCCGTGACGCCGAGCTCGTGCAGGTGCGAGATGACCGCGGGATGCGCCAGGCCCAGGTAGGTGCCGCGCTGCTCCTCCGGGATGACCGGATGCTCCTTGGTCAGGCCGCGGACGTGCGCCTCGTAGATGACGGTCTCGTGGTAGGGCGTGCGCGGCGGCCGGTCCAGGTTCCAGTCGAAGAACGGGTTCACCACGACCGAGCGGGGCACGTGCGGGGCGGAGTCGGTGTTGTTGCGCCGGTCCGGGTGGCCGAACGTATAGGAGAAGACGGGCTGACCCCAGTTCACGCCGCCCTCGATCGCCTTGGCGTACGGGTCGAGGAGCAGCTTGGCCGGATTGCAGCGATGCCCGTCAGCCGGGTGGTACGGACCGTGCACCCGGTACCCGTAACGATGCCCCGGGCTGACACCCGGCAGGTACCCATGCCAGACGAACCCGTCCACCTCGTGCAGGTCGACCCGGGTTTCCTTGCCGTCGTCGTCGAACAGGCACAGCTCGACCCGCTCGGCTACCTCGGAGAACAGGCCGAAGTTGGTCCCGGCTCCGTCATACGTGGCACCCAGCGGATAGCTCTCGCCCGGCCACACGGCAGTCGCCGCCAAGTGTTCCCCTTCCCTCTCGCTGCACGTGCGTTCCGATCATCACACACCTTCCCACCCCAGCGGCGACCATGCGCGGCAGTCGCGTCGTCCCAGGCCAGTCGGCCGGAGGCGGGGCGCAGAATTCAACGTTCCAGCGGTTTAGAGCCCCCTGGGCGAGTCGGTCGTGTTCGCTCACTCTTGCTAGTTTTACTTAGCAAACCCTAAGAAGCCAATTTGTAGTGTGACTACGTCAAGCTACAACCGGGGATCCTGTTCCCGGCTGCCGGCTCCACGCCGCAGATTCAATGAGTGTGACGCTCTACCCGGAAGAGTGGGTAGAGTGCCACTCTCATGCCCTGGCGTCGTGCCCGCTGAGGGTGCCGCCGGGACCAAGGGGAAAGCGCGTGCCGGCGCTGGCGTCAGCGGGCGCGGAGCGCCTCGATCAAGGCGGGGATGACCTGGTGCAGGTCGCCGATGATGGCGTAGTCGGCGTGGGCCAGGATGGGAGCGCCGGGGTCGGTGTTGATCGCGATGATGTGCTTGGCCCCGGCGCAGCCGGCGATGTGCTGGATGGCGCCGCTGATGCCGCAGGCCAGGTACAGCTCCGGGGTGATCTTGGTGCCGGTCTGGCCGACCTGCTGCTTGTGCGGGCGCCAGCCCTCGGAGGTGACCACGCGGGACACCCCGACCACGCCGCCGAGCAGGTCCGCCAGCTCCTCGAGCGGGGCGAAGCCGTCGGCTCCGCCCACGCCGCGGCCGCCGCCGACCACGACCCGCGCGGTGGCCAGCGACACGCCACCCGTCCGCCCGGCCGATTCGGTGGCCCGCACGACCAGGTCCGCCTCAGCCACCTCGGCCTTGTGCACATGCACCTGGATGGAGGCCGGCGTTTCCGCGGAAACGTTTGCTACCGTGTCGGTGGCGACGGTGAACAGCGCGATGGGCGCCTCCATGACCGCCTCTTCGAGTAGCAGCCCGGCCCACCGGTGTCGGACGAGCCGGTGCGTGCGACCGCCGTCGGGGGTGACAATCGTGCAGTTCGCGGCCATCGGCAGGCCGGTGATCGCGCCGAGGTGCGCCAGCACCTCGTTGCCCCGGTCAGTGCCGGCCGCCAGCACGGCGGTCGCGCCGGTTTCCGTGGCGAGCCCGGCGAGCACCCGCGCCCAGGCCAGCGGCGCGTATCCCTCAAGGGTGCTCGGCTCGATCACGTAGACGTCGGTGACGCCGTAATCGGCCAGCGTGGAGGCGGGCACGCGATCCGAGTCCGCGAACACAACTGACCGGACAGAAGTGTCTCCCAGGGTCCTGGCGAGCGTCAGCGCGCGGAGCGAGGCGTCCGCAGGGTCAGAATCATCGAGTTCCACCAGGCATAGGACGGTCATCAGGTTCGCAGCGAGAAGACTCCAGCGTTCAAGCCGGAGGGAGACGCCGCTCCCTCCTTCCAGAAATGTCAGTGGGACGTGCTACCTTCGAGTCGTCCGCGAAAGCCAAGCGGGCACTTGCACCACCCAGCATCAAACCGCGGCAGGGCATGCCGTGGCTGCGCGGGGAGGCTTCCGGGTTGCCGGGCCTGTGAACCGCGAACCTACAGCGCGACCGCAGGGAGCGGCTGGAATCCCCGCCTTTCAGGGCGGCGGAGGATGTCAAGAGAGAATCCCCAGTTCGTCCAGGATACGGACAAGCTCGGGTACCGCGTCGGCGCCGTTGCCGAGCACGGTGGCCTGGTGCTTGCTCGACGCGGGCACCCGGAGCGCTTCCATGCGCAGTCCTTCGGCCGCGAATTGGGTCCAGGCCGGCGCGGAGCGCTCGACCGCCGCGCGCTTGGCCCGCAGGCGTCCGGGCAGCGACGGGTAACGCGGCAGGTTGATGCCTTCCTTGACGGTGATCACCGCGGGCAGCGGCAGCTCGTACGCCTCTTCCACGCCGCGGTACTCCCGGCGGGCCACGACGCCGTCCGCGGATACGGTCAGGTTCTTGATCCCGGTGGCCACCGGCCAGCCGAGCTCGTGCGCGAGCCGGACGCCGACCTGGTAGTCGCCGGTATCGGCCGCCTCGTTGCCGAGCAGGACCAGGTCGTACCCGTGGGACCGGACCTCGGCGGCAATGGCGGACGCGGTCGCGATCGGGCCGAACTCGCGGCCGTCGGTCTCGAGCAGGACCGCCCGCCCGGCGCCGAGGGCGAGGGCGCCGCGGAGCTGCTCGATCGCTGCCTCGGGTCCCAGGGTCAGCACCGACACCGAGCCGCCCTCCTGCTCGGTGATCTGCACCGCCTCCTCCACGGCGCATTCCTCGTGCGGGCTGATGGAGAACCCGGACATCCGGGTGTCCACCTCCTGCCCGTCCGGGGTCACCGTGATCTTGCCGCCCACGGTCGGGACGCGCTTGACGCAGACGAGTATCTCCATGCCGAAACCCCTAGCTCCTGATCCGCTCGTTCGCGGGGTCGAACAGCGGAGTGGCGCTGGCCCGCGCGACCGTGACCGGGTACTGCTCGCCCATGTACTCCACCAGCAGCGAGCTGCCCTCGACCGCGCGATCCGCGGGCAGGTAGGCCATCAGCAGGTGCTTGCCCACCGACGGGCCCGAGCCCGCGCTGGTCACGTACGACGGCCGCCCCTCGGCGTCGACCAGGCGCTCGCCCGCCAGCGACAGGATCGGCTCGCCGCCGAGCATGTACCGCGGTGTCCCGTCCGCCGAGGTGTGCGAGTCCACGGTGAGCGTGCACAGCACCGCGCACGGCGGTTCGGCCCGCTGCCGCAGGTACGCCTCCTTGCCGATGAACGCCTGCTCCTTGACCTTGGGCCTGGTCATGCCGGCTTCCACCAGCGTGTAGTCCGGCGTGAGCTCAAACCCGAACGCGCGGTACCCCTTCTCCAGCCGCCCGGTCGTGCCGTACACGCCGATGCCGGCCGGCACCAGCCCGTGCGGCTGCCCCGCCTCCCACAGCATGTCCCAGACCCGCAAACCCTGCTCGATCGGCACGTGCAGTTCCCAGCCGAGCTCGCCGACGTAGGAGATGCGCGACGCGAGCACGACGGCGCCGTCCACCTCGATATCCCGGCAGGTGCCGAACGCGAACCCCGCGTGCGACACGTCGTCGGCCGTCACCGCCGACAGCACGTCCCTGGCCCGCGGCCCCCACAGCCCGATCGTCGTGGCGGCCGAGGTGAGGTCGGCGAGAAACGCCCCGGCAGGCAGGTGGTCGCTGATCCACTTGGCGTCCGACATCCCGGTCGCGCCGCCGGTCACCACGCGGAACCGGTCGGCGGCCAGCCGCATGACGGTCAGGTCGGCCCGGAACCCGCCGTTCTCGTCCAGCCATGAGGTGTAGACCACGCGGCCTATGGCCACGTTCATCTGCGCCACCGCCAGCGTCTGCACCGCCTCGAGCGCCGCGGGTCCGGATATCTCCAGGACGGCGAAGGCGGACAGGTCGACCAGCGCGCAGGCGTCCCGCATGGCCAGGTGCTCGGCGTTGATGACCGGCGACCACCAGCGCGACTCCCATTCCGCCGGACGCTCCATCAGCCGGCCCGCGTACCGGTCGAGCAGCGCGGAGTTCGAGGCGTACCAGAACGGCCGCTCCCAGCCCGCCGTCTCGAAGAACACCGCGCCGAGCGCGCGTTCCCGCTCGTACACCGGGCTGACCCGCAGCGGGCGGCCGGACTCCCACTGCTCGGCCGGGTGCACGATGCCGTACATCTTGTTGAAACCTTCCCGGGCCCGGCCGCGGACGTGCCCGGCGGTGCACTGGAAGGGGTAGAACCTGGCCGCGTCGGCCTCGTGCACGTCCACCGTGGGCACCCGGCCGGACATGAGCTCAGCCACCGCCCGGCCGCAGCCCGGGCCTTCCTTGATCCAGCTCGCCGCCGCCGACCACAGCCCCTTGACCTCGGGCATCTCGCCGAGCAGGGGGTGCCCGTCGGGGGTCATCGAGATCAGGCCGTTGATCGCGTACCTGATGCCGGCTCGCTCGTCGCCGAGCAGTTCAGGCATCAGCTCGAGCGCCTGCTCCAGCTGCGGGTCGAAGTCGTCCTGGGTGAACGGCATCTCGGTGGGCGAGAGCGCCGACTCCTCGATGGACGGGATCTCGTCCGGCGGGACGATGATCGGGCGGTGCGCGTACGAGCCGACCTCCATGTCGCCGCCGTGCTGGCGTTCGTACATGTTGGTGTCGACGTCGCGGACGATCGGGTAAGAGATCTCTCCCGGCGTGTCGGCGAACAGCGCGATCGGGCCGACGCTGATCATCTGGTGCACGGTCGGGGTGAGCGCCAGCCTGGCGCCGGCCATCCGGGCGATCCGGGGCGACCAGACGCCGCAGCAGATGACGACGTTGTCCGTCTCGATCTCGCCCGCGCTGGTCGTCACCCCGCGCACCCGGCCGTCATTCACGGTGATGCCGTAGACCTCGGTGCCCGCCAGCACGGTGAGCGCGCCCGCCCGCTGCGCTCCTTCCCGCATCAGCGTGCCGGCCCGCAGCGAGTCGACCACGCCCACGGTGGGGAAGTGCGCGCCGCCCAGGATGACCGAATCATCCAGGTAAGGCACCAGCTTGTTCACCTCGCCGGGCGTGATCACCTCGGCCGGGATGCCCCACGACTTGGCCTGGGTGCACCGCCGGCGCAGCTCGATCATCCGCTCCGGGGTGCGGGCCACCTCGATCCCGCCGCTCTCGGTGAACACCCCGAGGTCCTTGTATTGCGCGGTGCTGTCCGTGGTCAGCTCGAACATCATCTTCGAGTACTCGATCGGGAAGATGAAGTTGGACGCGTGACCGGTCGAGCCGCCCGGGTTCGGCATCGGCCCCTTGTCCACCAGGACGAGGTCACGCCAGCCGAGCAGCGCCAGGTGGTGAACGAGGCTGTTGCCGACGATGCCGGCGCCGATGATGACGGCGCTGGCATTTTGGGGCCGCGCCGGGGTATCGCCCGAAGAAGTCATGCTGGTCATCCTGCCAGTAGTGGTTTGTCGATTCCGGTGCGTTCCAGGGCCGCCCGGCGCCATTGCTCGGCCGGCTGGAGCTGGTTGAAGGTGAACAGGTGCAGTCCGGCCACGCCGGCGCCCGGCGGGGTGATCACCGCGGCCGCGCGGTCAAGGAACCGGTCCGGGCTGTACCCGCCGGGCACCCAGAACCGCAGGACCCAGCGGGGGTGCCTGGTGATGAAGCGGGCCGACTCCGCGGCGCCGGCCACCGCCGCCATCCGCAGCAGGCGGCCGCGCTCGGCCGGCCCGGCCAGCCCCACGTACAGCGGCAGGGTCACGCCGCGGGCCCGGATCCGCTGGATCCAGCGGCCGAGCCGCGCCGCGTCGAAGCAGACGTTGCTCACGATGTAGCTCGCGTACCTGCGCTTATCCCACATCGCCTGGATGGTGATGTCGTCGTGGATCTTGGGGTGGCTTTCCGGGTAGCCGGTGATGCCGATCCGGCTGAACGGGCCGCCCATCTCGGCCAGCCGCTCGAGCAGCGGCAGCGCGCTGTCGAACGGCCCGGCCGGATGCGGGGCGTCCCCGCCCGGCACGAACACGTCGTCGCAGCCGGCGGCCTTCAACCGGGCCACGATGCCGTCCAGGTGAGCCTGGTCGGCGACCGAACGGGCGGCCAGGTGCGGCACCACCAGGTAGCCCCGGGCGACCAGCCGCTCGGCGAGGTCGACGGTCGCGTCCAGGCCCTTGACCGGCGACGCGGTGACGGTGACGGTCATCCCGGCGGGGACCCAGTCCAGCACCGCCTGTTCGGTCCCCTTGGCCGGGAACACCTCGTACCGCGGCCGGGCGAGCAGCGCGTCCAGGCCGGTCATCGGTCAGCCTCCTCGACGAGCGACGCCAGGGCCTCCTCGAGCCGGCTGACGCCGGTATCGACCCGGGTGAGCGGAAGCCCGAAAAGCTCCGCCACCCGCTCCGCCTCGGCGGCCAGCGCCGGGGTGGGCTGCTGCGCCAGCCAGACCAGCCGCTTATAGTGACCGAAATAATCGGGCCATAGTTCGGGGTACCTGTCCAGGCCGAGCTCGGCCAGCACGCTGCGGTCAAAGCTGCGCAGCAGGAAGTCGGTGAGCACGTAGGTGCCCGGCTCCGCCTCGAACATCGCCGCGACCCGCGGCGCCCCGGCGAACACGTCGTAGCAGTGCAGCCCGGGAAGCCGGCGCACACCGTACCGGGCGCACAGCTCGTCGAGGGCGCCGTAGGTGCCGCAGTCGGCGTACGCCAGGGCCACCGTATGGCCCGAATCCAGGGCTGATACCACAGCCCGTTCGGCCCAAAGGGTTATCTTCTGCGGCCGGTTGTGCAGGACCGCGGGCAGGGACCGTACGGCGGCCGGCCAGCCGCGGCGGGCCACGATCTCCCGCACGTGCCCGGCCAGCGCCCCGCAGGCAATGATGTCAAGCTGAAGGGAAGGGCAGCTGCTCGACGAAGCGGTCGTTGAAGTCGGCGCGGTCAGAGAGCTCGACATACCTCACCTCCTCGAGCAGCGCCAGGCCGCCGGCCCGCTCGCGCAGGCTGAGCAGGGCCATCTTCGCCCCCTCGCCGGCCACGTTGCCCGCCGAGATCACCCGGGGCACGGGGATCTTCGGGACCAGGCCGATCCTGATCGCGCTGGCCGCCGACAGGTAGCTGCCGAACGATCCGGCCAGCAGCACCTGCTTGACGTCAGCCGCGGTCAGGCCGGCCTCCTCGAGCAGGATCTGCCAGCCGGTCGCGATCGCCGCCTTGGCGAACTGAAGCTCGCGGACGTCGCGCTGGGACAGGTAGATGCTGTCCTGCGCGCCCTGACCCCGCCAGTGCAGCACGAACACCCGCTCCTGGCCGATTGTGGTCAGCCGCCCGGCCAGGCCGGGCGCCCTAGCGGCGGCCTCTTCCTCGGGGATGAACCGGCCAGAGGAGTCCAGCAGCCCCAGCCGGACCAGTCCGGTCACCGCGTCCACCAGGCCGGAGCCGCACAGGCCCTGCGGCTCGACGTCGCCGATCACCTTGAGGCTCAGTTCTTCCGAGGTCATGGTGACGACCTCGATGGCGCCGTCGGCGGCCCGCATCCCGCACTTGATCGCGGCGCCCTCGAACGCGGGCCCGGCCGGGGCGGCCGTGGCCAGCAGCCAGTCCCGGTTGCCCAGGACGATCTCGCAGTTGGTGCCGATGTCGACGAACAGGCGCACCCGGGCGTCCCGGTCCATCCCGCTGGCCAGCAGCCCGGCCGTGATGTCGCCGCCGACGTAGGCGCCGAACGAGGGGAACACCACCGCGCGGCTCCGCGGGTGCACGGCGCCCGCCAGGCCCACGTCGGCCGCGAGTATCTCGGGGAACAGCCGGGTGGACATGATGAAGGGCGCCATGCCGAGCGGTTCGGGGTCGATGCCGAGCACCAGGTGGGTCATGGTGGCGTTGCCCGCCACCGCGACCTCGTACACCTCATCCGGCTGGACGCCGCCCCGCTGGCAGACCGCCTGCGCCAGCTCGGCCAGGGTTTCCTGGGCCAGCTGCTGCAGCTTGTCCAGGGCGCCCGGGTCCATCATGGTGGCGCTGATCCTGGTGATCACGTCGGCGCCGAACGGCTGCTGCTTGTTCAGCGTGGACTCCACCGCCACCGGGGTGCCAGTGGACAGGTCGAGCAGGGTGGCCACCACCGTGGTGGTGCCGAGGTCGAAGGCGATGCCGAACCGGCGCCCGGTGGTGTCGCCGGGCTCGACCGCGATCAGCACGTCGTCGACGACCACCGCGGTGACCTTGTAGTCCGCCTCGCGCAGCGTCCGGCCGAGGGTCTTGAGCACGGACAGTTCGGCCCGCGGCTCCAGGTCCTCGAGCTGGGCCAGCACCCGCTCGGCGTCGCTGGCCTGGTCGGCCAGGCTCGGCTCGGCCAGCTCCAGGTACCGCTTCTGCACCGCCGGGCGCAGGATGACCTGCCGGCCGACGCCCACGGTGGCGGCCTTCGGCCGGGTGGTCAGCGGCGGCACCTCCACCGCCACGTCCTGTGTCGCGATGGTGCGGCAGGCCAGCCGCCAGCCGTCCTTGATCTCGGCGGCGGTGTAGGCCCTGATGTCCAGGCTGGTCGGCGCGGGCGGGTCGTCCGCGATCCTGATCCGGCACTTCTTGCAGGTGCCATGGCCGCCGCAGGTGGAATCGATCGCGATCCCGTTCCAGCTGGCCGCGTCGAACAAGGTCACGCCGGACGGGACCCGCACGGGCTGGGAATTGAAGAGCAGATTGACCCGAACGGGCCCGGGTGCTACGTCCTCGGTTACCGTCACGTGGCACCTGGCTGAGGCGCTTGAGCTTCTGCCTGCTGCTGCACCGCTTGCTGCGCGGCCTGCTGGGCGACCTGCTCTTTGGCTTGCTGGGCGCGGTGGGCCGCGATCCAGGCGGCGCCCCACTCATCACGGCCCAGCACCAGGTCGGCCGCCTTGACCGCGCGAACGATCTGCGGCGCGCGCGCGTCCATGATGGCGCTGGTCAGCCCGCATCTGATGGCGATGGGCAGGAACGCGGCGGCGATCGCGTGCCGGTCCGGCATGCCGAAGCTTACGTTCGAGGCCCCGAGTGTCATGTTCACCCCGAACTCGGCCTTGAGCATCGCGATGGTTTCCAGCGTCCGGGTCGGGTGCAGGGTGTCCGCGCCGACCGGCATGGCCAGCGGGTCGATGACGATGTCCTCGACCGGGATCTTGTACTTCTCGGTGGCGACGTGGATGAGCTTGCGGGCCAGCTCGACCCGGCGGGCCGGCTCCTCGGGGATCTCCTCCTCGTCGTTCGGCAGCCCGATCACGGCGGCGCCGTACTTCTTGACCAGCGGCAGGATAGCGTCAAGCCGCTCGTCCTCGGCCGTCACCGAGTTGACCAGCGCCTTGCCCTGGTAGGCGGCCAGCCCGGCGTCGAGCACCTCGATGATGGAGGAGTCGATGACCAGCGGCAGGTCGGTCAGTTCCTGGATCAGCGTGACGGCCTGCCTCATCAGCGCGGCCTCGTCGGCCAGCGGCGCGCCCATGTTCACGTCGAGCAGCATGGCCCCGCCGGCTACCTGCTCCTTGACGTCGATCTCGACCCGGGACAGGTCGCCGTTCCGCAGCTGCAGCTGGAAGATCTTCCGGCCGGTCGGGTTGATCCGCTCGCCGATGATCGCGAACGGCTGGTCGTCACCGAGCCGCACCGTCTTGGTCGCCGAGGACAGGATGGTATGCACTGGCTTTTCCCTTCGGCGCTTTGTTTCCTCAGGTGCTCTGCTGGTCAGACGCTGACCGTCGCGCGGCGCTGCGCGAGGAGTTCCTTGGCCCTGACCACGGCCGCCGACGCATCGGCCGCGTACCCGTCCGCTCCCACCACGTCCGCGTACTCCTGGGTGACCGGGGCGCCGCCGACCATGACGATGACCTGGTCGCGCAGGCCGGACTTCTGCAGTGCGTTGATGTTCGCCTTGAACATCGGCATCGTGGTGGTCAGGAACGCGGAGAACCCGACGATGTCGGGCTTGTGTTCCTTGATCGCCTCGATGAACTTCTCCGGCGCGACCTGCACGCCGAGGTCGATGACCTCGAACCCGGCGCCCTCGAACATGATGTTGACCAGGTTCTTGCCGATGTCGTGCACATCGCCCTTGACCGTGCCCATCACGATCGTCCCGATCGTCTGGGCGCCCGTCTCGGCCAGCAGCGGGCGGAGGATCTCCAGCGCGCCGGCCATCGCCTTGCCGGCGATGAGCATCTCGGGCACGAAGAAGTCGCCCCGCTCGAACCGCGCGCCTACTTCTTCCAGCGACGGGATCAGGGCCTCATACAGCAGCGTCTCCGGCCCGAGGCCTTGGGCCAGCCCCTGGTTGGTGAGCTCGAGCACCGCAGGCTTATTGCCGACCAGCGTCTGGTCGTAGAGCTGGCCGAGCAGCTCCTCAGTTGTCACGCCGCACCTGCCTTCCGGTTCTGCTTGCTGGCTCGCTGCCGGTAGCCAAGCACCGCGGACAGGCCGGCGGCCTCCTCCGCGCAGTACCCGGCCACCGTCGTCATGCCTTCCCTGGTCATCCTGGTCGTCGGGGCCGACACCGAGAGCGCCGCGACCACGGCGCCGTCGTAGCCGCGGATGGGGGTCGCCACCGCGGTCAGGCCGGGTTCGAGTTCCTCGTCGGTCACCGCGTAGCCGCGGGCCCGCACGGTGGCCAGGTCGGTGCGCAGCGCGGCTTCGCTGGCGATCGTCTTATCTGTGCGCTGCTCCAGTCTCCCCGGCGGCAGCTGGGCCGCGCCGTAGGCCAGCAGCACCTTGCCGAGCGCGGAGCAGTGCAGCGGCACGGACAGCCCGACCCAGTTGGTGCCGCCGATCATGTAGGTGCTGTCCACCTGGGCGATCTGCTCGACCATCCCGTTGCTGGCCACCCCGAGGTTGATCGTCTCGCCGGTCGCCTTGCCGAGCCGCTCGAGGAAC
>Ga0208044_1000212_pt1 | contig 51895 bp, 54 predicted proteins | sample Sb_taG_8_FD_187712 | JGI IMG/M metagenome (GOLD analysis project Ga0208044, IMG submission 187712) | Peat soil microbial communities from Weissenstadt, Germany - Sb_50d_c_BC metaG (SPAdes) (version 2) | ecosystem: Environmental > Terrestrial > Soil > Wetlands > Peat | place: Germany...
GGCTGTGGCCAGGGCCGCGCCGAGTGTGAGGTGCCGGGACATGCCTGGCTCCGCCCGGCCTCGAACCCGCCGGATAACACGGCTATTCGCCCTCGTTACGTCACGCCACAGACGGGCTGAATAGCTACACATGAACCGCCGATCTGGCGCCAGTCCCGACATGTCGGCATGGCCGTTCGCGCCGCACGCGAATGGACAATCTGTGTGCGAGGCGCCGACTGAAACAGCCAGCTAGCATGCTTCCGGACTGCGGAGCTCCGCACGTAGGAGAACACGCAGAATTCGTTCTCGGGGTGATCGAGCCCATCAACCAGAATCCCTGTTCTTGCGCTGCACCTGGTGCGACACATCCGGTTTCCGGAAACTTCTATCAAAGGTCACGGTGCCTTCGAATAGCTAGTTCGAGCGTCCGGAAATACAGGTTCGTCAATGCGTCTTACCTGCGGTGTGCTCGGCCTTCAGCTCGCCGATTCAGGTGCCTTCGGTCGCTATTCCGCCGACGGCCGTCGTCAAACCCGCATGTCCGTTCCGTGCCAGATCGGTTAGAATGCGGCCTGGGAGGGCGCCTTGAACCTGGCGGCGGCAGGAGATCTTGTCCTGGACGTCATCTTCGCCGGGCAGGGCCAGATCGCCCGGCTGGTGGTCGACGTCAACGGTGTACGCCGCCCGACGGGCAGCACCGCGACGACGATATTCAAGCCGCACGACTTCGTGCACCACCTCGGCCAGTTCGTGGTCCTGGAGCCCGGCGACCTGACCAATGCCGGCACCCCGCCGGGCGCCGGTCTGGGCCTGCGAACGCCTGTCTGCCTGCGACCGGGCGACGTCATGGAGCTGGGCATCGACGGGCTCGGTATGCAGCGCCAGGTCGATGTGGCGGCCCGGTAGTGCGCGCCTTTGTCATCACCGGACCCGGCAAGGCCGAGGTTCAGGACGTCACACCGCCCGAGCCGTGGCCCGGCGGGGTTGTCGTCGACGTGGAACGGGCCGGCGTCTGCGGCACCGACATCGAGTTCTTCACCGGCAAGATGTCGTACCTGCACACCGGTCAGGCGCAGTACCCCATCCGGATCGGGCATGAATGGGCCGGAACCGTCTCCGCCGTCGGTGACGGGGTCGACCCGTCCTGGATCGGGCGCCGGGTCACCGGCGACACCATGCTCGGCTGCGGCCACTGCGCCCGGTGCCTCAGCGGCCGACAGCACGTCTGCGCCGACCGGCATGAGATCGGCGTCCGCAACGGCTGGCCCGGCGCGCTCGCCGAGCAGCTCCCCGTGCCCGTGAAAGCCTTGCAGGCCCTGCCCGGCACCGTCGACGCGGCACTCGGCGCCCTCGTCGAACCCGGCGGCAACGCCCTGCGTTCGGTCCAGGCTGCCGGTCTGCAGCCCCAGGAGCGGCTGCTCGTGCTGGGGCCCGGCACCATCGGCCTGCTCGCCGCGATGATGGCCGCGGCACAGGGCGCTGAGGTGCACCTGCTCGGCCGGGGCACCGCATCGATGGGCTTCGCCGGATCGATTGGATTCGATCACGTCTGGACCCGCGAAACCCTGCCCGACCTGCCGTACGACGCGGTCATCGACGCCTCCAACGCCGCTGTCCTGCCCGCTCTCGCCGCTGACCTCGTCGAGCCGGGAGGCCGGGTCGTCTACGTCGGGCTCGCCGGCGAACCCAGCCTCCTCGACACCCGCGTTCTCGCGCTCAAGGACGTCACCGCCGTCGGCGTGCTCAGCGCCTCCGGCGCCATCGCCGGCACCGTTGAGCTTTACGCCTCCGGCGCCGTCGACCCACGCCCCCTTATCGCCGCCACCGTCGGACTGGACGACATCGCCGCGGCCCTGGCCGGCGAACATCGCCCCGAGTGGGGCGACGCCCCGAAAATCCAGGTGGATCCCCGTCGCTGACGGCCATCCCGACCCGACGGAGGAACCATGCGCGCGCTCGTTTTCCACGGACCGTGGGATATGACGGTCGAGGACCGCCCCGAGCCCGAGCCCGGCCCTGGCGACACCCTCCTGGCGATCATCGCCACCGGGATCTGTGGTTCTGACCTGCACGGCTACACCGGCGAGACCGGTCGCCGCCACCCCGGCCAGATCATGGGCCACGAAACTGTCGGCCGCGTCCTCGACGACCGGACCGGCGCGCATCGCCCCGGCGCACTGGTGACCGTCAATCCCGTCCTAGGGTGCGGACACTGTCCCGCCTGCGCCGCGGGCACACCACAACGCTGCCCCGACCGGCGCGTCATCGGCGTCCAAGCCGACATCAGCTCCGCCTTCGCTGAACGCATGGTGGCGCCGACCCACAACGTGGTACCGCTGCCGGACAGCACCCCACTCGACATCGGCAGCCTCGTCGAACCCCTCGCCGTCGGCTACCACGCCGTCCAACGCAGCGGTCTCACCGGCGACGACACCCTCTACATCCTCGGCGGCGGACCCATCGGACAGGCCGTCGCGATCGCCGCCCGCCGCCTCGGCGCCTCGGCCTGTGTGGTCGCGGAACTCGACCCCGCCCGCCGAAGCCTGCTCGGCCGGCTCGGCTTCACCACCGTTGACCCGACCACCCAGACCACCGACGACATCACCGCCCTCCTCGGCGGACCACCGACCGTGGTCGTCGACGCCGTGGGCGCCACCCGCACCCTGCAGAGCGCCCTCGACATTGCGGCACTTGGGGCCCGCGTCGTCCTCGTCGGCATGGCCACGCCCCGCGTCGACCTCGCCGCATACGCGCTGAGCACCGGCGAACGCTCCCTCCTCGGCAGCTTCTCCTATGACGAAGCCGCATTCCGCGACACCGCCACCTGGGCCAGCGCCCACGCCGCGGAACTGGAACCGCTGATCGAGGCCCGCGTCGACCTCGCTGACGCACCCGAGACCTTCCGTGCGCTCGCCGAAGGAACGCTGACCGCCAGCAAGGTCCTGGTCTACCCGTCCGGACAACAGGAGAACATGTCATGACCGGCTTCGACGGACTCACCGCTACCGTCACCGGCGGCGCGGGCGGCATCGGCGCCGACTGAACCGCTACAAGCTCGGGGTCTGCCACCCCGACGTGCGGAGAAGGCTCAAGGCGGGCGCGTGCTCCCTTGGCGTACGCCAGGTCATCAAGGGCCTGACCGACGCGTCGCTGGACGGCCACACCGAACCGGTCCAGGGGCCCGGCTGGCCGCAGCCCTGCAGCTACCCAGTGCGCGAGTGCCTGCTCTGCATCCTCAATGAGGAGTGTGAGCACCGGCTGTACGCCGAGCGAGACCTGGAAGCCCTGAAAGCGCGCAGTGCGTAGCGCGAGCACCGGGCGGCCTCCTCAGGTCCCCGCCTTTGTCAGCATCACCATGACGTCTGGCCCGTGCCTCCGTGTTCGTCGCTACGGCACCAGGTTCTTGTAGCTGCGCGGCGGGCGCAAGGGCAGCGTCGGGACCGTCGCCGCCGCGGTGCTCGAAGCGCCGGCGGGACCGGGCGGCGAGGTGCGGTGAAGTACCAGCGCGACGCCGATGCCCCCGGCCGCGATGATGACTGCGGCGACGATGACGGTGACCGGCCCAGGTGTACCGGCTTCATTGATCCTCCCCGCGTCCACTATTAGATTGCCGGACTGCTCGGCGGACTTATCCGGCAAAGCCCGCAGACCGCGGAAGTCATGCGCAAACGCGTGGGCAAGGCACAGGCCCGCGGTTGGGCAGGGCAGCTGAGCAGCCGTCGCCCGGGATTTGAGTAACCGCTACTCACGCGGTCACCGGGGCGGGTGACTTACAACGGTGCGTGAGCGGACCTGCGTGCGGTCCGCCAGCCGAGCCCATTGTCGCCTGGCCGTTGGCCGCACTGCACCGGGAGCCGAGATGGATGACCGTACCGAGCCAGAGATCGCCGCGCGCGTGGAGGGGACGTGGCGTTCCCGCTGACCTGGTCGCCATGGCCCGCCCTGCGTCGCGGGACATCAGGTCCCGCCAGTATCGGAAGGATCCTCATGCGAATCGAGATTCGACGCCTGCGATCAAGCGCGGCCGGGTCGGCGGTGGCCGGCCTGACCGCGCTGGCGGTGCTGCTGCCAGCCGGCCTGGCAGTCGCCGCCACGGCACAGCACGCTGCCGGGGCGCGCCAGTTGCCCGCCGCGGCATTCGCCTGGCACAAGCTGACCCTGATCAACGGATGGAAGCCCTACGGCGCTCCGGATGCGATGCCCGCCTACGCGATCAGCGGCGGCGTGGTGTACCTGACCGGGTCATTCGCCCAGCCTGTCCCTGGCAGCAGCGAATTCGCCGTCCTGCCCAGGGCCGCCCGGCCGTCCCGCTCGCTGTACCGCACGGTCTACACCTATGGCCTGACGACCGGCACCTTGCTGATCGAGCCAGACGGCGTTATGCAGGCCGCCGGCTCCCGAGCAGGCTTCTACACCTCGCTGTCGGCGGTCTCCTACCCGGTCGCCGGCTTCACCTGGCACCGGCTCACCCTTATCCACGGGTGGAAATCCGGCCAGAGCCCGTACGGCACCGGCAACCCCGCCTACGCGGTCAAGCGCGGCGTGGTGTACCTGTCGGGGTCCCTCAAGCAGACAAGCGGCAGCAACGACCTGTTCGCGGTCCTGCCGAAAGCGGCCAGGCCCGCTCACAAGATGTACCTGACGGTATACACCTACGCCTACAGCACCGGGTGGCTGATCGTCGGGTCAAACGGCGACATGTACGCCTCGTCATCGCCGCGGTCCAAGGCCCAGGGCTTCACCTCCCTCGCCGCGATCTCCTACCCGGCGCCCGGGACCACCTGGCACCGGCTCAGCCTGACCAACGGATGGAAGCCCGTCGAGACGCCGTTCGGGAGCCCCGCCTACGCCGTCATCGGCGGCGTGGTGTACCTGTCCGGGTCACTCTGGCAGCCAGCAGGCTCGGGCAACAACTTCGCGAACCTGCCAAGGGCAGCGCGGCCGGCCCATTTCCTCGCGATCGCCGTGTTCACCGCGGGCGGCACCTCAGGGACCGTTCAGATCGCGGCGAATGGCAGCAGCGAGGCCAACAGCAGTCCGTATGCCAACGCCCAGGGCTACACCTCGCTCTCCGCGATCGCCTACCCCCGATCGTCGTAGCCGCCACACGGGTCGCCCCCGCCCGCGCATCCACGGCGCCCGGGCGGGGACCAACCCGGCAACCCCTCGCCGCCGCGGACTCATACCATGCGCATGCCGCTGCCGAAGACCTGCCCGGAATACGGGGTGTAGCGGGCGGAGCACGATGCCGAGCAGCCGGTCGGCCGGGCAGTAGCCGAACTGCCGCGAGTCAAAGCTGTCGGCTGGGTTATCCCCCAGCACCACGAGCTTCGCGGGCGGGACGACAGTACCGGCCGCCAGCTTGGACAGGGGCGCTGGCGGTGGCAGGGACAGATCCGGCACCGTGTCGCCTGGCAGCGCGGCAACCCGCTTGATCATCCATTCGCGGGAGCTGCCCGGCCAGTGCGGCAGGGGCGTGACCCAGGCCCCCCCGACGGCAGGCCGCTCTATCACGGCGACCTGGCCGGGCCGAAGCTCACTGAGCCCGGCACGGCGCACGAGCACGCGGTCGCCGGTGTGATACGTCGGTTGCATGCTCTCACCGACTACCGTGACCACCGCTATCCGGCGCCTGACCACCCAGACGAGAGCCGCCAACGCCAGCACGAGCGCGGTCACACGGCTCATGACCCCCCGCATCAGCTGGCCGCCTTGTCCGGATGCCGCGGCCTGCCAAGCGGTGCAGGCGTCACAGCCTGGGCCGGTGTAACTGGCGCGAACAGGGAGACAAGATCGTCCCAGCGGGTGACCAGCAGCGCGACAACCAGGCCAGCCACCACCGCCAGGACAGATCCGGCCAGCCGGGGGCGGGTGTGCTGGAGCCCGCTCACGGCCAGGCCGGCTGCCAGCAGCGCCAGCAGGCAGGTGTTGCGGATTAGGTGCCGCGCGCCGAGCGGCCGCACCGAACTGCCGCCGAAGCAGCCGCAGGGCGCCCGCATGCCGCGGCTGACGACGACCGTCACCCCAGTGGCCAGCACTGCGGCCAGGGCGGTAGCGACCGCGAGGGCAAGCTCGGCCAGCGGATAGCCGCCCAGGGACCCGGCAGCAAGTAGGACTGCGGCCCCAGCCAGGCCGGCTGCGGTGGCTGCCTCGACGGCAACCAGAGTTACCGCGGTCCCGTTGAGCAGCCCTCCGGACACCAGCCTCGTCACGCGCAGCCCAGCGCGATAGTCGCGGTAGGCCTTCCGGCTGCGCAGCTTCGCGAACCCGGACGCGGTGAAAACTCCGGCGCCCATCCCCAGGATGCCCATGAGGAACTCAGCCATCGACACTTCCCGCAGACTCAGCCGACAGGTCAGCGTAGCCCTTGGCCTGCAGGGAGAAAAGCCGTGCGTACATGCCAGCCCGCGCCATCAAAGCGCCATGGCTGCCTTGCTCGCTGATGACACCGTCGGCCAGCACAATGATGTGGTCGGCGTCACGAACGGTGTTCAGCCGGTGCGAGATCAAGACCATGGCGTGGCTGCGCCGGTCCTCCTGCAGGCTGGCGTGGATCTGATGCTCCGCCTCCGCGTCCAGGCCTGAACTCGGCTCATCAAGGATGAGCAGGTCTCGGTCGGCGCGCAGCAGGGCGCGGGCCAGCCCGAGCCGCTGCCACTGCCCACCCGACAGCAGCACACCGGTCTCTGGGTTGTCCCGGTCGGCCAGGTCAAAATAGGTACGGGTCAGCAGCGTGTCGTATCCCTTCGGCAGCGTGGCGAGGACGTCGTGGACGCCGGCGCGCCGGGCGGCTGCCGTCAGGGACTGGCGGCTGCCCGCCCGGCCCAGATCGCCGACCGCGATATTCTCGGCCGCGCTGAGCTCATAGGCCATGAAGTCCTGGAACACGACGCTGATCCGGTGACGCAGGCCAGCGAGGTCGATGTCGCGTAGGTCGACGCCGTCCCACCGGATCTCGCCCCGGTCAGGGTCGTAGAAGCGGCACAGCAGCTTCACCAGCGTGCTCTTGCCGGCGCCGTTGTGCCCGACGAGCGCGACCGCCTGCCCATGCGGGATGAAAAGGGTCACGCCGCGCAGGACCCACGGCTGCTCCGGGCCGTATCGGAACCAGACGTCCTCCAGCTCGATGCCGTGACGCAACGCCCCCGCTGGCACCGGCCCGAGCGGCTGCGCCAGATCGGGTCCTTCGGCCACGACATCGGCATAGGACCGGAACATTAGCAGCGCCTGATGGATCATGGCCGCGTTGGTGATGATGACGCTCAAGGTGGATGAGACCGACATGAGCGCGGCAACCAAGATGGAGACGTCTCCCACGGTCAGCTGGCCGCGCGCCGCCGCGAAGACCGCCCACAACAGCCCGCCGGCCGCGATCAGCGCGCCGAGCAGCGCCAATCCGGTGTAGACCGCTAGCGCACGGCGATCGACGCGCTCGTTAGCCCGGTGGATGTCGCCCAGTTCGGCCAGCAGCCGGCGCCGGAAGAACCCGCCCAGGCCGAACAGGCGGATCTCCTTGGCCGCGGCGTAGTCCGTCAGCAGGTTCGCGTAGAAGACCTGGCGGCGCTGCGCATGGCTGAGCCCGGAGAACATGGCCACACGCCGCCGGCTGATGTCGAGTTCGCTGTAAAGCCCGGGAACCGCCGAGAGCAGCACGATAACGGCGATCACCGGGTTGAGCACCACTAGCGTGACTAGGAAGCCGACCAGGGTCAAGGCCGCCTGGGCGACGGCGACACCGCCGCCGAAGATCTGCCCGGGCGCGGAGCTGCCCGCCTGCTGCGCGATGTTAAGCCGGTCGTGGAAGCCGGGGTCCTCCAGCCTGCGCAGGCCCGCCTGCCGGTCCACGGCGGTGAACAGTCCAGTGGTGGTCCTCCGCTGGCTCGCCCGGCCCGCCTGCGCGGACAGGTACTGCCCAGCGCTCGGCAGCACGGCCTGCAAGCCGCCGACCGCGCCGAGCAAGATCACGCCGGTCAGCAGCCCGCTCCCCGGATGACCCTGCACCAGCAGGTCCAGGATGACCCGCAATAGCCAGGCTGCCGCTACCGGCGCCAGCCCGGCCAGCACGGTGACGGCTAGCTGCCCGGCGAACGCTCCGCGATGGGCGCGCCATACCAGGCCGAGCGCGGCGATCAGTGTTCGCGCCAGCCCGCCCGGCCCGCGGCGCGGGACGGCCTCGCGGCTCACCTGGCCGTCCCGGCTCAAACCACCGTGGCCGGCGCTGGCAGCCCCGCCGGGTCGTAACTGGCGGCTATCAGGGCACCATCGGCGTCCAGCAAGCAGAACGCGGGAAAGCCCGAGACCTTGAATGCCCTGACCACCTCGCTGTCATGCTGGACCACGCAGACCTGCCCAGCCTCGTTGAGGCGGTCCGCATAAGGCGGCGGGCCATCGTCCGGCGTTACCACGACCGACAGCACGCTTTCCCGCGCCACCCGGTGACCCGCGAGATATTCCGTGAACGGCCCGACCCGTTCCGGACACACCGAACACGCCGAGGAGAAGAAACCCGCCACCCGCAGTCCCGAGGCACCGGTCAGCGACTCGCCGCCGAGGGTGAGCGCGGAAAAGGCAGCCACCGGCTCTCCGGAGGCCAGGCCGATCACGGGCATGTCCTGGACCCCGGCCCTGCTGAGCATCTCGGCGTGCTCGCGCAGCCTGCGGATCACGCCAAAGGTCAGCAGCAGGTCAAGCAGGCACAGAGCGCCGACCAAGGCGACAGCGGCACCAAGAAAGACCACGTGAAACTCCATTGTAGTATCGGGCTCACTGCGCGGGTTGGTTGTTGTGGCCCGCCGCGGCGGGCCACAACAACCACTCGATCACGTCAGCACTTGGCCAGGTAATTTTGGCAGGGACTGCAATAATGACGGCCATTGATGAAGCAGCAATACTGCTGCAACATCTCATGGTTGGCACAGTAGCAGTTTATGAAATAGCAGTTTGTCTGGCTGGACGCGGCCGCGGTTACCCGTGGCGCGACCATTTCGAGCACCCGGTCGGCGAACATGCTAATGACCCGCACTTTTTCACCTCCTCTCATCGCCTTGGCGGACAGCGGTTTTGCGGGCACCAGCCTGGTAAAGGGGCCCAGCCTCGCGGCGCCCTGACCCACCTGGCCGGTGGTTGCGCTGATTATGGTGGCCCGGCCCCTCGTGATCGGACGAGATATCCGGTGGCGGCAGTCCGTTTGCGCTGGCCGGCAGGGACAGCGTCTCGCCGGTCGCGGCGGCGGAAAGGACCGCAGCCGCGGCGGCCGAGCCCGCGGATGGTCAACATGTGCCTCCCTTGTCCGGGTGATGTGACAGGGCGTTTCCGGGTTGAGTGCCCGGGCGGGCTGGCGGGTGGTGACCGGCTTGCCGGGTATTCGGAGTTTTGCCTGCGGCGTTAACATCCTGCTAACAGTCGATCATCACAGCCGGCAGGGAGGGATCGAGCGCCAGTGGCGAGCGTTCCTGCAGCGGCGGGTATGGAGTTCTGCCTGCTCGGGCCATTAGTGGTGCGGTCCGAGGGGGTGGTGGTGCCGGTCCCGGCCGGCAAGCAGCGGGCGGTGCTCGCGGCGCTGCTGCTGGACGCGGGTCGGGTGGTGGGGCTGGATGAGCTGGCCGAGGTGCTGTGGGGCGCCGGGCCGCCGCGCTCCGCCCGGGTGACCCTACAGAACCACGTGATGCGGCTGCGACAAGCGCTTGGAGAGGCCAGCAGGCACCGGATCGCTACCGAGCCGGGCGGGTACCGGATCCGGGTGGGCGCCGGGGAGCTGGATGTGTCCCGGTTCGAGGCGCTGCTGGCGGATGCGCAAGCGGCCGCCCGTGACGGCTTCTGGGAGGCCTCAGCCGGGCGGGCGCGGGCAGCTTTGGCGTTGTGGCGGGGGGAGCCGCTGGCGGATACGGGGTCGGAGGTGCTGGCGGAGCGGGAGGTACCGCGGCTGGCTGAACTGCGGTTGCAGGCGCTGGAGGCGCGGATCGAGGCCGACCTGCATCTCGGCCATCACGCCGGAGTGATTGGTGAGCTGCGGCAGCTAGCCGGCCTGCATCCACTGCGAGAGCACCTGCATGGCCTGCTGATGCTGGCCCTGTACCGTGATGGCCGCACAGGCGAGTCGCTGGCCGCCTACCGGCAAGCCCGCGCCGTACTGGTCGAGGAGCTTGGCATCGAGCCCGGTGCCGGGCTGCGCGAGCTGCAGCAGCAGATCCTGACCGCCGATGCCACCCTGGGCGCGCCGGGACCCGCCTGGCCGGCCGCGGACAGCGGGCTGGCGGTGCCGCGGCAGCTGCCGGGCACGGTACGGCACTTCACCGGCCGGTCCGGCGAGCTGGCCGCGCTAACCGAGCTGCTGGACCGGGCCACCGGCCCGGCGCCGCAGCCGGTGGTGATCTCGGCGATCGGCGGAACGGCGGGTGTCGGGAAGACCGCGCTGGCCGTGCACTGGGCCAACCAGGTTGCCGACCGGTTCCCGGACGGGCAGCTGTACGTGAACCTGCGCGGCTACGATCCCGCCCGGCCGATGCCGACAGCCGATGCGCTGGCCGGGTTCCTGCGCGCGCTCGGTGTACCCGGTCAGGACATCCCGGCGGAGACCGGCGAACGGGCTGCGCAGTACCGCAGCCTGCTGGCCGGGCGGCGGATGCTGGTGCTGCTGGATAACGCAGGTTCGGTCGAGCAGGTCCGGCCGCTGCTGCCCGGCAGCCCGGCGTGCGCGGCGGTGGTGACCAGCCGCGACTCGCTGGCTGGGCTGGTCGCCAGGGACGGCGCCGCACGGCTTGACCTGGACTTGCTGCCCGCCACGGAGGCGGCTGCCCTGCTGCGGGCGCTGATCGGCGCGCGGGCGGTCACCGACCCAGCCGCAACGGCGGCGCTGGCCGCGCAGTGCGCAAGGCTGCCGCTGGCGCTGCGCGTAGCGGCTGAGCTCGCCGCCGCACGGCCGGGCGCTCCACTGGCCGACCTGGTGAGCGAGTTGGCTGACCGGCAGCGGCGGCTGGACCTGCTGGACGCCGGCGGGGACCGGCAGACCGCGGTGCGGGCGGTGTTCTCCTGGTCCTACCGGCGGCTGGACCCGGATGCTGCCCGGGTGTTCCGGCTGGCCGGCCTGCACCCAGGTCCCGATCTAGACCGCTATGCCGCCGCCGCGCTCGCCGACAGCACACTCGAACAGGCCAGTCAGGTGCTTGACCTGCTGGCCCGCGCGCACCTGATCCAGCCTGCCGGGTCAGGCCGGCACGGCCTGCACGACCTGCTGCGCGACTACGCCCGCCAGCTATCCGCCGCCGAGGACGGCCCAGACGGGCAGCGGGCGGCGCTGACCCGCTTGCTCGACTACTACCTGCACACCGCCGCCGCCGCGATGGACGCCCTGGTGCCCGCCGAGCGGCATCGCCGGCCCAGGATCGCCCGGCCCGGCAGTCCCGCCCCGCCGGTGGCCGATCCTGCCGCGGCACGGGCCTGGCTCGATACGCAGCGGGCCGGCCTGGTCGCGGCCGCCGTGCACGCCGCCGACTGCGGCTGGCCCGGCCACGCCACTCGGCTGTCCGCCACCCTGTTCCGCTACCTCGACACCGGCGGGTACTACCCCGAGGCGATCGTCATCCACGCCTGCGCCCGCCGCGCCGCCCGCCGGGCCGGCGACAGGGGCGCCGAGGCGGCAGCACTGAATAGCCTCGGTCTCGTCGCTTCCCGGCAAGGGCGTTACCAGCAGGCCACCAGCCATCTCACGCAGGCACTGGCGCTGTTCAAGGAGACCGGCGACATCGCCGGTCAGGCCCGTGCGCTGGGCGGTCTCGGCTCATGGGGCTGGCGGCAGGGCCGCTACCGGCAGGCCACTGGTCATCTCCGGCAGGCCCTGGAACTGTACCGTCAGGTCGGCGACCGGAACGGTGAAGCCAGGACGCTGGGCAACCTGGGCGTCATCGAGCAGCGAGTGGGCCAGTACCAGCAGGCCACCAGCCACCTCACGCAGGCGCTGGCGCTGTGCCGCGAGACCGGTGACCGGACCGGCCAGGCCGCAGCCTTGGTCAATCTCGGCATCGCCGATCAGCGACAAGGCAAGCACGAGCAGGCCACCAGCCACCTCACACAGGCACTGGCGCTGTTCCGGGAGACCGGCGATCGGGCCGGTGAAGCGGGGTCGCTCAACAGCCTCGGTCAGGTGTCCCTGGCCACCGGCCAGCCCGGCCATGCCCGCAGCCAGCACGTCAGCGCACTCGACCTGGCCAGCCAGATCGGCGACAAGTACGAGCAAGCCCGCGCCCACCACGGACTCGGCTGCGCCTGCCACGCAGCCGACGACGCTAGCCAGGCCCGCCGCCACTGGCAGAAGGCCCTGGCCCTCTACACCCGCCTCAACGCGCCCGAAGCCGATGACGTGCGCGCCCAGCTCGCGGCAGCAGGCACCCAGGGCGCACGCGAGCCGTAGCCCCCCGCCTGGCCTTCCTGGTCGGGGTGGTCGGTCGTTGGGCTTGGCAGACGACGAGTGCTCGCTGGCGGTCAGGCGTTCCTTACGGGCGGCTAGGACCACAGGCGATGGCTCATCCAGGCAAGGGAACGCGAACCTGGCGCTTTCGGCGCCGAGCGCCGCGAGCCCGTGCGCTGCCGGTCGCTGATGGTGTGCAACTTATCGACGACAGTTTCCGTCATTGTTCCTGAGCGTCGCCGCGAGGGGAGACAGCGTGGACGGCAAGAGCGAGGCAGCGTTCGAGGAGTTCGTCCTCGGTCGGCAGGCCGCGCTGTTCCGCACCGCCTTCCTGCTAACCGCCGACCGCGGTCATGCGGAGGATCTGCTGCAGGGCGCGCTGGAGCGGACCTATCAGCACTGGCGGCGGGTAGCCGCTGCAGGCAATCCCGACGCGTACGTCCGGCGCATCATGGTCAACCTCGCCAATGACCGGTGGCGGTCCAGGCGGCATGTGGTGGAGCAGGGTCTTGATGCCGTTCTGGCCGCGTCATCGGAACGGGACCGCCTGGCCGAGCAGGTCGAATTACGTGACCTGGTGATGCGGGCGCTGCGTGCCGTGCCGACCGGAATGCGCACGGTGCTGGTGCTGCGCTACTTCGATGAACTGTCAGAGGCTGAGACCGCCGCGGTCATGGGCTGCTCGATCGGCACCGTGAAGAGCCAGGCGGCACGGGGCCTGGAGGGGCTGCGGGCGGCGATTAACCCCGAACCGGGGGGCGCCGAGATCAATAGAAGGAGCTTGCCGTGAGCCGGGGAATCGAGGAGGAGGCCAGAGCCGCGCTGCGTTGCGCGGTCGATCAGCTCGATCCGCCTCCGCTTGATTTTGATGCAATCCGCCGGGCTGGCAGACGCCGCAAGACACATGTTGTCGCCGCGGCGGCGGTCGCAGTGGTCGTCGTTGCTGGCGGCGTGGTCACCGGCGGGCTGCTTCTCGGCACGGCGCCTCGCCCGATCATCAGCACTGGTCCGGCAACGCCCACCGCGAGCCCCGGCCATCCGCAGCCGACGGTGAGCAGCGGGCCCGGGCCGGCCAAAGCGATCGCGAGTGTCCGGGCGTTCTACAGCGAGTACGGTGCGGCGGTCACGCAGGGCCGGGGTGCGATCGACGCGCTCTTCCGCGCCCACATGGCCAGCTGGTACGTGCCGATCCTGGAAATGCCTCCGATCGTCGGCGCCCCCACCCTGGACTGCGGCGCCGGGGCCGCAGCGAAAGACCTGCGCTATCAGCAGGCCGGAGTGGTGGGCGGCCAGGAGGTCGTGGTGGCGCGGTGGAGCACCAGCGCGCAGGTGCAATACATCGTGGTCACGGCACAGCCGGACACCGGGAAGATCACCGGAATCACGTGCGCTGCCGCCGGGAACAACGTGACTAGCGCAGGCGCCCAGGACGCAGCGGCATCGATCTTCCCGGCCTACCTGCAGGCGCGCCGGAACGGGACCTCGGCATACGACGCGCTGGCCAGGCTGATGCTCGGCGGTCCCAATGCGGCAAGCCTGTACCTGCGCCAGCTGCAGGAGGCGGCCTCCCGGCAGCTCAGCTACGACCCGGTGCTGTGCTCGTCGGCCCGCGTGCCGAGCGTGACGGTGGGAACGGCCACAGTTGTCGGCGGCGGCTCGGCCGGCCTGGTCGTCATTACCCCCGGCCATTCCCGGCCGATAGTGGCAGTCGTCGTGCTCGGCGCGAAGGGCTGGACCGTGGCCGATATCGCCTGCCAGCGGCCTTGACCGGCTCCGCCGCAAGCTCGAACTGGACTCCCGGGAGCTGGCTCGCGCCGGATGGGAGCTAATAGGGCGCAACTCGTACGTTATCCGCAAGGAAAGGAGCAGGACGGGTGAAAACTCGGTCAGGGAGTGGCTACGGTAAGGCCGTCGGGGCAGCAGCCCTGGCGGCAATCGCGGTGTGGAGTACTTCCTGCTCCACACCTCAGGTAGCGCCAGCGACGGTCAGTCACAGCGTCTCTTCATCGGTCAGTCACAGCGTCTCTTCATCGGCCAGTCACGGCGTCTCCTCATCGGTGCCAGTCCCGCCGGAAACCGCCACGCCGGTGGCCGTGTGTTTCGGCGTGATGCCCAGCTATTGGGCCCGGGCGCTGCACGCCCGCAGTGTCACAACTGCCAAGGGTGTCCGGTTCGGTCCTGGCGGGATCGCCGGTGGCGCCGCTATCGGCCAGTTCAACTCGGCCGCGGAAAGCGGCATCGGCCGGCTGGATTTCACGACTGGCAGGCTGACCACGATCTACAGGTTCCCCCCTGGGATAGGCGGCATGGGCGCGATGGCGGTCGATCCTCCCTGGGTGGTCTGGGAAGAGCTTGACTCGCAGTCCAACCTGAACGACTGGAGCATCCGGGTCTGGAACCTGACGTCGGGCGCTATCTCGGTGCTCGCGACCTCCCGGCTGAGCAACGGGCACTACGTTCCCGGTCAGCAGCCGTTGCCCGTCGTCAGCAATGGCTTCGCCGCGTGGGCGCAACCGGTACCAGGCTCGGGCGGCTATAACGTGGCGCAGGTCCGCGTGGTCGACCTGGCCACGGGAAAGGTGTCCACGCTCGACACGGGGCGGGTCAGCTCACCCGTCTACGCCGGGCACTACCTGGTCTGGGGAAAGATCGACAGCGCCGGACGCTACCTCCTCCGCGTCGTCGACGCGGCCAGTTTCAAGCCTGTCGTCACGCCGGGTCCGCTGCGCGACCCCGGGCCTATGCTCTACCTGGGGGGATCGCCGGAGTACCTGGCCTGGGGCTCCGGGGACCTCAATACCCTGACGGCCTGGCCGGTCGGAACGGCGCGGTTGCTCAAGTTCACCCAGTCCGACTCCGGGCACCCGTTCGAGTTCCTGCAACTGGCTGGCCACTTCGTCCTCTGGTACACCGGAAACGGATCGTCCGTGCTCGACCTGCGGACCGGCAACGCTTTCGATGTCGGCGGATCGGTGACCGCGTCGGCGGACGCGATCGCGATCGAAGAGCCCGTCGGGCAGCCGCCCACGAAGGGCGCCTTCGTGCCATCCCGGGTATCCATCCTGGCGACGGCGGCCATGCCCGGCATCCGCGGGTGCGCCAAGAAACACTGATCGCAGCGGGCGGCTAGCCGCCCGGGCCCTGGCCCCGGGCGGCATGAGGGATGGCGCTGGCCATGGCGTGATCGGGTCTGGGCGCGCTGTGCTGTTGCTCCTCCTCCTCACGCGGTAACGGATCAGATCGGGCCGTCGCAGCCTTGCTGGCCGCGGTGCCGAAATAGTCGCTGCCCTTGTGGCGTGGGTTATCGGTTCCCCAGTGCCGGACCCGCGACTGGGGAATCATCTTGGGAATGTGCTTGGAGCAGTGAATGTAAGCCTCGGTGACGTGCACGAGGACCCACTGCACCGGCTGGCGGCCCGAGTGCCCGGACTCCGGGATATCAAAATCAAATTCCCGCATGCGGGCGGGAGTGAGTATGTCCGCGTCGCCGTTTACATGCAGGCCGATGAGATCGTGTGTGAAGTCTGCGAGGAAGATACCGACATGCGGGTTCTGCAGCATGTTGCCCAGACTGGCCATCACGCCGTTGCCCCGGTACTCGGGGTAGGCGATCGTGTGGTCGTCTAGGACCCTGATGAAGCCGGCCGGACCAGCGCGGAAGCTGCAGTCGCACTCTCCCGAGCTGTCGCTGGTGGCGATGAACGCCATGTCCATCCGCTGGATGAACTGCCGCATGACCGGCGTGAGCTGGTCGGTGACCTGGTTCCGGTAGAACTGCTGAGCTCGCTGCATCGTGCCGTAACGTTCCTGGAGGATGCGCTCGCCCGCAGGTCCCGGCCGGCGCCGGTGGTCACTGCGCTTGCGCATCGGCGCGAAAGCCCGGGCCGCTAGAACTGACATTGTCATCTGCCCCGTCCTCCCTGCCCCGGCCGCTTCCTTGGCCGGAACCGCAGCACAAGCGTGCGCCGCCAAGCCGGACGCCCGGGTTGCACTCGCCTTGACGCTTACCTTGCACACCAGGTCACGGACGCCAGTCGGTGCGGCTCACGGCACGGCCGGGCCGACCGCTGCTCACCGCCGCACGCGCAGCGATCCGGCTCGCCGAACCTCCCAAGCGGAATCGCCGCGAGCATGCGCCGGGGTGTGCTCGGGCCCGAGATTTACAGCAGCCCACCATCGCCGATGTGCGACCTGAGGCGTAGCCGTTACCTCTCAGGTCGCGGCCGGCGGCGGCTGAAGAGGGTCCTTCCGGCAGACGCGGGCGAACCTGGCCGCTGCCTAACGTGAGGTCCGCAGGCATTTCTCCGCCTGGACCCATACCGAACCTGGAGCATTCAGTGAGCAGGAACCGCACACTCCCCGACTGCAGTGACGACAAGCGCCCGCGATGCCGCGCCGTTCACTGCGACTGGGCCCGGCCGCAGCCCGGCCCGCATGCCCGGCCACCCGCGACGCCGACGGGCCGGCTGGCCGCGGTGGCCCGCAGTGGCGGCATCCGTCGCAGGGCTCGCCGTTGCGGCCGGCCTCATGCCGGTGACCGCCTCGGCCGCGGTTCCGCGGTCGGCCGGGCTGCCGGTTCCCGTGCTGCGCTGGCGCTCGTGCGACGGCGGCTTTCAGTGCGCTACCGCGCGGGTGCCGCTGGATTACCGGCACCCCCACGGCACGATGGTCAGCATTGCCGTGATCCGGCACCGTGCCACCGATCCAGCGCGGCGCCTGGGGTCGTTGTTCTTCAACAGCGGCGGCCCGGCCGAGCAGATCGGGCCGTTCCTGGCCTCCTATCCGCAGATTCCGGCCGTGTTGCAGGCGCGCTTTGACATCGTCAGCTTCGACCCGCGCGGCTTCGGCCTCAGCACAGAGATCCGCTGCTTCCCCACTCTCGCGGCGGAGCCCAGGTTCCTGGCCGGTCTGCCACTGTTCCCGGTAGGCCGCCGGCCGGACCTGGCCTGGGCACGGACCATCGCCGGGTTCGACGCGCGGTGCGCACGCCACGGCGGCAGCCTGCTCGCCCATGACAGCACCGCCGACGTCGCCAGGGACATGAATCTGCTGCGCCAGGCCATCGGCGACCGCGTGCTGAACTATCTGGGTCAGTCCTACGGCACCGGCCTCGGCGCGGTGTACGCCAACCTGTTCCCCGCCAGGGTCGGGCGCATGATCCTGGACGGCAACCTCGACCCGATCGCGTGGACCCATGGCGGCAACCTCCCCGCGCCGCTGCGGAACCGCAGCGACGTCGCGGACGCGCAGACCATGCGGGCCTTCCTGAGCCTCTGCGGCAAGGCCCCCGTCAGTGCCTGCGCCTTCTCGGCTGGCAGCCCGGCCGCGACCCGCGCCAAGTTCGCCACGCTGCTGCGCCGCCTGCTCCGCCATCCGATCACCACAACCACCCCGCCGGCCACCTGGACCTACGCCGACGTCATCATCCTGTTCCCGGAATACCAGGTGAGCGGATGGCCGACCGATGCCGCCCTGCTCCAGGAACTCTGGACAGCCCCAGCGCTGCCCAGTGGGGCCTCGCCGGTGCCTCAGATGGAGCACACCATGATCGAAGCGCACGGATTGACCAAACGGTACGGCAGCAAGATCGCCGTCAACAACCTCAGCTTCACCGTCAGGCCTGGAACGGTGACCGGCTTCCTCGGCCCTAACGGAGCCGGCAAGCCGAATATCGGAATTTGACTTCTTTACGGTCTCCAGGCCCTTGCCCTGGCCCCAGTGGTCGGGCCTGAGCGCGAAACCGATCTGGGCGCTCTCGTACTCCCCGGTGGCCAGGCGCGCCGACCCGATCAGCTCACCGTCCTTGTCGGCTACCGCCAGCATGTACTCCGTTCGCGGCTCGGTGGTTGCGGAAGCCATCGCGGCCTTGATGATGCCTTGGACCTGCTCGAAGGTCCTCGGCTCGAAACTCAGGTGACGGGTCGCTTCCTGGTCGCCGTACACCTTGTGCAGGGCGGCCACGTCCAAGCTGGTAAGTTCACACAGCCTCACCACGGAACCTGCGATTGCCACTGGATACATGACGGGCCGCTCTTGCATCAGTCGCGTTGAGCGCCGTCTGGCCAGATCACGCGCACCGGCCTGCCGCGCTCGCGGGCGTATACCACTACATCGGCGGTTCCGCCGTAGCCGCGTGCAGGCTGGCCGTCCCACACCGCGTACAACTCGTCGGCCTCGTCGATCATGAGCTTGCTGGCGGTCATGTGGGATTCGGCCGTCGACTCAGTGAACGGCAGATCGCGGACGGCGAGGGCTCGGCTCAGCAGACTGTCATACTCGGGACGCGCTTCCTGCGGAAGCCCCGCACGGTACTGCGTCGCGGGGATGACGACCTCGAGGTGGCCGCCGAGGTCGGTGACTGCGCGGGCGAAGATCTGGTCAGCGCCGTCCGCGAGGCAGGATATGCCGGTCACGGCCGGTGTGTGCTCGGCAAGGGCTGCCCGGATGGCCTTGTCAATCAGGCCCACCGTGGGTGCGGGCAGAGCGCGGTGCCCTGAGATGGCTATGCGATGCATGCTGCCCATCTCACAGCAAGGCTGAGCGGAGCTGGTCATCGAACTCCCGGATGTAGCTGGTGGCCGGGCCGGAGTAGTCACGGCGGAACCGCCGGGCTCGCTCGATGACGCGCTCGGATGAGTACGTGACACCCACCGCGAGGGCCTCGCAGGCGAGCCGGAACGCCTCATCGATCCTGTCGCTGTCGCGCCTGCCCACGCCGTCCTGGCGGGCTGCGGTGGCCACTTCGAGCATGACGACGGCACGCTGCTTGGGGGCAGGCTGCACGGCCGACAGGGACTCGGTGAACGCTGCAAGAGCGTCGGCGGGACGGGTGAGCCTGACGGCAACCAGTGCCCGGTATCCCGCAAGTTTGGCGTGATCGAACGGAAACACCCACGGCCAGGGCGGCGGCGCTGATCCCCGGTCCTGCTCGATGGTCTTCGCGGCCCGCGTCAGCGCACGGCCGGCGGCGTCACCGTCGTGACGCGCCGCAGCCAGGCTCAGGGCCTCGGTGGCATCGAGCCATGCGCGCGGCGCCGGATGGGGCGTGGCGCCTATCTGCTGCCGCGCGTCCGCGATGAGAGTGAGCCCGAGTCCGGGATCGCCGCCGTCAATCTCGAATGCGGCCAGGCTGCCGAGCATGTAGCCGGCGAGCAGGTCTTGCCCGGCACGGCGGGCACGGTCGATCGCCATTCGATAATAGGCCCGCGCGGTGCCGATGTCGTACATGTCAGCGTGCAGCCAGGCCGCAAACCCTGCCGCCTCGCTGGCCGCAGCGGCCATATCTCCGGCGAATGGCGTCTTGCCGGCACGCGCGAGCAGGCGGTTGGCCATCTCTACGTGCGCGACGACACCACGCGCCAGCTCACGGGCGGAGGTTGTGGCATCGAGACGGCGCTGCGCGCCCGTGATCGCCGTCAGGGCCGGGGCTGTCGTCTCGTCTACTACTGCCCGCGTGGGCAGGGGGACGAGTGCCAGCGCCATGGCCTTGCCGAAGTCCCGGCGCTTCGTCGGATCGTCACCTCCCGGATCGCCGAACCGGAGCAGGTGAACAGGTACCCCGATCCGGCGCGATATCTCCCGGACCTGGTCTACGGTAAGTGCCTGCTGTTTGCGCAGCACGTTCGACACCCAGCTCTGGGAGTACCCCACCGCCAGGGCAAGCTGCTTCTGCGTCCAGCCGTGCGCGCGCCGGATCTCTTCCAGGAGCGCGGCGAAGTCACAGCTCGCGAGCGCAGCGGCGACGGCAGGAGAGGACCAGAACTCTGGCGGGAGGCGTCTTTCTGCCTGGTCCATGAGCATAGGTTACGCCACGTCACCAGCGGCCATTGCTACCAGCAACCCTAATCACGTTTTGCCCCTTAGTAATCGCGCATTCCGGGTCGGCCCTGCCAGCCTGCACTATCGACACGTACGTGGCAAGTGATCAATGGAGGAGGCGCGCTACGCGGTGCGGAAGGCGGCTGGGCGAACGAAACCTCGAATTGATAGCGCTGCCAGCGACCTCATAACCGAGACGTTCGACGGTGAGCCTTCCCCCAGATGATCGCCAGATAGGAGAACCACGGTGCCCGACAAAGCAGAGCAGACACCCGGCGCTGACACGGCAATCCCGAATGTTGCAAGGATGTGGGACTACTATCTCGGCGGGAACGAAAATTCCGAAGCTGACCGGGAAGCGGCTCGCCTAGTTCTCGGAGCGGCCCCCGATGTGCCGCTGGCCGCGCTGGAAAACCGGGAGTTCCTCAAGCACGCAGTCCGCTTCCTCGCCGTGGAGTCTGGTATCTCGCAGTTTATCGATATCGGGCCTGGCCTGCCCACGAGAGGCAGCATTCATCAGCTTGCCCGGCAGTACAATCAGCACGCACGCGTGGCGCATATTGACAATGACCCGGTCGTGCTCGCACGTGGCCGTTCCTATGTTGACGATATACCTGACGTTACCCTCATCGCGGGGGATCTGCGGGACCCGGATGGCATCCTGGGCAATCCTGAGCTGCTGAGACTCATCGATTTCTCCCAGCCCGTAGCATTGTGCCTGACCCTGCTGCTTCATTTCATCCGTGACGAAGACGCGCCGTACGGAAGCGTAGCCAAGCTATGTGATGCGATGTGAGCCGCTATCCCCGGATAAGTACGCGGTCAACATCATTACCGGGAAGGCTGAAGCTCATAAATATGACGCCCTTTCAGGGTGTCGCATGAACGGAAGGAGCTGTGACGTGAACCAGGCCAGCGCCAGCGTCGCTGACCGCGCATATAAGCCAGGTGAGCTGATGCGCCTGGTGGCTGATGGCCTGACCGGGAATGGCCTGCGCGTCCGGCTGCCCGAGTGCGAGGACGGGCGGCGTCTTGCCATCAGCTACCAGGGGGCGCGCTGCGACCTGGCGGTCAATGACTGCGGGTACGTCGAGTGGGATTACTTCCCAACACCACTGATTTAAGGCGAATCGAAGCAGACAGCCGACCTGGCCACCACCTTGCTCACCGGCCGCGCGGGAGACTACCCGCGCGTGGGGACGGGCTATGACCTGCCTGACATCACGTTCAAGGGCATCGTCGGCCTGGAGCTGAAGGCCAGGGGCCTGGACGTCGGTCTGGAAGTCTACGAGGACGAGGACTACTACGCCGCCGTGGCCGAGATCGTGGTGACCAGCCCGGAGTCTGAGGAGATCGCGCGGGTCCGGGTCACCGATGACGGCGGCGTGACGTGGGAACGCGACTACTGGCCCGAGGCTGCCGTCATCACCTGGGAGCCGGACTACTCCGGATGGATCGCTGATCCCGGCAGCGTCGCGGGCGCCATCGTCGCGACGATCACGCGGGCCATCTCGCTCGTCTCCCCGGTCAGCGCGTGATGGAGATGGCTCAGCAGGTGCCGGCGGCTGGCCAGGCAGTCGCGCGGGTGAACGGGACCACGCCGGATGTGCCGGTTGCGGCCGGCCGCACGGGGTTCAAGGCCGCGCTAGATGACATGCGCGAGCGCATGCGCCGGCTGGGCCTGGGATATGAGGAGATCGCGGCTGAGATCGCGCGCCGGTACCGGCTGCGTCCGAGCGAGGCGTACCGGCTCGCCTACGGCTGGACACTGGACCACGCCGCCGCCCGGTTCAACGCCCGTGCTGCCCGCAAGGATACTGACCCGCAGGCACGCGCCAGCCTGACCGGCAACCGGCTGTGCGAATACGAAAAGTGGCCAGCCAGCGGGCGCAAGCCTTCGGTGTACGTGCTGCTCATGCTGGCGCAGATGTACGAAACCGATGTGCTGTGCCTGCTCGACCTTGCCGACCACGAGAACCTCGCGCCACAGGACCGGCTGGTGCTGATCCGCCCATCACAGCCACGCGCGGAAACGCCATTCGGGAGAAAGCTCGTTGCCCTGATGGACGAGCGTGAGCTGGCGCTGCGGGAAGTGGCGCGACGTGTCCCGTGCAGCCCGGCGCACCTGTCCAACATCGCGCACGGCCGAAAGGGCGCGTCTGAGCAACTGGCGGGCCGGCTGGATCACGTGCTGCACGCCGGCGGGGAACTGGCGGCACTGGCTGAGATACCGGCAGGCGATGAGAGGCAGACGAGGAGCGGGAATCCCCGTAGCCATGCTCCCGGCCCGCCACTGGCCAATCCCCAGGGCCTATGGCTGTCGCTGCCGTATGTCCCCGGCCGCCTGGTAATCGAGGTGTCCGACCCGGCCTTGAACGCCGCACGGGCCGCGTCCAAGACGGATTACCCGGAATCGGTGAATGGGCAGCTAGCTCTGGTCCAGGATCTTCCGCATCAAGGTGAGCGGGACGGCTTGGGATGACCCGCGCGTCTGCGGCCATTGCCGATCATCCGTTGCGCCGGGTTCGCCGTAAGCGTGGTCTGACCCTGGTTGTGCTGGCTGACCTGTCGGGGCTGTCCGTGCCGTTCCTGTCAATGGTGGAGAACGGCCAGCGGTCACTCAGCAGGCGGGACCATATCAATGCTCTGGCGGCTGCGCTGCGAGTCGCGCCGGCTGAGATAGCGCCGAGCACGATTCCCGGATTTGACGAATGGGCACAGGTGCCCCGTGGCCACGTGACGGCAAGCCCAAGCCAGGGGGCAGCGGCATTAATGAACATGCAGGACTGGCGCAGCCCGAGAGGCTGGCCGACGACCGCCAGGAGACGCACGCGGACCCTGGTGGTCAAACTGAGATTGCTTGTTGCTTTATCCACGGGGAGGTAGCCGTGGAATTCTCCGCCTACCAGCGGGCCGCTCGCGAGACAAGCCAGCTCCGCCTCGGCGGCCCGCAGGGCGCCATCGCGCCGATGCTCGGCCTGGCCAGTGAGACCGGCTCGATCCTCAACGTCTACAAGAAGTACCTGCGGGACGGCATAGACCTGGCCGCGAACCGGGAGTTGCTGCGCGAGGAACTGGGCGACCTGCTGTGGTATGCGGCAGCAGTGGCGACGGCGTGCGACCTGGACCTGGAGGACATCGCGGCGGCCAACCTGCGCCGCACCCGCGACCGCTATCCCCGCCAGCACACCGAGTCTGAGTGCGGGGACCTGCCAGTATTCGACGCGGACTACCCGGCCCGTGAACGCTTCCCGCGCCGCCTGGTGATCGCCGTCGCGGAGCGGGTGCTGCCATCGGGCCGGCGCGCCTCGGCGCTGACGCTGGTCAGCGCCGAACCTGACGCCTTCCCAGACGGCCCGGTCACCATCGGGGGCCAGCTGGCCGGGTTCCAGGTCGGCGGGGTGCTGGGCGACCCGCTGACCGACAATTCACGGCGGGTGGATGCCTACCGGTTCCACGACGCGATCCACCTGGGGTTCATGGCCGTGCTCGGCTGGTCACCCACCATGCGGGCGCTGCTGCGGCTCAAGCGCAAGTCCAGCCCGGAGGCCGACGAATGCGAGGACGGGGCGCGGGCCATCTTCGCGGAGGAAGGACTGGCGGCCATGCTGTCCCGGCTGGCCAGGAGCCGCACCGGGTTCCTGAGCCAGACGAGCATCGACGGGGATGTGATCGAGGTCGCCAAGGCCGCGGCGGCGGACCTGGAAGCCGAGGCGGTGCCGGGGTGGCTGTGGCAGGCGGCGATTCACCAGGGGTTCCGTGCCATGTACCTGCTGGGCGAGAACGGCGGCGGGTACCTGGTCGCGGATCTGGACGCCCGCGAGCTGGCCTACCGGAAGGTGCTGGCGTCATGACACCCGCTGACGCCGAGTTCCGCGAAGCTGTCCGGCGGCTGCACCGGGCCAAGGACGCGGCCTACCGGGATGCGTGGAAGCGCCGGGGCGAGGTGATCTCCATATTGGCCAACATCGCGCGCAAGGTGGACCGGCTCGAATACGGCCTGGACGGTGCCCCCGCCACGGCGGACGAGTCCTGGCTCGATACCGCCGTTGACCTGCTGGTCTACTGCCTGAAATACCAGGCGTACCTGGCCGATGCGGACCCCGGCTTTGCCGGGCCGCTATTCGGAGGCAGCAGCGCCCGGCACCCGTACAGCGACGGCCCGGCCGGCTTCGAGGTGCTGCTGGCACGCGCAGACCTGGGCCTCATTGCCGGGGCCATGACGGTTGCTGAGGCTGGCGGGCGGGTCGTGGCCCGGTTCGGTGAGCTGGAAGCCTGCTTCCGGGACGTGACCGGTACCGAGCCGGCCGCCGTCCGGCTCGCCCGCGTCCAGGCGCTCGCTGACGCCGCGCTCGGACTTATCGGCGCGCTCAGACGCGAGCGCGCACATGTGTATGCCGGGTTCAGCGGCTCGTGCCTGGCGATGGGACAGGGAGGCGCGGCTGATGCGCGATGAGGACTACGCCAAGCTGCTGGAAGATACCGAACAGGAACTGCTGGCAGGCGCCGGCCCTGTAGGGGTGCTCGGCCTGACCCCGGTGACGCTGCGGCTGCTGGCATCGCTGGCACCCAGCGGCCTGGGTCGCGCCGTGGAGGCCGTGTACGCCCCGACGGCCCGATTTGCCTGCCCGCCGCTGTCAGTGCCTGTGCGGCCGTTTCAGGCGCTCGGTGGGGCGCGGCATGGCGTGCTGGTGGTCGCGGCCGACGTGGAGAAAGAAGACCTGCTATGCGCGGCGCTGCCGTTCATCACGGGGACGCCGAAGGTGATCGTGGCCGGGTACGGGCACCTGGGGTTCCGGGACGCCGTGTTCGACCAGGAGCTGGCGCAGCTCCTGGTGCCGTCGCTGGCCAACGGCTACCCGCACTCGCTGGTCCACCTGTACCAGTGCCTGGTCAACGCGGCCCGCCTGGGCCTTACGGGGGTGGTGGCCGAGTTCGGCATATTCAAAGGCGGCACCACCATGCTCCTGTCCCGGCTGATCGAACGGCTCGGCGCGAACTGGCCGGTGATCGGGTTCGACACCTTCGGCGGGTTCCCGCCCCGCCGGTCCCCGCTGGACATGTACGACCATCCCGGCTGCGTCTTCACCGACCTGGCGGCCGTCCGGCGCTATCTTGACGGGCGGGACATCGAGATCATGTCCGGGGACATCGCGGACACCTGCGGACGGCTGGAAGAGGAAGACCTGGTGCTCAGCTTCATCGACACCGACAACTACACCCCCGCCAGGGCGGCCCTGGAAGTGGCGCGGGAGCGCACCGTGCCAGGAGGCGCGATCGTCTTCGACCACCTCGCCGGCACCAGCCGGTTCCGCTACACCCTGGGCGAGCGGATCGCCGGACGTGTCCTGCTGGATGACCCCCGCTACTTCCACCTGCACGGCACCGGCGTGTTCTACCGGCAGCCGGCCATCGGGGAGGCGGGCCGGTGAAGCGCCCGCCCGTACCACGGCCGCGGATCTACGACCTGTACTGGTACTTCGCCTCCGAACGCCAGCAGATGTTCCAGCGGCGGGTCGCGGGCGAGCCAGGGCCGTGGACCGATGACCCGATCTTGCGGGAGTTCAAGTTCTGCAACGTGTTCCGCGCCGCCGACCGGGTCTCGCAGTACATGATCCGCGACGTGTGCTACCACGACGAGCCGTGCTCGCCGCATGACCGGCTGTTCCAGATCGTCGCGTTCCGGACCTTCAGCAAGACCGGCACCTGGCGCGCCGCCCGCGATGTCCTGGGCCGCTACCCGGTCCTGGATGACCTGGCGGACGGCTCGTTCACCAGCGCGCTTGACCAAGCCAGGCAAGACAATGGCGGGCTGTACACCGGGGCGTTCATCTTGTGTGCCACCGACGCCTACGGCCAGTCCGCCAAGCACCGCAACCACGTCGAGCTGTTCCGGCACATGTTCCTGCACGACCAGCTCGGCGCACGGCTCCTGGACGCCAGGTCGCTGCGGGAGGTCCACGAGCTGCTGCACGGCTACCCGCTGATGGGCGACTTCATGTCCTACCAGACCACTGTCGACCTGAACTACTCCGCGCTCATCAACTTCAGCGAGGACGAGTTCACCCAGGCCGGCCCCGGTGCGCTGCGCGGCATCAGGAAAGTCTTCGAGAACCTGGGCGACTACACGCCCGCCGAGGTCGTGCTGTGGATGACCGAGCGGCAAGACGAGGAGTTCGCCCGCCTCGGCCTGCCTTTCAGCGGGTTGTGGGGACGGCCGCTGCACGCGATCGACTGCCAGGGCCTGTTCTGCGAGACCGACAAGTATTGCCGCGAGGCGGCGCCCGAGCTGGCCAGCGCCCGCAAGCGGATCAAGGCCCGGTTCACCCCCACCCCCGAGCCAATCCGGCTGTTCTTCCCGCCGAAGTGGGGATTCAACGACAAGCTGCCCGGCGAGCCGGTGCTCAGTGCCAGTAAGCCGGCCGGGCATGCGCAGCCGACCTTGTTCTGACCCGTCCCACCACTTCTACGGACGCTGGTTTGTGGCCGGACCCCTTCCGTGAGCGGTCCGGCCTATCGCTTTATGCGGGGTTTGCGCAGGTAGACGCCAGATCAGACACGAGAAGCGCGGACATTATGCCGTCTGGCTACCGGCCTGTCCACTTACCTTATGGCTACATTCCCCTAACCAGGGGGTACCGATGCCTTGACAGGGCGCGGCCTGCCGAGCGTTCATGGATGATACGCGCGACGGCCACGCGGCACGGCACCGATTCTTGCCGGCCCGGCGGCGCGCGGCTGCGGCTGGCAACGCGGCCGCCGTCTACGACGGGAGGTACCTGTACGTAGCCGGCCCGCCGACGACGATCGGAGGGGTTAGCTACGCCGGCTCGATCCAGCGACTGGACCCCACCACCGGCACGCCGCTCTGGCAGACTGGCCTGCCGAACTGCGTCCTCGGCACCCCGACGATGAACGCCGGCGGCGTGATCGCGGTAGGCACCTTCGACAACACTGCGACGCCTAACGCCATCTATCTGATCAGCGCCGCCACCGGGCAGATCCTGCGGACCCTCTCTCAGGGCAGCCCAGACTTCGCGCAGAACGTCTTCGCGAACGGCTGGCTGTTCACGGCCGACTTCTCAGGCGTGTCAGCCTGGGGGTTCCCGAACGGCGCGCCGAAGACTGGCGCGACAAGCACCGCCTCGTCATCCCCGAGGGAGCGGGCCGACGGCAAGCGGGATGACCTGCGGGGTTGATCTTCGCCTCAGCGGCAAGCGGCAGTTGCCCAGCGACGACGCCTGCCTACCCTGGCCACTCAGTTCGTTGCCGGTCCCGCTCTGACATGGCAAGGACTAGCTGGGCCCGTGAATGCACGCCGAGCTTGCCGTAGACGCGGCTGAGGTTAGCTTCGACCGTTTTCGGGCTGATGAACGCCAGCGCCTCCCGCATGGCGGCGGCCGCGCCGTCGAGGTCGCCCTCGGCGGCGAGCAGGAGCCCGTGGCAGCGCGCGCCGGTCGCCAGGGTCCAGGGTCTGGGGAAGACGCGGGCGCGTTCGGTCAGCAGCACGAGCTGATCTTGAGCCCGGTCCAGCTGACCCAATCCGATGAGTGCCTCGATCAGGTCAGGGTGGAACCGGTACTGGGCGGGCTCGCGCTGGCCGAGCCGCCCTAGGATGTCGTCCGCGATGCTGAACTGATCAGCGGCGTCGGCTAGGTCCCGTGCCGACAACGCCACGAAGCCGAGTAGCTGCCGGGCCTCAGCCTGCCTTGACTCGTTGTCGGCAGCACTGCAGATCCGCGCGGGTGAACTCGTCCTTCAGCAACGGCCAGATGACCGGCACGGGACTCCGGTCCGTCAGGCCATCCCTGACGGCGCGGTCCTCGATCGCCTTGCCCGCTCCACCGCGGCGTCGTCCGCGCCGCCTCCGCTGATCAGCTGAAGGTAGGCGCGGTGCATGACCAGGCTTGAGTAGGTGCCGGGGTCGGTGGCTTGGTTGCGCGCACTGCGGCAGCAGTACAAGCTCACGCCGCTCAGCAAGTGGGGCAAGGGCGACACCAGGCTGTCACCTCAGGGCCGCTAAGGACCAGCACGCTCAGTAATTGTCGAGAATCATGCCTAGCACTAGCACACCGATCAGGCAGGCACCTACGCATTCAAGAATCCAGGCTTGGACGACAAGACCTGTGAGCAGGAGGCCCAGTCCGAGCAAGAACATTCGCGGTGCTACTTTCGGCGCTTTCTCGCTCAAGAAACCGTAGAGTCGGTCTCCAAGCACAGGAACCCAGAGCAGGCCAAGCAGAACCGCCACGCACACGAGGACCACAAGCATCTGGCGACCTGAAGAAGGAGCCGCCACGACGTGGCTAGCACGATGGCCGAGAATCCCCACCCGACTAGCAAGATATGCGGGCAATGATCCATCCTCGAAGCGCAGCCATAAGGAGCACCAGGCTGAATGTTCACGCCATGGCGCTCTTTCCTTTCGGCGCCCAGAGCGCGGCCCGACTTAGTGAGCCGACAAGCTGGTCATGACTACAGCAGACTCACCGCGTTCACGGGTGCCGAAACTCCGCGAAGTGCAAAGAATCGTCGCCAATGCCGCCCCGCCATGCACAGCACCAACCGCGGCACGCCCGCTGCCCGGGTAGGGCTTCGGCCTGCCCTGTCACAGAACGTCGAGTGCCAGCAGGTCCGCTTCGGTCTCCCGGCGGATTACCGGCCGTGCCTGTCCGTTCCTGACCGCGATCACCGGCGGCCGTGGGACGTGGTTGTACTGGCTTGCCATGCTCCGGCAGTACGCCCCGGTGCCCGGCACCGCGAGAAGGTCGCCAGGTGCGAGATCGGATGGCAGGAATTCATCCTTGACCAGGATGTCGCCGCTCTCGCAGTGCTTGCCCACCACCCGGGTGAGCACTGGCCGGGCCACGGAAAGCCGCGAGGCGAGCGCGCAGGAGTAGTCGGCATCGTAGAGCGCGGTACGGATGTTGTCGCTCATGCCGCCGTCGACCGCGATATAACGCCGGGTCGCGCCGTGCTCCAGCACAACGTCCTTGATGGTCCCGGCCCGGTAGAGAGTAAAGGTGCTCGGGCCTGCGATCGCCCGCCCCGGCTCCACCGAGATCCGTGGCACGTCCACCCTCAGCGCCTCGCACTCCCGCCTGATGATCTCGGCGAGGGAATCGGCGAGGGCCTTCGCGGCCAGCGGGTCGTGCTGGCTGGTGTAGGCGATCCCGAATCCGCCGCCCAGGTCTAGCTCGGGCAGGCTGAGTCCGCTGTCGCGCGCGATCTGGGCGTGCAGGGCGAGCAGACGGTGAGCGGCGACCTCGAAGCCGCTGGTGTCGAAGATCTGCGAGCCGATATGCGAATGAAGCCCGCGCAGGTCAAGCTCCGGACGGGCCAGCACGCGCCGGGCCGCGTCCGCCGCCGCGCCGACGGCCAGGGAGATCCCGAATTTCTGGTCCTCGTGCGCCGTCGCGATGTACTCGTGGGTGTGAGCTTCGACCCCGATGGTTACCCGCAGCATGACCGGAGCGCGGACGCCGAGGTAGCTGGCCGCGTCGGCGATCCGGTCGATCTCGGGGACCGAGTCGATGACGATCCGGCCGATGCCCGCGCTGAGCGCCCGGTGCACCTCGGCGTCGGACTTGTTGTTGCCGTGCAAAGCAATGCGCTCGGGCGGGACGCCGCCGCGCAACGCGAGGGCCAGCTCACCTCCCGAGCAGGTATCCAGGCGCAACCCGTCGTCCGCTATCCACCGCGCCACCTCGGTGCACAGGAACGCCTTTCCGGCGTAGTAGACGTCAGCACCCCCGCCCAGGCGAGCGAATGCGTCCAGAAAAGCATCGCGGAACGCCACCGCCCTGGCCCGGAAGTCCATCTCATCAAGCACGTAGGCTGGCGTGCCGTGCTGCGCCGCCAGGTCCCGCACGTCGACTCCGCCGACCTCCAGCGCACCCGCGTCATTCCGCCGGACCGTGCCGGCCCACAGCTGCGGCAAAAGCTCATTAACGTCAGCCGGCGGGCGCAACCACGCCGGGACGATCGCAACGTCGCCATAGCCAGACGCGTGCATGACACCGGCTTCGTGCGCGGGCATCACAGCTCCGTTTCAGCCAGAGCGCCGGGCCTCCGACCACGCGCGCTTCAGTTACGACACGATCTTCGCCGCAGACTACCTGCCCATTACGGCACCGGCCTCCAGAGTGCCAGTCTGGACGGGTGATGCCGACGATCAGGTACTGCCGCACATCTGCGGGCCGCATCGCCTACTCGACGGTGGGCGCCGGTCCGCCGCTGTTGTGCGACTCGGGCTGGGTTACCCATCTGCGCGGGCAGCTTGAGCTGTTCTCTTTCGGCAGCTTCGTCGAGCGTCTGGCCGAGCGGTTTACCGTGATCCGCTATGACAAGCCCGGGTGCGGCCTGTCCGACCGGGACGGGATTGACCTGTCGTTCGACGGGCAGGTGGCTGCGGCGCTGGCGGTCGCCGATGCGGTGCGGGCCGACCGGTTCTGCTTGTTCGGCGCCTCGCAGGGCGGTCAGCTCGCGGCCGCGATAGCGGCGAAACATCCGGATCGGGTCCAGGCGCTGGTGCTGTACGGAATGTGCGCCAGCGGCGCCGATCTGGCGCCGCCGGAGGTCAGGAACTCGATCGTGGCACTGATGCGGGCCCACTGGGGACTTGGGTCGAAGGTGCTGACCGGCATCTTCGTCCCCGACCCACCGCCGAGGACCTCGAGGCGCTGTTGCGGTTTCAGCGAGCCAGCGCCTCGGCCGCCGTGGCCAGCCGGCTCCTCGAGGTCTACTACGACACCGACATCAGGGCGCTGCTCCCCGCGATCCGGGCGCGGACGGCGGTATTGCACCGTGAGGCGGACAGCGCCACACGTTTCGAGCTGGGGCGAGAGGTAGCCGCGCTTATCCCCGACGCGACGCTCATCCCGCTGCCGGGTTCTGGCCACCTCTTTTACCACGGCGACTGGGGCGCGGTTCTGGGAGCCGATGCTCGGCTTCCTCAGCGGGCCCGCGGGCTCAGGGCCGCAGCTGACCGCCCGTGAGCTTGAGGTGGCCGGGCTGGTCGCCGACGGACTGACCAACTATTCCATCGCCGTGCGCCTGTCCGTCGCGCCGCCTACGGCGGAAGCGCATGTCGAGAACATCCGGCGCAAGCTACAGGTGCATTCGCGTGCCCAGATCGCGACGTGGGTAACCGAGCATCGGCTGCACTCCTGAGGGCCTCGGTAATTCGCCCGATACCCACAACGGACAAGACCGTCCCAGCCGGGAAAGCACCTTCGGATTGCCGGAAGCTCGCGCTGCCGGCACCAGTTGCCGTGTGCGCGCCCACCCACAAGAACATCCCTTTCCCGACCTGCTTCGTGTGCGGGCCGGATCGCAGGCCCGGGGACGGGCTGCGCATCCTGGTCGGACCGGTCGCTGGCCGGGACCTGTCGGCTAATGTCTGGTATCCCGACGAGGCGCTCGCAGAGTCAGATGGCTTTGTCCGGCCTGAGTTCTTGTGGGCAGCGCTTGACTGCGCCGGAGGTATGGGTGCCCATGGAGACGCCGCCCTGGAAGGCCCGCCGTACCTGCTAGGCCGGCTCTCAGCCTGCCAGATCGGCCCAGTCAAGGCGAGCGAGCCGCACATCGTGGTCGGCTGGCGCCTAGCGGAAGAGGGCCGCAAATTGCTAGCTGGCTCTGCGCTGTTCACCGAAAACGGCCAGGCAGTTGGTGTCGCACGCGCCATCTGGATCCGGTGCCGGTGATCCGGTGCCGGTGATCCGGCGCCCGGACGCCTGGCGACGAGAGTCCTGCGACAGCCGTCTCGGGTAGACGCGAGCGGCTGTTTAGGGCAGGCGATCCTGGCGCCTCGCGCGGCGGTGGCGAATGGCGATCGCCGTGGTGGCGACACCAAGCGCGCCGGTGGCCCACAACCTCGGATTCTTCGCGGCGGCTTGCCGCTGGAGCGACATCGGGTACAGGTCGAGATGGACTGCGGTCGGGCCCGCTCCAGGTTCGCGGCTGAACAGCACACGACCTGTGCCCATGCCAAATTCGGAGAGGTCGATCCGGAACGCGTAGGGGTCGTTGACGTCATCAGGGTGCAGTGGAAAGCCCCGGTAGAGCGCGGGCATCGGGCTCAGACCTCGAAGCGTGAGCTGGCCACGCCGCACGAAGACCTCGGCTCCGGCGCCGAACGTCAGCCTTGCACGTGCATCGGTGAGCCGGGCAGACAGCTGGTACCAACCGCAGATATCGCCCCAGATCTCGGGATGCTGCGGAAGGTCGGTGCGGACCACCTCGGGTGGGGCGCCGAGCAGCTGGCTGAGCAGCCCGGCGATTTCACCAGGCAACCACAACATCGCCAACCGGGCGCCGTTGGTGAAGGCCAGCACCCCGGTTCCGCCGTCGGGAGCCGCGAAGATCTGGGAGTTGAACCCAGGCAGTATCCCTCCGTGCCCGACCACGAGATGCCCGCCGAGGTTGAACCGGTCGAACGCCAGGCCGATCCCAGGCACCCGGGGATCGGGCTGGTAGTGGGCTTCGAACATGCTCGCCAGCGTGGCCGGCTTGAGCACCGAGCCGTGCTCGTTGCCGCCGCCGCCGAGCAGGGCCGCGACGTAGCGAGCCATGTCAGCCGTGGTCGAGTAGGCGGCGCCGCCGCCCACCGTCACCACCTCATAGTCGGTGACCGCCTTAGCTCCGTGGGAGCCCAGGTTGTACCCCGTGGCGAGGTGCGACTGAACCAGTCCGGAGCGGACGAGGCTGGTGTCGGCCATGCCGAGGGGCTCGAAGATGTGCTCGCGAAAGTAGCCTTCCAGCGGCTGCCCGCTCACGTCCTCGACGATCTGGCCGAGCGTGGCGAACCCGTGGTCGGTGTAGGCGAACCTGGTGCCCGGCTCGGCCTGGACGCGCAGACGGCCCCGGTAGTACTCGGCGAGGGCGGGCACCGGTCGTCCCATCTTAACGGTCTCGCCGAAGACCGGCTTGAGCAGGCCGGAGGGGTGCAGGACTTCACGGATTCCTGAGGTGTGGGTCAGCAGATGTCGCACGGTCGCGGGCCGGAAGCTGGCCTGCGCTGGGATCAGCCGGTAGGCGCGCAGGTAGTCGTTGGCGGGGGCATCGAGGTCGACCAGCCCTTGCTCCCATAGTTGCATGACCGCGATTGCCGTGAAGGTCTTGGTGATGGAAGCGATCCGGAAGACCGTGTTCTCGGTGATCGGCGTGTTCGACGCGATGTCGGCTACCCCGTGTCCGCAGAAGAACTCGAGGCGTCCGTTGCGGACTACTCCCACTGCCAGACCGACGGCCGGCCAGCGGTTGAGGATCTCGCTGACCCTGGCCTTCATCTCGTGCTCGGCAATCTCGGGCAAGGCTCCCCCTTTCCGTCACCGGCTGACGAGACGGCTCGCGCCGACTCCTGACGGCGATGGGTCCTAACCCGACACTGCTCCGATCTCGGCCGGGCTACAGGAGGCGACCGGCCCGGGGCCGGCAGGTCGAACGTCCCCGACCGGTCAGCTACCCGTTCAGTCGGTCCTGGTGAAGTCGGCGGTCCAGTTGGTTTCCCAGGTCTGCCCGCCGTCGAGCGAGAAGGCTTGCTCCCACCGGGCCGTGGTCGCGGTGATGTCTGACCACTTGAAACGCACCGTGATGTCGCGGCCTTCGTACTGCTCCTCGTCGTAGAACAAGCCCACCCCATCGCTGAAGCTGCCGATCACCGGCGGCAGCACCAGCTCGCCGTTCCGGCTGTTCACCCAGTAGATCGACCAGTCCCCGGTGGCCGGATTGAGCAGCCGGACCGACAGGCCGCTGAATCCCCAGTCCGGAAAATGAACTTCGTCGACGTTCGCCGCGCCGCCGAACACTTGCCAGCACCGCGTTGTGGCGGAGGATTCAACCCATTCATCGCAACCGGCCAGCGGTTTCGTCAGCCGCCGCTGAGCGCTCTGCCAGGATCCGACAAAGAAGTCGAAGTCGCCGAGTCCGTTTCGGTAGCTCACGTTGCACCTCCGGTCCTGCCCTCGGGCAGCGTGTCGTTGATGTATCCGGTCAGGTCAGGCTGGTCTGGTTGGAGAATGTGCCGCACCCAGGACGAGCGCTCGTGGCCGAACGGCGCCAGTTCCCAGACGCAGCCGATCCACCTGCGGTCGAACACGCCGAAGTGCTCGGGATCGGTGTCCGGGCAGCCGAGGTACGGTTCCCCGGCCACCGCCGACCGCATCTCGACGACGTTGCCCCAGACCCAGCTGTAGACACAGAGGTAGGCCCCGTTGGCGCCCCTGTGCAGGACCAGCCAGCCGCCGGGCGGCGTCTCGTCATCGGGCTGGGGCACCAGCTGAGGCAGGATGTCGTAGGCGGCCTTGCAGATTCCGGGTTCGATCTCGGCGTCGAGCGCGGCGATGTGATACCGCTTGAGCACGCGTCCGTCGACCTCGATCGGGCCGGGCGCGCGGAGGAATTTCTCGGTTATCGACATGCACCGACGCTAATCGCGCCTCCCTGACATCTAGTGTCAGTGATATGCGCGCGAGCCGGCTTGTCTCGATCATCTTGCTGCTGCAGGCCCGTGGCCGGATGACCGCCGAGCAGCTCGCCAGCGAGCTTGAGGTGTCGGTCCGGACGATCTACGGGATGTCGGCTCGCTGCACCGCGGCCGGCATACCGCTCTACGGCCACGCCGGGCCGGCCGGCGGTTACCAGCTCGTGGCGGGCTATCGGACCCGGCTGACCGGCATGACAGCGGCCGAGGCTGAGGCGCTCTCCCTGGCTGGAATGCCCGGCCCGGCCGCCGAGCTCGGTCTTGGTGGCGTGCTTGCCGCAGCCCAGCTCAAGCTCGACGCCGCGCTGCCTGCCGAGATGCGCGCCCGGGCGGCGTTAGTCCGCGAGCGGTTCCACCTGGACGCACCCGGGTGGTACTACGACGGTGACTCGGTGCCGCACCTGAGCACCGTCGCCGAAACGGTCTGGAAGCAGCAGCGGATCGAGATCCGGTACCGGCGGTGGCGGGCTCCTACCGACGTGATCAGGTGCCTGGACCCGCACGGGATCGTGCTGAAGGCCGGGAAGTGGTATCTCGTCGCTCGCGGTCACGGCGGAATGCGCACCTACCGGGTCAATCAGATCCTGGACCTGGCCGTGCTGGCCGAGCATTTCGAGCGGGCCGACGACTTCGATCTCGCCGGGTACTGGGCAGCCGGGATCACCGAATTCCGGGCTGGGCTGCAGCAGGGAGAAGCCACCATCCGGCTCTCCCCCGCTGGGCGGGATCGGGTCGCCGTGCTCTACAACGCCGATACCGTCCGCGCGGTCCGCGCCACGGCGAGCCCGCCGCACTCTGACGGCTGGGTCAGCGCGGTAGTGCCGATCGAGTCACTTGAGAATGCCCTGTCCGAGTTCCTCCGACTCGGCGCGGACATCGAGATCATCGAGCCCGCCGAACTGCGGGCCCGGCTAACGGCCGTCGCCCGCGGCCTGCAGGCGATCTACCTAGCCGACCGTTGAGTGGTGCACGGTGCACCCCACGCCGCTCCTCCAACGAACCCCCAGGGCTCCTCCAACGAACCCAGGCTAGGTATCAAGGAGATCTATTGTGGATATCTGTGATATCCTAGCCATCAAGATGTCACGGAGGCAGAGCTCATGGCCATGATCAAGACGCCGATCGAGATTGACCAGGAGGCCTTGACGGTCGCCGCTGAGGTTCTCGGGACCAAGACCAAGAAGGACACGGTGAACGCGGCCCTCCGCGAGGTGGGCGAGCGACTCGTTCGGCTGCGCGCCCTGGCCAGGCTAGGCGAGATGGCCGACCGCGGCGACTTCGATGAGTTTTTGAGCAACAAAACGGCATACCGCCAGTGACCCCGGCTCTGTACTTGATCGATACTTCGGGACTGTTCAGGATCTTGCAAGCTGAGCTGCGGAAGGCATGGTCCGACCAGCTCACCGCCGGTGTCATTGCGATTGGTCCGCTAGTTGAATTGGAGTTTCTGCACTCTGCCCGGTCGCTCGCCGATCGGCTGGAGAAGCAGCGGCTGTTGCACGACGTGTTCGGCTGGGTGTCGATGCATGACGGAGCATACGAGCGCGCCGCAGAAGTTCAGCAGCTGCTGACCGCAGCCGGAGCCCATCGCTCAGCAGGCCCGGTCGACCTGCTAATCGCCGCGACGGCGGAACGCGAACGGCTGATCATCCTGTGTGACGACCACGATTACCAGACCATCGCCACCGTAACCGGACAGCCAGTCAAGCTGGTTACCGAGATCTGAGCAAACCGCCGCCATCGCGTTCGCGCCGAAGCGCGGGCCGAGCGCCGGGCACCAGCTTACCGGGAAGCAGGCACCCGGCAAGGGCACCAATGCCGCGCTAAGGGTGCTCCGCGGGTCGTCGGCGGGGGTGTCATTGCGCCGGCCTTGCGTGCGGCCCTAGCCTCGGTTGTGGTTTTACGGCGAATGTCATGGCATGCCGATGTTGGTGCCGTTCACGTTGGGAGGCTCAGGTGAGGGTTCGCGCTGGCGCTGGCTACCTGACGTTAGCTGCCGTGGCGGTTCTGGGTGCTGGCCTGGCTACTGCGCCGATAGGCGGCCAGGTCGCGGTGGCGGCCGCGGCCGCCGCCGAGATGATCCCCCAGGGCTTCCGCGACACGCTGAGCAACTGGGGCACCTTCATCTGGTCCGCTCCCCCGCCCTGACCCGCTCGACTCGGCGGCAACCGCCGCGCCGCGTCCATCAAGTCGCTACTGGGGCAGCGCCCCGCCTTCGGCGGCCGTGCGCTCGGCTTTGTCCGGCAGTCCGCGGAGGGTCGTGATGATGATCACCGCGATGCAGGAGCCGATCACCGGGCCAGCGACGTACACCCACCAGCCGGAGAAGTCGGCTGCCACGATGTCCGGCCCGAGCGAGCGCGCCGGGTTCATCGACGCGCCGCTGATCGGGCTGGCGAAGAGCCCGAGCAGCGCCACCGTCGCGCCCACCGCGATGGCGGCGTTATGACCGATGCTCCGGCTGCCGGTGGCGGTATTCAGGATGATGCTGACCAAGATCAGCGTAAGCACGATCTCCATCACCAGCGACTTCCAGTTACCCCCTGGCGATGAGATCGGGTAGTTCCCGCCCGCGCTGACGTCCCCGAACATGCCCTGCAAGAACAGCGCGGCAGCGATCGCCCCGGCGAACTGAGCTACCCAGTACGGCAGCACCCAGCCCCGCGGGAACACGCCGCGGCAGGCGAACCCGAACGTCACGGCCGGATTGATGTGCAGCCCGGACAGCGGGCCCCAGGCGTAAATCATGGCCATGACGACCGCGCCGGGAGCGATCACCGCCGCGGCCCTGGTGACCGGCGTGCCGCCGACGTAGTGATTGATCACACCGGACCCAGCCGCCACCGTTACCAACACGAACGTGCCGAGGAACTCGACGATCACCCGGATCCAGAGCGGCCGCTCCCTGAGCGTGTCCTCCTCGAACTGGACCAGGTACCGGCGCCTGAGCGCGGCGGAATGGTCGTTGTCCATCCCGCGGCTGCCCGGGTCAGCCACGGGTCAGTTCCGAACCCACGACGAAGATCATCCGCCCAGCAAAGCCCGCCGGCCGGCACCCGGCATCATCCGCTGAGGATGAACCGGCCAGGTTAGGGCTGGCTGACCCCTATCGCGGGTTCCCGGTCCCGCCGCTGATCAGGGCCACTGCCAGTCCGGAATCAGCGGTTCCGGCGTGCCGGGGTTTCCTTCGACCCGGTTCAGCGGTCCCAGGTGGTGCCCAGTCTGGTGGACAAGCACAATTCGCTCGACTCGGTCAACGAATGCGGCGAACCTCTGATCGATGTCCCAGTCCGTGTACTCGCCGCGCCGCTCATACAACTGCCAGCCGGCATGTTCGAGTTCAGCTTCGAACTGGCTGTACAGACGCCAGCGCTGACCCGTCTGCACCTGCACGGCACTGGCAGCGATGGCGACCAGGAGGCTGAGCACAACGGCGGCGATCAGCGTGACCGTTGCGACCGTACCGTGCGCCCTGGCTCCCACAGCGACCAGCGTGGGGACGGTGGTGGCACCGACCACGACCAGCCAGCGGGCGAGGTAGAAGACCCGCTGCGCGCGGCGGGCCGCAGCGTGCGCGTACAGCATGCGCTCGCCCCACTGGTATCGCAGGTATTCCTGAGCTTCGGGATGATCGGACCACTGATCGACCAGTGCTGACGTCAGCCTGCCGATCCGGCGGTGCGCTGCGCTGCTGCGGATCAGCGGCCGACGGCCAGGGAATCCAGTACTCATGCGGATAAGCATGGCGCAACCCGGCCCAGCCGGCAGCGGCGACTGAGCACCGCTGCCCGGCATCGCGCCGCGAGCACGGATCAGCGGACGCCGGCTGGCCGGAACTGGATGCTGATCCGAGGTCCGGTCACCCGGGTGGACTTCGGTATGGCATGCTGCCAGCTGCGCTGGCAGGTGCCGCCCATAACGAGCAGGTCACCGTGGCCGATCAGATAACGCAGCGTTGGCCCGGCCCCATGGCGGGGGCGCAGCAGCAGCGCACGGGGACTTCCCAGCGAAACGATTGCCACGACGGTCCGGAGGACCTGGCGGCCTGAGGTGTCGCCGTGCCAGGCGACGCTGTCCTGGCCGTCCCGATACAAGCACAGCCCAGCGGTGCACAGCGACTCGCCGAGTTCCGGCCGATAGTAGGCGTCCAGCATGAGCCTGATCTCCTCAAGCGCGGGATCAGGCAGCGTCTGGCCCTTGCCGTAGTAGCTGAGCAACCGGGGAACAGCTACCACGCGGTCGTAAATCACCCGTCGCTCAGCACGCCAGGGCACAGCGCCGGCCAGCCGTTCGAACAAAGCGTCCGCGCCCCGGACCCAGCCCGGCAGCACGTCCAGCCACGCACCATGGGCCAGCGTCGTGCGCACCATCTGATCGATGTCGCCCAGCCCGAACCCGTGGTCGGCATCAAGAAGCGACGCCTGGAACACACTTGTCATGCACTCAGCATATCCTCGAATCAAACATGTGTTCGAAACACGGGATGACCCGACCAATCCGTGAATCAAGTGAGCTAGGTCCGGCAGGCGTCGTCCTACTCCTCCGCCGGCCCCGCCCGCTCTTCCCCGGGGCTCATCGGTGCCTGATGCACTTCAGGATCTTGGCCATCTGGAATGTCCGTTGCGGCATCGTCCACGGTCGCCGCCGAGCGTTGAGCGGCGCTCCCGTCTGGTACCGGCCGGACACCCTCGGCGAGGACGGCCGCAGGCCGATGCCGCCTTGTCCCGTCGGAGAACTCTTGAATCAGAGCGATCAGGGCAGCGGCGGCCGCCGCCAGAGCCACACCGGCAAAGAACTCGTCACTCGCTCGCGTCTGTTCCCTATTCGGATCGCTCAGCGAGACGGTGGGCTCGATAAAGCCAGTGCCGGTCCACACGAAGTTGTCGTCCTCGAACGATCCTGGCCTCTTCCTGAGCCAGGACCACAACCCGCCGCGCCCGGTCGGTGAACCTCTCGAACATCTCGCCGCTCCTGCCAGCGCGGTCGTGGCTTTGCCTAAGATCCCGCGAGCCCGTGCTGGGAAGCCAGCACCCTCCAGCCCGACTTCCAGCCGGTACCTGATACCGCCCTCGACGCCGCACCCTGCATACGAGTATCGACGCTTTGCGCGGAATTGGCACCCGGTGCGGACAGGACTCTCCGCCAGCTGCTGACGGTGAGCCCGGTGCTGCGGCGATTGTCATGGATTCTGGCGCCGTGCCTTTTCTGCGGACGGCAGGTTGAGATGTACTGGCACCGTGATCCATTGGCGCGTTGAGCGGACGTCAACGGCTGGGCCGTTCTGGTGACTGGCGCGTACGACGAGCTTGTGTCGACCGGGCGGCTGGGACCGCGCTGTGCCCGGATGCTGTATCGCGCCGTGCAGACGGTGGCGATCGCCCGGAACTTTCCGCCGCCGGATGGCCATATCCGATGGGACCCGGACGCGGCGATGGACGTGGCGCACGACTTCCTGGACGGAGAGCGCGGCCGCAAGCGGATCGCAGACCTGGCGATCCGCGCGACGGACGACGGCAGTTTAGAGCGGCTGCTGTACGCCGCGGTGCTGAACTTCCACCGGGATCGCAGCCGCCGCACCGACATCGGCGCGCTGATCCGGCGAGTCGGTGACGTCCTGCACCGCAGTGACCTTTTTCAGGAGGCCGCGGCCAGCCCATCCCGATGGCACCTTCGCGGCGCCCCGGCCGCGCCGAGCACGGCCCGCCAGCACGCGCTTGCGAGAGCGGCCGCGCAAGAGCCCCAGCTGGCCGTACCCAGGTGGGAGAGCGAACGCCGCCGCGCGCCGCAGGCGGATTTCGACACCTTCGAGCGATTGATCCGCCGGGTCCTGAAGGCAGCTCACGGCTCCCTTACCGCAGCGCAGATTGCCCTGGCCCTGTCGGCCCGGCTTGACCCTCGCCGCCTTCCGCTGACCGTCGAGCTCGATGTGCTTGAGCGGCTGCCGGACCGCAGCGCGGATGCCCAGACCGAGGACCAAGTCCTGGGCCGGCTCCACAGCGCCGAGGTCTTTGATCGGCTCTCCGATCGCGAGCGGATCCTCATCGCGACCTGGGAGAAGCCCGTCCGGGACCTCGGTGCGGTACTCGGTGTCGGACACAGCCAGGCAGCCACCCTCAGGCAGAATCTCGCGGTGCGCCTGGCGGGCGAGCTAGCCGGCGATCGCGGGCCGGAAATCGTCGTGACCGAGCTTCGTGCGCTGGCTACCGAATGGATGCGCGAGCGGACAGCCGGGCACGGTACCGCGTTTACTGAACAGCGATGAGATACGGGATAGAGGTGCGTCGGATGAGACACCCCACCGAGTCGGCCCTGCTCTCATTCGTCCAGGGAGAGTACGACTCCCCGGGCGCAGCAAGCATCGCCGCGCACCTGCACAGCTGCCTCGCCTGCCGGGTGTGGGAGGCCAGGCTCCGGCACGCCACCATGGCGGAGGCCGACGCCGCAGTAACTGCCAGCCTGACCGCCGCTGCTCAGGCAATCCCCGAGCAGCTGCGTCATGCGCTCGCCGGGCCAGCCGGAACCCGCGTCCCGGCGGCCGGGGATGTCTGGCGGGTAGGCAGCGATGAAGCGCTGCTGGTCTGGGTACGCCACCTCTCTGGTGAGTCGGCCGTGGTGATCCCCGTCACCCTCGACGTAGAGCAGGCAGACGAGTACACACTCATCGTTCCGGCCAGCGAATCACCACTTGGCCTCGATCTCGCGTTGATGGCCACGGTCGAGCGACACGTGGATGTCGGAGCCTTTCTGCAGCGGGTCGCCTCCCTCCAGGTGGGTGACCAGATCACCCAGCTGCTGGCGGCACGCGGTGACGGCCGCCCGCCGCCTCCCGGCCTGCTGACCGGCTCGCCGGCCAGCGGAGACGACCAGCGGCTGGAATACCGGCAGCTGCTTGCCGATTTTCTGGCCGGCCTGTCCCCAGACGCCCTCCGGGACGCAAGCCTGCCGGGCTCCCGCGATGGCGTCGTCGATCTCGACCGGCTCGCCGATACGCTCAACGGGCTGACGTGGCATCGCCCCGGCCTTGAGATCAGTCCGCTCGATGGTCATCTGGCGGTCGGTCCTGCTCATGAGCTGCTCGTCACCGCCCTGGTAAGGGACCTTGATGCCACCATCCTCGTCGCCGTTCTCACCGGCCCTGAGCCGGGCAGCGCTCTGCGCGCACCGGAGCTTGCCCGCGCAGGCGGCGGGCTGCTGATGGCCTACCAGGACGCCGACGATGTCGCTGTCGCGATCCCGGACGAGGACTGGACTGCTGTGGTGATCACGCCCGAGTTCGGCGGCCGCGCCATCGAGACGCCCTCCGGACGGCTCGCCGAGCCACGCGTCGCCTTCCAGCCGCTGCCGCTCGCGGACGCGCTGCTCAAGCAGCTCGATTCGCGGGTAACCCGCTGGGAGCAGATAGATCGAGTGCAGTTCGAGCGCGAGGCGGTCGACCTAGCGGCACTGGCAGCGGCGGTCTCGCAGGCCGCCGTCGGCCGGGCGATCGCCGAGGGCCGACGAGCCAGGACACCTGCGAAGAAGGCTGCCTACACGGCAATGGACGACAGCGCCGTGGCCGGTATCCGCATCATGATCGAGTCGATCGCCGCTGGCATGTCTCCGTCAGACGGGGTAACCGCCTTGCTGACCGGGTCACGCCGATGATCCGGCGACTCGTCCTGACGAACTGGCGCGCGTATGAGCACGTGACGCTGGATCTTGAACCCGGCGTGACCTTCATCATCGCGCGCAACGGCATCGGGAAGTCGTCGCTGATCGAGGGCGCGACCTGGGCGCTGTACGGCGACGCTGGCGGCCGGCCGGTAGACGCCATCAGGCTGGGCACCGCGTCGGCGTCCGCATCCGTCGAGGTCGTCCTGCCTGACGGGCGGATACTGGCGATCACCCGCCAGCTGCCCAGGCGGCTCGGCAGGGCCGCCACGCCGCCGGTGTCCGCGGCTATCGACGGGCGTGCGATTCCCGGAACTCAGATCACGCCCGCGATCCGGGACGCGTTCGGGGCAGACCCGGCATTCCTCGCCAGGCTGACCATGCTCCGCGGCGGGGATCAACCAGACGCCGACTCGGCGGCGCTGAACCTGCGCGAGCACCTCTGCCGCCTGTTCGGCATCGACGGACTTCAGGAGGCCCTGGCCGAACTGCAGACCCAACAGCGGGTCACCGACCACCGAATCACCGAGATCAAACAGGTCTCCGGTGCCTCCGCGCGGGAGCTGTCACAGCTGCGCGCCCGGTACGACCAGGCGTCCCGGCTCGCCGAGGAAGCTGGGCAAGCGCACACAGCCAGCGTCGATGCCCTCCGTGTCGCCGCGCAGGCCAAGCGCGACGTTGAGGCTTTTGACCTCTGGCACAAGCGCGACCAGCTGCGGCTCGGGCAGCTCGCCTCCCTCAGCGATGAAATCTCCTCGCGGTTCGGCGGGCCGGCCAGCGCCGACGATGTGCCCAGCGTCCTTGACCGGATCGAGGCGACGACGACACAGCAGCTTGACGACATCCGGCGGCAGCGCGGGCTGCTCGAAGGCCGGGCCGCCGGTATCCGCGCCGCGCTTGAGGAACTCGGCACCTCGTCCGGCCAGTGCCCGGTCTGCCGAAGGCCGCTGTCGCCGGACGAGAGGGCCGCGGCCCGCTCGGAGCACGACCGGGAGCTCGCCCAGCTGGACTCCCAGCTCGAACAGCTGGATGATACGGCGGCGGCCGCTGCCCTTACCGAAGTCCGTACGTTCCGCAGGCGTGCCGCAGCGCTGGTGGCTTCGTTGACGCCGCCGACCCGCCCGCCGGGCACCGCCAAGAACATAATCGCGCGGCACGCGAGACTGGCACGAGCCGCCGACGCGGCGATGACGCTGCTCATCGAGCGCAGATCCGAGGCCATCGCCGCCGCGGCGGCGATGCAGGACGCCGAATCCCGCCAGCAGGCGCGCGATGACCTGGTCGCGGAATACCGCCGCCAAGCGCTCGCCACCGCGGCCATCGACGCTCTTGAATCGGCGACCACGACGCTGCTGAACGGGACGATCGGACCACTGACGCGCGAGATCAGCAGCAGGTGGAAGCTACTGTTCGCCGACCGGGGCGTGATCACGCTCAGCGGCGATGGAGCGATATCACGAGACGTCAACGGGGAGACCCTCCCGCTCCGGTCGTTCAGCACGGGCGAAAAGATGAGCGCGCGGCTCTTGCTGCACCTTCTCGCGCTCGACGCGGCGACGCGGGCCGGATTCTGCTGGATCGACGAGCCGCTCGAGCACCTGGACCCGGACACGCGGCGCCAGGTCGCGTCGTTGCTGGCGATGACACCATCGACCAGCGGAGTCGGCCAGATCCTGGTCACCACCTACGAAGAGCCCCTCGTCCGCCGGATCACGCGAGCCATGCCCGAGCACGCACGGCTGGTCTACCTTCGAGCCGACTCATCCGGCTCATCCGGCTGATCCGCTGCAGCTACTCGGGCGCAGCGCTGCGGCCGGACGCGCAAAGACCGGCCGAGTCGGATCGCAGATGCCGGACAACCGCGTCAGGTTCGCCGTTGTATTCCAGTGAGGCAGGCCAAAGCCAGTCGGCTGCTAAGGCAGGCCAAAGCCAGTTGGCTGCGCGACCAGAGAGGGCGTCATGGATCCTTCGCATGACATCTCCCAGATGGGTACCCAGCCTGAGCTACCGCGCCGACTTGACCTGACCTATGACGTGATTACCGAGGGCGCCGCGCATAAATGGCACTCGCCCACGATCACCGTCGCGCAAATCCGCGCCCTGGCCGGCTGGGACGTGGGCCAGGCCGTGCTCGAGGTCGATCTTGACACCGGCACCGAGACCACGCCCGACCCAAGCATGCCCGTCAGCCTGAAGCCAGGCATCGGGTTCGCCCGCAAGATCCGCTTCACCCAAGGCATCGGGTGAACCCGCGCAGCGCGGCCGCCCTTTCCGGGTTGGATCCGAGCGAGCGGTACTCCCAGCAGATCACGTTGTTCGGTGCGGCAGGACAACGGCGGCTCGCAGCCGCGAGCGTGATCCTGATCGAGCTTGGCGGACTCGGCTCTCACCTCGCACAGCAACTGGCGTACCTCGGCGTGCGGCGATTTACGCTAGTGGACGGCGACACGGTCGACAGCGGCAACCTGAACCGCTTGATCGGCGCAACCGCTGACGACATCGGCATCGCCAGAACCCAGGTCGCGGCACGACTCATCCGCAGCATCCAGCCGACCGCCGACGTGCGTGTCGTCGCCGAACGCGGGCCGCTTGCGCTGCTCGGCACCGGGACGGGCGTCGATTCGGCGACCGCCGTCGTCGCCGGGCTGGGCAAGGACACCGACACCGTGCGATTCGTCCTGACCGAGCTGTGCTCGCTCGCGGGAGTGCCCTATATCGATGCGGCCAGCGGCGTCAGGCGCGTCGGCAACGACGTGGTGTACGGCGGGCGGGTCGTCGTCGCCGGGGCGGCAGCCGGCTGCCTGTTCTGCCGCGGTGAGCTCGACCGGCGCGACGACGCAGAACAGGGCGACAGCCCGCGCGAGCCGCACGCCGCAGCCCCGCCGCACGGCGGCGGCGAATCGGTCGTCACCATCGACGGTGTCGTCGCCTCGCTCGCAGCGACCGAGATCTCATGCCTGATCAGCGGGCTGCGGCCGCCCTGCGGGATGCTTACCTACCGGGCCCACCAGGGCGTCGTGACCCGCAGCGGCGACCTCCTGGCAAGACACTGCCCCTACTGCACCCGCTGGCAGCCGAGCAGGCGCCAACTCATCGGCGATGACGGGTAATCGAAGATGCCTGCCGAGCGGAACCAGAACGACGTCGGCGTACCGGTCTGAGGTACGGCGGGGAGGAGATGCGCGATGCGGAGCATATGGACTGGTGCGATCTGTTTAGGCATGGTCAGAATCCCGGTGAAGCTGCACGCCGCTACCGAGCAACATGAGATCGCGTTCCACCAGGTGCACAAGGAGGATGGCGGCCGGATCGCGCTGCGGCGGATCTGCTCCGCCTGCCGGGCAGAGGTACCCTTCGCGGACGTCGCCAGGGGTCATGAACTGCCAACGGGCGGCATGGTGGTGCTGACCGAACAGGACCTGGCCGACCTCCCGCTGGCCACCTCTCATCAGATCGAGATCCTGCAGTTCGCACCGGCCCAGCAGGTGGATCCAGTCATCCGGGCCAGGAGCTATTACTTAGAGCCGGAGCCTGCGGGCGCGCGTTCCTATGTCCTGCTCCGCGAAGCAATGACCCGCTCCCGCAGCGCCGCCGTCGCGCAAATCGCGCTCCGGCGGCGGCAACGGCTCGCGGTGCTCCGCGCCTGGGACGGCGTCCTGGTGATAGAGACCCTGCTCTGCCCCGATGAGGTGCGCGCACCCGAGTTCGCCTTCCTCAACGAGGACATCGACGTGCGGTCCAGTGAGCTCAAGATGACCGCATCCCTGATCGGCGCGATGACCGCGGACTTCATGCCAGCCCACTACCGGGACGACTACTGCGATGCGCTGGAGGAGTTGGTCATGGCGAAGGCCGGTCGTCGTGAAGTCATCTGGCCGACCGGCGGACAGGAAGTGGCAGGCCATCCCGCCGGGCTGGCGGAGGCGCTGCGCGCGAGTCTCGCGGCGGTGCGGGCCAGCCAGGCCGAGCAGGCCGAAGGCGGCGCAGTCACGTCCTGAACGCCTGATCCGCCCTAACGGGTACAAGGCATGGCCGGAAGGGTTAAGTCGACGCATCCCGGCGCTACACTCGCTGGATCGCGCTCGCGATCTTGTGCGGCATGCCGGGAACATGCGGCGGGAGGGAGCCCCATGAACAGAGTGGTGACCGGCTACGACCAGAGCGGCAATCCCACGATCATTCGCCAGGGCGAGCCGCCGACCGTCATCCACGCCGGCCGGTACGTCACGACGGAACTGTGGGTCACTGACCGGACGCCGCCCACCGCAGCGGACTCAGACATGTCAACCCGCACCTGGGCACTCGAACCGCCGCCGGGCGGGACATGCTTCCGGATCGTGGAGATAGCCCCAGAAGGCACCGGCGGCGCGACTGACCGCAGCGGTGCACTCGATGCCGGGCATGAGAGCTTCCAGGAGGCGCACGCGACCGACACCCTCGACTACGTCACGGTGATCAGCGGGCAGGTCACGCTCGTGGTTGGCGGCGCAGAAGTGACCCTCGGGCCAGGAGACTCGGTCGTCCAGCAACCCGGAGTGCCGCACGACTGGCAGAACCGCTCCGCCGACCGGGCCGTGATGGTCGGCGTCCTGCTCAGCGCGCGCTAGCCGGGCACCGTCGCGCCCCAGCAATGTCAAGCTCAGCTGCTGGACAGGCCGGCCGCACCGCAGCGGCCCAGGTCTGACGCATTACCTCAACAAGGCCGATCCGAATCGCACAGCACGGGGGTCCTCCTTTGGTCCGTTTCTGGTCACTGCTCTGGCTTCCTGGATAGGGCGAACGAAGAGTGGAGGTTGCCGTCGCGCCAGCGGCGGTGCGTTCGCTCAGCCGCCGCGGCGCACGGTGGAACTGACGGCCGAGCGAACCTCACCGAAGCTTTCGGAGGTGAACCGTGCGAAGAAGACATCGACTGCACGCCAAGGACGGCCGCGCTCGGCATCGACCGGCCGGCCGCTGGTATCTGCCCGCGCTCAGCGGCAGGGCAGGCCGGCGCCTGCTCGCGCTGTCCGCGGTGGCCGCGCTGGTGCTGACCCCGCTGCTGCAGACAAGCCCGGCATCGGCCACCGGGCTGGCCGCTGGCTACCCAGGCAGCCACGCCGGATCCGCGCCGCGCACGGGCCAGCCGCTGACCGCAGCCGCGGTGATGCACGCCCAGATTCCACTGATCCGCGCGGCCGACCAGATCGTCAAGGCCGCGGCGGCCGGGGAATCCGGATACGCCAACATCGTTCTGTCCGTGGCGCGGCATCTCGTGCTGGTCTACTGGAAGGGAGCCGTTCCCGGCCCGATCGCTCGGCTGCTTGGCCGGTTGCGCTCATCCGCCGTCAGGATCGAGGTCAGGCCGGCGCCCTATACGACACGGCAGCTTGCCGCTGAGGTGCAGCGGCTGGAAGCCAGCCGGTCTGGCTACGCGGCACGCGGGGTGCTCCTCGACAGCATCGCGGTCCGGGTCGATGGAACCGGGATCGAGATCGGAACCGACATCAGGGCCGGGTTCCACCCCGTCGTGCCGGGCGTGCTGGCCAGCTTGCAGGCCGGCACCCAGATCCCGCTGAGCATCCAGCCCGCCAGGAAGGTCAACCCGACTCACCGGCTGGAAGACCTGCCGCTGCACTGGGCCGGCTCACGCATCATCAACGTCCAGGGCACCGACTCGTGCACCACCGGTTTCCCGATGCAGCGCAGGTCGGACGGCCGCACCTTCATCACCACCGCGGACCACTGCGATTCCGACCTCGGCCACCCGGTGAACGAGCAGTGGTGGGACTGGTTCGGGACGCACGACATCAATCACCGGATGGGTGAAGCCTGGTATCACACGGCGTACCTGGACATCGCCTACATCCGGCCGCCGAACGGCTGGGTGCAGGGCGTCACCTACGACGGCGGCGTCGCCGAGAACCATGACTTCTCCAAGAACGTCGTGGGTGTCGCGAGCAACTACGACGGCGGCTACGTGTGCACCTCTGGTTCGTGGACCGGCGTGCACTGCAGCATCCAGACCCAGTACCAAGGGAGTTTCTGGATTTCGGAGGATAACTCTTACGTCTCGGAGTGGGTCGGGGACCAGACCGGCGGCGGCATCGCGGACGGCGAGGGCGACAGTGGCGGCCCGGTGTTCTCGCTCGGATCCCAGTCCGGCACGGTGATCGCCAAGGGTTCGCTGAGCCTCGGCTTCGGCAACGGGTTCAACTGCGTCAATGACAACGGCGAATCCACCGTCTGCTTCACCCAGATCGGATGGGTGGACGAGGAGTCAATCCTGACCGCACTCGGCGCCACCATCCTCACTACCTGACCAGCCAGTGCCAGGGGCCGGGGAAAGACCCCGTGCCCCTGGCACGTCAATCAGCCACCAGAAAGATGGGGCAGCTGCCCCATGCGCTGATCATCCGTCGCACGCCATCCTCAGATCTGAGGGCGGCCGCAGCGCCGCTCGCAGCAGATCAGCGAAAGCCAGCCCGGCGCGGTGCTGGGCGGGGCTGCTCGCCTACCAGGGCGCGGCCGACTGCGGCCTGCTGAAGGTCAGGGTCCGGCCGCTGATCAGGGTCGGCAACGAGCTGTCGATGGACCAGGCCATCTCGCTGATCCGCGGCCTGGGGGCACGCAGCGGGTTCGGCGACGACTGGCTCCGGCTGTGGGGCCTGAAGTTCGTGCTCGACGGCGGGGTCGAAGGTGGCGCGCTTGAGGAACCGTACGCCGACGACCCGGCCAATGCCGGTCACCTGAACTGGGACCCCGCCGTGATGACGCAGGTGTGCACCGAGGCGGTCCGGCGGGGATGGCGGATCGGCACGCACGCCGCCGGTGACCGTGCGGTGCGGACCCCGCTCGACGTGTACGAGGCGGTCGTGGCCGAGGTCGGCCGGCTGCCGCCGTGGACGCTGGTGATCGAGCATGCCCTGCTCAGCAGTCCGGCACAGCGAGAACGCGCCGTCCGGGGCGGGTTAATCACGGTCCAGCATCCGCTGCTGTGGAACATGCGCAGCGAGATGCTGACCACCTGGGGCGCCGAACGCACCCGCGACGTCAATCCGCTGGATGACTGGCTGGCCGCGGGAGCCAGCCTGGCCGCGGGCACCGACATCGCCCGGCCGTTCAACCCGATGACCAACGTCTGGGGAATGGCCACCAGGGGGACCAAGTCCGCTGGTGTCCAGCGCCGCGAGCATGCCATCACGGTGGCGGCCGCCGTGGCGCTCTACACCATGGGAAGCGCCGCGCTGAACGGCGAGGCCGACAAGGCAGGCAGCATCGCCCATGGCAAGCTCGCCGACCTCGTCGGCTACTCCATCGACCCGCTCGCCGCCGACCTTTACGATCTCGCCGACCTCACCCCCGCGTTCACCATCGTCGGCGGCACTGGAGTTCACGATCCCGGCCGCCGCCTGGGCGACCAGGTCCCGATGGCACATTAGACCTGGGCAGCGCCCGCCACGCGAGAAGCTTGACAGCATGGCCCTGCTCGGGGTCGCAGAAGAGCAGACGTCGCGGCTGCGGGCCTAGGGCAGCAAGCGGGACAGATCGGGAGGAGAAACATGAGCGCTGCCGACGAAATGACCCCGGCCGGAACGGCACCGACCTCCGGGATCGTGCACCGGGCTAGTCCGCTGCCGGTCGCCGATACCGTCAGCCGACTGGCCGAGGTCATTCACGCGGCGGGGGCCAAGCTGTTTGCCGTCGTCGACCACAGCGGCGAGGCAGCACGAGCCGGACTGTCGTTGCGCGACACCAAGCTGCTGATCTTCGGAAGCCCAGTCGCAGGCACCCCCATAATGGCGGCGTCGCCGCTCGCCGCCATCGACCTGCCGCTGAAGATCCTGGTCTGGGCCGATGACGACGGAGCGGTCTGGATGAGCTATTTCGACCCGGCGTGGCTAGTCGCCCGGCACGGACTGTCCGCGGAGCTCGCCGCTCCGCTGTCGGCAGCCGGCCGGCTTGCTGCTCAGGTTGTCGGCTCAGCCTGAATCCGTAGCGCAGGCCACCCGATCGTGACATCGGCAACTTGCCCGGTTAACATGCCGTCACTAGCGATTGCGTTCCCGTCGTCCCGACACCCGGCCGACCGTCGGCATCTGCTCTCCGGTGCTGCGCAGTCGCTCGTCGCTGGATCAGCATGGTCGGTGCAGCCAGCAGCCGCGCCGGGAGGGATGGGAGCCAGATGACCGACATGTCATGGGAACACGCGGATGAGACCCGCGCTGCGCTGCTGGCCATCGTCTCCGATCCCGACTACGGCTCGGCTGCCCTGTCCAGCCCGCAGATCCTGTCCAATCTGCTCAAGGACTACTTACCTGAGGCGCCGCGGGAGAAGAGCGTTCTGATCGCAGCGGCGGAGGCTGGGCTAGCCGCACAACTGGGTGAGCATGTCTCCACTGGCATGGACCCAGCCACCGCGATCAGGCTCACCGCGTCATCGTTCGCCGCCAGCACCGTGTTCCAGTCCGACGCCTGCGAGTGGGTCACCCGTGAGCTAGCCGTCGCCCTAGGGCTGATTAGCGGAGATGCGGGCGACGCGCTCGGCGCCCCGCCAGCCCCCCAGGCTTCATCGGCGCCCACGCAGGTTGCGTCGCAGCCCACCCAGGTGTCACCGCCGCCCACCAAGGTATTCCGGCAGGCTCCGCTCGCGCCCGGCCAGGATTTCCCTCCGGCACCTGGCCCGAACGTCGCGCAGGCCCCCGCGCAGGGCTTCCCACAGGCCCCCACGCAGGGCTTCCCACAGGCAGCGCAACCAGGTACGCCCGGTCGGCGCAGGACCCGGCCTGCCATCCTGCTCAGCGTCATCGCGGCGGCAGTCGTGGTTGTGGTTGTGGTGATCTACTTTGCCACGTCATTGATTTCGGGCTCGTCAGTAGAGTCGCTGAATAAGATCGTCGCCCCTTTCACTTCGCAGTGTGGGCCTGCCAACCAGTCATTCACCTTGACCGGGACGACGAGCAGTTATCTGTGCACTCGCACGACCAGCACCGGAATCGATGTGCTGGCCTACCAATTCGACAACACCGCCGACTACCAGACCGGATTCGCCGCACTGAACTCCACCACCGGTTACGTGGCCGCAGGCGTAGCAAACACGTGTCCGCCGCCGAGCGGGAGCACAACCGGCGTGACTGGCTGGCACAGCATCAGCACCACGAAGTACCCGGCGCGCAGCGGCCAGCTTCTTGAGTGCTATACCGACGCCCACAATCACCTCCCGCTGCTGGTCTGGACCATGCCGACGCAGCGGGTCGTTCTGCTCGCCGATGATGCGGCGACGGGCGCCACCATCGGCCAGCTCTATAACTGGTGGACCACCCTCACCTTCGGCTGAGTCGCGGCCACTGCCCGACATTGGACGAGCCAAGACGCGCGTACGGGAGGGTGTCTACGTGCTGGTGGAGCAAGTCGCGGCTCCGACCGTGACGGTGACGGTGTCGCCGGGGTCGGCGTAGAGGTAGATGTCTGCGTAGCCGGTGCCGTCGGTGTAGTAGGTCTGCGTGGCGCCGTTGCTGGCGGTGGCGGGCTGGTTGGGCTCGTTGGAGTAGACGTAGATGTCGTAGTCGTTGTAGGCCGAGTGG
>Ga0208044_1000218_pt1 | contig 50541 bp, 45 predicted proteins | sample Sb_taG_8_FD_187712 | JGI IMG/M metagenome (GOLD analysis project Ga0208044, IMG submission 187712) | Peat soil microbial communities from Weissenstadt, Germany - Sb_50d_c_BC metaG (SPAdes) (version 2) | ecosystem: Environmental > Terrestrial > Soil > Wetlands > Peat | place: Germany...
GCGGACAGGTCGGGCTGGATGTCGCGCCAGTCACCGGAAGAAGGCACAGCCGCCGCGCCTCCTCTCCCCATGAGTGCCGTTACCTGATTGTGGCGGAAGCCGGAGCAACCTCGGCTGGGTTCCCAGTGTGTCTTAGGAGGTGAATCGCCCGGTTTCCGGAAGCGCCCGGAAAGCGTGAGTAATCGCGGTACCATGTGCCGCATGGTACATGGTGGCACCACTAACCTGATGGCGCAGATGCGCCGGGGAGCCATCGAATTCTGCGTTCTCGCCCTGCTGCGGGAGGAGGACCGATACGGCCTCGATCTCTCCCGCAGGCTGGCCGCCGACGGCCTCGTGACCAGCGAGGGAACCATGTACCCGCTGCTCGCGCGGCTACGGCAGGACGGACTCGTGGAAACCTCGTGGCACGAGTCGTCCCAGGGGCCGCCCCGCCGCTACTACCGGCTGACCAAGGAAGGCCGCGCCGCGCTCGACGCCTTCACGGTGCAGTGGCACCAGTTCCGCGACGCGATCGACAACCTGCTAGACGGAGGACGAGCCCCATGAGCGAGTCCGGCGTCGAGGCCATCGTGAGCGACTACTTCTCCCGGCTCAAGCAGGCTCTCGCGCCGCTGCCGAGGAGTCGCCGCAACCAGCTTCTCGACGACCTGCACGAGCACGTGACCATGGCCCGGGCCGACCTGGCCGACGAGTCAGAACTGTCGGTCCGCGAGATCCTCGAGCACCTCGGCACGCCCGAAGAGATCGCCGCCGAAGCGCTCGCGGGCTCACGGCGGGACGGCGGCCGGTGGCGTGGCCGCTGGCCGCTCGGGCCGGGCCTGGCCTGGTTCAACGAGGGCCGGCCGGTGCGGCGGCGCGCGATCGCATCGGCGGCGGCTGTGGTCGTGCTGACGGCCGGGACGTGCGGGGCCATCTTGACCGGCGATAGTCCTCCCCCGGCTCCGGTCAAGACCGACTCGGCCGAGATGCCGCTCGCCAACTCGGACTGCTCCCCGCCGACGGACGCCGGCCGCTCCGGCGGCCCGGCGGCCACGCTGACCAGCAAGGCGACCGAGGTGGCCAGCGGCACCGTGGACGGGAACCACTGGAGCCTGTGGTCGGCGCACGGCCAGTCCGGCGCTACCGGCCTCGAGGACGGCGGCCTCGTCATCAACGGCCGTGCCTACGGCCTGTGCCCCGGCTTCCCGAACCCGGCCGAGCTCGAGATGGCCGACATCGGACCCGCCGCCATCGTCTACGGCGTCATCGGGTACCCCGGCCTGGCCAAGATCAGGCTCTACGCCAGCACCGCGGGCACCTTCGACCGGGGGCAGCCGCTGCCCGCGCCTTCGGTCACGGTCGTCCACGGGGTGTCGTTCTTCATCGGCACGCTGCCCCGGTCAGCCTGCGACTATCCCTCGCTCGAGCTCAACTCCACCTCTCCTGGCGTCTCGGCCGAGCACAACCTGGGCTTCGGCAGCTGCACCGCGGGCAAGCTCGTGCCCGAGACCGCCAGCCAGGGCATCTGGCAGCTGCCGTCCGGCCAGTTCCCCGCGGGCTTCCGCGTCGGAGCTGGTAATCGCTCCGGCAGCGGGCGCCTCGTCCGGCCCGGCGGTCTCCCTCCTGAGGACTCGAACTGCTCCCCGCCGACCAACGCGGCCACGTCTGGCGGGCCGTCCGTCACGCTGACCAGCAAGGCGACCGAAGTCGCGAGCAGCACCGTGGCCGGAAAACACTGGAGCCTGTGGTCGGCGCACGGCCGGTCCGGCGCTACCGGCCTCGAGGACGGCGGCCTCGTCATCAACGGCCGTGCCTACGGCCTGTGCCCCGGCTTCCCGAACCCGGCCGAGCTCGAGATGGCCGACGTCGGGCCTGCCGCCATCGTCTACGGCGTCATCGGGTACCCCGGCCTGGCCAAGGTTCAGCTGTACACCAGCACCTCCGGCACCTTCGATACCGGCCAGCCGCTGCCCGCGTCCTCGGTCACGGTCGTCCACGGGGTGTCGTTCTTCATCGGCACGCTGCCCCGGTCAGCCTGCGACTACCCCTCCCTCGAGCTCAACTCGGCGGCCAGGCAGGGATCGTCCCAGCACAATTTCGGCTTCGGCAGTTGCGTCACCGGCAAGCTCGTCGAGATCACCGGAAGCATGGGCGCCTGGAACGTCAGCCGGTAACCCGGGGGCGCCGCGCGGATTCCTGGATCCGGCCGCCGTGCGACGGGGGCCTGCCGGGCCAGCCCTGATGACGGGATCACCCGCCACCAGGGCTGGCCCGCAGACGCTCCCCGCCCCTGGGGTGCGGTTGGAGCCTGGTCAGGCGCAACCGAATGGGCGGAGCGCCACCGGGCCGACATCGCCGCCGCCCGGACCACCTGCGACCGGGCGCTGTGACCCCGGGGAGGGGCGGGGAGCGGAGGGTCAGGGGGCGGGAGCTGGGTTCTCGGGGACGAGGGCTTCATTCCATTCGCGGATAGTCCAGTTCCGTACTACTCCGTGGAGGACGAAGGGGTCGCCGCGGACGAACTCCTCGGCGGCCTCGCGGGTGGTGAAGATCCCCATCGCGCCGTCTTCCTGCGCGTTGGCGAAGGGCCCGATCATGAGCAGCTCACCGCGGCCAGCGAACTCCCGCCACCGGGCCCGGTGCGCGGCGGCGTGCAGGGGCGCCTTGTCCGCCAGGTCGGCGGCCGACTCGTAGAACACCACGGCTTTCATGACTCCCCTCCCCCGAGATCGGATTCCACCAGGTCGCGGGCGACCTCGAGGGAGGACGCCCACATCTGGTCGAGGAACTCGCGCAGTCCGGCCAGCCCCTCAGGGCGAGCACGGTAGAGACGGCGCGTAGCCAGCCTCCGTTCGGACAAAAGACCTGCGTTCTTGAGTACGGTCAGATGCTGGCTCACGGCGGTCCTGGTTACGTCGAAACAGCCGGCGATCTCGCCCGCGGAGAGCTCCGAGTGGGCCACGAGCTGCAAGATGGCGCGGCGACGGGGCTCGGCGAGCGCGCGGAGCGCCTCGTCCATCGCCTCGTCTCGCGGGCCCACTGGGCCCGCGGGCCGGTCACGGCCCATGGCTCCGCGTCCTTTCCGGCCTCCTGCCCGGCCGCCAGTGTTCGTCAAGGCTAACGTTAGTGGCGACTGGCGCTCAAGTTCAAGCGCCGACGGGCAGGAGGCGGCCGGCGCTCAGCGCCGGCCGACCCGGCGGTGGGTATTGACCTCGCTTTCCCGCGCGATCTGGAAGAACGAGGAGCGCAGGACAAAGCGCGCGGACAGCATCAGGATCAGTCCGGCGACGACGATGCCGATAAGCGACCAGCGCTGGGTCCACGGCGCGTTGCCAAGGGACTTGACGAAGATCCAGCCCAGGAAGACGGACGCGCCGAGCGGGAGGACGCCGACGGTCACGAAGTCCCAGGCGCTGCTGGTGATGCGGCGCCGGTAGTAGGTCATGGCCGCGAGCGCGGTGAGGATGTAGAAGATCGAGAACAGCAGCCCGGTCACGTCGATCACGTCGTAGAACGCGTTCTGGACCGAGGTGGCGAGGTAATAGACCACGCTGAGCCCGACGATGAGCAGGCCGACGACGATGCTGGAGGCGACCGGGGTGGAATACCGACGGGACACGCTGCCGAGGAACTCGGGCAGGACCCGGTAGCTCGCCATCCCGTAGACGATCCGGGCGCTGAGCACGATGCCGGTGCCGGTCGTGGCGATGACGGAAAGCGCAATCGACAGTGCCATCGCCTTGGCCCAGAATCCGCCGCCCAGGGCCTGGGCCACAGCGACCAGCGCGGTCCCGTTGGCCGAGGCGGCCTGGAGCTTGGCGGGCGAGATCACGCCCTGGAAGCCGACTTGGGACAGCGTGTAGATGATGGCCAGCAGGGCGACGGCGAGGATCGCGGCACGGCCGGGGTTTACCCGGCGGTGCTTGACTTCCTCGTTGACGTACAGGGTGCCATCCCAGCCGCCGTAGACGAACACCGCGACCAGGAACCCGGCCACGGCGTCGCCCTTGCCGTCGATGCCGCTGACGCTGAACCAGCCCCGGGTGATGGGCACCGAGCCAGGGTGGTGACCCAGCACCCAGACCAGGCCGGCAATCGCCAGCCCGATCAGGATCAGGTACTCCACCAGGGCCATGCTGACCTGGACGCGGGCCGTGAGCTTGATGCCGACGACCGCGATCACGAGCATGATGAGGCCCATCGCGACGCCGATGCCGATGAAGGCCCATTTGTTCGTGGAACTCGAGCCGAAAACAGCGAGCACCGACGGCCCGAGTATGAGGACCTCGGCGACGGTCCCGATGATGTAGGCGGCGATCATCAGCCAGCCGGTCAGGAAGCCGAGGTAGGGATTGATCGCCCGGCCCACCCACTCGAACGACGCGCCGCAGTTCGCGTTCCAGAGATTACACCGGCGGTACGCGTTGGCGATGATGAGCATCGGGATCGCGGTGAGGAGCAGGATCGGGCCGCTGCCGTAGGCCGTGGCCACCGCCAGGGCGGCCAGCGACAGCCCGACCGTGGCGGCCGGAGCCGACGAGGCCATGCCGATAATCGTGTCCTGGGCCGCGCCGATTGCATCGGGCTCGAGTTTCGCCCCCGGAGCCGGAGTGATTCCAGCGACAGTAGCGGCGGAATGGTCCGTCATGTGTTCTCCTGTACGTCCTGCCCAACACGTGCTGTGCGCAGCCTATGACGGGGCCAGGTCAAACGCCCCCCAAGATGCTCACTTCGGGGATCATAGCGGACCATTTTTCCGATTCCGGGTGTTACGGGGGAAAATATTCGTTTTCCCGTGAGCGTATGGCTATGGCGCGCGTTTAATGATGATCTTGATCGGGCGCGGAGTTAGCATTCACCTATTAATCCGGCGAGCCCCGCCGCCCCCGCGGTGTCCCAGGGCTATTCGGGCTGGTCCGCAGGCCACTATCCGGGCTGGTCCGCAGGCCAGCCGAGCGGTGCCGGTCAGGTTTCCGCGATGTTCGCCAGGCTCTGCTGAATGGCCTGGATCAGCGGGTCCCCGTACGGCAGGACGCGCTCGGAGCGCGTGGCGGCGTCGCGGAGCAGGGTCACCGCGTCACCCACCCGGCCCACGGCGTAGTACAGGTGCGCCAGGTTCGCCATGCGGGCCAGCGTGTCCGCGTGGTCGGCGCCGAGGAGCCGTTCGGAATCCGCGCGGCACTGCTCGGCGAGCTGCATCGCGGCCGGCATCCGGCCGGCCGCCTGGTACGCGGCAGCGAGGTTCGCGGTGGTCGTGAGGGTGTCCGGGTGGCCGCGCCCGAGGACCTTCTCGCGGTCGGACAGGGCCCGCTTGTAGTGCGAGATCGCGTCCTTGACCTTGCCGTCGGCCAGGCAGGCCGCGGCGAGCCGGTCCCGGGTGGCCATGGTCTCCGCGTCGCGCGGGCCCTGCAGCCGCTCGCGGTCGGTCAGGTTCCGGCTCAGCAGCCTGCTGGCCGCCGCCACGTCGCCGGCGGCCTGGTGGGCGGCGGCGAGATCGTCTCGCGCGCCGAGGGTGTCCGGGTGACCGGGGCCGCGGAACTGCTCGCATTCGCTGACGGCCCGCTGCAAGACCGCCACCGCGTCGGCGGGCTCGGCGGCCAGGACGAGGGCCTTGGCCAGGTTGATCCGGGCCGCGATGATGGCCGGGTGGCCGGGGGCGAGTTCCCGGCCGCGTTCGGCCAGCACCCGCTGGTACCAGTGCACGGCTTCCCCCGCGTACCCGGCGGCCAGGTACGCGGCGGCCAGGTGGGCGGCCACCACGAGGGCGTCCGGGTGACCGGGCATCAGCTTGGTGTCGCAGCGGGCGGACAGGTCCCGCCAGTACTCCACGGCCGGCCCGACCAGGCGCGCATCGTCGAGGCTCCGGCCGGCCCGCAGCAGCACCGGGTGACAGCCGTCGGCCCAGAGCACGTCCGGGGCCGAGTTTTGCAGGCTGGCCGCGTTCACCCGCAGGCTGGCCGCCGACCACGGCTGCGGCTCGTCGCCAGGCCAGGCTTCGAGCAGCGCGCTGGCGGCGGCCCGGGCGGCGGGATCTTGTACGTTCGCGGGCGCCGCCAGCCTGATCGCCGCCTGGAGCACCGAGTTCATGCCGATGGTCGGCGGCGAGACGGCCCGGTTGACGCTGATCAGGCCGGCCCGCTCGATGGCGAGCAGCGCGTCCCAGGCCGGCTTGGGGTCGACCGCCGAAGAAAACGGGGTCATGGCTCCGCCCAGGTACGCGGCCACCGCCGGGGTGCTGAAGATGGCGCCGGGGATGCCGTGACCGTCGAGCAGCGCGACGAGCACCAGCATGAGCCGGACCGACGCGCCCGGCAGCAGCGACTCGGCCTGCCCGAGGGACAGCGTCCAGGTGACCGCGGCCGCCGAGGGCACCTCACCCGCCGCGACCCCGATCTGCTGCCGCCTGCGGGCGAAGTAGTCCCGGTAGTCCCGGCAGGCCAGGGTGGAATTCGCGACCACCGAGGCGGCCTGGGCGAGGGCCAGCGGCTCACGGCCGAGCGCCTCGATCAGGTCAATGGCGCCCTGGCGCTGGGCCGGGTTCACGCTGAGCCGCTCGGTCAGGCAGTTGAGGGCCTCGCGGACGCTGAAGAAGCCGACCGGGATGACCTGCGTCCCGCGCCGTCCCGTGGCGAGCGAGGACTGCGTGCCGGTGATCAGCACCCGGCCGACCGGCCCCTCCGGCCAGAGCCCTTCCAGGTCTGTCGGGTCCTGCAGGTCGTCCAGGACGACCAGCCAGGGCTGGTCGGTCGCGCTCAGCCAGGACAGGAGGCGCGCCGCGACCGATTCGGCCGTGCCCGCGGGATCGATGCCGAACGCCGCCGCGGACGCCTGCATGTACCCGGAGAGCACGGACGCCCGGTTGCTGGCGGAGATCCAGATCAGCGCGTCGATGCCACCGGACCGCCACAGCGACTCGGCGATGATCACGGCGATCTGGGTCTTGCCGCAGGCGCCCAGCCAGTTCGACGGGCCCTCGGCGAAGGCCGAGCCCGGCACCAGCGCCAGGCTGACTCCCGGGACAAGCGCGTCCACGATGCCGCGAGCGGTGTCGGGGCGGTCGGTGTATCCCTCAGCAAGCGGAGGCACCTCGCCCACCCGGAATCGCTGAGCCGCCTGCTCAGCCGACATTCCTCCTGAGGGCACCACAGCCCGCTACCCCTAACTAATCATCTGGTGTCGAAAACCTCCTCGGAATACTCCATCAATAACACGGGGAGGCGCCGACACGGGGAGCTTTATCCATATCGGGATCTTCACTAACACACCATTATGCACGTGCACCCGGCTTTCCATAGCCGTCTGCCGGAGGTCGGGTGAAGGTGCTACGGCCCTGAGCATTGAGGCTACTGAGGGTAGGGGGCGTGTGCTACTGGAGTTGGTCTAGATGTTATTGGGAATTGAGATTACTGAGGGTCGGCCACCGAGGCCAGCAAGCCCGCCCTGGCCTGGGCCAGGGCCGCCAGCATCGCGCCGCGCAGCACCGGCTCGCCCGGCACTCCGGTCGGCACCACACGCGGGCGGGACGGCCAGATGCTGGCCACCGCGGCGGCGACCCGGTCCGCCAGGGCGGTGCCGCCGGCCCGGCCCACCTCTCCGCCCAGCACCACCAGCCCCGGGTCGAGCACGACGCAGACGGACGCGACCCCGACCGCCACCCGGTGCGCGAGTTCGTTGAGGAACGCTTCGGCCCCGCCGGTCTCTTCGGCCCCGCCGGTCTCTTCGGCCCCGCCGGTCTCTTCGGCCCCGCCGACGCCGCCGGCCCGGTTGGCGCCGGCCCGGTTGGCGCCGGCCAGGGCGGCCTGGACCGCCTCGGCCGGCGTCTGCGCGGCGAATCCGTACCTGGCCGCGAGCTCGCGCACCGCGCTGCCGCCGGCCAGCGACTGGAAGCCGCCACTGGCCGGATGCCGGATGTCGGTGTGCAGCGGGGCACCGTGCACGGGCAGGTAGCCGATCTCGCCCGCCGCCCCGGCCGTGCCCCGGTGTAGCTGACCGCCCAGGATGGTGGCCAGGCCGAGACCGACGCCCAGCCAGACGAGGACGAAATCGTCGGCGCCCGCGGCCGCGCCGTCGGCACGTTCGGCCATCGCGGCCAGGTTCACGTCGTTCTCGATCACGACCGGCTTGTGCCAGGCGCTCTTGAGCGCGTCAAGCGCGCCCTCGTGCCACGCGGGCAGGTTCACCGCCAGCCTCGGGTCACCGGTCCGGGGGTCGACCACGCCAGGGCTGCCGATCACCAGCGCGCTCAGCCGCCTGACCTCGATCCCGGCGCTCGCGCAGGCTCGCTCGACGGTGCCGCGGACCAGCTCCACCGGGTCGTCGGCCCCGTTCGGGTTACCGCTCACCTCGGCCACCCGGCGGCCGGTGACGTCGGCCACCGCGGCGCTGACCAGGTCGGACTCAACGTAAAGGCCGGCCACGTAGGCGCTGGACGGCACGACCGAGTACAACGCGGCGTTCGGGCCGCGGCCCCCGGCCTGCTCACCCGCGATCGCCACCAGGCCGCGCTCCTCCAGCCTGGTCAGCATCTGCGACACCGTGACCTTGGACACCCCGGTGTACTCGCTGATCTGGGACCTGGTGAGCATCTCGCCGCCGAGCAGGAGATCGAGCGCGGCCCGGTCGTTCAGCTCACGCAACAGGCTGGGCGTGCCCGGGCGGACCCGTATTCCCCGGCTTGCGCTTTGCGCCCGGGGCTCCAGGTGAGCCTGCGCATCCGGGTGAACCCGTGTCCCCTCCCGGTGAGGCTGCATCGCGGTCCCTTCAAGTCAACGGCCCTGTAAGGTCTCGATCCGGCAACAGGGGCTATCTTATAGGAAAGTTTCCGGTTAGTTTCTCTGTACGGTACTTCGTAAGTTTTTCAGCACCGAGTTCACCACCCGGAAAGGAGTGCCAGCAGTGGGACTCAGGAAAACACCAGCGGCGCTCGCCGCGCTCGGCGCGGCGGCGGCACTCGCGATCGCGGGCTGCAGCTCGAGCGGCTCGTCAACGACCGGGACAACCTCCTCTTCTTCGGCGCCCGCGCAGCTCACAGTATGGCGGATGGGAGCGTCCGTGCCGTCGGAGGTGACCTGGATGAACGGCGTGGTCGCGCAGTTCCACAAGGACTACCCGGCCTACGCCAAGACCCAGGTCACCGTCAAGTGGATCCCGTGGACCAACGCGACCGCCGACTGGACCAATGCCCTGGCCAGCGGCAAGAACGCGCCCGACATCACCGAACTCGGCAACACCGAGACGCCCACCGAGGCTTCGCTCGGCGCGCTCGCCAACATCTCCAGCTTCGTGAACGCCTGGTCGGCCAAGTCTGACGTGGTATCCGGCATGCTCGCCAACGACACCCAGAACGGAAGCGTCTACGGGGTCCCGTGGTTCGGCGGGGTGCGCGGCATCTGGTATCGCACCGACCAGTTCAAGGCGGCAGGCATCACCAGCCCGCCGGCCACCTGGCCCCAGCTCGTCACCGACGCGCAGAAGCTGATGGCCAAGAACCCGGGCACCTACGGCATCGGCGCGCCGAGCAACGACACGGACGCCATCGCCAGCTTCATCTGGGGCGCCGGAGGCCAGATCGCCACCGAAAGCAACGGGAAGTGGACCGCCACGCTGACCTCGCCCGCGGCCGAGGCCGGCATCAAGTTCTACGTCGACCTCTACAACACCTATCACCTCTCCCCCGCCAAGTACGTCGGCCAGACCGAGCTCGGCAACATCGGGGCGACCTCGGGCGGCGCCAACGAGGACTTCGCGCTCGGCAAGCTCGACATGTACATCGACGGCCCGTGGGCCTCGGCCAACTTCCCCGCCAACGCGGTGGGCAAGTCGCAATGGGCCTCGTTCCCCATCCCGAGCGAGAACGGCCCGAACCCGGCTCCGGCCTTCGCCGGCGGCTCCGACCTGGGCATCTGGGCGACCAGCAAGTACAAGACGGCGGCCTGGGACCTGATCCAGGTCATGGACAGCACCTCTAACGCCACGTCGTTCGCCAACCTGCAGGGCTTCTTCCCGCCCTACACCTCCGCGCTGACCGGCGGCGCCTACTCCAGCAGCCAGCTCATGTCCGGCTTCGCGAAGGCGGCCTCGGACACCCAGATCTCACCGCTGAACGCCAAGAACTGGGCCACCGCGGACTCGACCGACTACGTTATCCCGACCATGATCAAGTCCTTGATGAACGGTGCCCCGTTTGCCGCAACGGTCAGCAAGGCCAACACCCAGCTGCAGAACGTCCTCAACACCGGCAGCGAGAGCTAGCGGGCTAATCTCCCGATGGTGAAAACCGTTCCCGGCCAGCCGGGGGGATCCCCGGCTGGCCTCCGGGCAGGCCGTCGTCTCGCGGGCCGTCATCTACCCGGCAGGCCGGGGCCCGGCAGGCAGTACACCGCGCGGGAGCGCGCCGCCGCGCTGATCCGCCGCCGCCACCTGGCGCCCTACGTCCTGGTGCTGCCATCGGTGGTCGCGATCGGCGCACTGGTGCTCTGGCCCGCCATCCAGATCGGGCTCTTCTCGTTTCAGAACTACGGACTGCCCCAGGTGACGGGCGCCGCGGGTACCGACTGGATCGGCGCGGGCAACTACACGGCGATCTTGTCCGACCCCGAGTTCTGGCTATCGCTGCGGATCAGCCTGATCTTCGCCGCGGTGGTGGTCCCGCTGACGCTTCTGACCGGGACGCTGGTCGGGTTGCTGCTCAACCGGCTCGGCCGCCGGATGGCGACCTTCGTATCCGGTGCCGCGCTGCTGGCCTGGGCCACGCCCGCGGTGTCGGCCAGCGTCATCTTCGTCTGGCTGGCCGACCCCGACGGCGGGGTGGTGGACTGGACGCTGAGCAGGCTGCCGCACTGGCTGGGCGGCGGCGCGCACTGGGCCAGCTTCAGCTGGACCAACTCCGCGCTGCCCGCTTACACGCTGCTCACCGTGCTCCTGCTGTGGCAGGGTTTCCCGTTCATCGCCGTCACCGTGCTGGCCGGGCTCAAGACCGTGCCCGCCGAGCTGTACGAGTCCGCCCTCGTCGACGGCGCCGGCCCGTGGCGGATCTTCTGGCGGGTCACCTACCCGCTGCTCAAGCCGATCTTCCTGGTGCTGCTGCTGCTCTCGGTCATCTGGGACTTCGGCGTGTTCACGCAGGTGTACATCGTCATCGGCGAGCTCGGCAACCGGGACGAGTACAACCTGGGCATCTACGCCTACGACCGGGCTTTCTCGCTGCCGCCCAGCTACGGCGCGGCGTCCGCGCTCGCGTTCATTCTCACGGTGGTCCTGCTCATCATCACCGTCGGCTACGTCCGGGCATCCGTCAAACAGGGGGCGATCAATTGACCAGCATGCCATGGGCCAGGGCTAGGGGGATCAGGTCCCGGCGGATGCGCCGCGCCGGGCTGAACGGCCTCGGGCTGCTGGTCGCGCTGGTGACCCTGTTCCCGATCTTCTGGATGGTGTCCACGGCGTTCAAGCCGGCCACCGAGATCTACTCGCTGACCCCGCACCCGCTGCCCGCCCATCCCACCCTGGCAAACTTCCGCACGGTCATCGACGGCAGCGTCATCGGCATCCCGTACTGGAACTTCCTGAGGAACAGCCTGTTCGTCACCGTGGTCGCGGTCGCGGTCGCGTCGGTGATCGCCATGCTGGCCGCGATCGCGCTGGCCAGGTTCCGGTTCAGGTTCCGCACCTCGTACCTGATCATGCTGCTGATCGTGCAGATGCTGCCGCAGCAGGCGCTGGTGATCGCGCTGTTCCTCGACTTCCGCCGGCTCAACCTGCTGGACAGCCTGGTCGGGCTGATACTGGTGTACACCGCGTTCGCGCTGCCGGTCACGATCTGGATGCTGCGCAACTTCGTGGCGACGGTGCCGCGCGAGATGGAAGAGGCCGCCGCCATCGACGGCGCCGGGCCGCTGCGGGTCTTCTGGCGGATCCTGCTGCCGCTGACCGCGCCGGGACTGGTGGCGACCAGCGTGTTCGCGTTCATCTTCGCCTGGAACGAGTTCGTCTTCGCGCTGACCTTCCTGGGCACCGACACGGCCAAGTACACGCTGCCCATTTACGTCCAGTACTTCTACGGCCGGGGATCGGTGGACTGGGGCGGCATCATGGCCGCCTCCACCCTGTTCACCATCCCGGTGATGGTCTTCTTCCTCATCGTCCAGCGCCGGATGGTCAACGGCCTGGTCGCCGGGGCGGTGAAGGGGTGAGCCAGGACACGACGGTCAGGGCCGCCGACCCCGCGCTGACCCGGCTGGCCGACGCCATCCTCATCCCGCCGTTCCCCGGCGCCTCGGCCCCGCGCTGGATCCTCGACGCGCTCGGCCGTGGCATGGCCGGCGTCACGCTCTTCGGCCAGAACATCTCGGCTCCGGACCAGGTGCATGCGCTGACCGCGGGGCTGCGCGCGGCGTCGGCCGGCGCCGACCCGGTGATCGCGATCGACGAGGAGGGCGGCGACGTCACCCGGGTTGCGTACTCCGACGGCAGCCCCTACCCGGGCAACGCCGCGCTCGGCGCGGTCGACGACACCGGCCTGACCAGGTCGGTGTACCAGGCGATCGGCGCCGACCTGGCCGCCCTGGGGATCAACTTCGACCTCGCGCCCTGCGCCGACGTGCTCGGCTCGGCGGACAGCCCCGCCGTCGGCACCCGGTCCTTCGGCGCGGACACCGGCCTGGTATCCCGGCACACCGCCGCCGCGGTGGCCGGCCTGCAGGGCGCGGGCGTGGCCGCGTGCACCAAGCACTTCCCCGGGCACGGCCGCACCGGCACCGACACCCACGAGGCCATCGCCACCATCGAAGGTGGCCTGGACGACCTGCGGCTGCGCGACCTGCCTCCGTTCGAGGCCGCGATCAGGGCCGGCACCCTCGCCATCATGCCCAGCCACCTGCGGGTGCCCGAACTCACCGGCGACCTGCCCGCCACCGTGTCCGGCGCCGCGCTCACCGGGCTGCTGCGCGGCGAACTCGGCTTCACCGGGGTGATCGTCTCCGACGCGCTGGAAATGCGGGCGACCAGGGACATGTTCGGCATTCCCCGGGCGGCGGTGCTGGCCGTGGCGGCAGGCACCGACCTGCTGTGCCTGGGCCGGGACGGCACCGAGGACGAATACCTCGCGGTCCGGCAGGCGCTGGTCGCCGCGGTGCGCGACGGTGCGCTCGACGGGGCACGGCTGGAAGAGGCCGCCGACCGGGTCGCGCGCTTGCGCGGGGGCCTGGCGCGCACCCGGCGGGACCCGGACGGCGACGGCGTCCCGGATGACGGCGCGGTCCGCGGGCCCGCGGACCGGGCCAGGATCGGGCTGGCCGCGGCCCGGCGCGCGGCGCGCGTCTCGGGGCCGCAGCGGACGCTCCGCCACCCGGTGATCATCGAGGTCGAGCCGCGGGAGAACATCGCCGCGGGACGGTTCGGGTGGGGGCTGGGCCCGTGGGCACCGCCCGGAAGCGTCCGCCGGGTCCACGTCCTAGGTAACGGGGAGGTGCCCAAGGACGCCCCGGCGATCCTGGCGGCCGCGGCCGGGCGCTCGCTGGTGGCGGTGGTGCGCGACGCGCACCGGGACCAGAACACGCGGTCCCTGGTCAAGGCCCTGCTGGTGGCGCGCCCCGATCTGGTCCTGGTGGAGATGGGCCTGCCCCTCTGGCGTCCGCCGGCAGGGACCTCCTACCTGGCCACCTACGGCGCGTCCCGGGCCAGCGCCCAGGCCGCCGCCGAGCTCCTCGGCCTCGCCTGACGGCTTGCTGGCATGGAACCTGGCGCCCAGCATCCGGCCTGCGAGCACGGCGCCGGTCCCGGCGGCGACATCAGCGCCGGTCCCGGTGTCGGTCTCGGTGTCGGCCACGGCGACGGCCGAGGCGGCTGACTCGTCTTTTCTTTTTCTGGCGTGGACATGCTCCCCCAGGCCCGCTCATTAACGTCGCTAGCGAGGCTAACAGAGCCTGGCCACCGCGGGCGGGCCGCCCGCCAATGCTAGAAAGGCGGTAGGGAACGTGCATAATGGCGTGATGCGACTGTCAGCCCGGGCCGACTACGCGCTGCGCGCCGCGATCGAGCTCGCCGCGGCCAGCAGTGGACACGTCACGGCCGATCAGCTTGCCCGTGCGCAGCAGATACCGGGCAAATTCCTCGAGACGATCCTGACCCAGCTCAGGCGGGCCGGGCTCGTCCGCAGCCAGCGCGGACCCGACGGCGGCTTCTGGCTGGCGCGGCCGGCGGCGGAGATCTCGCTGGCCGACATCATCAGGGCCATCGACGGCCAGTTGCTCGGCGTCCGGGGCGAGCGCCCGGAGAACGTCACCTACCCGGGCGTGGCCGAACCCCTGCAGCAGGTGTGGATCGCGCTGCGGGCCAACGAGCGGGCCGTGCTCGAGCAGGTCACGCTGGCCGACATCGTGTCAAGGAACCTGCCCGACATGGTCCGGCATCTGACGGAGAACCCGAGCGCCTGGGTCTAGCGCGCGAGCGTAGCAGCGCGGACGGGCTCCCTCAGACCGACACCATGTCGGTGACGTCGTGCACGTGCCCGGAAGGCGGACCGAAGCCAGGCTGGTCGTCCGCGAACTCCAGCGAGGTTTCTTCATCCGGAGCCAGGGTGCTGATCGGGACGAAGCCATGCTCGCCGGTCAGGGCGGTGCCGTTCCGGCCGGCGCTGGCCTCCGCGGGGACCCGCAGGCCGGGCTCCCTGGGAATGCCGAGGATCGGCTCGTTCTGCAGCTCAGCCAAGGCGAAGTTGTCGGATACCTCGCGGAACACCTGGGAAAGCGGCGTGTTGAGCGCGCCGCAGATGGCGGCGAGCAGTTCGGACGAGGCTTCCTTTTGCCCGCGCTCGACCTCTGACAGGTAACCGAGGGAAACGCGCGCCGAGGCCGAGACCTCGCGCAGGGTGCGACCCTGACGCAGGCGCAGCCGACGTAGGACGTCACCTAGCAGCTGACGAAGCAGAACCATAGCCGCACTCCCTTCCCGAGCTTCCCGAAGTCGTAACCGCCACACCTCCACCGTACCTGCACTCACCGTAAGTCCGCGAGATCATGCCTGTGCGTGTTCGCTCCTAACGTAACGCTGTAATCACTAACTCTCTTCCCGCAGCCTGCCGAGCAGGAGTCCGAGGGCGTGCTCCACGGTCAGTCTACGTATCTCGTGCCTGTCCCCGGTCAGCGCGATCGTGCGGACCACGGTGTCGTCGGCGACGCTCACCGCAATGTGCGCGGTGCCCACCGGCTGACCGTCAGAGGGCTCAGGCCCGGCGACGCCCGTCGTCGCCACCCCGTAGGTCGCGCCCAGCCGGGCCCGGACGCCCCGCGCCATCGCCGCGGCGACCGGCGGGTAGACCGCGCCGTGCCGGCGGAGCATCAGCTCGTCGACGCCGAGCAGTTGGGCCTTCAGTTCGGTGGCGTAGGCGATTATCCCGCCGCGAAAGGCCGCGGACGACCCGGGCACGTCGGTGAGCGCAGCGGCGACGAGCCCGCCGGTCAGCGACTCCGCCACGGCGACGGTCTGGCCGCCGGCCCGCAGCCGGTCCAGGACCTGGCTCGCCAGATCGCGCGCCGCCTCGCCCGCCGATGACCCCGGTGACTCCGGTGACTCCGACCCCAAGACCACCTTCATGCCTCCCCTACCCCTTATCGGCCGGCCGCCGGTTCTGAACGATGGAGCCGCATCGCCTGAAGCACATAGTCGATGCCGGTCACCAACGTAACCACAACCGCCGCCGCCATGAAGAGGGCACGCACGATCCCCGGCGGACTCAGCGTGGCCGGCAGCACGTACAGGCAGATCGCGACGACCTGCAGGAGGGTCTTCGCCTTACCGCCGCGGCTGGCCGCGATCACGCCCCGGCGGATCACCCAGAACCGCAGCACGGTCACCCCGATCTCCCGGAACATGATCACGCCAGTGACCCACCAGGGCAGTTCACCGAGCGCGGACAGGCAGATCAGCGCCGCCCCGGTCAGCGCCTTGTCGGCCACCGGGTCGGCGATCTTGCCGAAATCGGTCACCAGACCGCGGCTGCGAGCCAGCCGCCCGTCCAGCAGGTCGGTCAGCGACGCGACGCAGAACGTGGCGAGCGCAGCGAGCCGCCAGGCCGTTCCGCCCGCGAGCAGGCAGCCGACGAACACCGGGATGAGGATGATGCGAACCATCGTGAGGACGTTCGCCACATTCACCAGCCCGGCCTCGCCGGTCACTGCGGCTGCACGTCCGCGATCAGGTCGACTCCCTCACAGCCGGTCACCACGGCGCGGACCATGTCTCCGGGCGCGAGCTGACGGGCCGGGACCGGAGTCCTGACCGTCGTCACCCCGTCGACCTCGGGAGCCTGATGGGCGGCCCGGCCCAGGAAAGCCCCGGGCGGGCCGTCGTCGGCCTCTTCCTCGATCAGCACGTCCAGGGTTTCGCCGAGCCTGCTCTCGGCCCGCTGGGTCATCAGCTCGTCGGCCAGGCTGGCGAACTCCTCGACCCGGCGGGCGATCTCCGCCTCGTCCAGGTGACCGGGCAGCGACGCCGCCTCGGTGCCGTCCTCGTCGGAGTAGCCGAAGATACCGATCGCGTCGAGGCCGACGTGGCTTAGGAAGAGCTCAAGTTCTCGCAGGTCGTCGGGGGTCTCACCGGGGAAGCCCACGATGAAGTTGGACCGGATCCCAGCCTGCGGGCTCTGCTCCCTGATCTGGTCAACCAGGGCACCGAACCGCTCCCGGTCGCCGAACCGCCGCATGGCCCGCAGCACCCGGCCGCTGGCGTGCTGGAACGACAGGTCGAAATAGGGAGCCATACCCGGCGTGGACGCGATCACTTCGATAAGCCCCGGCCGCAGCTCGGCGGGCTGCAGGTAGCTGATCCTGACCCGCTCGATCCCCTCGGTGGCGGCCAGGTCGGGCAGCACCTCCTCGAGCAGCCGCAGGTTGCCCAGGTCCTTGCCGTAGGAGGTGGAGTTCTCACTGACCAGCACCAGCTCGCGGACACCCTGGCCGGCCAGCCAGCGAGCCTCGGCCAGGATCTCGGGCGGCCGGCGCGAGACGAACGCGCCACGGAAGGACGGGATCGCGCAGAACGAGCACCGCCGGTCGCAGCCAGACGCGATCTTCAGCGGGGCGACTACGCCACCGGACAGCCGGCGCCGGAACACGCCCCCGCCGGGACCAGTCCAGGGCGCGGCCGGGTTTGATAGGTCGACTACGGTCGACGATGATACTGCAGGCTGTGAGGTCTCTGCGGGCGCGGACTGGCGGTCGGCGGGGGTGATGGGGAGCAGCGTGCGGCGGTCCCTGGCCGTGTGCGCGGGGCGCTTGCGGCCGGCCAGCACGTCGTCCAGCCGGGCGCCGATCTCAGCGTAGTCGTCGAAGCCGAGCACCTGCGCCTCGGGCAGTTCGTCGGCCAGTTCGGCGCCGTAGCGCTCGGCCAGGCAGCCGACGGCGGCGACCTTGGCGCCCGACTCGGCGGCCGAGAGCAGTTCGCCGATAGACTCCTGCTTGGCCGCCTGGATGAAGCCGCAGGTGTTCACCAGGACGACGCTGGCGTCGCCGTCTGAGGTCAGCTCCCAGCCCGCCGCGGTCAGCCGCGCCGCGAGCTCTTCTGAATCAACCTCGTTGCGCGCGCAGCCGAGCGTGACCAGGCTGACCGTGCGAGGTACTGGCTTAGCAGGGACGGAGGAGGAACGTGAAGGCACACCGAGAGCCTACCCAGGGGATTGTGTGGTAGTTCCCGGACTGAAGGTCAGCGTCACCGGGTTGGTGCTGTTGGGATTCTGGCGCTTGCCGTTCACGGTGAGGACGACTCCGCCCGGGTTGCCCAAGCGGACGTTCACCGCCTGCTTCTCGGTCCACGTCATCGAGGAACCCGCCGGGACCACGCCCATGTAGATCTGCGACCCGCTGCTGCCGCTGGTCAGCAGCACCCAGCAGTCCTCGTTGGCGGTGAGCTGGATCACCACGTCGGAGGCCGTCCGCTTAGGCGAGGGCGTGGGGTGCACAGTGGGTGTCGCGCGGGCCGTGGGCCGGTGAGTCGGGGCGGTGGCGGCCGCGTTGGTCCTGCCGTGATGTGACACCAGCCGGTACGCGCCGAACCCGATGATGGCGAGCAGCACCACACCCACGATCATGCTGAGGCTGGGCGAGCGCCGCTCGCGGATCTTGATCGGGGTGGACGGCTCGAAGACGTCGGCGGCCCTGATCGCCCCGAGCGGCCCGTGCTCGCGGTCGTACTCGCTGATCAGCGGGACCGGGTCGGTGCCGACGACGCCCGCGATGCTGCGGATGTGCCCGCGCGCGTAGAAGTCGCCGCCGCACGCGGAGAAGTCGCCCTGCTCGATGTCCCGGATGATCGATTCCCTGATCCGGGTTTCCCGGCTGACCTGGGTGATGGTGAGACCGGCCTGACGGCGCGCGTCCGCCAAGGTTTCGCCGATGCTCACGACGCCTCCACCGAGTGTGAGTCGCGTTTAGAGTACTCCCCGAGTGCGGGGGTCATCACCAAGTGTAGACAGCGCCGGGCGCGGGTCCGGTACCACCAAGGTGGCCGGGCTTTATCCGCCGCGCAGCGACGTGATCGTCTCTTCCAGGTCGTCCGGCCGGACCAGCACGTCGCGCGCCTTGGAGCCCTCGCTCGGGCCGACGATGTTCCGGCTCTCGAGCAGATCCATCAGCCGGCCGGCCTTGGCGAAGCCGACCCGCAGCTTGCGCTGCAGCATGGACGTCGACCCGAACTGCGTGGAGATCACCAGCTCCGCCGCCTGGACGAGCAGGTCCAGGTCATCGCCGATGTCGGAGTCGACCTCCCGGGAGCGTTCCGGCGCGGCCGCGACGTCCTCCCGGTAGGTCGGCTCGGCCTGCTTCTTGCAGTGCGCGACGATGTCGCGGATCTCCTTCTCCGACACGAACGCGTTCTGCAGCCGGATCGGCTTGGACGCGCCCATCGGCAGGAACAGCGCGTCGCCCTGCCCGACCAGCTTCTCCGCGCCCGGCTGGTCCAGGATGACCCGGGAGTCCATCAGGGACGAGGTGGCGAACGCCAGCCGGGACGGGACGTTGGCCTTGATCAGGCCGGTCACCACATCCACGCTCGGCCGCTGGGTGGCCAGCACCAGGTGGATGCCGGCCGCCCGGGCCAGCTGGGTGATGCGGACCACGGCGTCCTCGACGTCGCGGGGGGCCACCATCATCAGGTCGGCCAGCTCGTCCACGATGACCAGCAGGTACGGATAGGGCAGGTACACCCGCTCGCTGCCCGGCGGCGGCTTGAGCTGGCCGGCCCGGACCGCCTTGTTGAAGTCGTCCACGTGCCGGAACCCGCTGGCGGCCAGGTCGTCGTAGCGGCGCTCCATCTCGCCGACCACCCAGTCAAGCGCCTCGGCGGCCTTCTTCGGGCTGGTGATGATCGGCGTGATCAGGTGCGGGATGCCGTCGTAGATGGTCAGCTCGACCCGCTTGGGGTCGATCAGGATCATCCGCACCTCGTCCGGCGTGGCCCGGGTCAGGATCGAGGTGATCAGCCCGTTCAGGCACACCGACTTGCCCGCCCCGGTGGCGCCCGCGATCAGCACGTGCGGCATCTTGGCCAGGTTCGCGACCTTCACGTTGCCCTCGACGTCCTTGCCCAGGCCGACCACCATCGGGTGGTGGTCGCCGAGGGCGACCTGCGACTTGAGCACGTCGCCCAGGCTGACGACTTCCTTGTCCACGTTAGGGATCTCCACCCCGATCGCGGACTTGCCCGGGATCGGGGAGATGATCCGCACGTCGGCGCTCTTGACCGCGTAGGAGATGTTCTTGCTCAGCGCGGTGACCCGCTCCACCTTGACCGCCGGGCCGAGCTCGATCTCATACCTGGTCACCGTCGGGCCCCGGCTGAACCCGGTGACCTGCGCGTCCACCTGGAACTGCTCGAGCACCTCGGACAGCGCCGCCACCACGATATCGTTCGCCCTGGTCCGCGCCTTCGGCGCCGTCCCGGGCCGGAGCAGCGCCGTGGGCGGCAGCGTGTAGGCGGTCGCGTCGCCGGTCAGCATGAGCTGCTCCGGGCTGCGCAGCGGCGCCGAGGGCCTCGGCACGGCCACAGGCTCGTTCGCGGGGGTGTCGTGCGGGGCGGCCGTGGGCGACGGGCCGGAATCCTCATGCGTGCCGAAGCCAAGCGCCTCGATCAGGCCGTCGCCGCCGTCCGGGCGGGCCGAGGAGTGGCTGGGCTTGGCCGCGCGCTTTTTATCCTGCTCGATCAGCGGCGTGTCGTAGGGCTTGGTGTGCTCGCCCGCCTCGATGGCCGGGCGGAGCCTGATCTGCCTGGCGAGCTGGCCGCGCGCCCGGCCGACCGTGCTGCCGGTGCCTGCCTGGTAGCCCTCGTCGATCTCCAGGTCGTCGCCGTCCGGCCTGTCTTGCGGCCTGCCGTACCCGAACATCACGCGCAGTTCGGCGAAGCGCTCCGGTATCCGGTGTATCGGGGTCCCGGAGATAAGCAGGAGGCCATACACCGCCAGCAGCGCCAGCAGCGGCGCCGCCGCCCATGGCGTGACGGCGGTGGCGAGCGGGCCGGACATCAGGTAGCCCACGAAGCCGCCGGCCTCATGCATCGCGTGCGCGCCGTCGGACGGGCGCGGCGTGCCCTTGGCCATGTGGATCAGGCCGACCGCGCCGAGCAGCAGCGCGGTCCAGCCGATGGACGCGCGGACCGTCTCGGTGTTGCGGTCCGGGTGCCGCAGGAACCGCCAGGCCAGCAGCACCGCGAGCACCGGTATCACCCAGGCGAGGGAGCCGAACGCGTCGACCGCCGCGGTACGGATGGCCTGCCCGACCGTGTTGCTCATCCGGCCCCACAGCGAGGCCGCGAGCACGATGGCCACGCCCAGGGTGAGCAGCCCCACGCCGTCCCGGCGGTGGTGCGGGTCTAGGTCGCGCGCGCCGCGGCCGACCGCCCGGGCCGCGAACCCGACCGCGCCGGCCGCCACCATCCAGGCGGCCGCTATCGTGCGGCCGGTCCACCCGATCAGGATCACGACCGGATCGCGAGGGGCCGCGCCCGAGGCGGGACGGCCCTTCGCCGCACGGCCCTTCGCCGAGCCTGACTTCCCGGCCGTACCTTTTTTCTTTTGGCCCGAACGAGGCTGGGTACCCCGCCTTTTCTTTTGGCCCGAACGAGGCTGGATACCCCGCCCCGGCTTGCCGCTCGTGCCCCGCGGGGCGGGAGATCTGGTGGTCGTACTGGCGCTGGTCGTACTGGCGCTGGTCGAACTGGCGCTGGTCGAACTGGCGCGGCCGCGGGCTCCACTGCGGCTGGTGGTGCCTGCGCGGCTGCTGGTGCGGCTGCCGGAGCTCGGGCGGGTCCGGCTGCCGCCGTCCTCCTGGGGGTCCAGCAGCTCGAGGGCATCCTCGGCTAGCCCGCCGCGCGGGCGGGCAGATCCGTTACGGGCACGGGTCGCCATACTCACAAACGTAGCGAGAACCCGTGATAACCCCAAGCACATAAGGCACGTGTCGGCCCGGTGCTAGCTGGCAGGGGGCGCAATCATGTAATGGTAACGATGGGAGTCGCGGAACCCGCACCGGAAGTAGAGCGCGCGGGCCGGGGCGTTGCCCGTCTCGACCTGCAGCAGGACACGGCGCGCGGCGCGGCCGGCGGCCGCGGCGGCCAGCGCGGAGGTGAGCGCCGCGCCCAGGCCCTGGCGCTGCCAGGCGGGATCGACCTCGACCGCGGTGATCGCACCCCACTGCTCTCCCGGGGCGCCGGCCACGGAAATGCGCCCGCAGGCCACGGCGCGGCCGTCCCGGCGGACGGTGGCGAACGCCTGCCACGGTGCCGACATCAGCAGCGTGCGCGCGATCGGCGGCAGGTCCTGACCGCGGTAGCGGTAGAGCGCGAGCCAGGACGCGTCTGGCTCGGTATCCAGTTGCACATCGGTGTCGGTGCGGACGGGGATGTCCGCGATCGCCGCGGTCATGACGAAGGCGGGACCGGGGCGGGGTAGCCAGCCTCGTTCGGCCAAAAGATTTTCCAAGGGACCGGGAGGGGTGCTCTGGTGCAGGACCCCGGGCACGACGATCATCGGGGGCAGGGCGCGGCGGCGGTACCAGTCCTGGACCGTCGCGATCGCCTCGGGCAGCGGGACACCGGGAACGCCGAGCGGCAGGGCCGAGTTGGCGCGGCCGGTGAAGCCCTCGGCCGCCCGGAGCAGCCAGTCCCCCAGCCGTTCGGTCTCGGGCGCCTGCCAGTGCAGCGCGGCGGCGCACTCCAGATCGCCGATCCGCGGCTCAGGCATTGGCGGGCAGCGTGGTGCCCGGGCCCCGGCGGCGGACGCGCACCAGGTCCCTACGGTGCGCGGGCAGGGTCCGCTCGTCGGCACCCTCCACCGTGAAGCCGGCGTCGGCGATCATCTCCAGATCCCGGCGGCCGGGCTGGCCCTCGCTGGTCAGGTAGTCGCCGAGGAAGATCGAGTTGACGATGTGCAGCGCGAGCGGCTGCAGGCTGCGCAGGTGGATCTCGCGGCCGCCGGCCAGCCTGACCTCGGCGTCCGGGCAGACGAACCGGACCATGGCCAGGATGCGCAGGCAGCGCTGCGGGGTCAGGTTCCACTCGCCGGCCAGCGGCGTGCCCTCGAACGGGATCAGGAAGTTGACCGGCACCGAGTCGGGGTCCAGGTCGCGCAGCGCGAACACCACGTCGGCCAGTTCCTCGTCGGTCTCCCCCATCCCGGCGATCAGGCCCGAGCACGGGGACAGGCCGGCGGCCTTGGCTCTTTGTACTGTGTCGGCCCGGTCTGCGTACGCGTGCGTGCTGCAGATGTCCTGGTAGTGGGCTTCGGCCGTGTTCAGGTTGTGGTTGTAGGCGGTCGTGCCGGCCCGGTGCAGGCGTTCGGCCTGGCCGTCGGCGAGCAGGCCGAGGCAGGCGCAGACCTCTATGTCGGGGTTTTGTGCCTTGAATTTCGTGATGGCCGTCGCTACCCGGGTGATGTCCGCGTCGTTCGGGCCGCGGCCGCTGGCCACCAGGCAGACGCGCTTGGCACCGGCCCGCACGCCGGCTTCGGCGCTCTTGAGCACCTCCTCGGGCTTGAGCCAGGTGTACTTGAGCACGTCGGCCGCCGACCCGAGCCGCTGTGAGCAGTAGAAGCAGTCCTCCGGGCACAGCCCGCTCTTGATGTTCACCAGGTAGTTCAGCTTGACCCGGCGGCCGAAGTAGCGCAGCCGGACCTTAAAGGCCGCCGCCACCACGTCCATCAGCTCGTCGTCGGTACTCGTCAGCACGCCGAGGGCCTCGGCCCGGGTGGGCAGTTCCCGGGCCAGGGATTTCTCCGCCAGTGCGTCAAGCCAGGTCATAAGGGCCTCCTCCGGGGCGACGTTATCAGGCGCGGCATGCGGGCGGTCTTCGGGGTTTTTGAGCGGTAAGGTCAGCGCATGCGGGTCGCGATCCTCGATGACTATCAGCAGGTTTCCCTGGCCAGCACGGACTGGTCCGCCGTGCACTCACTCGCCGAGATCGACGTGTTCGCCAAGCACATCGCGTCGACCGACCAACTGGTCCGCGCGCTGGAGCCGTATGACGTAGTCGTGGCGATGCGGGAGCGCACGTTTTTTGACGCGTCGAGGCTGAGCCAGCTGCCGCGGCTGCGGCTGCTGGTCACCACGGGTATGTCCAACGCGTCGATCGACCTGGCCGCGGCGGCCTCGCACGGCGTGACAGTGTGCGGGACCGGCGGCTCGGCTACGTCGACCGCCGAGCTGACCTGGGGGCTCATCCTCGCGCTGGCCCGGCACATCCCGGAGGAAGACCGGCGGGTGAAGATGGCCGGGCGGGCCGGCGGCGCGGCGCTCGGCGTCAGCGGCGGCTGGCAGCAGACGGTCGGAACCGAGCTGCACGGCAAGAAGCTCGGCATCGTCGGTCTCGGCCACCAGGGCCAGCGGGTGGCCAAGATCGGCCGGGCGTTCGGCATGAAGCTGCGGGCCTGGAGCCAGAACCTGGATCCGGACGTCGCGCAGAAGGCGCACGCCGAGCCGGTCAGCAAGGAGGAGCTGTTCTCCTCCTGCGACGTGGTGACGGTGCACTACAAGCTCAGCCCGCGCAGCGTGGGGCTGGTCGGCGCGGCGGAACTGGCGCTGATGAAGCCGTCCGCCTACCTGGTGAACACCTCCCGCGGGCCGATCGTGGACAGCGCGGCGCTGCTGGCGGCGCTGCGATCCGGGTCGATCGCGGGCGCGGGCCTCGACGTGTTCGACGTCGAGCCGCTGCCTTTGTCCGATCCGCTACGGGCCGCGCCGAACGTGGTGCTGACCCCGCACCTCGGCTACGTCACCGAAGAGGCCTACCAGGTCTTCTACGGCGACGCCGCCGAGGACATCGTGGCGTTCGCCAACGGCTCGCCGGTGCGGGTGCTTTCGGCTTTATGACCTAAGCGGCCGCCAGCTTTTGGGCTTCTTTCGGGCTTCTAGCTTTCGGGCTTCCAGTTAGGATCGCGGCCGGACAGGCGCAGGGCGCGGTCGAAGGCCGTCGCGTCATCCGGTGCCTCGATGGCGTCGGCGAAGCCCTGGTACTTACGGAACAGTTCGGCCTGCTGCTCGACGGTGGCCAGGACGGCCTCGGCAACGGCGTCGTCGCAGGCGTATTCCCGGCCGGTGGCCCTGGCCACGTCCCAGCCGTGCAGCACCATCTCCATGATGAGCATCGCGCCCACGTCGGCGGCCGGGGTGGCGTCGCCCATCATGCCGAGCTCGCCTTCCCAGGCTTCCTGGTTGGCCCAGGCCTTGACGGCCCGGTCGATCTGCCGGGCGTAATCGTCGCGGAAGCCGGGTTCGGCGGTGAAGTCCCTGGTCATCAGGTCCTCGGCGACGCTCTCGCCGTGCGCCCGGCGCTCGGCGGAGTACGAGGTCCACAAGATCGTGTGGTTCAGCAGGGTGCGCAGGTCCCAGTCGTGACACGGGGTGGGCGCGTCCAGCGTTCCTTCCGGCACCCCGTTCACCACTGTGGCCGCCTCGGCCGCGGCGGCCTCCATCTCTTGGCTGAGATTCTTTTTCATGCCTTGACGGTAGCGTTGGCCGGGGTTCCGCGGTCTTGAAAGAACGCGACAGATTACGCTGATCACGTGCCCGATTCCCCCGTCGTGAACATGGGTCGCGGCGTGCTCCACCCCGGGGAGGCGGCGACGCGTTTCCGGCTGGCCAGGCACGCGCCGTCGGAGGCGCTGGCGCCGTTCGTCGAGTACTACTGGATCCCGCGCTGGGACCTGCGCGGGGAGCCGCCGCATCTGCAGACGATCCTGCCCCATCCGAACGTACACCTGGTCTTCGAGGCGTCCGGAGCGGGGATATTCGGCGTCGACCGCAGGCTGTTCACCCGGTCGCTTTCCGGTCTGGGCCTGGCGTTCGGGGTACGGTTCCTGGCTGGGTGCTTCCGGCCGTTCTGGCAGGCGCCCATCTCGCAGCTGACCGACCGGGTGGTCCCGGCCGCGCGGCTCTTCGGCCCGCAGGCGGAGAAAACGCGGCAGGCGATCATGCACGTGGGACCTGAAGATGGCGTGGGACCTGAGTCTCGTGTGGGACTCGAGCCTCGTGTGGGACCTGAGGCTCGTGTGGGACCTGAGTCTCGTGTGGGACCTGAGGATGAGGCCGATGCCCGGATGATCGGGTACGCGGAGGCGTTGCTGTGTTCGGTCCGGCCGGAGCGGGATCAGATGGCCGAACAGGTCACCGCCCTGGTGTCGCGGATCACCGCCGATCCCGGGCTGCGCCGGGTCGATCAGCTGGCCGCCGCGTCCGGGATGACCGCGCGCAGCCTGCAACGGCTGTTCGCCGACTACGTGGGGGTCAGCCCCAAGTGGGTGATGCGCCGCGCCCGGCTGCACGAGGCTGCCGAGCGGGCCGACAGCGGCGAGCCGGTCGACTGGGCCATGCTCGCCTCGGATCTAGGCTACGCCGACCAGGCGCACCTGACCCGTGACTTCACCACCACCCTCGGCGTCTCCCCCACGCGCTACGCAGCCCCCGTGACTGGCTGACCGGCTTCCCTGGCCGGGACGGCTTCGCTGGCTGGGACGGCTTCCCTGGCCGGGACGGCTTCCCTGGCCGGGACGGTGCGCAGGTTCAGCGGCGGGCGCGCGGCCATCTCCTGCTGGAGTGTCGTCGGCGTGCCGGTTACGGCGATATAGACGCCGGGTAGCAGGCTGCGCCACGGGCTGCCGGTACGAAGACGATGCCGCAACGCATGGCTCGTCACGCCGACAGCCAGGGCCTGCTTGCGGCTGATCACGTCAAGCTGCTGCTGCATGATCCGCTCGAGAGCGTCTCGATTAAGTCGTGTCGACTTGCTCATGATAGCGACGAGGTCCGACAAAACCGCGCGTATGCGGGCCGCTCCAGAATGCGCACCAAAGCCATCGAAGCCGTTTGGCCCCCGGGCACGACCGCCGCGCCGACGGCCCGATTCCGCCGCAACGATGTGGCATCGTGGCGGTTGTTACCGCATCAAATGTCAATCGTTGCGGCGCGTGCCCGGGGCGATGCGGGGCCTGGGGGTAGCGTGGGGCCTGTGGGACGTGAAATGCGAGCGTCCTGCTCGGGCGTGGGGCTCGGCGGACCGCGGGCAGGTGGACTTCGAGGGGTGCTGGCGGGCGGGGGTGGGGACGCGGATGGGGATGCAGGGCTAGCGCGGGTGACAACTGCTGGCAGCCTAGCGGCCGATAGGACGCTGCGGCGGTCACCACCTACAGCCGGCTGTGAATGTCAGACCCTCCTGGCATGGTGGGGGCATGCCAGTCCGCCAGGCGTACCGGTTCGCCCTGGACCCGTCCCCGGCGCAGGAGCGCGCCCTGCGGTCGCATGCGGGCGCGGCCCGGTTCGCGTGGAACTGGGGGCTGGCCAGGTGCAAGGAACGCTATGAGGCCGAAGGCAGGTGGTACTCGGCCGTCGACCTGCACAAGGGGTGGAACGAGGCCAAGAAGGCCGACCCGGCGCTGGCGTGGTGGGGGCAAAATTCCAAGTGTGCCTACCAGGAGGCGTACCGCGACCTGGACCGGGCGCTGAGGGACTTCATCGCCTCGAAAAATGGCCAGCGCAAGGGCAGGCGGCTCGGGTTCCCGAAGGTTAAGAAGCGCGGCAAGTGCAAGGACTCGTTCCGGTTTGGGGCCGGGGTGATGCGCTGCTCGGGCACGACGGTGACCCTGCCGCGCCTTGGCACGATCCGCGCCCATGAGTCCACCCGGAAGCTGGCCCGCAGGCTGGAGAACGGGACCGCCCGCATCCTGTCGGCCACGGTGTCGCGGACGGCTCAGCGGTGGTTCGTGTCGTTCACCGTTGAAGTGGAGCGCGCCACGCCTGCGGCCCATCCCCGGCCCGGGTCGGTGATCGGCATCGACCTCGGCGTCAAGGCGCTGCTGACCGGGGTCGACGACGCGGGGAGCATCATCACCGCAGCCGGGCCGAAGGCGCTGCGGGCATCGCTGCGCAGGCTGCGCCGCGCCAGCCGGGCGCACTCCCGCAAGGCCAGGGGCAGCGCGAACCGGCGAAAGAGCGCCGGCCGGCTCGCCCGCATCCATGCCCGCGTGGCGAACGTCCGGGCCGATGCCCTGCACAAGGCCACGAGTGACCTCGCCGCCCGGCATGAGACCGTCGTGGCGGAAGACCTGAACGTGGCCGGGATGACCCGCAACCGGCGTCTCGCCCGCGCCGTAGCCGACCAGGGATTCGGGCAGGCCCGGCGGATGCTCGGCTACAAGACCACCTGGAACGGCGGCAGGCTCATTCTCGCCGGCCGCTTCTACCCGAGTTCCAAGACCTGCTCGGCCTGCGGCGCGGTGAAAGCCAAGCTGCCGCTGCACGTCCGGGTGTTCACGTGCGAGTTCTGCGGCTCGGTCATCGACCGGGACGTGAACGCCGCGCGAAACCTGCTTTCCCTCGCGGCCAGTGGGGCCGAGAGCCTAAACGCCTGCGGAGGGACCGTAAGACCCGGCCTCGCCGGGCACGTCCCGCTGAACCAGGAACCCGGCACCGCATTGGCGGGTCAGACCGGGACCGCCAGCGGGCAACTGCTGGCTGCGGGACATTCGAGCGCAATGATCACTGACCCGCAACGGCTAGGCCTCTATTACTACGGGGATGATCATGGGGCGGCGGCGGTAGTTGTCGCTGACCCACTTGCCGACGATGCGGCGGGCTAGCTGGCTGATCTGGTGGGCTTCGGTGACGCCGTCGGCGGCCGCCAGGGCCAGGGCTTCCTCGATCTTGGGCAGTACGTCGCCGAAGGCGGCGTCGTCGATGCCGGAGCCGCGGGCGTGGATCTCGGGGCCGGCTACCATCTTGCCCGAGCTGGCGTCGACCACGATCACTATCGAGACGAAGCCTTCCTCGCCGAGGATGCGGCGGTCCTTCAGCTGCGACTCGGTGACCTCGCCGACGGTGAGGCCGTCGACGTAGACGTAGCCGCACGGCACCGCGCCGGCCACGCTGGCCTGTCCGGCGACCAGGTCGACGACCACGCCGTCCTCGGCGATCACGATGTTTCCTTCGGGCACGCCAGCCAGCGCGGCGAGCCCGGCGTGCGCCCGCAGGTGCCGCCACTCGCCGTGGACCGGCATGAAGTTGCGCGGGCGGACCAGGTTCAGCACGTAGAGCAGCTCGCCGGCCGGGGCGTGGCCGGACACGTGCACCAGCGCGGAGCCCTTGTGCACCACCCGCGCACCGAGCCGGGTCAGCCCGTTGATCACCCGGTACACCGCGGTCTCGTTGCCCGGGATCAGCGAGGAGGCCAGGATGACGGTGTCCCCGGCGGCGATCCTGATGGGGTGGTCGCGGCCGGCCATCCGGGACAGCGCCGACATCGGCTCGCCCTGCGAGCCGGTGGAGATCAGCACCACGTCGCCGGGCGGCATTTCCTCCGCCTCACGCAGGTCGACCAGCAGGCTGCCGGGCACCCGGAGGTAACCGAGGTCGCGGGCGACGCCCATGTTGCGGACCATGGACCGGCCGACGAAGGCGACCTTGCGCCGGTGCTTGACGGCGGCGTTGAGCACCTGCTGCACCCGGTGCACATGCGAGGCGAAGCAGGCCACGATGATGCGCTGCCTGGTGTTGGCGAAGATCTCGTCGAGCACCGGTGAGATGTCCCGCTCGGAGGTCACCACGCCGGGCACCTCGGCGTTGGTCGAGTCGGCCATCAGCAGGTCGACGCCCTCGCTGCCGAGCCTGGCGAAGCCGGCCAGGTCGGTGAGCCTGCCGTCCAGCGGCAGCTGGTCCATCTTGAAGTCGCCGGTGTGCAGTACCAGGCCGGCCGGGGTGCGGATGGCCACGGCGAGCGCGTCGGGGATCGAGTGGTTGACCGCGAGGAACTCGCAGTCGAACGGGCCGAACGAACCGCGGCCTCCCTCGACCACCTCGACGGTGACCGGGTCGAGGCGGTGCTCGGCCAGCTTGCTCTGCACGAGGGCCAGGGTCAGCCTCGAGCCGACCAGCGGGATGTCCGGGCGCTGCCTGAGCAGGTACGGGATCGCGCCGATGTGGTCCTCATGGGCGTGCGTGAGGACGAGCGCCTCCACCTGGTCGAGCCGTCCGTCCAGGTAGCCGAAGTCCGGCAGGATCAGGTCCACGCCCGGCTGGTCGGGGTCGGGGAACAGCACGCCGCAGTCCACGATGAGCAGGCGGCCGCGGTGCTCGAAGACCGTCATGTTCCGGCCGATCTCGCCGAGCCCGCCGAGCGGGACGATGCGCAGGCCGTTACGGGCGAGTTTGCCGGGCGCGGCGAGGTCCGGGTGCGGGTGGCTCACGCGCCGGTCCCGTGCAGCGCCATCCCGGGCAGCTTCACGCCGCCCGCGGTGAGGTCGACCGCCAGCTGACGCCGCTCCGCGTCGGTGGCGGCCAGCAGCGGGGCGCGTACCGCGCCGCCCGGCTGGCCGAACAGGTCGAGCGCCGCCTTGGTCATCACCGCGCCCTGGTTGCGGAACATCCCGTCGTACACCGGCACGAGCTCGTAGTGGATCTGCCGTGCCCGGCGCACGTCGCCCGCCTCGAACGCGTCGATCATCTCGTGCAGCCGGTCGCCCACCACGTGACCGACCACGCTGATGAAACCGACCGCACCGAGGGAGAGCCAGGGCAGGTTCAGCATGTCGGTACCGCAGTAATAGATGAGGTCGGTCCTGGCCAGCACGTGCGAGGTAGCGGACGGGTCGTCCTTGGCGTCCTTGACGCCGACGATCCTGGGATGAGCGGCCAGCCGGACGAGCGTCTCGGTGGCGACGGCCGCAGCGGTCCGGCCGGGGATGTCGTAGATGAGCATGGGCAAGCCGGTGGCGTCGGCGACCGCGGTGAAGTGGGCCTCGAGCGCGGGCTGGGGCGGCTTGTTGTAATAAGGAGTAACGACGAGCAATCCGTGCACCCCGGCTCGTTCGGCGGTACGGGCTAGCTCGATGGTGTGGGCGGTGATGTTGGTGCCGACGCCGGCCACCACCTTGGCCCGCGAGCCTACCGCCTCGAGCACCACCCGGAGCAGGCGCTCCTTCTCGGCGTCGGTCGTGGTGGGCGCCTCGCCGGTGGTGCCGTTCACGACCAGGCCGTCGTTGCGCATGCCGGTGACGAGATAGTCGGCGAGGCGGGCGGCCCCGTCGTAGTCGACGGTCCCGTCGGAGGTCATGGGGGTAATCATCGCCGTCACCATCTGGCCGAACGGCGCCGCATTCGTCGTCATACCCGAACGCTACCCGCAACCGGGTGCGCGCAGTAGTCGGCTTACCGCCACGCCGACGAGAAATCCCGCCGTACTGGTCCGGGGGGACGACCCCCCGGACCCCCCGCGACTGGGGGGACCCATCCCCCCAGACCCCCCTTGCCCTGGCGGGCTGACGTGGGCTCGGGGGTACCCACGTCAGCCGGCCTTTCACTAGGTCATCGTCTGGCGGGGCCCGGGCGTTACAGGCGCGGCTAGCGGGTCGGCTGCGCGGGCCTGGGCCTCGGCGAGCGGGCCGGGCTGTGCAGGTGGGCGGCGCCCGAGTTCCTGGTCGTGCGCCGGGCCAGGAACAGCGCTGCGGCCGTGGCGGTGGCGAGCGCCACGGCCAGGATCTCCGCGATCGCCCCCGCGCTCAGGCTGACGGCGATGCCGGATCCGATGCCGCTCGTCTGGCCCTGCATGTCGATCAGCCGCGGCGCGATCACCAGGCCGGCCACGGTGCCGCCGGTCACGCCGACGGCGGTGAGGATCATCGTGTTGACCACTAGGGTCGCCATCACCTGACGCGGCGTGAGGCCCATGGCCGCCAGCACGCCGACCTCGTGCCGGTGGTCTCGCATCCCGACCACAGTCGCGGTGAGCAGGTTCGCGAGCCCGATCACCGCCAGCATGACCACAGAGACCGCGATCACCAGCTGAAGCACCCGGAGCCCGCTGGCCGGGTTGGCCACCACCTGCACGTCGAGCTGGTCATCCGACTTGGCGAGCAGCCGGGCCCGGGCCGCGGCAGCCGACACGCCTGGCTTCAGGACCAGCTGGTAGACCAGCTGCGGTGGCGCGCTGCCCGCGTCGTTCAGCGCGTCGAGCCCGAAGTCGAGCACATCCCCGTTGTTGTCGGGCTCGATCGTCCGGCCGACGATGTGCAGGATCACCGGCACGCCGTCGATCGTCGGCTTGATCCACGCGCCTACCGCGATGTGCATCAGGCCGAGGAAGCCCTGGCCCGCGACCGCCTCGTTGGCCGCGTGGAACATCCGCCCCTGCACGGGCCGGAACGGATAGGGCCGGCTCGAGGTGCCCATGGCCCGGGCGATGAAGGTGCCGTTGTCGCCCGGCAGCAGCGTGACGAACTGGGCGCCGGGATAGGACGCGAGCACCTGGTGATCCTGGCCGATCAGGGCCAGCATCTGCTTGCTGTCCAGGCCGCCCTGGCTGACCGTGACCGCTGAGGCGAGGCCGATTTTGCCCGGGTCGCTGGTAAACCCGTCGATGGTCGACCAGCAGGTCAGCGCGATGGTGATCATCGCCAGCGGGATAGCCAGGCCGAACACGGTCAGCCCGGCGGACAGCCGTCGGGTGAGCGAGTCCCTGGCCCCGAGCACCAGCGCGGCCGGCAGGTGGACAAGCAGGCCGAGCCGGGCGATCAGCGACAGGTGCCCGCGGGGCGGGCTCGGCTGGACGGCGGCGACCGGCGACACTCGGCCGGCCCACCAGGCCGGGATGACGGTGGCGATCGCGACGGTCAGCACGGTGCCCACCCCGATCAGCGCCATCCACGTGCCGGACAGCGGCGCGAGGCCCACCGGGGTGCCGTCCGGCGGCCGGACGAACTCCGGCGAGGTCATGATCCGCGCGGCGATCAGCCCGAGGGCGGCCCCGGCCGCCCCGAGCAGGGTTTGCTCGGCGAGCAGCATCCGGACCACCTGCCCGGGCGTGAACCCGAGGGCCTTCAGCATCGCGATGTCCTGGCGCTGCACCAGGACGCGGCCCGCGGTGACGTTGGCGACGGCGCATGGGGCCGCCACCAGGGCGATGATCCCGAACAGGGCGAGCAGCAGCCCGAGCAGCCGGTCGTTGCTCGCCATCGAGTCCTTCACCTGCTGCCAGGTGGAGTAGCGCTCGACGGCCGAGTTCTCGCTCGAGCCGTTGTAGAGGTTCCAGATGGTCTGGACGACCTGGCCGGTGGCGACCGCGGAGTTGTCGTACAGACGCAGGTCGACGATCTCATGGGTCTCGCTGGCACGCGGCTCGACCTTGGTGAGCAGCCGGTGCTGCACCCAGATCAGGCCAGGCGTCCACTGCGGGTAGAAGCCCTGGTCGGCGGTGTCCGCGATGCCGATCACCCGCATCTGGGCGGTGGTCCCGTCGATGCCGTACACGGTGATCTGGTCGCCGACCCCGACGTGCACCGCCTGGGCGAACGACGCCTCGATGACCGCCCCGTCCGGGGCCGAGGACCGCAGCCAGGTTCCGGCCACCACCAGCGGCGCGGACATCTCGGGCGGGACGGGCGTCAGGGCCCGGAGCTCGACCGGCGACCTGACCGCGCCCTGCTGGAGCGTCGCCGAGGCGGCCTGGTAGGGCTGGCCGGCCTTCTCAATGCCGGCCACATAGCGCAGCTCGCTGGTGTCGGTGCCGCTGGCGAAGTAGATCAGCGCGTCCGCGCCGTGGGTCCGGGCGAACAGCTGCTGCCAGGGGTTGACCGCACCCTGGAGGAGCATGGTAGCCAGGAACAGCGCGGCCACCACCCCGGCGACGACGCCGACCGTGATCAGGGCCTGGCCCCGCCGGGCCCGCAGGTCAGCGCGGGCCCACCGGAGCGTGCCTCGCATCAGGTCTCAGCCTCTCAGCTCCAGGACGTCGCTGACGCCGTTCATGGTGCGCGGGATGGGCACGATCTTGGCGTCGTCGGCCACCATCCCATCGAACAGGTTGATCACCCGGTCGGCCAGGCTGGCGACCCGGGCGTCGTGGGTGACCAGCAGGATTGCCTGCCCCCCGGCGTGCGCCCGGCGCAGCAGCCGGAGCACGTCGCGCGTGTTGGAGCTGTCCAGGTTGCCGGTCGGCTCGTCGGCCAGCAGCAGGCTTGGCTCGTTGGCCAGCGCGCGGGCCAGCGCGACGCGCTGCTGCTCCCCGCCGGACAGCCGGGCCGGGGCGGCGCCCGCCTTGTCGGCGATGCCGAGTTCGGTCAGCAGCTCTTCGCGGCGCTTCCTGGCCTGCCGCGGGGTCGCGCCGGCGAGCAGCGCGGGCAGCTCCACGTTGTCGGCGACCGTCATGTTGGACAGCAGGTTGAAGAACTGGAACACGAACCCGATGTGCTGGCGCCGCAAGACGGCCCAGGCAGCCGTGGACAGCCGGTCTACCTGCTGACCCCGCAGCCAGATCTCGCCGCTCGTGGCGGGCTCGAGGCCGCCGAGAACGTGCAGCAACGTGGACTTGCCCGAGCCGGACGGCCCCATGATGGCGACGAACTCGCCAATGGTGAGCTCGATGTCAACTCCCCGGACAGCCTCTACCGTGACTCCGTCGGCCCGGTAGACCTTCACCAGCTTGGACGTCCGCAGCAGTGCTGTGCTGGCCTGGGGGGAGGATCCCCCCTGCCCCCCTCGGGCGGGGACTTCGGCCGGGTGCGCGGGCGGCCAGGGCAAACCTTTCGGCGCTGAACGGCTCACACAAGTTCCTCCTGGCATCTTTCCAGCCAGTCGAGGTCCGCCTGCAGGTGCAGGACGGCGCCCTCGATCAGGAGCCGGGCGGTGGTATCCGCAGGATCGGTTTCGGCCTGCAGCTCGATCAGGTTACGCATTATGCCCAGATAATGCCTGCGCTGGGAGTTCATGAGCTCCATCCGGTCCGCCAAGCCCGCCATCGGCGCCAGGATCAGCTTGACGAAGAACTCATCGCGGACGCGCGGTCCGTCGCTGGGCTCGCCGACCCAGGCGCGCAGCGCGTCCCGGCCTGCCGGGGTGAGCTCGTAGACCCGCTTGTTGGGCCGGGTGGTCTGCTCGACGTCCTCGCTGCGGACTAGGCCGTCCTGCTCGAGGCGCTTGAGCGTGACGTAGATCTGACCGATGTTCGGCGACGGATACGCCTGGCCGAAGATCTGTTCAAGTGCGAGCTTCAGCTCGTAGCCATGAGCCGGCTCCTTAGCGAGCAGTGCCAGCAAGGGCTGCCGCACGATCCCGTCACCTCCATGGGCCCCGCGAGGGCCCGCGCTCAGATTACAACTTTGCATTACTCGTCAGTAAGGCCCAACGCCACGGATAAAAGCCGGCACCGGGGGTAACACCGCAGGTGGCTGCGGTCCCCGCCGCCTGTGACGCGCTTCGCCCAGACCCCGCGAAACATGTCGGACTCGTTATGTGATGCTGTTGACATATACCTAACGGCGGTGCATAACATGCATGTACGAATTTAACACGGCCGTGGGGTATTTAGGTGGAGGCCTGCGATGATGCGTGCGATGCCTGGTGTCGCAGTCATCGTTGCGGGGCTTCTGCTCACCGCGGGGTGCACGTCGGGTGACGCCTTGTCGGGCGGGTCGGCTCCGTCGACGGACGGGATCGGCCCGATCACCTTCGCCATAGGCAAGGACAATCCCGGCTGGCTGCAGGGCGTGATCACCGGATGGAACCAGCAGAATCCCAACCAGAAGGTCACCCTGCTACTGCTGCCCGAGGCGTCCAACGACCAGCTGGCCCAGCTGGTCGCCAACCTTCAGGCGAAAAGCGACGAGTACGACGTCATCGACATGGACGTCATCTGGACCGCCGAATTCGCCTCGAACGGCTGGATCATCCCGCTGCCGCAGAGCACGTTCCCGCTCGGCGACTTCCTCAAGCCGGCCGTCGACACCGCCATGTACCAGGGCCGGCTGTACGCCGTGCCGGACTACAGCAACGCGGATCTCCTCTACTACCGCAAGGACATCCTCGCCAAGGCGGGTAAGCAGCCCCCCAAGACCTGGGCCCAGCTGCAGCATCTCGCCGAGACCGTGGCGCCGAAGTACGGTCTCTACGGGTACGCGGGCACGTTCGCCCCGTACGAAGGCCTCACCGTCAACTTCGCGGAGGCGGTCCAGTCGGCCGGGGGGGCGATCCTCTCCCCGGAGGGCACCAAGGTCACGGTGGACTCAGCCAAGGCGCTCCAAGGGCTCGAGTTCCTCGTGAACGGTTTCCAGCAGGGCTGGATCCCCAAGGTCACGCTCACCTACGAGGAGGAGTCGGCCCAGAACGCGTTCGAGGCCGGCAAGTTCCTGTTCCTGGATAACTGGCCCGACGTATACGCGGCGCTGTCCACGCCGGGACCGCAGAACAAGGTGTACGGGAAGTTCGGGATCGCGGCGCTGCCGGGCCTGGACGGAACCGGTTCCAGCTCGCTCGGCGGGGCCAACCTCGCGATCAGCGCGTACTCCCAGCATCAGCGGACCGCGCTGAACTTCATCAAGTACATGACGGACCTGGCCAACGAGCGGCAGATGCTCGAGCAGGGGTCGTTTCCCCCTGTCTGGACCCAGCTCTACACCGACAAGAGCCTGATCAGCAGCTATCACTACCTGCCCGTGCTCGAGCAGGCCATCAATTCGGCCCAGCCGCGCCCGGCGATCACCAACTACGACCAGGCCAGCCTGGCCATCTCGAGCACGGTTTACGAGGCCCTGACGCATCAGAAGAAACCACAGCAGGCCCTGGCGGAACTGGCTGGGCAGCTGACCCAGATCATCCGCGACGGCTGAGGCCGCCAGGGCTGACCGCACGGGGGTCGGCCAGCCCTGCGCTGCCGATCAAAACCCGCAGGCCAGGAGGGATCCGGAAGGCGGACCGTCGTCACCAGCCGGCGAGCAGCCCGCAGCTTAACCACAGGTGTTATTACAAAAAGTTACGAAGTAACTACGTAAAGTGGAGGACGCATGACACATGCGAGATCGATCAACCATCCGGGAAGACGCCGCCTGAAGGGCTGGCAAGTGACTGCCCTGGTCGGGGTGGTCGGGGCCCTCAGCGTCGCCGGCTGCAGCAGCAGCAGCAGCACCGCTGCCAGCAGCAGCACCAGCAGCAGCACCAGCAGTCCCGCGGCCACGAGCAGCATAGGCTCGACGACGTCGGGCTCGATCGTCTGGTCGGCCAGCCCGCTCAGCGGCACCGGCGCCAACGACGCCCGGACCGTGCTGATCAACGCGTTCGAGAAGCAGTACCCGGGCATCCACGTCACCCTGGTGTCCGCGCCGACCGACACCGACACCAACCGGGCCACGCTGGCCACCGAGATCTCCGGCGGCGCGACCACTCCCGACGTGTTCATGGGCGACGTGATCTGGCCGGCCCAGTTCGGCGCGCACCAGCTGGCCGTGCCGCTGTCGCAGTACCTGCCCGCCAGCTACTGGTCCAGGTTCGCTCCGGGGCTGGTCGCGGGCGCCACCTACAAGGGCCTGGTCTACGGCTCGCCGCTGTTCGAGGACCAGGGCTTCCTGTACTACCGCAAGGACCTGCTCGCCAAGTACCACATGGCGGTGCCCCAGACCTGGGAGCAGCTCGAGACCGACGCCAAGACGCTGGCCAGCAACGGCAGCGTCAAGTACGGCTTCGTCTGGCAAGGCGACTCGTATGAGGGCCTGACCTGCAACTTCATGGAGTACCTGACCAGCGCGGGCGGGACGCCGACCAACGCCGCCTACACCTCGGCCACGCTCAACTCGCCCGCGGCCCTCAAGGCCGTCACGTTCATGCGCAGCCTGATCACCTCCGGCGCTAGCCCGGCCGCGGTGACCACGTTCCAGGAGCCGCAGGCGATGAACACCTTCGGCGGGGGCAACGCCGCGTTCCTGCGCAACTGGGACTACGCTTACACGGCCGCCATTACTCCGTCCAGCGGCGGCAAGCTCACCGCCAGCCAGGTCGGCGTGGCGCCGTTGCCGACCTTCGCGGGCCAGGGGTACCCCGGCTACTCCAACATCGGCGGCTGGAACATGTACATCAACCCGCACAGCACTCACCTGGGCGCGGACCTGACGTTCATCCAGTGGCTGTCCACCCCCGCGGCGCAGGACATCCTGTCCATGAAGTACGGGTTCATCTCCACCGTCACGGCCGTGCGGACGGACCCGACGGTCATCGGCTCGAACCCGGTGTTTGCCGTCGTGCCGAAGACCAGGCTGGTCCCGCGGCCCGCGGGCACGCCCGAGTACCCGGCGCTGTCCACCGCGATTTACCAGAACGTGAACGCGGCCCTGGCCGGGTCGGCCTCTCCGTCCGCGGCCGCGGCGGCCATGCAGTCCGCCGCGACCACCGCACTATCCAGTACATCCAACGGCGGCTTGTGACCTTTCCGCCGTGCTGCCTGGGCCGGGAAGCGATCCGCTTCCCGGCCCCCGGCGGTCCCCTGGGCCGTCGGCTGGCAGTAGCCCCCTACTCATCTCGGCTCTACTTATCTCGGCCGCCGGCCGCGAGGAGTTACCCATGACCGCTATCTCAAGTGCCTCTGGACAGAGCGCGTCTGGTCAGGTAGGGACCGCCATCGTCCCGCCGGTCCCCCGTCCCGATATCAACAGAAGACGGCTGGCCCGGATGGGCTGGGGCTTCTCGGCGCCCGCGCTGCTGGTCATCGCCGCGGTCACGATCTTCCCGATCGTGTACTCGGTGATCATGAGCTTCAACTACGTGACCGTGACGGGCAGCGGCTTCAGCCTGGACGGCTTCACCTTCAGCAACTACAACCTTCTGCTTCACTCGTCGCTGTGGCGCGACGCGCTGTTCTTCACCGTGTACTACACGCTGGTGACCGTCGTCGTCGAGCTAATCCTCGGCACCTGCATCGCGCTCGTGCTCGAGCGCCTGGTCGCCGGTCGCGGCTGGATGATGGCGCTGCTGCTCATCCCCTGGTCGATGATCACCGTCATCAACGCCGAACTGTGGGCCTACATCTACAACGGGACCTACGGCGTGGCCGATTACATCCTCGGCGCGCTCGGCTTCGGCCATCCGGTCATCCTCGGCCAGCCGGGATCGGCCATCATCGGGCTGATGGTCGCCGACATCTGGAAGACGACGCCGTTCGTGGCGATCATCGTGCTGGCCGGCCTGGTCATGCTGCCAGGCGACGTGTACGAGGCCGCGGAAATAGACGGCGCATCCGGCTGGTACACGTTCTGGACCATCACCTTGCCGCTGCTGCGGCCGACGATCGCGCTCGCGGTCATGTTCCGCGTGCTGCAGGCGTTCGGCCTGTTCGACTTGCCCTACGTCATGACGGGCGGCGGTCCGGGCACGGCAACCCAGTCGCTGGCCATCCTCGCCTACAACGCGCTATTCAAGAACCTCGCCTTCGGGCCCGGCGCCGCTGTCGCGACCACCACCGCGCTGCTGGTGCTCCTCGGCTGCCTGGCCTCACTGCGGGTGTTCCGGGTCCAGGTCGGACAGGAGGGCAACTGACATGCGTAACCGCAAGCGAGTCGGCTGGCACAAGTACATCAACGGCGTCACGATCTCCACGCTGGTCACCGTGCTCTTCGTCCTCCTGCCGCTGTACTGGCTGGTCGCCACGAGCTTCAAGAACCCGAACTCGATCGGGACCTTTAACGGCGCGAGCTCGCTGGGCCCGAACCCGTTCAGCACCGAGAACTACTACAACGCCTTCGTGAACTACGACTTCGGGATCTACTTCAAGACCTCGATCATCGTCACCCTCTGCACCACGGCGCTCGTGCTGTTCCTGGGCACGCTGGCCGGCTACGCGCTCGGCCGGCTGCCGATGCGGGGCAAGTTCACCACGCTGGTGATCCTGCTCATTATCTCGGTGTTCCCGGCCGTCGCGGTGCTCGCGCCGCTGTACCTGCTGATGCGTGAAATCGGCTGGCTGAACAGCTACCAGGCGCTGATCCTGCCCTACACGGCCTTCAACCTCCCGTTCGCCATCTGGATCCTGCGGAACTACATGCTCGGCATCCCGAAGGAGATGGAGGAGACCGGCCGGATCGACGGCGCTTCCCCGCTGCGCACGGTCTGGACGATCATCTTGCCGCAGGCCCTGCCCGGCCTGTTCACGGCGGGGATCTTCTGCTTCACCGCCTGCTGGACCGAGTTCCTGATGGCGCTGACGTTCAACAGCTCAAACAACTACCGGACCATCCCGGTGGGCATCGCCGAATTCGGCGGGAACTTCCAGGTCCCGTACGGGACCATCTTCGCGGCCAGCGTCGTGGCGGTGGTGCCCATCGGCATCCTGGTCTTCATCTTCCGCAAGTTCGTCATCTCCGGCCTGACCTCGGGCGCGGTAAAGGGATGAGCAAGTCCGGTAATCATGGGCACGCGCCCGGTAAGGAGTCATCATGGCCACGGTAAGCCTTGACAAGATCAACAAGGTTTACGAGAACGGCTTTCACGCGGTCAAGGACCTCAGCGTGGACATCGCCGACGGCGAGTTCATGGTGCTGGTGGGCCCGTCGGGCTGCGGCAAGACCACGGCGCTGCGGATGGTCGCCGGGCTGGAGGACATCACCAGCGGCATCCTGCGCATCGGCGGGAAGGAGGCCAACGACGAGACGCCCAAGGAACGGGACATCGCCATGGTCTTCCAGAACTACGCCCTGTACCCGCACATGACGGTGGCCGAGAACATCGGCTTCGCGCTCAAGCTGCGCAAGCTGCCCAAGGACCAGCTCAACGCCAAGGTCAAGGAGGCGGCCGAAATCCTCGGCCTGACCGACTGGCTGGACCGCAAACCCGGTCAGCTGTCCGGTGGCCAGCGCCAGCGGGTCGCCATGGGCCGGGCCATCGTGCGCGAGCCCTCGGTGTTCCTGATGGACGAGCCATTGAGCAACCTGGACGCCAAGCTGCGCGTGCAGATGCGGGCCGAGGTGGCGCGCATCCAGCGCCGGATCGGGGTCGCCACCATCTACGTCACGCACGACCAGGTGGAGGCGATGACCATGGGCGACCGGGTCACGGTGCTGCGGGACGGCGTGCTGCAGCAGGTCGACACCCCGCAGAAGCTGTATGACAACCCGGACAACATCTTCGTGGCCGCCTTCATCGGCTCGCCGGCCATGAACCTGTACGACGCGACGGTCGGCGAGGGCGCCCGGTCGCTCAAGCTCGGCTCCCAGGAGATCGACCTGCCGGAGTCCGTCGTGGTCAAGCGCCCGGCGCTGCGCTCCTACGCCGGCAAGGAGGTGGTCGTGGGCCTGCGCCCCGAGCACCTACCGGCGGAGGCCCCCGACAGCACCGGCCCGAAGCTGCGGGGAGACGTGGACCTGGTCGAGGCGCTCGGCTCGGAGCTGGTGATCCACTTCAACATCGACGCGCACCGGGTCATGGCCGAGGGCGCGGTCGACAAGGACGAGGCCGCGGCGGTCACGCGCGGCGAGGGCGTGGCCCGCGTCGCCGCCAAGACCCCGGTCAAGCCCGGCGACACGCTGACCTTCGCCGTGGACATCGAGGAAATGAAGTTCTTCGACACGCAGACCGGACTGTCGATCCGGGGTTAGGAGGACGGTGAGCCGGGCGCAGGATTCAGGGTCGGGCCCGCCGTGGTGGCACGGCGCCGTCATCTACCAGCTGTACGTGCGGTCCTGGCGCGACAGCAACGATGACGGGTACGGCGACCTGCGCGGCATCATCGAGCGCCTGGATCACCTTTCCTGGCTCGGGGTGGACGCCATCTGGCTGTCTCCCACCATGCCCTCTCCGGACGAGGACTGGGGCTATGACGTCAGTGACTACACCGGCGTCCACCCCGAGCTTGGCACGCTGGCCGACCTGGACGAGCTGATCGCCGAGGCCGGTCGGCGGGGCCTGCGGGTGCTGCTCGACCTGGTGCCGAACCACACCAGTTCCGCGCATCCCTGGTTCGCCGAGGCCGCGGCGAGCCGGGATGCGGCACACCGCGGCTACTACGTGTGGGCCGAGCCGCGACCGGACGGCGGGCCGCCGAACAACTGGCTCGACTTCACCGGCCGGCCCGCCTGGCAGTGGCACGAGAGCGGCCAGTACTACCTGCACAACTTCCTGCCGGGCCAGCCGGACCTGAACTGGTGGGAGCCCGCGGTCCACCGGGAGTTCCGTGACATCCTGGAATTCTGGTTCGAGCGCGGGGTCGCCGGGTTCCGGATCGACGTGGCGAACGGCCTGTACAAGGACGCCGAACTGCGCGACAACCCGCCGGCCACCGGCGACGGCCCGCTGGACGGCTCGTTCGGGCTGCGCCCGGTCTACAACGTCAACCGGCCGGAGACGCACGGCGTCTACCGCGACTGGCGGAAGATCGCCGAGAGCTACTCGCCCGCGCGGCTGCTGCTCGGCGAGACGTGGGTCGCCGAGCCCGAGCGGCTGGCCGCCTACTACGGCAATCATGACGAGCTGCAGCTCGGGTTCAACTTCCGGTTCGCCTTCGCCGGGTTCGACCCGTCTCAGCTGGCCACGATCGTGGCGCAGACGCTGGCCGCGCTGCCGCCCGGCGCGTGCCCGGTGTGGATGGGCTCCAACCACGACCTGGGCCGTTTCCCCAGCCGCTGGTGCGGCGGCGACGAGCGCAAGATCAGGCTCGCGCTGCTCGTGCTGGCCACCCTGCCCGGCACCGCCGTGCTCTACTACGGCGACGAGATCGGCATGACCGACGTCGAGGTGCCGGTCGCGCTGCGCCGCGACAACGCGACGCTGGATGTGGACTCCGGCGCCGACTCTTTGGGGCGGGACCGGGCCAGGACCCCGATGCCGTGGGACGGCTCGCCGGGAGGCGGCTTCACCGGCCCGGGCGTGACGCCGTGGCTCCCGATGGCGGACCACCCGGTCCGCACGGTCGCCGCCCAGCGCGAGGACCCCGATTCGGTGCTGGGGCTTTGCCGGCGGCTGCTCGCGCTCCGGCGGGCCGAACTCGGCGGCGGCATCGCCGAGTTCGAGAACCTGCCCGCGCCGACAGGCCAGTGGGTCTACCGAGTCGGCTCCCTGGTGGTCGCCGCGAACTTCACTGGTCAGCCGGCCCCGGTGCCGGCCCCGGTGCCGACCCCTGGGCCGGCCACGGCTGGCGAGGTGCTGCTAACCACCGCGGCGGCCGGGCCGGAGGGTCCGACCGCTCCGCCCGGTGTCCTAGGGCCATGGGAGGGTGTCATCACGCGCCGAGGGCGGTGAAGGACCGCCTGGGCTCCGGCCAGTCCCCTGTGGTCACCGGCTGGATCGCGCTCTGAGGGCGGGTCGGTGGCGCACAGGGTACGTAAGAAGGTACCCCGGGGCCCACCGACACCCTTGTAGTCGGGCGGGAGCTAGAGGCCGAGGCTGCGGCTGGGGCAACCGGCTCGGCACCATGTACACCTGGGCCCGCGCCCTGTACCTGTCTAAGAACCGCGGCCACCGCATCATCAGCTTCCAGACCGCCGGATACGAGGTCGGTGGCCAGCGCATCCTCGTCCGCTCCGTCCAGCCCCGGCCGCCCAGCCCGCAAGACACCCCAGCCATCACCCCAGAGCAGCCGGGGGCCAGCCGCTAAGACACCACCTGCGGCGAAATCGTGCCCGCATGCTGGTTCAGCCCTGCCGGGCCGCCACCGCGGCGACCAGGGCGGTCCGCATCGCCTCCACTGGGCCGGGATGACCAGTCATCAACTCGACCTGCGCGACCGCCTGGTATAGCAGCACGGTGAGACCGCTGACCACCGGGCAGCCGACGGCCAGGGCTGAGCTGGCGAAAGGGGTCGGCCACGGCGCGTACACCACGTCAAGCACCATGGTGTCTGGTTTCCAGCGGGTAGCGCTCAGCGGATCGGCTGCGCCGCCTGGCAGCGTGGAGATGACCAGGTCGGCGGCGGGCAGCGGTTCGGTGAACAGGCCGTCGGAGATCGTCGGCCGCATCCCGAGTCGCTCGGCGGTCTCGCGCAGCTCGCCGGTACGGGCCAGGTTGCGCACCAAGACGGTCGGCGACTGGTGGCCCAGCTCGCGCACCGCAGCGAGGGCACTCTGCGCCGTGCCGCCCGCGCCGAGAATGACCGCCTGCTCGACCCGGGCCAGCCCGGCCTCCCGCAGCGCCGAGACCATGCCGGCCACGTCAGTGTTGTCCGCCCGCCTGCCTCCGGCCGGCCCGGCCGGAGGGAACACCAGTGTGTTCGCGGCCCCGACCGCCTCGGCCAGCGGCGATACCTCGTCGGCGACGGCCAGGGCCACCCGCTTGAGCGGCATCGTCAGCGACAGGCCCGCCCACTCGGGTCCCATGCCGTCGACCAGGCGAGGCAGGCCCGTCTCGTCGCACTCGATCTTGTCGTAGTGCCAGCCATGCAGGTCAAGCGCCTGGTAGGCCGCTCCGTGCAGCACGGGGGAGAGCGAGTGCTTGATCGGGGACCCAAGCACGGCCGCTCGCCGCGCCGTCTGGTCTACCGCGGTGGTGGTAACGTCCATGTTCATTTACCTATCTCGATGTCTGCCCCCGGGCGCGGGTATGCCCGGGCCTGCTGGCCGGCCAGAGGCCCGCGCCGCGCCTTGGCATGAAGTCTGTAGCAGGTTAGCGGCGGAATCATCATCGATCTGCTTCACCTGCAGCGCTGCGGCAGCACACCAGGCGACGTGCGTGCGCTGGATCCCAAGCTGATCGCCTACTGCCAGCTCTGTGACGCGCCGCTGGCCGCCCCGCACAACCTGCCGCGACCGCGGGAACTTCCCCGCGGGCAATCCGTCGAGGGGATCAGGGTCCGGGTGCGCCAGGCCAGGCGCGGTCTTGGTCGTCAGGAAGGGACCGCTGCTGTGGAGAGAAGGTGCAGGCCGTGAATGGCAACGGCGTAGCCGTCCACGCCGAACCCCACTACTATCCCGGCGGCCGCGGGGGAGATGAACGAGTGGCTCCGGAATTCCTCGCGGGTGTGCACGTTGGAGATGTGGCACTCGATCAGCCGGAGCTTAGCTCCCTTGATGGCATCGTGCAGTGCGAGCGAGGTGTGGGTGTACGCACCTGGGTTGAAGACAGCACCGATCAGGTCCCCGGCCGCCTGCCGGCTTCCGGCCTCCTGGATCCAGTCGATGAGCACGCCCTCGTGGTTCGACTGCCGGCAGTCAGCCTTGAGCTCGTACTTCGCGGCCTCGGCGCGGCAAAGTTCCTCGACGTCGGCGAGCTTCCGAAGGCCGTAGATGCCTGGTTCACGCGTCCCGAGCAGGTTGAGGTTCGGTCCGTTCAGCACGAGAACTGTCTTCATGATGCCTCACCTTGATAGTTGCTGGCTTGCGGCGCTGCCAGCTTGATGTTAGGGCCGGGTAGCAGGGTTTCCCGCACCGTTTCCGCCAGCCGGGAATTGCCCCATCGATACGGGCAGACCAGCACCGCGCCACCGACGACCCACGCCGCGATCGGCGCGGCACTCGACAGCGTCAGCGTGGTCAGCCTGTGCCCGGCCAACACCGGCGGCTGTGCGCGCTTCCCATTCCGGCCATACGCTCCGGCCTCGCGGTGGGACCTCGGTGGGACATGCCAAGTTCGGGGCGGCGGGTTACGGCGCGCTGCTGGCCTGCTTCGCCGTCGGCGGGGTGGCCGGCACGCTCGCCGCGGCCCGCACCGGTAACCTGCGGGCGCCGGTCATGTTCGCCTCGGCCGTGTTCCTGGTCGAGGCGGCGGCGATCAGCCTGGTCCCTTACCTGGGCGGCGAGGCGGGCGCCGCGGCCGCGCTCTGCGTGGTAGGCGCCTGCAACGGGCTGGGCAACGTCACGGTGCTGACCGTCTTGCAGAAGTGGGTCTCCCCCGGGCTGCTCGGCCGGGTGATGGGAACGCTGATGCTCTGCTCGTTCGGCAGCTTCCCGCTGTCGGTGGCGGTTTCCGGGGTGCTGGTCCACCACTTCGGGCCTGTGCCGTTCTTCCCGGTGGCGGGCGGCCTGATCGCGGTGGCCATCCTGGGCGGGCTGACGCAGCGGGAGTTCCGGGCGTTCGGGGCCCGTGGGGATGACAGCAGTCAGGCGGCTGCTCCTAAAGCAGCAGAGGGCTCACGCAAATAAGCGGCCCACTGGGGGTCGCCGTCGTGATGAGCGCCCACGAGCCTCCAGTGGGCGCCGCGTGGTACTACTGGCGGCACCGCCAGCGTCCAGCCGAGTTCCTCGAGCAGCCGGTCAGCCTTTTGGTGGTTGCAGATGGTGCAGGACGCCACGCAGTTTTCCCAGACGTGCTGGCCGCCCCGGCTGCGCGGGATCACGTGGTCGATGGTCTCCGCGCGGCGGCCGCAGTAGGCGCACCGGTAGTTGTCCCGGCGCATCAGCGCCGCCCTGGTCAGCGGCACCCGGTTGCGGTAAGGAACGCGAACGTAGCGGCTCAGCCGGATCACCGACGGCGTCACGAGGGCGACCGTCGCGGCGTGCAGGACCGCCCCCGCGGCGTCGTGGTGGACAACCTCGGCCTTGCCGCCGAGCACGAGGCACACGGCTCTGCGGAGACCGATAGTGGTCAGCGGTTCATACGTCACGTTGAGCAGCAGCACTCGTCGCACCGCACCTCCCGCTGGCGTCGGCCTGCTATCTGAACCTCATGCTCCCAGTGTGTCCCCTGGTACGCGCATCCGCCACCACATAAGCGTACAAGGTGACCGAGACCATAGAGTGCGGGCATGAGCGAGTTCGGGTACCCGCAGGCACGCAGGCTCGACCTGACTGAGGACATCGGCGGGCATCAGGTTAGTGACCCCTACCGCTGGCTGGAGGACGACTCGAGCGGCGAGCGGGCCGGCTGGCTGGCGGCGCAGGCTGAGCTGTTCGGCTCGTACCGGGAGGAACAACTGCCCAGCCGGGGTCGGCTGGCCGACCGGGTGCGCGAGCTGCTGAGCACCGGTTACGTGGGGACGCCGGTCTGGCGGGGCGAGCGCTGCTTCTTCACCTGGCGCGACCCTGATCACGAGCACGGGGTGCTCTGCACCCGGCTGGCCGACGGACCGGTTGAGGTGCTCGTCGACCCGATGGCCATCGACCCGTCCGGGCTGACCACGCTGGACGCCTGGCAGCCCGACAAGGAGGGACGGCTGCTGGCCTACCAGCTGTCCGAAGGCGGCGACGAGGAGTCCCTGCTCCGGGTGATCGACGTCACCACCAGTTCCCTGGTGGACGGGCCGATCGACCGCTGCCGGTACTCCAACGTGGCCTGGCTGCCGGGCGGAAAGGCTTTCTACTACACCCGCCGGCTGCCGGCCGACGCCGTGCCGGACGGGGAGAGCCAGTACCACCGGCGGGTCTACCTGCACCAGATCGGCACCCCCGCCGACTCCGACGTGCTGGTCTTCGGCACAGGACGGGACAAGACCGACTACTACAACGTCTCGGTCAGCCGGGACGGGCGGTGGCTGGCCATCGGTGCCTCCCGGGGCACCGCGCCGCGCAACGATCTGTGGATCGCCGACCTGTCCGAGTCCGACCCCGCCTCGCCCGACCTGCGCGTGATCCAGGAGGGACTCGACGCGCAGACCAGCGTCTGGGTCGGCCGGGACGGGCGCCTGTTCGTGTTCACCGACTCCGGCGCGCCCCGGGGCCGCATCGCCGTGACCGACCCGGCCCACCCCGGCCCGGCGACCTGGCAGGACCTGATCGGCCAGGATCCCGAGGCGGTGCTGCGCGGGTACGCGGTCCTGGACGGCGCCGAGCTCGGCCGTCCCGTCCTGCTGGCCAGCTGGGCCAGGCACGCGCTCAGCGAGATCACCGTGCACGACCTGGCGACCGGCGAGCGAGTGGGCCAGGTGCCGCTGCCCGGCCTGGGCACCGTCGGCGGGATAAGCGAGCGGCCCGAGGGCGGGCACGAGGGCTGGTTCGTGTACACCGACTACACGACGTCTTCGGTGGTGCTGCGGTTCGACGCGCGCGACGCCTCGGTGACCACCTGGGCCACGGCACCGGGCAGCGTCGCGGTCCCGGCCGTGACGGCGCGGCAGGTGACGTACCGGTCCAAGGACGGGACCGCGGTGCGGATGCTCGTTATCAGCGGCGACGACAGCCCAGCCGGTCCCCGCCCGGCGATCCTGTACGGGTACGGCGGCTTCGACATCAGCCTCACGCCCGCGTACTCGCCGAACGTCCTGGCCTGGGTGTCGGCGGGCGGCGTGTACGCGATCGCCAACCTGCGCGGCGGCAGCGAGGAGGGCGAGGAATGGCACCGGGCCGGGATGCTGGACCGCAAGCAGAACGTCTTCGACGACTTCCACGCCGCGGCGGAGGCGCTGATCCGCGACGGGTGGACCACGCCGGACCAGCTGGCCATCTCGGGCGGGTCGAACGGCGGGCTGCTGGTCGGCGCGGCGCTGACGCAGCGGCCCGAGCTGTACGCCGCCGTCGTCTGCTCCGCGCCGCTGCTCGACATGGTGCGCTACGAGCGGTTCGGGCTCGGCCAGACCTGGAACGTCGAGTACGGCACCGCGGCCGACCCCGCGCAGCTCGGCTGGCTGTTGTCGTACTCGCCCTACCACCACGTGGTGCCGGGAACGGCGTATCCGGCCGTGCTGTTCACCGTGTTCACCAGCGACACCCGGGTCGACCCGGTGCACGCGTACAAGATGTGCGCCGCGCTGCAGCACGCCACTTCGTCCGACCCGGGGCGGAATTCTGGGGCGGTACTCCTGCGCGCCGAGGGCCAGGTGGGGCACGGGGCGCGCGCGGTGAGCCGGACGGCGGAGCTGGCCGGGGACACGCTGGCGTTCGCCGCGCGCCACACCGGCCTCACGGTCTGAAGAACGACCCGGGGGTCTGGCCCGTCTCGCGGCGGAACGCGGCCACGAACGCGCTCGGGGTGTCGTAGCCGACCCGGCCCGCCACCCGGCTGACTGGCTCGCCGGCCGCGAGCATGGACAGCGCCGCCTGCAGCCGCAGCAGGGTCCGCCAGCGGCCGAACGGCACGCCCGCCTCCGCCGCGAACGCGCGGGCCAGCGTCCGCTCGCTCGCGCCCACCGCCCGGCCCCAGTCCCGCAGCGTGCGCCGGTCCGCGGGGTCGGCCCGCAGCGCCTCGGCCACCTGCCGGGCGGTCGGCGTAGACGGCAGCCGGACCTGGATCGTGGTCACCGGCACCGGGGTCAGCAGGTCGGCGAGCAGGACCTCGGCGTGCGCGCGGTGGCCGGCGGGCAGGCCCGGCTCGCCGAGGTACCCGATCAGCTCGGCCAGCAGCGGGCTGGCCACGACCGGGGTCGGATCGGTCCAGGTGACCGGGGAGAGCTCGGGCCTGATGTACAGCGAGCGCATGGTGGCGCGGCCATCGGAGGCGGTCTCGTGCGGCAGCCCGGCCGGGATCCACAGCGCCCGCGTGGGCGGCAGCACCCAGGTCGCCTCGCCGGTCAGCACGGTGAGCACCCCGCTCGCCGCCCAGGCCAGCTGGTGGTCTTCGTGGGTGTGCCAGTCGAAGCGGGTGCCCGCGGGCATGGGGAACGTCGCCACGAAGACGGCCGCCCCGGTGTCTTTGCCATCGGCATCCTGTCCGGCTCGCGACACAACATGGCAGCTTACGCCCTATCTCCCCGGGCGCCCGGGGCCTAGCGTCGGTCGCGTGAACTCCAACCATGCGAAGCTGATGCCGAGCCCCGAGTGGGCCGCGCACATCCAGGATGAGGTACTGCCGCAGGCGACGGCGGGCGTCGAGCTCGGCGCCGACCTGCTCGAGTTGGGACCGGGGCCGGGCGCGGCCACCGACTGGCTGCGGCGCCGGGTCAGCCGGCTGGTCGCGGTCGAGCAGGAGGACGAGGCCGCCGCCCTGCTGGCGGCCAGATTCGCCGGGACCAACGTCGAGGTGGTGGCCGGCGACGCGGCCGCGCTCGGTTACCCGGACGCCTCCTTCGACACCGTCGTCTCGTGCACGATGCTGCACCACGTGCCCACTCGCGCGCTGCAGGACAAGGTGCTCGCCGAGGCGTTCCGGGTGCTTCGGCCGGGCGGCGCGTTCCTCGGCTCGGACAGCCTGCCCAGCGACAGCCTGCACCGCTTCCACGAGGGCGACGTCTATAACCCGGTCGAGCCGGCCGCGTTCCTGACCCGGCTGCAGACCACCGGCTTCACCGCGATCACCCTGCGGGTCGGGCACAACCTGATCTTCACCGCACGCAAGGAGAATCCGTCGTGAACGACACCATCGCGCTGCGCAGCGCTCAACTACGCAGGGCGGTCACGGGCCCCTGCTGAGCTTCGCCGCTGAGGAGACCGAACTGCTCGCCGCGGCCGCGTTGCGCCCGGACGATGACCGGGGCAGCCCGGACAGATGGGCCGCCGTACCCGTGGTGGCGCACAATAACGAGTTCAAAGGCCAGCAGGCCGAACGGATCTCGGCCATCCGGTCAGGCCAGGTACCTCGGGCCTATGGCGAGGTCGATCATTCCTCGGCCGAGGTCTACCAGGGTTACCTGGCCCAGCCGCCGGACGCCGTCCTGGCCGGATGCCGCCGGATCAGTGCGCAGCTGATCGACGGCACCTGGACGCTGCCGGACGAGGACCTGCTCGACCCGGCGCGCCACCCCTGGCTGAACGGGCGCCTGCTGTGGCTGCAGATCGTCGTCCGCGGCTTCTGGCACCCCACCGGGCACCTCGGTGACTACTACCTGGCCCACGGCCAGCCCGGGCGGGCCGTCGCGCTGCAGGCTCAGGGCCTGGCCACGGCCCGTTACCTGGACGCGCCCGCCGCCGCGGCGGGCATGGCGGGCTACAGCCTGGCCTGCGCGCAAGCCCAGGCCGGCCAGCCGGAGCAGGCGGCCCGGACGCTGGCCGAGGCCATCGAGGCGAACCCCGACCTGCGGGCCAACGCCAGCCGGGATCGCGACCTCCGGGTGCTTCGGGAAGCTATCCCTTGAGGAGGAGCCCGCCGGTAGCCTCGCGTGGAGTCGCATCCGTAGGAAAGGACTGCTGTGCTCCACGCCACCGGCTTCGCCATCGCCCAGGTGCCCATTGGCCAGGTGCCCAGTGCCCAGGTGCAGGGCACGCTGACGGGCAACTGCGGCGACGACCCGGGGATCGCCTGCCGGCTCGCCTGGGACCTGACCCACAGCACGACCGCCGCCCAGCTCGTCAAGGTCTACCTGGCTGGGCCGGTCAGCCAGGCCGGCCGGATCGCGTTCGTCATCGTGCTCGCGCTGTTCGTCCGGATCATCTTGCACCGGCTGATCAACAAGATCACCGAACGCGCGGCGACGGCGTCACTGCCGGTCGCTCCCAACGGCCGGGTGCACAAGGCCGCCGTCGCCATCCACGCGACCGGTAACGAGCGGCGCGAG
>Ga0208044_1000222_pt1 | contig 49946 bp, 46 predicted proteins | sample Sb_taG_8_FD_187712 | JGI IMG/M metagenome (GOLD analysis project Ga0208044, IMG submission 187712) | Peat soil microbial communities from Weissenstadt, Germany - Sb_50d_c_BC metaG (SPAdes) (version 2) | ecosystem: Environmental > Terrestrial > Soil > Wetlands > Peat | place: Germany...
TTGATCCATCGAGTGGACAGCATGGCATAGCCCGAGCTAATCTCCAGGGGCCCGTTACCTCTCCGGCGATCGATGATCTCTGTGACCATTTCTCGATAAGAAGATAGCGACCGGTTCGTAACCTTGTATCCAGGTACCGTGTTTTAACCGGCGATTTGCTCCGGCTGCGCGCCAATCGTGGCGGCAGCCCGGACCACGTAAGAAGGCGACAACTATGAGCAGACGGCTCTCTCACGTCGATATGCCGACCAGGAACGCTCAGGACGAATACTCCCGCGCGATCTGGCGCACGAGTTCCCGGTGCGGAGCGTATGGCACCTGCGTCGAGGTCGCCCAGCTTCCGGGCGGCGACGTCGGCATGCGGGATAACAAAGACCCAAGCGGTCCAGTGCTGAGATTCACCACTGCGCAGTGGCGCGACTTCGTGGCCAGCGTCCATTCCGGGGAGTTCGACCAGTAGCGTCCGGTCTATTTGGCCGGACTCGGGCCCGCATAGTGCCGGTCAGCTGAAAAGAGCAGCTCAACATCGCGACTTGAACAGGCGAGAAACAATGGCTGCCGCGGATGATTAGTCATCGGCGGCCCGCCGTTTCGGAAAAACGAGGTGGCCCGCCCCGGCTCGGGAGCGAGCCACCTCGCATCTAGGGACGGCCAGTACCAGCAGTAGGCGCACTCGTGCGCCGGCGGCTAGTACCAGCCATAGTCGCACTCGTGCGCCCATGCGTTGGCCGGCGAGCCGTAGCGTGACTTGATGTAGCCCAGGCCCCACCGGATCTGGGTCCTTGCGCTGGTCCGCCAGTTCCGGCCTGCCGAGGCCATCTTGCCGCCTGGCACTGCCTGCGGGATGCCGTAGGCACCGGAATACGGATTGGTCGCGTACACGTTCCAGCTGCTCTCTCGTTCCCACAGCCAGTTCAGGTACCTGAACTGGTACCGCGGCCGCCAGCCGAACCGGTGCATCATCAGCCAGGCGATCCGCTTGGCGCTATAGCGGTGATGGTGCCGCTGGTAACTGGCCAGGCCATAACTGTGGCCAAACCGCGGCGCCGAGATTGCCTCAGTGGTGCTTGCTGTGGCGGAATTCAGGACCCGCACCGCGGTGGCGGCGCTGGTCTGGTGTGCCGGGTTGACCGGCTGGGCTGCGGCGGTGGCTGACCAGCCGCTGGGGGCGGCGATGCCCGCCAGGGTGAACGCGGGAGCAGTGAGAGCGAGGGCGATTCTGGACGTGAACGTACGGTTCAGCATTCGCAGAGGGGACAACGTGAACCTTCGGTCGGGCGCGCTCGGGGGCGCACTCAACTTTCACCCGGGGCGCGGGGCCGACCCTCAGCTGAGAGTCAGGCCGCGGCGTGCGGACGCGGCGCAGGTTCAGGGCGACGACGGGTTACAGTTGGTAACTCGCCACGCACGCGGGGTGCCGTCGAGCCCCCACTGTGCCTTATGTTCCAGGCTTAAGCACGCCGAATCGCCGAGATTGGCGTTATGAAATGCATCACACCGCCGGAGCGGAATGCTCCAGTACTCCGGTAACTCTCGATACTCCGGTAACTCCCGCGACTCGGGATACTCCGGTAACTCATGGTATTTCTGATACCACCGGTGCCTGAGTGATTCTCCACGACCGGCACTGCTCGGCGAAGGCTGGCAGGTGCCTGACCGCGAACTCGGCGGCCGACCAGGTCTGTGGCAGCACCAGGTCGCTCCTGGTATAGCGGAAGGTCAGGGCGCGGGCGGCATCGGCGAGCTCGACCGGCATCAGGTCGTACTCGGCATCCTCATAGGCATCGAGAATCCGCCAGTCTGCCTCGGACAGGCCAGTCAGCAGGATGCCGGTAGCCAAGCCGCCGTCGGCGACGGCGTCGGCGGTAACCAGTCCTGGGTAGCTGAGCCGTCGCAGGCAGGCTGCCCGCCAGCCGGCTACCGCGGCCGGCCGGTGCTCGGGCACCCGGCCGAGCAGGGCGCCGAGCACTTCGGCGAACTGCAGCGTGCCGTAGGCGAACAGATCCGCGCGCCCGGCCCGGACCCGGCCGATCCAGTCGCCGCGCAGCCCGTCCCGGCCGATCCAGTCGCCGGCCAGCACCTCCCGGCCGCCCGTGCCCTCCAGCCCGTCCCGGCCGATCCGGTCACCGGCCAGCACCTCCCGGCCGCCCGTGCCCTCCAGCACGTCCCGGCCGACTGCGCCGTCCAGCCATGCCATGAATGTCAGTATGCCGTCAGGGCTCGGATCGCCGCGACCACCGTGTCCACAGTGGGAATGACCTGCTGCTCAAGCACATCGGCAAACGGCAGCGGCACGCAGGCGGCGGCTACCCGGCGGACCGGCGCGTCGAGCAGCTCGAAACCCTCGTCGGCGACGATCGAGGCGACGGTGCCGCCCCAGCCGCCCTGGTACGGGTTCTCCTCCACGATCACCAGCCGGGAGGTGCGCCCGAGCGACTCAAGCACGGTCCGCATGTCCAGCGGCACCAGGCAGCGCAGATCGATGACCTCGGCCGAGATGCCTTCGGCAGCCAGCCGCTCCGCGGCGGCGAGCGCGAGCGGCACGGTAGCGGCCAGGCCCACCACCGTGACGTCCGCGCCGTCTCGCGCAACGGCGGCCTGGCCGAGCGGAACGACGTGCCCATCCGGCGCCGTCGGGCCCTTCGTCGCGAACAGGCCCTTGTGCTCGAAGAAGACGACCGGGTCGTCGCTGCGGATCGCCGATGCCATCAGCCCGATCACATCGGCCGGCGTGGACGGCGCCGCGATCTTCAGCCCGGGGATGGTGAGCGTCCAGTTCTCGGTGGCCTGGGAGTGCTGCGCGCCGAAACCCAGGCCGCCGCCATTAGCGGTACGCACCACCAGCGGCACCGTCACCTGCCCGCCAGTCATGTACCGCATCTTCGGTATCTCGTTGGCCAGGTAGTCCCAGCAGCAGGCGAAGAAGTCGGAGAACATGATCTCGGCAACCGGGCGCAGCCCGGTCATCGCCGCTCCCATGGCCAGGCCCGCAATGGCCTGCTCGGAGATCGGAGTGTCCCAGATCCGCTCCGGGCCGAACTCGCCGAACAGCCCCGCGGTGGTCTTGAACACTCCTCCGGCGGCGCCGATGTCCTCGCCCAGGCACACGATCGCCGGATCGCGGCGCAGTTCCCTGGCGAGCCCCTCGGCTACGGCCTCCCGGTAGGTGATCACGTCCGCCATGTCGAACCTCCGTCTGCCCATACATCGGTGAACGCCTGCGCTGGATCTGGCCCGGGTGCTGCCTTGGCCGCGGCCACCGCCTCGGCGACGAGCAGCGCGGCCCGCTCGTCGGCGGAGTCCGCCGAGGCAGCCGGAACGCCGAGCGCGGTCAGCCTGGCGCGGGCGATGTCCAGCGGGTCACGTCGCATCCACTCCCGTACCTCGTCGGCCGGCCGGTAGGTCGCCGGATCGGTGCGGCTATGCCCGAAATGCCGGTAGGTTCGCGCTTCAACCACGGTCGGGCCCTGGCCCGACCTGGCCCGGTCCACCGCGCGGCCGACGGCGTCAGCGACGACCACCACGTCGTTCCCGTCGATCACTTCAGCGGGCAGGCCGTAGCCGGGAGCACGGTCCGCGGCTGGATTGGCGACCGAGGTGACCGTGCCGATCGGCGTGTACTCCATGTAGAGGTTGTTTTCGCAGATGAACAGCACCGGCAGGGCCCAGACCGCGGCGATGTTCAATGCCTCGTGGAACGCCCCGATGTTGGTGGCGCCGTCGCCGAAGAAGGCGACGGCGACCTGGCCGGTGCCCCGGATCTTGGCCGACCAGGCCGCCCCAGCGGCGATCGGCAGGTGCGCGCCGACGATCGCATAGGAGCCGAGCATCCCGGCCGACGCCTTGGTCAGGTGCATGGAGCCGCCCTTGGCCTGGCACACCCCGGTCGCCTTGCTCATCAGTTCGGCCAGGCACTCCGCCGGACTGGCGCCGCGGGCCATCGCGTGATGATGGCCGCGGTAGGTGGCGAACACATAGTCGTCGGGCGCGAGCGCGGCGCTCGCGCCGACCGCCACCGCCTCGTGCCCGGCGGCAAGGTGCGTGGTGCCCTTAACCAGGCCGGCCAGGAACAGGTCGTGCGCTGCCTTCTCGGTGCGGCGGATCACGGCCATCTGCTCGTAGAGCCTGAGCAGCTCGTCGGCCCCGATGCTGCCGGAACGGAGGTCGGCGGCAGTCATGTCGTCGCTCCCGCCGATTCGCCACCGTCCATAGCTCCCCCGGGTTCCGGGGGGTCGTCCCCCCGACCAGCAACCGCGGGGGGTTCCGGGGGGTCGCCCCCCCGACCAGCAACCGCAGGGGGTTCCGGGGGGTCGTCCCCCCGACCAGCAACAGTGTTCAGATGGGACTGGCTCTCCCGCAGCGTGTCGAGCGCACCGCCGGCGGTCCAGTACTTGCGCCCAGCCACCAGCAGTTCCTCGGCTGGGAACTTCGTGATGACCTCGCAGCCGCTCGCCGTCACAACGACCTCCTCCTCGATCCTGGCGGCCGACCATCCGTCTGCGGCCGGCCAGTAGGTCTCAAGCGCGAACACCATGCCCTCGGTGAGTTCCTCGGGGTGGTCGAGCGAGACCAGCCTGCTGAAGATCGGCTTCTCCCAGATGGACAGCCCCACGCCGTGGCCGTACTGCAGCGCGAACGCGGCCATCTCGTCGGGAAAGCCGAAATCCTCAGCTCGCGGCCAGAGCGAGACTATGTCGCCGGTCGTCGCCCCCGGCCTGACCATGGCGATCGCGCGATCCATGTACTCGCGGCACCGGACATAAGCGTCGCGCTGGGCCCGGGAGGCGCTGCCCACCGCGAGGGTACGGTAGTAGCAGGTGCGGTAGCCCAGATGGCTGTGCAGGATGTCGAAGAAGGCCGGATCGCCGGGCCGGATCAGCCGGTCGCTGAAGACATGCGGGTGCGGCGAGCAGCGCTCGCCCGAGATCGCGTTGACTCCCTCCACGTACTCGCTGCCGAGGTCGTACAGCACCTTGCTGACCAGCCCGACACACTCGTTTTCGCGCACACCGGGACGCAGGAACTGGTACAGCTCCTGATACGCGGCGTCGACCATGGAGCAGGCCTGGGTGAGCAGGGTGATCTCATCGCGGGTCTTGATCCGACGGGCCTCAAGGAAGACCTGCTGGCCGTCCACCGTGTCGATGCCCTCGGCCCACAGCGCGGTCAGGATCGGCATCTCGGCGACGTCGACGCCGACCGGTGCATCCTCAAGTCCGCGCTCCCGCAGTTCGGTGGCCACCTTGCCGGCTACATCAGCGGCGATCCCGGCGGCCGGGTGGAAGGCACCGCGGAGCGTGGAGATGCCTGCTCTGGCGCCGGTGCGGGCAGCGCCCGCCGGCGTGGCGGCAACACCCGGCGCGTGGTGGTCCAGCCACGGGTTATACAGCTGGTGATGCCGGGCGGCTGAGCCGAAGTCCCAGACGATCGGCTCCCCGCCACGGGGCAGCAGGGCGAAGCGGATCAGCTTGTCCATCGCCCACGTGCCGATGTGCGTCGCCGACATGTACCGGGTGTTGGCCATGTCGAAACTAAGCAGCGCACCGAGCTCGGACCGCTCGAGATGTGCCTTCAGCCTGGACAGGCGTTCGGAACGCAGCCGGTCTAGGTCGACCCGCTGTTCCCAGTCGACAGCGTTCGCACCGAAGGTGTGAATTGCCATTGCCGCAACCTCGATTTCCTGGCCCGGTGAAATGCCGGAATGACGGAACTTGCATGCGCCGTACCCGGCACCAGATTCATACCAGGGCGTGGCTCGGGCGGGCACCGGCATCACCGGCCGGAGACCGCGGCGGCCAGGCTGCTGCCGAGGTCGGCGAGCATGACCGCCGCCGCGTTGCGCCCTGGGGCGCCCGATACCGAGCCGCCTGGATAAGTCGTGGCACCGGTCTGGTACAGGCCGGCTATGGGCATCCGGTGGCTGGCCCACCCGGCTGCCGGGCGCAGCTCGCCGGACTGGGCAGGTCCGGCGTCACCACCGTGGCAGGAGCCGTGCCAGTTATGCTCGTTCATCCGCTCCAGGTCAAGCGGGCTCTTGACGGCTGACGCCAGGATCGCATCAGCCGTCAGGTTCGGCGCATAACGGCGCAGCTCGACGAGGTTAGCCGCGGATACGTCGGCCTTCAGCTCGTCCCAGTGCTCCGGGCCGCCGGGAAGCTCGTAGGGCTGAAATCCCACCACCTTGAGCGTGTGCGCACCGTCCGGAGCCCTGGACGGATCAGCGACCGTCGGGCAGAGCACCAGCAGAACGGGGTCATCGGTGGCTATCCGTCCTGCCCTGAAGTCGGTCGCCAGCCGCAGCATCCGCTCGGCCGACTGCGGCGTGCCCGACGCGACCGGTGCGACGACGCCGGTCTGAACCGGATATGCCGGAGCGCAGGTAGTCGCATAATGACTCACGAACATCGAGATCCCTGGCTGCCAGGTCGCCACCGCATACCTGAGATCCTCGCCCCACAGCTGCGCGGGTGCCATATCGATCAGCTGCTTGATGTGAATGGTGGAAAGCACCGCGCAGGATGCCAGATAGCGCTCGCCTGCCTCGGTCTCCACGCCCGCGCACCGGCCGCCGTCCAGGACGAGCGCGGCGACCCTGGTGCCGGTCAGGATCACGCCGCCGCGGCTCTCGATCACCCGGGCGAGTGCCCGCGGCAGCGCGGCCGACCCGCCGCGCGGCAGCGTCCAGCTGTGCTGCTGCCTGCCGTAAGCGAGCGAGTAAGCGAGCAGGCCGGTACCAGAACGCTCCGGCGGCTGCATGGTCATGAAGGACATCCACAGCATGAACGCCCGGGTGTGCTCGTCGGAGAACTCGCCGGCGATTATCTCCCAGGCGGACATGGCATTCCTGCGCAGCCATCGGGAGCCGCCGCTCTGCCGGGCGAGCACGGCGCCGGGCAGCTCCCCGAATCCGATCGGCGTGTACCTGGCCCGACCGAGGTCCCCGGCGACCTGCCGGTACTCGGTCATCATCCGCCGGTAGGCGTCGGCGTCGCGCCGGGAGAACCTGGCGAACTCAGCGCAGGTCCGTTCCGCGTCACGCCACATGGTGAGCCAGGAGCCGTCAGCGAAGGGCAGATGAACGACCGGATCCGGGTGCAGGTACTCAAGCCCGAACTCGGCAAGCCCGAGCTCGTCATCGGCCAGGATCGGACTTGACTGGATCAGGTTGTGCGCGGTCGAGCAGGTGTCATGCCGGAAGCCCGGCAGCGTCAGCTCCTCCGAGCTGGTGTCGCCGCCGATATCACTCCTGGCTTCGAGCACGACGCAGGACAGTCCGGCCCTGGCCAGGTAGGCCGCAGCGACCAGGCTGTTGTGCCCGGCGCCGGCCACGACGACATCGAAGGTGTCGGTCACCAGACCACCGCCAGTACCCGCCGAGACAGCGATCTGGTCATCCGGCGAGCCCCAGCAGCCGGCTGGCGTTGCCGCCAAGGATGAGTTCCTCGTCAGCACCGGCGAGCCCAAGCGCCCTGACCTCCGCGACGGGCTGATCGGTCCCCATGTCGAACGGCCGGTCCGATCCGATCACCACTCGGTCCGCCCCGACGCAGGCCACCAGATCGGCGAGCAGCGCCCGGTCATGGGTCAGCGAGTCATAGTGAAAGCCGCGCAGCCAGGCATCGGGCCTGGCGGCCGACCGAGACCGCGCCTCCGGTCGCACCGTGAACGCCCGCCGTAGCCTGCCCCGAAGCGCTGGCAGTCCCCCGCCGCCGTGCGCCAGCAGGATCTTCAGGTCCTGATGGCGGTCAAGCACGCCGGCAGCAGCCAGGTGCGCGGCCGTGACCGTCGTCTCCAGCGGATTGCCGACCGAATTCCACAAGTAGAAATCGGCGAGGGCGGGCAGCCCGAATCCGGTTGTGGTCGGATGCACGAAGACCAGCGCTCCGGTCGCCTGAGCCGCCGCCCAGAACGGTTCGAAGGCGTCATCGCCTAGGTAAGTGCCTGACACGCTGGCTGGTATCTCGGTGCCGACTATCCCTGGCAGCCGCATCAGGGCCGCGAGACTGCGGGCCGCCGCCTCAGGCTCCTGCAGCGGCACGGCGCCGAGCGCGCTGACCGTGCCGGGCCGAGCGGCCGCCAGCGCCGACAGCGCCTCGTTCTGGACCTGGCAGATCTCCGCTGCCGCACCGATCTCCGCTTCGGTCGGGACCAGCATGATCCACGGCGACAGCAGCAGATGATCCACACCCTGCGCGGCGGCCTGAGCCAGCATCAGGTCGACGTCGGTGAACTCGCCGATGATGGAGCGCAGCACCTTGCCGCGGAAGCCCACAACCTGCCGTCCGTCCTCGCGTGCAAGCACCGGACGCCATCGCTGCGGCACCGCCGGAGTCATCATCTCGGCGGCGATGACGTGGCAGTGGCAGTCGGCGATCAATGCGGGTTCCCCGCTGCCGCGCCGGGCAGCTGGCCGACGCCGTCAGCTGGCTTGGCCGGATCGACGCTCGCGCTCACCGTGCCGCCGAGATAAAGCGCGCCGATCTCGGGATGCTCGAGCACCTCGCGGCCGGTGCCTGCCAGCCGCACCCGCCCGTTCTCCATGACCACGCCATGGCTGGCTAGCGCCAGCCCGGCCCTGGCGTTCTGCTCCACCAGCAGGATTGTCTTGCCGTTCGCGTTCATCAGCCGGATGGCGTCGAATACCGTCTTCAGCACCTTCGGGGCCAGTCCGACCGATGGCTCATCGAGGATGACCAGAGCCGGGTCAAGCATCAGGCACCTGGCGAACTCCACCAGCCGCTGCTGGCCGCCGGACAGGCTGCCCGCCTTCTGGCCGGCCCAGCCGGCCACCTCGGGGAACATCTCTTCCACGCTGGCCCGTCTGCGGGCGAGCAGTCCGTGATCTCGGAGCAGATAGCCGCCGAGCTCGATGTTCTCCCTGACCGTCATCTCCCTGAACAGGCTGTGATTCTGCGGCACGTGCACGATTCCGGCACGCATGATCTGCCTGGGGCTCTTGCCAGTCAGCGGCTCGCCGCGGAAGGTAATGGCGCCGCGCCGCGGCCGCAGCAGTCCGCTGATTGTCGCGAGCAGCGTCGACTTGCCCGAGCCGTTCGGGCCGACCACGCAGGTGATCCCGCCGTCGGTGGCCGTCAGGCTGACGTCGTGCAGCACGTCACCGCCGCCGTAGCCGACGGTGAGGCCGTCGATGACGAGAACGGCGCCGCCCACCGGCGCCGTTTGCGGCAGGCCGGTCATCTCATTCGACCGGCTCATCGTCGTCCTCCGCGATGCCGAGGTAGGCGTCAAGCACACGCGGATCATCCCTGACCGCCTCTGGCGGGCCGGCCGCCACCACCGTGCCGTAGTCGAGGACCACGACGTGCTGGCACAGGCCCATCACGAACTCCATGTTGTGCTCGACGATGCAGAACGTCTTCCCTGCCGCGTTCAGCTCCCTGATCCGGTCTGCGATGAGGTGGACGAGCGACGGATTGATCCCGCCGGCCGGCTCGTCAAGCAGCACGATCGCCGGGTCGGCGACCAGGACGTAGGCAAGCTCGAGCAGCTTGCGCTGCCCGTAGGAGAGCGTCCCGGCCAAGGCGCTCGCGTGCTTGGCGATCCCGGTGAACTCAAGCAGTTCCATCGCCCGATGCCGGTCGGCCGGGCCGCCGGCTCTGGCCAGCGGGTTGCGCGCCCGGCCATGCCCGTTGCTGGTGTGCTGTGCGGCGACGAGCATGTTCTCCAGGACCGTGAGCCTGGGGAAGATCCTGGTGAGCTGGAAGGTACGGCCGATGCCATCGGCGAACACCCGCTGCGGCGACGCGTTCGTGATCTTGCGGCCGGCGAAGTAGACATCTCCCGCGTCCGGCCGCTCGTACCCGGTGATCACGTTGAACAGCGTGGTCTTGCCCGAGCCGTTGGGCCCGATCAGGCCGGTGATGCTGCCAGCCTCGACCTCGATCGTGCAGTCGCTCAGCGCGTGCACTCCGCCGAAGGCCTTGCTGATCCGTTCGGTCGCCAGCAGCGCGGTCATAGCGATGTACCCTCCGCGACCGCGCCGGAGGCCTGCGCCTGCTGGTCGGCGGCCGGCTCATTCGACCCGCTGCCGGCCGCAGGCAGGTGTGGCTCCCGCCGGGCCAGCCAGACCTGGATCTGCCCGCCTACCGTCGGAATCAGCCCGCGCGGCAGGAACAGGACCACGGCGAGGAACAGCGCCCCGAGCAGAATCTGGCTCAGGTACCCGTTGCTGAACTGGCTGGTCAGATCCTGCTGTGCGGGCTCGATGATCAGCGCGCCCAGCAGCGGGCCTGCCACCGTGGCGAGTCCGCCGAGGAACGCCATCAGCGCGACGGTCAGGTCGAAGATCGGGTTGAAACCCGAATCAGGCACTACCTGGCCGACGAAGAAGAACCAGAGCCCCCCGGCCAGCCCGGTGAGCGTCGCCGAGATCACGAATGCGGTCAGCTTCACCGGCATCGCCCGCACGCCGAGGCTCGCTGCCCGATCCTCATCGTCCCTGATCGCGCGCAACTGGAGGCCGAACCTGGATCTCCGGACCAGCCACCCGATCAGCACGGTTGCTGCGGCCAGTAGCAGCGCCATGTAGTAGAACCGCTGATTGAAGACGACTGGGCCCCAGACCAGGAACGGGGCGTACAGCCCAGCGGTACCGCCGGTGGTCTTGAGGTCGAATGCCATCAGCTGGAAGATGAAGAAGATCGCAATGGTGATCACCACGAAGGTGTGCCGCCGCACCCGGAGGGCGATCAGGCCGAACGGAATCGCGATCAGCGCGGCGACGGCCCCGGCGAGCGGCAGCAGCGCAAACTCGGCGGTGCCGGTTATCTGCAGATCCCGGGCAGCGATCCCGGCGGCATAGGCGCCGCTGCCGAAGAACACCGCATGGCCGAGCGAGATGTAGCCGCAGTAGCCGGAGAAGAGATTCCACGCGACGGCGGCGGCGATGTAGATCAGCGTGAAGAAGGCCATGCTCAGCACTAGCTGATTGGTGAACACCAGCGGGAAAAGCGCGGACGCGATCAGCGCAACAGCAACCAGGCCGATCCGCGCGCCGGTTCCGGCCCGGATGGCGGCGGCTGCTGAGCGCCGCGATGCGGGCAGCCGGGATGCTGGCAGCCCGGATCCTGGCAGCCCGGGTGCCGGTGCATTCACTGCGCCCGCACCGCCTGCCGTCCGAACAAGCCGGTCGGCTTGACCATGAGCACGATCACCAGTGCCGCGTAGAACACGGCGACGGACCAGGTGGGCTGCCAGATATCCACGATGGACTCAACCGTCAGCATGAATACGGACGCGACCAGGGCGCCGCCGATGCTGCCGAGCCCGGCCAGGATAATCAGCGCGAGCAGCCGGGAGATCAGGTCGTATCCGCTGTTCGGATTGAAGCCGCCACCGCTAGCCCCGAAAATCATGCCGCCGGCCGCCGTGACCGCGACGCCGATTCCGTAGGTCAGCGCCGAGACCCGGTTGACGTCGATGCCGACCAGGATGGCGGCCGTCCGGTCTTGCATGGTGGCGCGGACACTCTGGCCGAATCTGGTCCGGTAGAGAATCGCGTAGAGCGCGGCCACCAGGGCAACGGCCATCGCGAAGCCGTAGATCTCGATATCAGGGAGGTAGAAGCCGAGCAGGTGCACGCTCTGCGTCACGTAGGAGGCGTTGAGCGTGACGAAGTTCGGCCCGAAGGCCAGGTAGAGGAAGCCCTCGATCACGATCGCCACGGCATAACTGGCCAGCAGCGACATCGAGGTGCGCTCGCTGCCGCGCAGTGGACGGATGAATGCCCACTGAACGGTCACGCCGATCAGGAACATCGCGGGGATCGTGATCAGCAGGCCAACGAAGAGGTCGATATGCAGGTGCACGGAGAGCGCGTAGCTGAGATAGGCGCCGAGTACCACCATGACGCCCTGGGCGATGTTGATGATGTCGAGCACGCCGAAGATCAGCGTCAGACCGACGGCCATCAGCGCGTACACGCCACCGCCGAGGATGCCGTTGATCACGGCGCGGATCAGTTCTGTCGCCATCACCCGGCTCCGCTATGCGCTGCTCCGTGCACCCGCACGGTCAGCCGCTCGTCCAGGCCGGCTTCGGGGCGAGCAGCTTGACCGTGCCGGCCGCTCCGATCGGCAGCACCTGGACGAACTTGCCGTTCTGCCACTGGAACATGTAGGCGGTAAGGTCACCGTTGCGCCCGAGCGAGTCGAACTTCACCGGACCCTGGACCGAGCTCATCGTGACGCCGCTGTGCAGATACGACATGATCTTCGCGTTTACGGTGCCGTTGGTGGCCGTGATCGCCTGCGCTGCCACCTCGCCGACCGAATATGCCTCGGCCACGTCGGCGTTCACACCGGACGCGGTCCCCCCGTACTTGGCGATGTACTCGGCCACCATGGTCTGGCTCTGCGGGTTGGTCGAGCCCGGGTACCAGCCGTTCGGGACCATCATGCCGTCGGCGTTGCCTACTCCCACCACGGAAGTAAAAGCGGTGCCCTGGTCAGGTCCGGCCGCGCAGGCGAAGTACTTCGGCACGAAATGCTGCTGCTGGAATGCTTTCATGAACGCCGCCACGGTCGGCACATCCGTGGAGCCCAGCACGACCACGTCGGGATGCTTCGCTGCGACGTTGTCGGCCGCCGGGGCATAGTCGGGAACCTCCTCGGGGAAGATGTGCGAGTACACCGTCGTAATTCCGGCCTTCGACATGATGCCCTGCGCCACCTGAACCGGCGGGTAGCCGAAGATGTCGTCCGCCATCGGGTAGGCAGCGGTCTTCGGCCGCTGGCTGGCCGGCAGCGACGCAAGGTACTGGGCGAACGGCGCCAGAGTGTCCTCGATCGGCAGGGATACATCAAACAGGTTGTGGTCGGCCACATTAGCCGGGGAGCTGAAGACCGCAGGCGAGCCACCAGCGCCCTCGATGAACGCGAAACCGTTGCGAGCGGCCACTTGCTCGGCCGGGGCCGTCAGCGTGGAGGAGAATGGGCCGAAGAGCAGGTTAACGTGATCGACGCTGATCAGCTTGTTGTAGTTGTTGGTCACCGTGGTCACCTGACTGTCGTCAGGCAGCCAGACCAGCTTGACCTGACGGCCGAGCAGGCCGCCTGCGGCGTTGACGTCCTGCACCCAGAGTTCGTAGCCCTTGAGGAACGCCTGGCCGTCGGCTGAGAAGTCACCGCTCATCGACAGTGAAGCGCCGATCAGGATGGGCGACTTGGTTGCCGGGGGTGAACTGCTGCTCGAGCTTCCGCTTGAGCAGGCAGCGAGCATGGCCGTCAGGACGGCCGAGGCAATGCCGATAGACAGGAACCGGGCGCGGTGAGATCTCATCCCCGGTCCTCCTTCCGATGTGGTAGATAACCGATCAATCGCTGCTGGCGGGCTCGAGCCCGTCAGATACTTCCGCGTTCTCGCTGACCAGCTCCAGGCCGGCCGACCGGGCCTGGAGCACGAGCAGGGTGGCGAAATCGTCCTCGCCGAATCCGTAGCCGACCAGGCTCTGCACGATCTGATGCACCGCCGAGGCGACCGGGAGCGGCACCTCTTGCTGCCGGGCCGCGGCCAGCCCGAGGTCGAAGTCCTTGCGCAGCAGAGTTGCGGTGAAGGTCGGGTGGAAGTCCAGGTTCACGAAGGCCGGTGTCTTGTACCTGGTGAAGGTCGAGCCCATCACGCTGTCGTTGAGGCAAGCGAGCAGGGCCTGCCTGCTCACGCCGCTCTTCTCAGCCAAGATGGTCACTTCAGCAAGCGACTGGGTGACCACGCCGAGGAACAGGTTGTGGCACAGCTTGACCGTCCTGGCCAGCTCGCCCTCGCCGACGTAGGTGGCGCCGCCGCCGAGCAGGTCCAGGCATGGCCGAACTTCGTCGAACGCGGCGCGCGATCCGGAGACGGCGAACGTCAGCCTGCCAACCTTGGCGACCTTCGGGTTGCCCATCACCGGAGCGGCGAGCAGCATGCTCCCCCGCACCGCCAGCTCTTGCCTGACGTGCTCGGATGCCTCGCTGGACACGGTGGAGCAGTCCACCACGACCGAAGGCACCTGCCCGCCCGAGACCACGCCGCCCGGGCCGAGTAGCGCGTCGATGAGATCCTGCGAGGTGCCCACCGTGACGAAGACGATGTCCGCCGCGCCGAGCTCAGCGGCGCTGTCCACGACCTTCGCGCCAGCCGCAACGAGCGGTTCGGCCTTGGCCCTGGTCCGGTTGTAGACCGTCACATCGCAGTGCGCGGCCAGTAGCCGGTGGATCAGCGCCACGCCCATCCGCCCGGTGCCCAGCCAGCCGATCCGGTGCTCGCTGCCATGATCGGACATCACGCCACCTCAGATCCTTGGTGCCGCGCCCGCCTGCGCGCGGAGGCCCGCGGTCAGGCGCCGCCAGGCGGGCGCGGCACGTCGGCAGCACCCGATCGCAATCGTTTGCGGACTGATCCTCACTTACCGGGCAGGTTCTTGTCAACGGCACATCCTCAAGTCGCTGCGACTGGCCAGGTCGGCGACCCGCCGGCCACTGGCGCCACCGCGTCTGACCTCCTCGATCAGCCCGAGAGCATCGCGTTATGCAATGTCTTTAGGTGGAATGTCGCCGGGCTGCAACCGTGTGCAATGCTTGCAGCCATGCCAGACAGCCGGGTCAGCGCAGCGGTCAGCCATTGGGCCCCACGTTTTATCGCCAATGGCGTGGATTATAATGATTTTCTGCGGGTCACCGCCGCGATCGACAGCTGGGATTCGTGGTGCGAGCACTGGTGCCGCGCCGCCGCCGAGCACGAGGAACTTGGCCGCAGCGCACTGGCGGCCAACCGCGGCAGGTCGGCCGGCACTCATCTCGCCCAGGCCGCCGTCTACTACCACTTCGCCAAGTTCATGTTCGTGCACGACTTGAGCCAGATGCGGGCGGCACACCAGGCGGCGGTCCGCTGCCTGACCGACGCGATGCCGCACCTCGACCCGCCAGCCGAGCGAGTCGAGATACCGTTCGGCGGAGCCGTGATCGCCGGGATACTGCGCCGGCCCGCCGGGCCGGGACCGCACCCGATCGTGGTTCTCATTCCCGGACTCGACTCGGCCAAGGAGGAATTCCGCGCCACCGAGGACCTCTTCTTGTGCCGAGGCCTGGCGACGCTATCCGTGGACGGACCCGGGCAGGGCGAGGCCGAGTACGACCTGCCGATCCGAGCGGACTGGGAGGTGCCAGGCGCCGCCATCCTGGATGCGGTGACGAACCTGGCTGGCATCGACGCTGGCAGGATCGGAATCTGGGGAGTCAGTCTGGGCGGCTACTACGCCGCCCGGGTCGCCAGCGGTGACGGCCGGGTCCGCGCCTGCATCGCGCTTTGCGGCCCGTACTGTCTTGGCGACATCTGGGATCAGCTCCCCGAGCTCAGCCGGGCCGCGTTCACTATCCGGTCGAAGTCAGCCTCCGACGAGCAGGCCAGACTGCGGGCCGGCCAGCTGACCATGGCCGGCCTGACCGGCCGGATCACCGCACCACTGCTGGTCGTCGCGGGCAAGCGGGATCGGATCTTTCCCTGGCAGGACGCGCAGCGGCTGCAGGCCGAGGCCGGCGGCGAAGCCGAGCTGCTGCTGCTCGACGAGGGCAACCACGGCTGCGCCAACGTGCCCTATCAGCACCGGCATTACAGCGCCGACTGGATGGCCAGCCACCTTGGTCTGCCACCGACCTAACCGCCCGCCGGTGGTCAGCCTCGCGGCTGGGCGGTCGAGCCGCGGATGACGAGCTCGGGCGCGAGGTAAAGGATCTTGCGCGGCCCGCCGTTGGCCGCGATCCGCTCCAGGATCAGCGTGCCAGCCTCGGTACCCAGGAGATAGTGCGGGAAGCTGATCGTGGTCATCGGCGGCCGCAGCCGGTCGATGAAGGGCATGTTGTTGAATCCGACCACCGAGATATCTTCCGGGCAGCGCAGGCCGACCGCCTCCAGCGCGGAATAACAGCCCACGCCCAGCATGTCGTTGGCCGCGGCTACGGCCGTGCAGCCGGTCCCGGCCGCGAGCAACTCGCGGCAGCAGCGGTCGCCTTCCTCGACCGAGAAGGCTCGCGCCCAGCCCACCAGCGCCGGGTCGACCGGCAGATCATGCGCGCTCATGGCGGCCACAAAGCCGCGGTACCGGCTGAGTCCGGTCGACACATCCTGCGGGCCGGCGATATGCGCGATCCGGCGGTGGCCGAGGGAGACGAGATGGGCGACGGCCATCGCGATGCCGCGCTCATTGTCGACCGACACCGACGGGAAGCCATAGCCCTCGGCATACCGGTTGACGAGCACCACGGGCAGCTCGGCCGCAGCCGCCTCGGCCAGCAGCGGGCTGCGCAGATGTGCCGTCGCGAACACGAAGCCGTCCACGTGCCTGGCCCGCATCAGCTCGAATACCAGGCGCTCACGCTCGTCGTCGGAGTCGGTGTTGCCGATCAGAGCGACATACCCATCGGCCGCCAGGCGGTCCTCGATGCCTCGGACGATGGGCGGGAAGAGCGGGTTATTCAGATCCGGGATCAGCACGCCTACCGTGTGGGATCGCCTCGTCCGCAGGCTCCTGGCGACCGGATTAGGCCGGTAGCCGAGCGAGGTGGCAGCGGCCAGGATCCGGGCCGCGGTTTCCTCGCTCACCAGCAGCCTGGTCTCCGGGTTGAGCGCACGTGACGCGGTCGCCGGGTGAACTCCGGCTAGCGCCGCCACATCCTTGAGCGTCACTGGCGGATCCTGCTTCATCGGCAGTCACGCTCCGATCTGCGCCCCAGGCAGCCAGTGCCGGCCCCACCGTGCCGCCTCACGCATGCTAGCCGTAGTCGCCTGGCTCGTCACTAGGCAGGCACCGGCGGGTATGGCGAAGTTGCCCAGGTACCACCGCTACCATCCGTACCATGCAAGCACCCTATTTCCGGTTCGCGACCTCGCTGTTCTAGCCTCTTGCCGGTACTCACCTGGATCCATCAGGATCTAGGCTCGACTGACGGCACCTGGCCCCATTGTTTTGCTGACCGGGCCGGCGACCCTGGGTGCGGGTCGGCGGCCACCCGACCGGCTAGATCGTCCTGGAGCTGCGCAGATGACACTTGCACTCCGCTATGCGGTCCGCTCCGACGTCGGCCTGCTCCGGGAGGGCAACGAGGACTCGGCCTACGCCGGGCCGCACCTGCTCGCGGTCGCTGACGGCATGGGCGGGTACGAGGCCGGCGAGGTCGCCAGCGCCGCCGTCATCTCCACCGTAGCTCCGCTCGACCGAACCGAGCTTCCGCCCGCTGAGCTGATCGATGCGCTGGCTTCGGCGGTCGCCACGGCGAAGCAGGCACTGCGTCATATCGTCGATACCGATCCCGCGGTTGGCAGCATGGGCACCACGCTCACCGCGATGCTCTGGTCCGGCGGCACCGCGGCCGTCTGCCACATCGGCGATTCCCGCGCTTACCTACTGCGCGATGGCGACCTCTACCAGATAACGCGGGATCACACCTTCGTGCAGGCGCTGGTTGACCAGGGCAGGATCCGCCCTGACGAGGTCTCCACCCATCCGCAGCGCTCGCTGCTGCTGCGAGCGCTCGACGGCCGCACCGACGCGGATCCTGATCTGTCCACGCTGACCGCGCAGGCCGGTGACAGGTACCTGCTTTGCTCGGACGGTCTGCCGGTCGCGGTCAGCGACGAGCAGATATTGCAGGCCCTGGCGGATGTCGCCGAGCCAAACGACGCCGTTCTGCAGCTGATTGATCTGGCCATTCGAGGCGGCGGACCTGACAACATCACCTGCATCGTCGCCGATGTCATCGACACGGCGGTGAGCCCGCTGGCGCCGACCAGGGCTGCCCTGGTGGCCGGGGCCGCGAGCGGCGGCGGCAGCAACGACACCAAGCCGATCACCAAGCCGATGGACGGGAACGACCGCGGGGTGACCCGGCTCGAGTCGGTTCCCGCATCACCACCGGTGCCGGTGAACGCGTCGGCGGCGGTCGGCCAGACGACCACGCCGGCCCGCGGCAGCACTCGCCCTGGTCGGTTCCCAGCAGTTGGCGCCAGCCCGGATCCGGTGGAACCGGACGACGACGAGCCGCGCCCCGGCCGCCGCCGACTGCCGGTGATGACGTCAGTTATCGCCCTCGCCGTGCTGCTGATCGCTGGCGGCCTGTTTGCCGGCTACCAGTACACCCAGAGCCAGTACTACATCGGCACGGCACATGGCGAGGTCATCATCTTCCGCGGCCTGAGCCAGCCGGTGCTCGGGATCTCACTGTCCAGCGTGGCGCAGTCGACCGGTGTCCCGCTGGCCGGCGTGCCGACCAATTACGTTCCCGAGATCCGCGGTGCCACCATCGCTGGCGGGCTCGCCCAGGTCAACCGGAGCATGGACACGATTCGCAACGGCTACCTCAGCTGTCGGGCCGCCTACGCGGCGGTGCGGCGGTGGGAGGCAGGCAAGCCCAAGCCGGTGACTGAGCGGCTCCGGGTCAACGGAAAGACCGTACTTAGGACCGTGACCCCGCCCTACCACCGGCCCAAGCCAAGCATCCCGCAGGACTGCCCGCCGATGCCCGGCACGTCGCCCTGACCGCCGTCATGAGCGGGCGGGCTGTCCTGGTCACCGGTGGATCGCGCGGCATCGGCCGCGCCGTGGCGCGGCAGTTCGCCGCTGCCGGTGACCGGGTCGCGATTCATCATCGCGACTCGGCCGCGCTAGCCGCCGATCTGCTGGCCGAGCTTCCCGGCAGCGGTCACGTTGTCGTGCAGGCCGATCTCACCGAGCCGGCCGCGGTCCGAACCATGGTGGACCAGGCAGCCGAGTCGCTGGGCGGGCTGGACGTGCTGGTCAACAATGCCGGGATCTTCACCCCGCATCCGATCACGGAGGTCTCCTACGAGGAGTGGCAGGCGCAATGGCAGGCCACCCTCGGCATCAACCTGATCGGCGCGGCCAACACCACCTGGTGCGCGGTGCAGCACATGACCGGCCGGGGCGGACGGATTATCAACGTGTCGTCGCGCGGTGCGTTCCGCGGCGAGCCGCGGTCGCCTGCCTACGGCGCGAGCAAGGCGGGTCTGAACGCGTTCGGCCAGTCGCTCGCCAGGGCCCTGGCGCCGATGGGGATCGCGGTCTGTACGGTGGCGCCAGGGTTCGTCGCCACCGACATGACCAACGAGCACCTCAAGCCGCCGCGCGGGGACGAGATCAGGGCGCAGAGTCCGTTCGGGCGGGTCGCTGAGCCCGACGAGATCGCGGCCGCCGTGCTCTACCTGGCATCGGCTCAGGCGGAGTGGGCGAGCGGCGCGATCCTCGACCTCAACGGCGCCTCTTATCTGCGGACGTAGCCTGCCCTCGCGCTAGCCGCAGAGATAGCCTCCGCTCGCGCTATCCGGACGTAACCCGCCCTCGCGTTATCTCCGGGCGTAGCCGCTACCCGCCCCATCCGGGCGTAGCCGCTACCCGCCCCATCCGGGCGTAGCCGCCCCTTGCTTGTCAACCAATGTTGACAAGCTGGACTACGTCAACCTATATTGACGGCATGAGCAATGAGGTAGCGCTGGCGGAGGCTGCCAGCGGAGGCGATCCGGCCGAGGGGCTGCGGGCCGCCCGGGCGCTCCGCGAGCTTGCCGAGCGCCTTGAGGCGCTTCAGGTCGACAACGCCAGGGCGCACGGCTGGTCCTGGCAGGAGATCGCATTCTTCCTCGGCGTCAGCAAGCAGGCCGTGCACAAGAAGCATTCGGGCCGTCGGACCGTCGGCTGACGGCCGCGGGAGGGACGATTCAGATGTTCGAGAGATTCACCCAAGACGCCAGGAGCGCCGTGGTGCGCGCGAGGGCAGAGGCCGTGGGAGCCGGGCAGGACCACATTGGCTGCGAGCACCTGCTGATCAGCCTGATCGCCGGGCGCGGCCCCGCGGCCCAGGCGCTGACCGCCGCCGGGCTTGAGATCACCAGCTTGCGGGCAGGCGCGCCGGGCCAGCCTGGCGCCGGCCCCAAGCCGCTTGATGCTGAAGCGCTGGCGACCCTGGGCATCGACCTCGACGCGGTCCGGCGCGCCACCGACGCGGCCTTCGGCCCCGGTGCGCTGGACCGGGCCAGCTCCGGGCGGCGCGGCGCACTCGGGGCCGCTCGCCGGATGTCACTGGATGCCGACGCCAAGAAGTCCCTGGAACTCGCGCTCCGGTCCACGACCCGGTTCAGGCAGCCAGGCATCTCATCCGGCCACCTGCTGATCGGCCTGATCGACCAGGGCGACAACGTGGCGCTGGACATGCTGGTTGCGGCAGGTGCTGACCCGGCTGCGCTGCGTGCCGACGTGATCGCCCGGCTGACCGCGGCTGCCTGACCCGCGCGCACTGGCGACCACCATCAGCCGGACTGTCACCGCCTGACCCGGGCGGTCACCGCCGGCCTCGTCAGGCGCTCCGGTCAGCGGACTCGTTGGCCTGGTCGGTCAGGTGCAGCGCGATCTGGAGGAACGCGAGCAGGTCAGCCGACTCAGCGATGATCTTGCTAGTCGGCGCGCCCGCACCGTGCCCGGCCGCTGTGTCGATCCGGATCAGCACCGGGGCGTCGCCGCCCTGCGCCGCCTGGAGCGCGGCCGCGAACTTGAACGAGTGACCTGGCACCACCCGGTCGTCGTGATCGCCGGTCAGCAGCAGGGTGGCCGGATACACGCTCCCGGCTCGCAGGTTGTGCAGTGGCGAGTAGCTACGCAGCCAGCGGTACTGATCGGGGTCGTCGGGAGTCCCAAGGTCGGCGATCCACGCGCGGCCGATCGTGAACTGGTGGAACCGCAGCATGTCCAGCACGCCAACGCCGGGTACGCACGCGCCGAACAGCTCGGGATGCTGGGTGAGGCAAGCGCCGACCAGCAGCCCGCCGTTCGACCGCCCGGTGATCGCGATCCGGTCCGGCCGCGACCAGCCCGAGCTGACCAGCCAGCGGGCACAGGCGCAGAAGTCGTCGAAGACGTTCTGCTTGGCGGCCAGTCGGCCAGCATCGTGCCAAGTCCGGCCGTACTCCCCGCCGCCGCGCAGATTGGCTACGGCGAGCAGGCCGCCGCTCTCCAGCCAGGCGGCGAAGAGCACCGAGAACCGCGGCGTTACCGGGATGTTGAAGCCGCCGTATCCGTAGAGCAGGACCGGCACGTCGCCGGTCGGCACAAGATCACCGCGACGGACCAGGAAGACCGGGACGGCGGTGCCATCCGCCGACGGCACGAACACCTGCTCGGTGCTGAACTGAGCCGGGCCGAGCCGGGAAGCGGACGGTCTGACAACTGCGGTCTCACCGGTCGACAGCCGGTGTGACCAGACCGAGCCGGACTCGGTGAATGAGGTAACCCCGAAGTGGATGAGATCGCTCCCCGGGCGGCCTTCCAGGCCGTTCTCGCCGCCAAGACCATCAGCGACCGAGGCGAAACCTGGCAGGTCGATCTCGCGGACGAAGGTGCCATCCAGCGCGTGGACGGTCAGCGCCGAGTGCGCGTCCCGCAGGTAGTGGCAGACCAGACGGCCGCCGAAAAAGTGCGCATCCGACAGCGTGTCCGCTGCCTCAGGCACGATGTCGCGCCAGTGCTGCCGGTCCGGCCGCTCCAGGTCGACTGCCACCAGCCGGTTGCGTTCTGCCCGATAATCGGTGACCAGGTACAGCGTCGTCCCGATGATCGTGACGAGATCCGTCGTGGATTCAAAGTCGGCAATCACCGGACGCAGCTCGGCGGCAGGCTCGGTGAGGTCGAGCAGGTAGAGCCTGGCTTGCGGTGCCGTGCCGACCGAAACCGAGATGATCAGGAACCGGCCGTCGTCGCTGACCTGCACGTCCGGGATCCAGTCCGGCTGATCAGGCGCGGCGAACATAAGCTGATCAGCTGCCTGGGCGGTGCCGATCTGGTGAAACAGGATCCGCTGCAGGCCGTGCGCGGCGACGTACTCAGAACCTGAGTCCGGCCGCCGCTCGGGCGCGGCGTAGAAGAAGCCGGTGCCGTCCTTGCGCCACGCCGCACGGGAGAACTTGGACCATTCGATCGTGTCGCCGAGATCGGCACCCGATGCCACGTCACGAACGTGCCAGGTCTGCCAGTCCGAGCCCGCCGACCTCGTCGAGTAGGCGAGCAGGGAGCCGTCGCTGGTCACCGCGGCCGCGGCGACCGCCACGGTGCCGTCAGCGGCTAGGTCGTTCGGATCGAGCAGCGGGCGGCCCGCAGCGTTCGGACCTTCCATCAGGTAGAGGATGGGCTGATCTTGCAGCCCGGAGTTGCGGAACTGGAACCAGCGCCCGCCGCGCTCGAGCGGTACCCCGTGCCTAGGGTGATCCGAAAGTTCGGTCAGCCGCTCGCGAATCGCGAGGCGATCAGCGCACTGCGCCAGGACGCTCTCGGTCAGTTCGTTCTGCGCGGCGACCCAGGACGCGGTAGCCGGGTCGGACGTGTTCTCCAGCCACCGGTAGGGATCGGCGATCAGCTCCCCGTGGTAATCATCGGCGTCCTGGCCCATCAGCGTCGGCGGATAACGAAGCACGGCAGACCCTCCTGGAGCTCACTCCCGAGCCGATGGTAGCGAAAAGAGCCGTGCCTATCACTTGCGCCTGCGTCTGGTATGTTATTGCAACTAAGTTGCGGAACCTGGGTCGCAGCATCCGCACGGTGTCACAGGTGCACGGGAACGATCGCACGGGAGGACCGCTCATGGCAGACCAGGCTGGGCGGATGGCGCGGATCGCAGCCGCGCTGACCCCAGGCGAGTGGGGCCGGGTCGGCGGAATGGCAGGGACGGTGATCGGCCTGCACGTGCTCGGCTTCGGGATGCTGGCGGCCGCTGCGGGCGGGCATTACCACATCAGCAAGACCGAGGTGTTCGGCTTCGGCACCGGCATCCTGGCCTACACCCTCGGCATGCGGCACGCGTTCGACGCCGATCACATCGCCGCGATCGATAACACGACCAGGAAGCTGGTCAGTGACGGCAAGCGACCGCTGTCGGTCGGGCTCTTCTTCTCCCTCGGCCACTCCTCTGTGGTCTTCGTGCTTGCGGTGCTGCTGAACTTCGGGATCAGGTCACTTGACCAGCAGGTGAAGAACGCGAACTCGCACCTGCAGCACACCACTAACATCATCGGGACGCTGGTCTCCGGTTTCTTCCTGTTCCTGCTCGCGGCGATCAACGTCGTGATCCTGGCTGGGATTCTCCGGGTGTTCCGGGAGATGCGCTCCGGCCGCTACGACGATCAGGAGCTTGAGGAGCAGCTGAACAAGCGCGGCCTGATGAACCGGATCCTCGGACCGCTGGCTCGCCGGATTGACTCGCCCTGGAAGATGTACCCGATCGGCTTCCTGTTCGGCCTCGGCTTCGACACTGCCACCGAGGTCGCGCTGCTGGTCCTGGCGGGCACGGCGGTGGTCGGAGGCCTGCCGTTCTACGCCGTCCTGTCGCTGCCCATCCTGTTCGCGGCCGGCATGAGCCTGTTCGACACCGCCGACGGCTGTTTCATGAACTTCGCCTATGACTGGGCCTTCTCCCGGCCGGTACGCAAGGTGTACTACAACCTGATCATCACTGGCCTCTCGGTCTTCGTCGCGGTCTTCATCGGCTGCGTCGAGGTTCTTGGCCTCCTCGGCCAGGACGGCAATCTCACCGGCCCCGGCTGGGCGTGGCTGGCGAGCTTCAACATCAACACGGCCGGCCTGGTCATCGTCGGAATCTTCGTCCTCGCCTGGGCGGCTGCCCTGACCATCTGGCACTTCGGCCAGATCGAGCAGAAATGGGATGCGGCAATGATGGACGGCACCTCGCCCGCAGCGGCTGCGCCAGCAGCAGCTCAAGCCAGTGGGTCGGTCGCTGACTGCTCCACTGCCGGCCGGCCGTAGGCTGGATTTGACGCTGTCACCGGCTAGCGGCAGCCGGTAAAGGTAGAATTGTCCTGCATCAGGCCATCGAGGATCGGGGGGTTAAGTGATCTCCGCCCAGGAAGCCAGCGCACCTTCCGAGGCAGGCCCGCAGGCCGAGGTGTACCAGGCACCCCGGCAGGAAAAGCCGTGGGGACACGAACGGATCTTCGCTGCTGTCGAAGGCAAGTACGCCGGGAAGATCATCTACGTCAATGCCGGGCGCTCGCTGAGCTTGCAGTATCACGAGGACAAGGACGAGACGATCTCCCTGATCTCCGGTACCGCGGTGTTCCACTACGGGCCGGTCGGCGGCGAGCTGACCGAGCGGGAGTTCAGCCCTGGCGATACCATCCATGTCCCGGCCGGGGTGGTGCACCGGGTCACCGCGATCACCGACATAGTCTTCGCCGAGGCTTCGACCGCTCAGCCGGGCTGGCGGGACGATGTCGTCAGGCTGCAGGACGATTACGGCCGGACCGGCACAAGCAGTCCCTGAGTTCCCGCTACTGCGGTCGGCTGATCGAGAACAGTTCGAGCGTCACGCCGTAGTACTGATCGGTGCGGCCGTGGTGGGTCATGCCCAGCCGCCGGCAGACCGCCAGGGATCGGGTGTTGTCCGGGTACACGACCGCGATCACGCGATCGAGATCGCGGCTGCCGAAGGCCAGCCGGATGACGGCTCGGGCTGCCTCGGTGGCATAGCCGTGGCCCCAGTAGTCCGGGTTGACATGCCAGCCGATCTCGACCGTGCCGTCACCGGCCGGTACCGGCGCCAGCAGGATCGCGCCTACCAGCGCGCCGTCATCACGGCGCACCATCGGCCACAGCCCGTAGCCCGGCTGCTCGGCGCTCCTGGCGATCATCCGGCGGACGACCTCGCGCATCGCCTCCAGCGAGGCAACCGGCTGCATGGGCGGAGCGCCCAGCCATTTGGTCACCTCCTCGCGGCCGTAGATGCCGAACGCGGCCTCCGCGTCATCGGCCGCCCAGTCTCTGACGACGAGCCGCTCGGTGGTGAAGTACTCCATGGCGTTCAGAGCCTGCCGGTGTCCTGCACCGCGGCGGCGCGGGCCGACTTCGACACCGCTCCGGCCCCGGCGATCCTGGCGGCGAGCACCACCGGGATGATCGTCAGCGCGATCACGATCGACACCACGGCATTGACCTCAGGCAACTGCTGTCCGAGCCGGATCGCCCCGAAGATCCACAACGGCAGGGTGTTCTCGGCTCCCGCTGTGAACACAGTCACGATGACCTCGTCAAACGAGAGCGCGAACGCCAGCAGCGCACCGGAGATCAGCGCCGTAGCGACCATCGGCAGCGTCACGTACAGCTGGGTCTGCCAGCCGCGGGCACCGAGGTCCATCGATGCCTCGGCCAGCGAACCTGGCATCCGGCGCAGCCGCGCGATGAGGTTATTGAAGACCACCACAATGCAGAACGTGGCATGGCCGATCATGATGGTCCACAGCGACAGCTGGATGTTGGTGAAGGAGAAGAAGGAGTTCAGCGCGATGCCGGTGATGATGCCTGGCAGTGCGATCGGCAGCACCAGCAAGAACGAGATCGCCTCGCTGCCGAAGAACTTGAACCGGTGCAGGCTGTAGGCCACGGCCGAGCCAAGCAGCAAAGCGATCCCGGTGGCGAGCAGTCCGACCTTCACCGACAGCAGGAAGGCCTTCCTGACCTGGACGTCGTGCACCGCCACCGAGAACCAGTGCAGCGAGTAGCCCGAAATCGGCCAGCTCTCCACGGTCGAGGTATTGAACGCATAAAGCACGATCAGGAAGATCGGCGCGAACAGGAACAGCAGCACAAGTGTCACCCAGATGCGCAGCGCCACTCGCAGACCTGCCGGTTCCATCTAGATCTCCTTGAACGCGCCTAGCGATCGGGCGAACAGCAGGTAGGCCGCCATGATCGCGACCGGCACCAGGGCCATCGCGGCGGCGAACGGCACGTTGTTGGCGATCCCGATGTTGGAATAGATGATCGTGCCCATGAAGATCGAGTTGGTGCCGCCGATCAGGGTCGGGGTGATGTAGTCGCCGAGCGTCAGCGAGAACGTGAAGATCGACCCGGCCACGATGCCGGGCAGGACGAGCGGCAGGATCACGGACCTGGTGGTCCGCCAGGTCCGCCCGCCCAGGTCCTGCGACGCCTCGATCTGCGACGGTGGGATCCGCTCGATCGCAGCGTAGATCGGGATGACCATATAGGGCAGCCAGATGTAGCAGAAGACGATGAACACCGCCCAGTTGGTGTAGATCAGATTCAGCTGGCCGACGCCGAGCTGACGCAGGCCCCAGTTCAGCACGCCGTCGTGGGTGAAGATCAGCTGCCAGGCATAGACCTTGGCCAGGTAACTGGCCCACAGCGGCAGCAGGATCGTCACGTACAGGGCGGTCCTGGTCCGGCGCGAGGCGATCCTGGCCATGTAGTAGGCGAACGGGAAGGCGATCAGCATGTCGACGACGGTGACACCGGCGGCCATTCCGACGGTCCTGGCGATGATCGCGCGGTAAGCCGAGCTCTCGAAGATCTGGGTGAAGTTACCCAGACTCCAGATCCGCTCGATGTTGGTGGTGAACGGATTGATCTGCCAGAACGCGGTGATCAGCAGCACCACGAGCGCAGCTATGTAGATCAGCAGGAACCACGCCAGCGGTGGCGTGAGCAGGAGCGTGGCCCGCGCCCATGGCCGGCGCCAGAGCGCCGCCGAGACGCGGGACCACGCCCCTCCCCCCGCTGGCTGGTCAGCGGCGGTCAGTGCCACTGCCTACCGGCTCCTGCACATCGCGGCGGAACGGGCCGCGCTGCCCCGCCCCCGGACGGGGCAGTGCCGTCACAACACCTCGGTATTCCATGCACTCACCCACTCCGAGTAAGGCACGCAGTCGGTCTTGCCGTTGTCGCAGGTCGGCACGGGCGTCTTCCACAGTGAGATGGACTTCAGGTAGGAGGCCGGGGCGTTCGCGTGGTACTCCTCGCAGGAGCCCTTCTGGATCTTGTCCATGTACGCACAGGCCAGCATGTTGTCCGGTGTCTCGCCGTAGTTGACCGCCTGCTCCGCCTGCACCTGCGGGGTGCTGATGTAGCGCATCCACATATAGGCGCAGTTGGGATGCGGCGCCTTGGCGGCCAGCATCCAGGTGTCGGCCCAGCCAGTCGCCCCCTCGCTCGGGACTACCGAGCCGATCGGGAAGTTGGTCGACTTGAGCGCGCTCACCTGATATGGCCAGCCGGCCCCGACGGTGGCATCACCGTTCTTGAACTCCGAGATCTCCTGCGAAGCCAGGTCCCAGTACTTCTTGATCAGCGGGCGCTGCTTGGCCAGCAGGCTCACCGCTGCCTGGAACTGCGGCTGGGTCAGTTCGTACGGGTCGGTGATGCCCAGGCTCGGATCGGTCGTCTCGAGGTACAGTGCCGCGTCGGCGATCTGGATCGGGTTGTCCGGTATCGTGACCTGGCCCTTGTACTTGGGGTTGTAAATGACGCTCCAGGAGGTCGGCGCCGTCGGGAAGGCCTTCTTGCTGTACATGAGCACGTTCGGGCCCCACTGCAGCGAGACGCCGTAATGCACCCCGTTCACCGTGTTGAACGCCGGTGACTGGAACGCCGGGAAGAAGTTCTTCCAGCTTGGGATCAGGTTGATGTTGACCGGGCGCGCGTCGCCAGCGTAGATGATCCGCAGGTCCGCATCCCCGGATGAGGAGACCATGTCGTACTGACCGCCTCCACCGTTCTTCATCAGGGCGACCATCTCGTCCGAGCTTCCCGCGTATTTGGCGTTGACGGTGCAGCCGGTCTGCTTCTCGAACGGGTTCACCCACTCCGGCTGGAGGTAGCCCTCCCAGGCGATCAGGTTCAGCTGCCCCTCGCCCTTGCCGATCTGCTGCAGTACCGGCAGGTTCGAGGTCGGAACGCCGCCAGACCCGCCGCCGCCTGAGCCACCGGTGCCGCCCGTTGAACTGCTGCTGCAGCCAGCCAACAGCGCGAAGACTCCGAGTGCCACCGCAGCCCTGGCCGCGCGGCTGCGCACTCCGTGTTGATCCTGCATATCGTGCCTACCCTTCCGCGTCGCCCGGCTAAGAGCGCGCGTCCTCCCCTTGCGAGATCGTGATGGTCTGATCGGGCAGCCAGGCGATCCGGGCTGGCCCGCCGCTGGCGTCGTGCGTCGCCGTCGGCGCTTGCTCGTTCTGCCGAGCGACGACGAGTTCCCCGCCCGCGTCGAGAGCCACGACGTAGCGGGTGATGACCCCGACATAGATGATGTCGCGGATCCGACCGGTTTCCACGTGAGCGCCGGCCGGCGGATCTTCGTCGTCGGCCAGCAGGCGGATCTTCTCCGGACGAACGGTCATGTGCCTGCCGTCCCGCTCGATCAGGTTGGAGATGCCGATAAAGCCCGCCACGAAATCGGTCTGCGGGCGCTCGTACACCTCGAGCGGCGAGCCAACCTGCTCGATCCGGCCCTGGCTGAGCACCGCGATCCGGTCGCTCATCGACAGTGCTTCCTCCTGGTCGTGCGTCACGTAGACGAAGGTGATGCCGACCTCGCGCTGAACGTGCTGCAGCTCAAGCTGCATCTCCTGGCGCAGCTTCAGGTCCAGGGCGCCTAGTGGCTCGTCGAGCAGCAGCACCTGCGGCTGGTTCACGATCGCCCTGGCCAGCGCGACACGCTGGCGCTGGCCGCCGGACAGCTGCGCTGGCTTGCGGTCGCCGAGGCCGGCCAGGCGGACCATCTCAAGCGCACGGTCGCTCCGCTGCTTGCGCTCCGACCGGCCCAGCCGCCGGACCTTCAGGCCGTACTGAATGTTCTCAGCCACCGTCATGTGCGGGAACAGGGCATAGTCCTGGAAGACGGTGTTGACGTTGCGGTCATACGGCGGCACCTTGGAGATCTCACGGCCGGCCAGCTCGATGGTGCCGCCCTCCGGCCGCTCGAAACCCGCGATCAGGCGCAGCAGCGTGGTCTTGCCAGAGCCCGACGGCCCGAGCAGGGTGAAGAACTCGCCCGGCCGAATCTCGAGGTCGACTCCGGCCAGGGCAACCACGCTGCCGTAATTCTTGCGGAGCCCTCGCACGCGGATGGCTGGCGCCACGCCGTCGGCCTGGCCGGCGGTGGCGGGCTGCGAGGGACCCGAGCTAGCGATCATTCGGCTTGTTGTACCACGTCAGACGGCACCCGACAACGAACGTCCGGTGGATTGTGATTTAGGGTTAATCATCCTTCAACGGGATGTTACTCGGCCGAAGCGCCCTCCGCCCCGAATCGACCGCTCGCCTGCCCTGCTGCTCAGCTCCCGGTCGCGATTGCTGCAGTCGGCTAGTCACCGCGACTGCTGTCGGCTAGTCACCCGACTCGCCTCGTGTTATCGCAGGCAACAACGCCGACGACGACGGGATCGTTGGTAGCGTCAGCACTGTCCGAGCGCCGTGGCGGTGCCATAAGGGGGGATGGTCGTGAAAGGCTTCAAGAAGTTCCTGCTCCGCGGGAATCTGGTCGATCTCGCCGTCGCCGTCGTCATCGGCGTCGCGTTCAACGCGGTGATCCAGGCGCTGATCACCGATTTGATCACACCCATCATCGCCGCCATCGGCGGAAAGCCGAACTTCGCAAGCCTGACTTTCACCGTTAATCATAGCAAATTTAGCTATGGCGCGTTCATCAATGCATTGCTATCTTTCGTCATCATCGCGGCCGTGGTCTACTTCTTCGTCGTCGCGCCAATGTCCAAGCTGCTTGCCGTCGCAGATCGCAAGAAGGCCGCCACCGAACGCGAGTGTCCCGAGTGTCTCAGCCAGATCCCGATAGCGGCGACGCGCTGCAAGTTCTGCACCGCAACTGTGCCCCCAGCGGACAAGCCAGCCGCCGCACCGGTGAGCTAGCCCCGCGGCCAGACAGCTAGCCCCGCGGCCAGACAGCTAGCCCCGCGACCAGACAGCTAGCCTGGCGACCAGATATAAGGCGTGGTGGTGGCAAGGCAGCTGAAGCCGACCCGCTCCAGGATTGGCCTGCTCTCCGGCGAGGCGTCGACCGTCAGGTACCGGTAACCGCGCCGGACCGCCAGTTCGGCGCGGTAACGCACGAGTGCCCGGTAGATGCCACGTCGGCGCCACTGCGGGAGGGTGCCGCCGCCCCACAGGCCGGCGAATTCGGTACCCGGCAGGAATTCGATCCTGGCCGCGCAGACGGGCTGGTCGCCAGCCATGGCCAGCATGAGATCGACGATCTCGGGATGAGCAGCTTGCTGCGCCAGCACTGATTCCCTCAGTTCAGACTCATCGGTGTTGAAGACAATCTCCGCTAGCTGCGTCATGCGGTGCACGCCGTCGGCATCGGTCACTCTCTCCAGTCGCGTGCCGACTGGCAGGTCTGCCGAGCTCAAGGCCTCGGCAACCTCAGCGGCTTCGGCCACCATCAAGGACTCAGGCTGCGCTGGCACCAGGCCCGCCGCGAGCAGTCGCTCGGCCAGGTCCGCTGGCGTGTCATAGCTGTACAGCTTCCACTCGAACTTCTCTTCCCGGGCCGAGAACAGCGCCACCTGGGCGGCGATCACCGGGTCGGCGTCGGCCGCGTCGAGGGCCGACCAGAAAATCCCCGAGCCGTCGTGGCCCGGTTGCGCCAGCCGTCTGATCACGACCCCGTCGTCGTCGAAGATGGCGCCCGTGCCGTCTGGCATGGTGTTGCGCCGTACCTGGTGATTGAAAGCGGCTAGTACAGCTGCGTGATTCACACGGTGAAGACGATCACGCGGACACCGGTGGCGGCAACCCATACTTCGCTGGCAAGCCAGCCACGTGCCGCTACGCCCCAGGTGCCGTACCAGGACGCTTGGCCCGCGGCAGTCGGGGAATCGAGTGACCCCGCACCATCCGGCTCCGCCTGATGAAGCTCGCGGCCTGCGAATCGTCTGACGGGTCGAAGAACGGACTTGACTCCGGGCCAGCGTCCAGGTAAGCGGCCAGTTCCGGCCTGGGCCGGAACGCCACGACGGCGGGCTGATCATCCTCGACGACATAGCTGAAGTCCGGATCGGTCCCTGCCGGATCGGTCCCTGCCGGATCGGTCCCTGCCGGATCGGTCCCTGCCAGATCGGTCCCGGCCGGTTCGATCCCGGCCGGTTCGATCCCGGCTGGATCGGCCCCGGCCCGACCGCCCCCCGCCGGATCGGCCTGCGGCGCCTCGCTCGGATAGAACCCGGGAGCGCTACCCGTCGTCCAGACAACCGCACCCGAGGCCGCCTCTGGGCGCGGCCTCGTCGGCCTCAGAACCGAGGTCTCGGTTACATCGGCAACGTCCAGGCCGGCTTGCAGTGCTGGCTGAGCGTGGTCAGGCTGAATGTCGGCGTACGGATCCTCCGCTCCAGTCGCCGACCGGCGTGACCGCAACGCCGCCCTGATCCTGGCCTCGGTCTCGACTCTGGCAGCCGATGCAGCCTGAGTCAGCGGTCCTGGGTCGGTGACCACCAGATCGGCTGGCGGCGCGGCATCGCGTTCCAGCCGATCGTCCTGATCCCGACCGGCACTGCGATCCGGCCTGGCACGTCGCTCAAGCTCGGCACGCGGATCAAGCTCGGTGCGCTGGGCCGGCACCGACCGCTCACCAGGCAGCGAATAAGTGCCTGGAGCCGGAACGACGCTCGGCAGCGAGTGCCTGCCACGTCCCGGCAGCCGGTTGACGAGGGCGCTGCCATCTGGCGAGCCGGCTCGGGTCACGGCCCGACCACCGTTGCTGTGCGCTGACACCTCCCCGGCCAGCTGCGGCTCACTGTCATTGTCCGGCGCAGGCACAGGCTCCAGCCCAGCCACGGTCTCCAGCCCAGCCGCAGTGTCCGGCCCGAGCATAGCCTCCCGCTCAGGCACAGCCTCCCGCTCAGGCACAGCCTCCCGCTCAGGCACAGCCTTCCGCCCAGGCACAGCCTTCCGCCCAGCCGAGGCCTCCCGCCCAGCCGAGGCCTCCCGCCCAGCCGAGGCCTCCCGCCCAGCCGAGGCCGACGTCCTATCCACTGGGGGCCGCCGCGCCACAGCCCGCCGCGCCGCAGCCTTCCGCGCCGCAGCCGCCTCGCGAGCCGCAGCCGCGATCTGGCGGAACACCGGTCCGTCCTGATCGTCAGGCACATCATCGAGCGCACCCGCGGCCAGCTGACCCGAGCTAGTGCTCAGCGGGTCGGCAGAGCCACGCGCCAGCAGCCGGTCCGGCAGATCCGCGAAGTCGATCACGGTCGACGGATCAAGCGGGTCGGACCGCCCATCCGGCCGTGGCTGCAGAGGATCCAGCCGCTCGGCGGCATCCGGCGGCGCCTGGAGCGGCACCAGCAGCGCTGAACCTTGGCTGGCTGGCTGCCTGGACAGCTCCCGCCCGCCGGGCAGCGATGCCACAGCCGCCTGCACCGGGCCAGCGCAATCATGCCGGGCAAGCATCCCGGCAAGCTGCTCTGCCTCCTCGGCGGCCAGGCCGAACACGACCCGGGGCTGGCCCCATGGCTCCTCTAGCGAGTAGCCCACGTAGCTGGAGACTGGCGGCATCGGATCAGCGGCCATGCCATGCAAGACACGCCAGCGGTACCAGGCCCGCTCAAGCGCCAACGCTGCCTGTTCGGCCTGCAGCACCAAATCTGGATCCCGCATGGCGATCCTCCCCTCATCGCGACGGCACGCTCCCGCCTGACGGCGGACCCCCGGGCGTGGCTCGCTGCACCAGGCCAGGCCATGCATTTGGTGAATGCAGGGCTCCACGGTGCACGGACGCCTGTCTGCCGCCGGAGCTGCCGGGCGGCGGCATGGCGACAAGTATGGTCTGCGCCCGTGCCCAGCAGGAGTGATTACTGAAAGTTGCTAGCTAACTGCGCTGCGCGAGATCCGGCGGAGTGGATCCACCAGGGAATCCGGAGCGGATCGCGCCAATTGGGCAGCCATAGTTCTGGCCGATGATCGCGGATCGAGGAAACTACCGGGCGCCGGGTTGCGATCGGCAACTCAATCAGACACCCAAATTCGGCACCCGCCGCTTGTTCTGGCCTATGCACCTGCGAGCGGGCTATCGTGCATCTTCATGGCCCTCGCTGACACGCACTGGTAACGGGCCGGATCGACCCCGGCGAGACCGCCGAGACGCCGCCCAGAGCTCCACCGCTCTGCGCAACCCGGCCCGATGCGGCACTGGCCGCCGGGGCCGACCCCCCTGTTACTGCGCTGAGCCGCGCTAGGCATGCCTGGACACGCCTGTCGCCCTGACATTCGGGCGCCAGGCTGTGGCCGGGCCTTACTCCGAGCGCTGCTGCGGGATGCCCGCAAGCAGGGCGCGAACCTCCGTCTCACGGTAGCGGCGGTGCCCGCCGAGCGTCCTGATGGACGTCAGCTTTCCGGCCTTGGCCCAACGGGTGACTGTCTTCGGGTCAACCCGGAACATCGTTGCGACCTCTGCCGGCGTAAGCAGCGGCTCGGCCTCTGGGGTACGTGCAGACATTTGGACGGCCTCTCCTCCTGGACCGGGAATTCGATCCTGCGTCTCTTGCGTTCCTGGCTCCATTCGGAGCCTGCCGTGGATGTCCCATATGGTCTACTGTTACCATATTGCCATCACCAGCGGTGACAATGCGACCACCAGGAGCAGAGTTTTTTGAACGTGTCCCCGTTGCCCCCGTTGATCTGAGTCACGTTGCGTGATCCTACAGACACGCACCGTCGCAACGGGCGGATTCGGAAAAGTCATGTCCGCCTCCTGCTGGCTACTGGGCGTAGCCGCTCTTGCAGTCCTATTTGGTCATGCAGCCCTCGTGCGCGCACTGCCAGCCCAGATCGATTTTCATAGCCGGGATCGCCGCTCACCTCCTATCACCGGGAGGTTACGTATCGTCATATCTGCGACAAGTCGCCAGCCGGCCTGCCGCCGCTTGACTCCCCCCAGTCACCGAGGATTCCCGCTAGCCACTGTAACTATCGGCCGTACCGGGATAATCCTCCGCAGTTCTGCGGCATGCTCTGTCACGGGGTATTTGCCCCGCGCAGGACATCTTCATGCATTGCGCGCCATCGATGATCTCCCGGCGAGAGCCCTTGAATACGCTTGAGAGGACACCGAGTCAACGAGGACTCGGACAGACGCCGGGAGCAACTGCCGTGGCGAGTGTGTTCGGATCGGCCGTCAAGGCCACTGCCGCCGAGGAAGGCGGTATAGCTGACGTAGCCCGTAGCTCGGCCACTGCCATCTACCAGGCTGGCCATGAACAGGTCGTCTTCTGTCACCACGCTGCCACCGGCCTGCGCGCGATTATCGCGATCTACTCGACGGCACTCGGGCCCGCCCTTGGCGGGACCAGGTTCTACCCGTACCCGAGCGATGAAGCCGCTCTGGCCGACGCGCTGAACCTGTCCAGGGCGATGGCCTACAAGAACGCGCTGGCCGATCTTGACTTCGGCGGCGGCAAGGCGGTCATCATCGGCAATCCTGACCAGCTCAAGTCCGAGGCGCTGCTGCGGGCCTATGGCCGGTTTGTCCAGTCACTGAACGGCCGTTACGTCACCGCATGCGACATCGGGACCTACAGCGAGGACATGGACATCGTCGCGAGGGAGTGCCGGCATGTCACCGGCAGGACCGTTCCGAACGGCGGCGCCGGTGACTCATCGGTGCTCACGGCGTTCGGGGTCTTCCAGGGCATGCGCGCCGCGGCCGAGCACACCTGGGGCAGCACCAGCCTGGCCGGCCGCGTGGTCGCGGTCGAGGGGGTCGGCAAGGTCGGCAGTCACCTGGTCGATCACCTGATCTCCGCTGGCGCCCGTGCCCTGATCTATGACGTGAGCGCGGCAGCGATTCAGCGCGTCCGCGCGAGTCACCCGGAAGTGACCGTGGCGGCAAGCCGACCTGAGCTGATCGGCAGCGAGGTCGACATCTACTCGCCTTGCGCGCTCGGCGGTGCCCTCGACGATGACATCGTGGCATCCCTGCGCGCCAGGATCATCTGCGGCGGCGCCAACAACCAGCTGGCGCATCCGGGCGTGGAGAAGCTGCTTACCGAGCAGGGAATCGTCTACGCACCGGACTATGTGGTGAACTCGGGCGGGGTGATTCAGGTCGCCGACGAGCTCCACGGATTCACATTCGAGCGGGCTAAGGCGCGGGCGGAGCAGATCTTTGCTACCACGAAGCGGGTCCTGACCATCGCCGACGATGAGAACGTGTCCGCGGCGACGACCGCGGACCGGCTCGCCGAGCGCCGGATGGCGGAGGTTGGCAGGCTGCGGAGCCTCTGGCTGGGTGGCTGAATGCAACCGGTGCAGGCCGCCGGAGGCGCGAGCCGCCCAAAACAGGTACGGTTGTCTGTGTACGGAGGCACTAGCCGCGCTGTGCTCCATGCGGTGGAACCGCAGCGGGCAGTCTGACGTGCATGAAATCCGGTAAGAGTCGGCACGTTGATCAGTAGGCATCAAGCGCGGTGACCAGGGACCTGGCGGGTCCCGTACGTTCGAGGGGGTCGAGCCAATGGGGCGCGGCCGAGCCAAGGCCAAGCAGGTGAAGGTAGCACGCCAGCTGAAGTACAGCAGCGGCGGCACTGACCTTGACCGGCTGCGGGCAGAGCTAGGCGTCGGCATGGATCAGCGGGAGACCGGCGGGCGGGACGCACGCTCGGACGACGGCGACCGCTACTCCGTGACTGACGACGATGATGCCGATGATGATCTCGAAGATGACGACGATCTCGATGATCTCGACGACAACTAGGGCAGGCGCCTGACCAGCGTCTGCTCTGCGGTGCCGGTTCGGCCTGCGGATCCGGTCAGCCGGGGTTACGGGTGACGGCCGGTCAGGTCAGCGTTCCCGGCCCCGCTAGCGATCTCCCCGACCAGCCAGGCCGTCACTCCGCGGTGCCCGAGCAGGCTGATGGCGCTGTCCGCGTCCGCGCCTGCCACCACTGCGACCATCCCGATGCCCATGTTGAAGGTCTGTTCCATCTCGCTCCTGGCCACCGCGCCGCGTTCGGCCAGCAGCCCGAAGATCGGCGGCGGGCTCCAGCTGCCCCGGTCCAGCCTGGCGTCGGCGGCCGGCGGCAGCACCCGGGCCAGGTTCGCCGCCAGTCCGCCGCCGGTGATGTGCGCGAACGCGTGCACCTCGCACGCGCTGGCCAGCGCCAGGCAGTCCCTCGCGTAGATCCTGGTCGGGGTGACAAGCTCGGCTCCGAGCGGCTGGCCAAGCTCAGCTGGCTGGTCGTCCAGGTCCAGGCCGGCCCGCTCCAGGATCTGCCTGACCAGCGAGAACCCGTTCGCGTGCAGCCCGGAGGACCCTAGCGCGATGACGGCATCGCCAGCGCGGACCCGGTCCGGCCCGAGCAGCTGGTCGGCCTCGACCACGCCCGTGGCCGCGCCAGCCAGGTCGAATTCGTCGGGACCGAAATGACCGGGATGCTCGGCCGTCTCGCCGCCGAGCAGGGCGCAGCCCGCGATGACGCATCCCTGAGCGATCCCGGCCACGATCGCAGCCACCCGCTCAGGCACTACCACGCCGCACACCACGTAGTCGGTCATGAACAGCGGCTCGGCCCCGCACACCACCAGGTCATCAACGACCATTCCGACCAGGTCGATCCCGATCGTGTCGTAGCTGCCGAGCCGCTGGGCGATCACTACCTTGGTCCCCACGCCATCGGCGGACGTGGCGAGCAGCGGCCGCCGCATCCGGCTGAGCCTGGAGGCGTCGAACAGACCGGCGAAGCCACCGATGCCACCGACCACTTCGGGCCCGGCAGTTCTGGCCACGGCCGAGCGCATGAGCTCGACCGCCCGCTCCCCAGCGATGATGTCCACGCCGGCTCCGGCATAGGTCGCTCCGTGGTCAGCGTCGGCTTGGTCAGTCATGGCACCCGCTCCGACCGCGGGATCCTGACGCCATCATGAGCCCGCCAGGCCGCGCGGCACCGTTCCCTCGAGCATGTGCTTGCCCTGGTCAGCCTCGCTGACCGGAATCGGATAATTTCCGTCGAAGCAGGCTAGGCATAGCTGCCCGGCAGGCAGCGTGGTCGCCTCGATCAGGCCTTGCAGCGAAACAAAACCCAGGGAGTCGGCGCCGATCGAGTCGCGGATTGCCGCCACCGGCAGGCTTCCGGCGATCAGCTCGGCTCGGCTGGCGAAGTCGATGCCGAAGAAGCACGGCCAGGCCACCGGCGGACTGGAGATCCTGACGTGAACCTCCGCCGCGCCAGCCTCGCGCAGCATGGCCACGATGGCGCGCTGGGTGTTGCCGCGGACGATCGAGTCATCCACCACGATCACCCGCTGGCCGGCGATCACGTCGCGCAGCGGATTCAGCTTGAGCCTGATGCCGCGCTGCCTGATGGTCTGGCTGGGCTGGATGAAGGTCCGGCCCACATAGCTGTTCTTGACCAGGCCCTGGCCGTAGGGGATGCCGCTGCCCTGGGCGTAGCCGATCGCCGCCGGGGTACCCGACTCAGGCACCGGGATCACCAGGTCCGCATCGACCGGATGCTCGGCGGCCAGCCGCCGCCCGACCTGCACCCTGGTGGCCTGCACGCTGCGGCCGCTGATCGAGGTGTCCGGCCTGGCCAGGTAGACGTACTCGAACAGGCAGCCGCGCGGCTCCGGAGTGGCGAACGGGCGCGACCGCAGCCCCCGCTCATCGATCGCGACCAGCTCGCCGGGCTCGATCTCCCTGACCAGCGTCGCTCCGACGATGTCAAGCGCCGCGGTCTCGCTGGCCACCACCCAGCCGCGCGGCAGCTGGCCGAGCACCAGCGGGCGGAACCCCTGCGGGTCGCGAGCCGCGTACAGGGTCCGCTCGTCCATGAAGACCAGAGAGAACGCACCTCGCACCCGAGGCAGCACGGCAAGGGCGTTCGCTTCGATGGTTCCGGCCGGTCCGGCCGGAACCTCCGGCTGCCAGGTGGCGAACAACGAGGTAAGCACGTCGGTGTCGGAGGAAGCCAGGCCAGTGCGGCCTTGCGGGGCCGTCTCGGCCAGGGCGGCGAGTTCCAGCGTGTTGATCAGGTTGCCGTTGTGCCCGAGTGCCAGGCTGGCCGAGGGGGTGGCTCGGAAGGTGGGCTGCGCATTCTCCCAGGTCGATGACCCGCTGGTGGAATACCGGCAGTGGCCGACGGCGATATGGCCGCGCAGGGTGTTCAGCACCGACTCGTTGAAGACCTGGGCGACCAGGCCCATGTCCTTGAACACGACGATCCTGCTCCCGTCGCTGACCGCGATCCCGGCCGATTCCTGGCCGCGGTGCTGCAGCGCGTACAGACCAAAGTAGGAGATCTTGGCGACGTCCTCACCTGGCGCCCAGACGCCGAAAACGCCGCAGGCATCCCTGGGCGGCCGGTCGGCGGGATTGAGATCTTCCGTCAGGCGGCCGTCTGGCTTGATCACGTGGAAAGTCTAGTTTGGCGCGGTCGGTGCTTGGCCTTCTGACGCGGCCGGCGGACGGCCGTCTCGCCCGGCCGGTGGCCGCGCTGCCATGCTCAGTGGCAGGTACTCGGATAGGTCAGCACGCGGACCGCTGGCCCGCAGCCTGCCGTCGCGCACGGCTTGTGCCCAGGACATCCGCCCGGTGGTAAGCAGGATCCAGGTGACGGCATCGGCCTCTACCACGTTCGGCGGCGTACCGCGGGTATGCCGGGGACCAGCTACGCACTGGATCGCGGCATATGGCGGGATACGTACCTCGACGGCCCGGCCCGGCACCTGGCTTTCGAGCAGGTTAAGGGTGTGGAGGGCGGCACCGCGGAGCACGCCGGGCTGCGGTCCCAGGCCAGCGTCGAGCGCCGCGATGACCGCGGTGACGCAGCCTGCTCCGAGCGCGGCGACGGTGACCGGCTCCGCCCATGGCTGGCTGCCTAGAGCGGAAAGCTGGGCATTGATCGCGGCGAGCAGCCGCTGCGGGTCGGGACGTCGCGCTGGCATCGGTGCGACGGTAGCCGACTGCGGCGGCTTCCGCACGTCCCGGTGGATCCGCCCAGCCAGGAACGTTCCGTCAGGCCATTGCCTGCCGCCATTGGCCGCGTTAAGTCCGCGCGGCTGGCCAGTTCGGCTGACCCGTACCTATTCCTCCGATCGGTACGCGATAATCCTTCGTTATGCCAGGCCAGCGCGGTACGGGGTCGATCAGGACGCGGGGATCGTGGATTCCCCGATTGACCGGGATGGGCCTTATCGTGGTGCTGGCCGGCGGCGGGCTGATCGGCTACCTCAGCTCCAGCAGGCATCCGGTGCGCCAGAATCACCATGCCGTCCAATCCGCCCTGCCAGCTAAGGTGCTGACGGTGCAGACGGTCGGCCTGATCGACGTCGGTCCGTACGACGACCGGGATCCGTCGACCAACGACGCCGACGACCACCCGCTGATGCTGCGCTTGACCAGCGCTGGAATCGAGTTCGTCAGCATTCCGCGATCCGAACTCGCCGCTGGCGTGCCGCTCTGGACGGCAGATCAGATGGCCGACGGGACCGTGATCTTCATCTACAGCCCGACCGGGCAGTGCCTGGCCGCCGCACCTGGCGGCCGCAGGCTGGCACTTGTGCACTGCGACCTCGGACGCGCGCAGCGCTGGCGGGCCCGGCTTGCCGGCTCGGCGGAAGGGCTGCCCTTCGACCAGTTCGCCAGCCTGGCGGCAGGCCGCTGTCTGTCCGCCCCGCCGACCGCTGGTGCGCCGCCGCGCCTCGCGCCATGCGGCGCCACCCACGACAAATCCGAGGAGATCGGGTTCTGGTGGAGCGCCTGATCGCTAGCCGAAGATCGCTGGCAGCGTGCTCCGGTAGGCGTTGCTTAGCTCGTCCGCGGGCACCGAGAAGCACCCGGCGATCTCAAGCGCCTGCCCGCCGGTCACCCCGATCCGGATGGCGGGCACGCCGCGGGCTGCGCATAGGCGGGTGAATTCCGGTTCCGCCCCTGGCCGCACTGTCACCACCGCGCGGGCGGCTGACTCACTGAACAGACAGGTGAACGGGTCGCCGGGCAGCGTGACAACACAGCCATACCGGCCCGCCTGGCCCGGTCCGCCGATCAGGCAGCTCTCGGCCAGCGCCATCGCCAGCCCGCCGTCGGACAAGTCATGCGCCGCGGACAGCAGCCCTTCGGCGGCACCGGCCACCAGCACGTCGGCCAGCCGTCGCTCCGCGGCCAGGTCGACAGCGGGCGGCAGGCCGCCGACGTGGCCGTGGATCACGCTCGCCCATAGCGAGCCGCCAAATTCCGCAGCGGTGCTGCCGAGCAGCATGATCGTCTCCCCGGCCGCGCCGAACCCGCTCGGCAGCCTCCTACGCACATCGGCGAGGACTCCGAGCACGCCGACCACTGGTGTCGGCTGGATCGCCTTCGCACCGGTCTGGTTGTAGAAGCTGACGTTGCCGCCGGTCACCGGCACGCCAAGGGCCGCGCAGGCATCGGCCAGGCCGCGCACCGATTCGGCGAACTGCCACATCACCGCCGGGTCCTGCGGCGACCCGAAGTTCAGGCAGTTGGTCACAGCCAGCGGTCTGGCACCAGCCGCCGCGACGTTCCGGTACGCCTCGGCCAGCGCGAGCTGAGCGCCCGCGTACGGGTCGAGCAGGCAGTACCGCCCGTTGCCGTCGGTGGCGAGCGCCACGCCGAGGCCGGACTCCTCGTCAATCCTGAGCACCCCGGCGTCGTGCGGCATCGCCAGAATGGTGTTGCCGCGCACGTGCTGGTCGTACTGCTCGGTCACCCAGGTCTTGTCCGCAGCGGACGCAGAGCTGAGCAGCGCAAGCAGATCCGCCCGCAGCGGTGCACCGACCCCGCCCGCGCTGCCGACCAGGCCCGGACGCGGCAGCCGGGCCGGGTCATCGGACTGCAGCCGGTCCTGCCCGGCGGGCCGCGCCAGCGGGCGCTCGTACCGTGGTCCTTCGGCGGCGCTGGCCGGCGGCAGGTCGACGACGACCTCGCCGTGCCAGGTCATGATCAGCCGTCCGGTGTCGGTCACCTCACCGATCACGGTCGCCGGGACATCCCATTTCGCGCAGATCGCGGCGAACTTATCTATCGCATGGGGTTCAGCGATCGCCATCATCCGCTCCTGCGACTCACTCATCAAGATCTCCGCCGGACCCAGGTTCCGGTCGCGCAGCGGCACGGCGTCCAGCTGTACCGTCATGCCGACATCGCCGCCGGCCGCGAGCTCAGTGGTCGCACAGGCCACCCCGGCTGCACCGAGGTCCTGGATCGCGACAACCAGCCCGGCCTGGTACAACTCTAGGCAGCACTCGATCAGCAGCTTCTCCATGAACGGGTCGCCGACCTGGACGTTCGGCCGCTTCGCCTGCTCGCGGCCGGCTGCCGCCCCGTCCGCGGCGCCGTCTCCGAAGGAGGCGCTGGCCAGCACCGATGCGCCGCCGATCCCGTCCGGGCCGGTCAGTGACCCGAACAGGATAACCTTGTTGCCCGTACCGCTGGCTCGGGCCAGCTTCAGGTCCGCGTGCCGCATCACGCCCACGGCCAGGACGTTGACCAGCGGGTTGCCCGAGTAGCAGGGGTCGAAGACCAGCTCCCCGCCAATGTTAGGCAAGCCAAGGCAGTTGCCGTAGAACGAGATGCCCGCCGCCACGCCGGCCAGCACCCGCCGGGTATCGGCGGCGTCCGCCGGACCGAACCGGAGCGCGTCCAGCACGGCGACCGGCCGCGCGCCCATCGCGAGGATGTCCCTGACGATGCCGCCGACCCCGGTCGCTGCCCCCTGGAACGGCTCGACGTACGAGGGGTGATTATGCGATTCGATCTTGAACGTGACCGCGTAGCCCTGCCCGACGTCGACGACGCCGGCGTTCTGGCCAATCCCGGCAAGCAGCGCACCGGTCGGCGGTGCCTTGTCGGCGAACTGGCGCAGGTGCGCCCGCGAGGACTTGTAGGAGCAATGCTCGCTCCACATCACCGAGTAGATGGCCAGCTCGGCATCGGTGGGCCGGCGCCCGAGCAGCCCGACGATGCTGGCGTACTCGGTCCCGGTCAGCCCGAGCGCCTCGTGCGGCTGGCCACGGTCCGGCGTGGCCGCGGCATCGGCCACCGTGTCAGCGGTGATCATGCCGTGGCCGGGCTCAGGATCGATGCGAAAAAATCAAGCCCGTCAGTCCCTGGGCCGGTCAGCGAGTCGATCGCGTGCTCGGGATGCGGCATCAGGCCGACCACGTTGCCGGCCGCGCTGGCTATCCCGGCGATGCCGTCCACCGAGCCGTTCGGATCGCCGCCGCAATAGCGGGCGACCACCCGGCCGGCGGCGGCGAGGTCGGCCAGCGTCGCCTGATCGGCGACATAGGCGCCTTCGCCGCTCTTCAGCACCACCGTGAGCTCCTGCCCAGGCCGGTATCGGCAGGTCCATGGCGTCCGGTTGGCCTCGATCCGGATCCGCACCTCCCGGTCGACGAAACGAAGCCCAGCATTGCGGGTCAGGGCACCGGGGAGCAGATGCGCCTCGCACAGGATCTGGAAGCCGTTGCAGATACCGAGCACGGGCAGGCCAGCCCGAGCGGCTGGGATGAGCTCGGCCATCACGGGCGCGAACCTGGCGATCGCGCCGCAGCGCAGGTAGTCCCCGTAGGAGAAGCCGCCGGGCAGGATGACCGCGTCAACACCGCGCAGATCGCGATCGGCGTGCCAGAGCGGGACCGGATGCCCCCCTGCCCGTGCCACGGCGCGGCTGGCATCGACGTCATCCAGCGATCCAGGGAAGGTGACGATCCCGATCCGGCCGGTCAACGGCGTCCCGTCTGCCCGGCCATGCTGGCAGGCTACCCGGTCAGCTGGCCTTCCGGAGCACCGAGGCCGGCTGGCGGGCCTGCGTGGCATCGGCACGCCGTTCGATCCGCTTGCGCAGCGATACCACGGTGCCCCGGCCAGGGCCGGTTCGCAGCCGCACGTCGTCGACGCAGGCGCGCATGATGGCCAGGCCACGACCCGATTCGGGAAGCTGCGCGATGTCGGCGTTGCTGACCCGGCGCCGGAGCAGCGAGACCGGCCGCACCGGCGGCCGGCGCAGATGTGCGCCCCGGCTCCGCAGCCGGGATGGCTCGAAGCCGCGGCCGGAGTCAAGCACCTGCAGCACGCACCGGTTCCTGCCGACCTGAACGACTACCTCATACCGGCGGCCGGGGCCGGCGTGCCGCAGCACATTGGTGCATGCCTCGGTGACGGCCAGGAGCAGATCGCCGATACTGTCCTCGTCGACGCCGAGGCGGCTGAGCAAATCGCCGAGTACCCGGCGCATGACCGGGATGCTGATGGATTCACGCGGAAAGACAAGGCAGAACCGGGCGTCCATGGCCGGTCCCTGCGAGTGCAACACCCGAGTCAGCATTCGCTCCTCAGCCCCCGAACTTACCTCTGCGCTCTGATCACATTGTGAGCGTTTCCCGCTCTGGGCTGTGGTAATCATGAACTCGGGCGATCTTCGGACGAACAGTGCCGTTCTGCCAGGTCAACAGCCGGTGGCCGAGGACCGGAAATCGGGCCTGACCGCCGTCGGCTATTGGCCTGTCACGCCGTCGGGCAGGCGTGAGCCTAGACGAGCCTGAATCGCGGCATGCGGTGGAAAAATTCTTCCGGCGGCTCAGCCGTCGCGGATTGTGAATTCCTCGATGACCGGATTCGCGAGGAGTTCCGCCGCGATCTGCGCCACCCGCGCCGCGGCGGAGTCAGCAGTCACCGCCCCGGCCGCTTCGCTGAGCTGCACCTCGAACCGCTTGCCCTGGCGGACGGTGAGCACGTCGCCGAATCCGAGCCGGTGGCAGGCCCCCGCGATGGCCTCCCCCTGGGGGTCGTGGATCTCTGGCTTCAGCATGACGTCGACGACAATCGTGACCACGTGAGGCAGCGTACGCGACCCACCTCTTGACCGAGCATGAGTATTGCCGAGTACTGTCACTGCGGAACACCTCGGACGTCCGACCGGCCGCCGGCGCTCGTCGGCGGTCGGCCCTGAGCATGCAAGGAGTGGCACGTGGCCGTCAAAGCTGCCGGGCGAGCTGCCTCCAGAACCAACTTCAAGCCGCCGGGAACGGCGGAGCTGATTCAGCTGCTCACCCCGGAAGGCGAGCGCGCCGAGCATCCGGACTACCCGCTCGACGTATCCACCGAAGAGATCAAGTCGCTCTACCGCGACCTGGTCCTGGTCCGCCGGATCGACTTCGAGGCCATCGCGCTGCAGCGCCAGGGCGAACTCGGCATCTGGGCATCCCTGCTTGGCCAGGAGGCGGCCCAGATCGGCTCCGGCCGGGCACTCAGCCCGCGCGACATGGCCTTCCCGACCTACCGGGAGCACGCGGTCGCCTGGTGCCGCGGTCTGGACCCGACGAAGCTGCTTGAGCTGTACCGCGGCGTCAGCCATGGCGGCTGGGACCCGAAAGAGCACAACTTCCACCTGTACACGATCGTGATCGGCAGTCATGTCCTGCACGCGACGGGTTATGCGATGGGCATCCAGCGGGACGGGGCGGTCGGCGAGGACGGCGAGGCGGTGATCGCTTACTTCGGTGACGGGGCCACCAGCCAGGGAGACGTCAACGAGGCATTCATCTGGGCGTCGGTCAACAACGCCCCGATCGTGTTCTTCTGCCAGAACAACCAGTGGGCGATCTCCGAGCCGCTGGAGCGGCAGAGCCGCGTCCCGCTCTACCTGCGGGCGCAGGGCTTCGGGTTCCCGGGTGTCCGAGTCGACGGCAACGACGTGCTCGCCTGCCTCGCCGTCACCTCGAAGGCCCTGCAGGCGGCGCGGGAGGGCCAGGGCCCGACGCTGATCGAGGCGTTCACCTACCGGATGGGCGCGCACACCACCACCGACGATCCGACCCGCTACCGGCTCTCGGCCGAGCTCGAGTCGTGGAAGCTCAAGGATCCGATCGAGCGGGTGAAGCAGTACCTGATCCGCTCCGGGCTGGCCGATGAGAGCTTCTTCACCGCGGTCGGCGCGGAGGCCGACGAGGTTGGCCTCCGGGTGCGGAAAGCATGCCTGGAGATGCCGGATCCGGCGCCGCTGTCGATGTTCGACAACGTCTACGCCGAGCCGACCGCGCTGCTCATCGCCGAGCGCGCCCAGCTGGCCGCTTACATTGACTCCTTCGCCGACGAGGAGGCAGTCCGATGAGCAGCCTGACCCTGTCGAAGGCGCTGAACGAGGGCCTGCGCAAGGCCATGGAGAACGATCCCAAGGTCCTCATCATGGGCGAGGACGTCGGGAAGCTCGGCGGTGTGTTCCGGGTCACCGACGGCCTGCAGAAGGATTTCGGCGAGGACCGGGTGGTGGACACCCCGCTGGCCGAGTCCGGCATCGTCGGCACGGCGATCGGGCTGGCGCTGCGCGGCTACCGTCCGGTTTGCGAGATCCAGTTCGATGGGTTCGTGTTCCCCGCGTTCGACCAGATCACCACCCAGTTGGCCAAGATGCGGTACCGGTCGCTCGGCAAGGTGAGCCTGCCCGTGGTGATCAGGATCCCGTTCGGCGGCGGGATCGGCGCTGTTGAGCACCACAGCGAGTCGCCGGAAGCGCTGTTCGCCCACACCGCGGGCCTGCGGGTGGTCGCCTGCGGCGATCCAGCCGACGCCTACGCGATGATCCAGCAGTCGATCAGCTGCGATGACCCGGTGCTCTTCTTCGAGCCCAAGCGGCGGTACTGGGACAAGACGGAGGTCGACCTGGTCGGCGGTGTCGCGGCAGCGGCGGCACTCGACAAGGCCAGGATCCTGGCCAGCGGCACCGATGTCACCGTCCTCTGCTACGGCCCGATGGTCAGGACGTGCGCCGAAGCGGCGGTTGCCGCCTCGGCCGACGGCCGGTCCGTCGAGGTGATCGACCTGCGGTCGATCGCGCCGCTGGATACCGAGGCCATCTTCGCGTCGGTCCGCAAGACCGGCCGCTGCGTGGTCGTGCACGAGGCCCCGGTCACCGGCGGGCTCGGTGCCGAGATCGCCGCCTTGGTTACCCAGGAATGCTTCTACCAGCTGGAGGCACCGGTCCTGCGGGTCGGCGGCTACTCTACGCCGTACCCGCCGTCCCGGATCGAGGAGTACTACCTGCCGGACCTGGACCGGGTGCTCGACGCCGTCGACCGCGCGTTCACCTACTGAGAGGGCCCCATGTCAGAGCTGAAGCAGTTCAAGCTCCCCGACGTCGGCGAGGGCCTGACCGAGGCGGAAATCCTCAAGTGGCACGTCCACCCAGGCGACAAGATCACTGTCAATCAGATCATCGTGGAGATCGAGACCGCCAAGGCTGTCGTCGAACTGCCCAGCCCGTATGAGGGAGTTGTGGCTAGCCTGCTCGTGCCCGAGGGGACAACCGCGGACGTCGGCACGCCGATCATCTCAGTTCAGGTCGGGGCTGGCCCAGCTAACGGGGGTCCGGCCGACGCAGGCACGGCTGGCGCGGGCCCAGCCGGGGCGGGTGCCGCCGGGGCGACCGGCACCGGGGCGGGAGCTACTGAGGCGAACCCGGTCGGTGCGGGAGCCGCTGGGGAGATCTCGTTCCCGCCGATCGAGGGCGCCGTCGAGCCTGGCATACATGGCAGCCCGGCTCCGAAGCCGGAGCGTCAGGCCGTCCTGGTCGGGTACGGGGTCAAGCTCGGCTCGACCACGCGCCGGCCTAGGAAGACCGCGACCGCTGCCCTGGCAGGCGGCCAGGCCCAGCCGCCCGCGCCAGGCCCGGTGGCCGGGCCCAGTGGCGGCCCTGCTGTTCAGCCACCCCCGCCCCAGCCGCCCGCGCCCCAGCTGTTGGCACCGCAGAGCCCGCAGCCGCCCGCGCCACCGTCACCTGTGCCGCAGCCGCCGGCTGGCCGGATTGCCGTCCTGGCCAAGCCACCCGTTCGCAAGCTGGCCAAGGAACTCGGCGTCGACCTGGCCGGGCTGACCGGGTCCGGTCCGGCCGGCTCCATCACTCGCGAGGACGTCCAAACGGCGGCTGCGACGCAGGCCGCCGCCATCGCGGCCGGCAGCGCGACGGAAATCCCCGCGGGTCCCGGAGCGACTGGCCTGGCCAGGCTCGCTTCGCTGCCGCGCGAGGAGCGCATCCCGATCCGCGGGGTTCGCAAGCACACCGCGGCAGCCGTGGTGGCGAGCGCCTTCACCGCGCCGCATGTCACCGAGTTCCTGCAGATCGACATCACCGAGACCATGACGGTGACAACCCGGTTCAAGAGCCTGCCGGAGTTCGAGGGCGTGCGAGTCTCACCGCTGCTGCTGGTGGCCAAGGCCCTGCTGATCGCGGCGGCAAGGCATCCGATGATCAACTCGTCCTGGGACGAGGCGGCACAGGAGATCGTGGTCAAGCACTACGTCAACCTAGGCATCGCGGCAGCGACCGACCGTGGCCTGATCGTGCCCAACGTGAAGGACGCCCACGCCCTGTCCCTGCCTGACCTGGCACGTGAGATCGGTGACCTGACCGAGACCGCGCGGGCCGGCCGATCCACGCCGGCCGACCTGCGGGGCGGCACTATCACGATCACCAACGTCGGGATCTTCGGGATCGACACCGGAACTCCGATCATTACCCCTGGCGAGGCCGCGATCCTGGCGTTCGGCCAGGTCAAAGATGCACCATGGGTGCACGAGGGGCAACTGGCCGTGCGCAAGGTCTGCACGCTCGCGCTCTCGTTCGACCACCGGATCGTCGACGGCGACCTCGGCTCGGCGGCGCTGCGGGAGGTCGGCGCGATGCTGGGCGACCCGATGCGCATGCTCGCCTGGTCCTAGCCGTCCGAGATCATCCGGCCCATGTCGACGTCGCCAAGCGGGCCATCCAGCCGATCACCAGGCAGCGGATGACCGTTCAGTTCGAGATCTGACCCGGAACTACTTATCTCCCCATCGGCCGCCAAGCCGCCCATCGGCCGCACGTGCCTCGGTCACGGGAAGGACTAGCCAGCGGTCAGAACGCCGCTTCGGGCAGTTCCATCACATCAAGCGACGTCGCTTCGACGACCTCGAGCTCGGCCGTCAGGCGAGGCAGCACGGTCTCGGCGAAGAACCGCGCGGCGGCGATCTTCCCGCGGTAGAACGCCTCATCGCCCGCGCCGCCCTCGCCAACAGCAGACCCGCCAGCGGCGTCAAGCGCCTCGGTAGCGACCTCGGCCTGGCGGACCAGCAGCCACCCGATGATTAGGTCACCCAGAGCCAGCAGCAGCCTAGTGGTGTTCAGGCCGACCCGGTTTACCTCCGTCGGCTGCTCCATGCTGTCGGCCAGATACCCGTGCATGGCTGTGACCATCGCGTCCACATTGTCGGCCGCCCTGGCAAGCGCGGCACGCTCCTTCTTCAGCCTGCCGTTGCCCGCCTCGGCAGCCGCCGTCTTCCTGACCTCGCCGAGCAGGTACGCCAGCGCCTCGCCCTGGTTACGGACGATCTTGCGGAAGTACAGGTCCATGCCCTGGATCGCGGTGGTGCCCTCATACAGGCTGTCGATCTTCGCGTCCCTGAGGTACTGCTCCATCGGGTAGTCCTGCAGGTAACCGTGCCCGCCCAGGGTCTGGAGTGACAGCGCGAGCATCTCGTACGCCCGCTCCGACCCGACTCCCTTGACCAACGGAAGGAGCAGATCATTGACCGCCGCCGCGAGCGGATCGCTCTGTCCGCTGGCCTCAGCGAGCTGCTCTGCGTCCTGGAAGCTCGCGGTGTACAGGACGAGCGCCCGCATGCCCTCGGAATAGGCCTTCTGCAGCATCAGGATCCGCCGGACGTCCGGGTGGTGGATGATCGTCACTCGCGGCGCGGTCTTGTCGGCCAGCTTGATCAGCTCGCCGCCCTGCACTCTGGTCTTGGCGTATTCCAGCGCGTTCAGGTAACCGGTGGACAGAGTCGCGATCGCCTTCGTCCCGACCAGCATCCGGGCGTGCTCGATGATCTTGAACATCTGCCTGATGCCGTCGTGCACGTCGCCGACCAGAGTCCCGATCGCCGGGTGCTCAGCTCCGAAGGTGAGCTCGCAGGTCGCTGAGACCTTGAGTCCCATCTTGCGCTCAACGTTCGTCGCGTAGACGCCGTTACGCTCGCCAAGCTTGCCGTCCGGGCCGACGAGGTACTTGGGTACCAGGAACATGGACAGGCCCTTGGTTCCCGGACCGGCACCTTCCGGCCTGGCGAGAACCAGGTGGAAGATGTTCTCGGCCATGTCATGCTCGCCGCTGGTGATGAACCGCTTGACGCCCTCGATGTGCCAGCTCCCGTCCGGCTGCTTGATCGCCTTGGTCCGGCCCGAGCCGACGTCGGATCCGGCGTCCGCCTCGGTCAGCACCATCGTCGCCGTCCACTTGCGCTCGACCGCCGTCTCCGCGAACCGCTTCTGCTCCGGCGTGCCCATCAGCCACAGCGCTTTGGCGAATGACGCGCCGTTCCCGTACATCCAGACCGCCGGATTAGCGCCAAGCACTAGCTCAGCCACCGCCCAGCAGAGCGAGCGCGGCGCGGCGCTGCCGCCTAGCTCGGGTGGAAGCTCGAGCCGGAACCACTCCGCGTCGACAAAGGCATGGAAGGACTTGGCGAACGCCTCAGGCATCCGTACCGAGTGAGTTGCCAGGTCAAACACAGGCGGATTCCGGTCACTGTCGACGAAAGACTCAGCGAGCGGCCCGGTGGCCAGCCGGTCGACCTCCTCCAAGATGCCGCGTGCCGTCTCTTCGTCCAGTTCCTCGTGCGGGGTTTCCCCGAGGAGTTCATGTCTGTTCAGCACCTCGAACAGATTGAACTCGATGTCACGAAGGTTGCTCTTGAAGTGCGCCATGCTCATCTCCCAGCGGACTCCTGCGTCGCCGTTACCGGCCAGTAACATAAGTATACTACTGGCCGGTAACTCCGGGGAGGCTTCGACGCCCGAGCCGACGATTCCGGGCGAAGCTGGCTCTGCTCAGCTACAAGATGTTGATGGCACGGGCAATCACCAGCGCACCTAGCGCCAGCGACACGGCCGACTGGACCAACATCGTCATCTTGGCCCACCTGGCCAGCGGCATTACATCGGTCGGGCTGAACGCGGTCGCGTTGGTGAACGACAAGTAGAGGTAGTCGACGAAGCGGGGTCCCCAGCCCTGGGGGGTCAGCTCCGGCGCGGTCATCTGCGGGAACATCAGATCCGGATACGGCGACGTGCCCTCTAGCCGATTCACCGGTCCA
>Ga0208044_1000226_pt1 | contig 49387 bp, 50 predicted proteins | sample Sb_taG_8_FD_187712 | JGI IMG/M metagenome (GOLD analysis project Ga0208044, IMG submission 187712) | Peat soil microbial communities from Weissenstadt, Germany - Sb_50d_c_BC metaG (SPAdes) (version 2) | ecosystem: Environmental > Terrestrial > Soil > Wetlands > Peat | place: Germany...
CCTAGCTTGGCGAGAACGAATCGTCGAGCCGCCCGCCCGATCCTCCGCGTCGTTCACGGTCGAGCCCGGCCTCAAGTTCGACAAGATCTATGAGGTTTACCCTCCGCCTCAACTTCCACAGCGTCAGCTTCCAAGGCTAAGCTGGCATCACCAAGACGATAGTAAACGGCATGTTCTCGGGAGATAACTTGACTCCGGGATACATTATTCGGCACCGACCGGACCTCGTCATCGCTCGCGTCGGCCGGTCCGTGAGCCCGAGGCCGTCGCGATGATTGTGGTCGGCGCCAAGGGTGGTGAGCACGACGCGTGCTTCGCATTAGTCAAGGACGGCGAGCCGCTCTTTACATATGAAGTGGAACGGTTTAACCGCGTGAAGCACGGAATGTCAAGCGACCCCACCGTCCTCTTTCAGGGCCTCGCGGACTATGGCATTTCCCCAGGTGACGTTGATGTCGTAGCAAACTGCGGCGATACAAGCCTCATGCCCAAGCGGCTTCAGCAGATAAGCGGGTACTTATCCGGACCGGCGTTCGCGAGAGCTGCTGAGAGTGTGGAGTGGCGACATCCGGCTTTCCAGCGAGTACTGATCGCGGCCGGATTCGCGGAAGATCGTGTCGTAGGCGTTAGGCATCACCTTTGTCACGCCGCTTCAGTATTTTATGCGAGCCCATTCGGCGATGCTGCGGTACTGAGCGTCGACGGTAGCGGGGAAGCCGACACCGCCATGCTGGCGTCCTGCTCAAGACGTGATGGCATCAAGATCTTGCGAACAATCGGCATGCCGCATTCACTCGGCCGCTTCTACGAAACTGCGACGCACTGGCTAGGATGGTCATTCGGCGAAGAGGGGAAAACCATGGCGCTTGCTGCCTACGGTGACCCCTATCGATATCTAGCTGATCTGTCTGACGTGTTCCGAATAGATGCGGACGGCTTCTTCGAATTCAACCCGGGGCTGACTGACGGCTCCTTTTCATATTCTACTGATGAGCTAGTCAGCCAAGTCTTCGAGGAGCTGTTCGGCCCGCGTCGTAAGCGCACCGATGGCCTTGAGCAGCGTCACAAGGATGTGGCCGCCGCCACTCAGCACTTGTGCGAGCGAGCAATGGTCCGGCTGGCGGCCACGCTTAAGAAGCAAACCGGATCGGACGTACTACTTCTCGCCGGAGGGGTCGCTTCGAACTCGGTGAGTAATGGTGCTATCCGAAGTCAGGGAATCTTCCAGCGGGTGGTTGTCTTTCCTCAAGTGACTGATGCAGGTACGGCCCTAGGCGCGGCACTCTACGTCCACCATCAAAAGCAGGCGCATCCGCGCCGTTACTGGCACATGAGGCATCCGTTTCTCGGGCGGCAGATTGACCTGGCCCAGGTACACGAGGCAGCGGCGACGGTCGGCGTCAAGGGGTTTCAATGCCGTGACCCGGCTGTATTCGCTGCCGACCAGCTCGCAGCGGGGCGGATCGTAGGGTGGATCCAAGGCCGTGCCGAGATCGGACCGAGAGCGCTGGGGAACAGGTCCATCCTCGGAAATCCGCTCACGCCAGGTATCAAGACTCGGATCAACGCCGAAGTGAAACATAGAGAAGATTGGAGACCGTTCGCTCCGTCCGTTCTCGAGGAAGATATGAACGACTTCTTCGAGGTGACCGAGTCAATGCCGTATATGACCATTGTCGCAGCGCTCCGTCCCCAGTGGCGCGGGAAGCTGAGTTCTATTAGCCACATCGACGGCACTGCGCGGGTCGGCTCTGTCAGCGAGTCATTCAATCCGCTCTTTTATCGGCTGATTCATGAGGTCAAGGCTCGGACCGGGATCGGCATGGTACTGAATACATCGTTCAACGACAGGGGGGAGCCTCTTGTGCAGACATGCGAGCAGGCGCTTCGGCTGTTCGTATCGTCAGGCATGGATGTCGTGGTAATCGGAAACTGGGTATTCGAAGACAAGCGGAACGCGCTGGCGAGCGACTTTGATCCGCTTAGTGTCAATTGCCGGATGCTCCGTGATAAGCCCACACTCCTGGTAGCTCTCCCAGGCTCAGACTATGTGCAGCGCGCCATAGACGTTCTTCTTCGCGACCAGCGGCTGGGTACGCCGACATTGTGTGCCATGAGGAAGACGGAAACACTGCGATTTCCTGGCAACATGCTGTCGCTGGACAGTCCGGCAGGGCTCTGCGAACTCGCTACGAAGTGGCCGCAGGTCGTTATCTTGACCCCGTGGACTGCTGACAGATTCGTGTTTGACCCGGCCGTCTATTACTCCGAGATTGCGGAGGCGTGTCGTCGGCTCATCGAGGCTGGCACTTATGAGCTGTTTTGGATTGACCCACTCGGGCAGGTTGTTTCCGCACTCGACATTTTGTATGTTCATCATCGCACGCAGCCGCTTGGCGCGACACCCTCACCGGCTCGCTACTGGGGGCCAGCAGGATGAAGTCATTCAGGCGGCCTCGCTGCGGCCGCTGGATCGACGGTTGAGACGGTGCATCGGATGAGGACGACCAGACGGCTGCTGCACGAGGGATGGCGCTTTCGGCAGACGGATCCTGGGTACCACCCGAATACGGACCTGCAGCAGTGGCTCGACGCCGAGGTACCCGGCCATGTCCACCTTGACCTGTTGCGGGCGGGAGTCATCCCTGATCCCTTCAGGCGCATGTACGAGCGGACCGTGCAATGGGTCGACCACACCGACTGGACCTACCAGTGCACCTTCGACGTCGATGGCGCCGGCCTGGACGGGACGCGCCACTTCCTGTGCTTCGAGGGCATCGACACCGTCGCGCGCATCGTTCTCAACGGCGAGCTGGCCGGTGAGACTGACAACATGCTTGTCCCACAGAAGCTGGACGTGACAAGCATCCTGCGGGCCGGCAAGAACGTCCTCGAGGTATATCTGGCCGCGGCCGAGCGGGTCGGCAACGAGCGCCGCGCCGCCGCGCTCGCCGCTGATCCCGGCTTGGCGCCTTTCGCCGACGGGCTGTTGCCCCGGTCGTTCGTGCGGAAGGCCCAGTACATGTACGGCTGGGACTGGGGCCCGTGCCTTCGGGGGTGCGGCATCTGGGGAGACGTCCGCCTGGTCAGTGTCCCGCGGGCCTGCGTGCGCGACTGGTCGGCGCGTGCCTCGTTCCGCGCCGATGGCTCGTGCCACGTGACCGTGGCCGTGTCGGTCGACGGTGATGCTTCTGAAGTTAGCGCACGGATCTCGGGCCACGGCGTCGACGAGCGCATGTCGGCCGCGGTCATCGACGGCTCGGCCACCATGGGCGTTGACGTCGCCGAACCCCAGCGCTGGTGGCCGGCGGGATCGGGGGGTCAGCCGCTTTACACGCTGACGATCGAGGTCGCGGCCGATGGCACGGTGTGCGACTGCCTGACAGCTCGAATCGGCCTGCGCGAGATCGAGCTCGTGCGCACCCCCGACGACGTCGGCGCACGCTTCTGCTTCCGGGTGAACGGTGTCGAGGTGTTCGCCAAAGGCGCCAACTGGATTCCTGACGACTCCTTCCCTGGCCGTTCGACGCGCGACCGGCTGCGCCGGCAGCTCTCGATGGCCGGCGAGTGCGGAATGAATATGCTGCGCGTCTGGGGCGGCGGTCTCTACGAGTCCGAGGATTTCTATGACATCTGCGACGAAATCGGGCTCATGGTCTGGCAGGACTTTGCGTACGCCTGCGCGCTGTACCCGGAAGACGATGCGTTCGTGGCTGCCGCCGCCACCGAGGCCCGGGCCGCGGTGCGACGGCTCCGCAACCACGCGTCGTTGGCCCTGTGGTGCGGCAACAACGAGAACCAGTGGTTGGCGCAGCGGGGGGAATGGGGCGCGCTGCCCCGCGTGCTCGGCGAGCGGCTGTACGACGAGACGCTGCCCGCGGTCGTGGCCGAAGAGGACCCGGGCACGCCCTACTGGCCAGGGAGCCCGACCGGCGGCTCTGAGCCGAACAGCCAGGCGAGCGGCAACTGCCACACGTGGAGCGCCTGGAGCGACGGGGACATAAGCCATTACGCGGCCTGCACTGCACGCTTCGTCAGTGAATTCGGCTTCGCGTCGCCGCCGGCCCTGCGCACGCTGCAGGAGGTACTCGAGCGCGAGGACCTCGCCGTCGACACACCGGGCATGCGCTGGCACGACAAGACCGGTAAGGGCTACCCGAAGTACCTGAGTTTCATCACCCGGCACTACGCGATGCCCGCCACGCTCGAGGACCTCGTGTACTACGGACAGCTCAGCCAGGCAGACACGTTGCGCTTCGCGGTCGAACACTTCCGTCGGCTGCGACCTCACACAATGGGCACGCTGGCGTGGCAGCTCAACGACTGCTGGCCGGTTCACAGCTGGGCATGGATCGACCACCGGCTCCGGCCGAAAGCTGTCTGGTACGCGGCGAAGCGCTTTTATGCCTCGCTCCTGGTGAGCCTGGTACGCGACGGTGACCGCCTGGGCGTGCACCTCGTGAACGATGGTTCGGTCGCGGTGGACGGCGAGCTGGTCCTCGACGTCCTCGATGCCGACGGCACTGAACTGTGGCGGTCGCAGGGGGCTGCGTCCGTGGCCGGCCCAGGCGCCGCCCGAGTGCTGGAGATCGACATCCCCGCCAAGGTGCTCAGTGTTGCCGGTCGGGCCGTCGTCCGCGCTACCTTTGCCGGGACCGAGGCGACGGCACTCCTCGTCGAGCCGAAGGACCTCCGCCTCCCGGTTCCCCGCCTGAGCGTCACGGGGACCTCTACCGACGACGGCTTGGCGCAACTCATGATCGCCTCCGACGTGTTGGCCGCGTCGGTGATGCTCTGGCTCGACGATGCCGACGCCACCTGGAGCGACAACTTCTTCCACCTGCTGCCCCGCCGTCCTCGCGTGATCACTGTGACTCCGTGGGAGCCGATGTCCGAAGCGGAGGTCCGAGCCCGCCTTCGCTGGCGCTCCCTCTGACTACTCAACCTCAGGTCGTCGGCCGCAACCGCTCCCCGCGGTCGCCAGTGCCAACCGTCCTTCGCTCATCTATGCCAAGATTCGAGGGTGGATATGTCCAATGTCACGCGCGGGATCGCGGCTGCGACTTCGGTTGCCGCATCGCTCGACCTGCCAGTCAACGACGCAATCGTTGTCCACAACTCGAACAGGCTGGCGCTGCGGCTGAGGCCATGCGACGTCCTTGCCCGGGTCGCCCCTACGGGGCATGAGGCTGCACAGTTCGAAGTCGAGCTCGCTCGACGGCTCGCCGAGGCCGGATGCCCGATAGCCCTCCTGGAGCCTCGGGTCGACCCGCTTGTGTACCCGCGTGATGGCTTCGAAGTGACGCTGTGGATCTACTACGAGCCCGTGACACCTCACGTCTCACCAGCCGACTACGCCAGGGCGCTGGAGCGGCTGCACGCCGGCATGCGCAAGGTTGACGGGCCGAGCCCGCGGTTCACGGATCGAATCGCGGAGGCGGAAGAAGTCGTTTCCAGCCCGGAGCTCTCGCCAGAACTCGCCGACGAAGACCGCGTGTTCCTCAGCAGCATGCTAGGAAGACTACGACGGATGATCGACGACCGCAGTGCCGCGGAGCAACTGCTCCACGGCGAGCCGCACAAAGGCAATGTGCTCAGCACGAAGAATGGCCCGTTGTTCATCGACCTTGAGACGTGCTGCCGTGGACCTGTCGAGTTCGATCTCGCCCATGTTGCCGAAGAGGTCTGCGAGCACTACCCGAACTTTAGTCAAGGACTGCTGGACGAGTGCCGGCAGCTCGTTCTCGCGATGGTCGCAGCGTGGCGCTTTGAACGTGGCGACCAGCTTCCGAACGGGAGGCGATTCGGAGAAGAACTCCTGCGCTCGCTGCGCGAGGGTCCTCCTTGGCCGACACTCGAGACGGTGACCAGGCGACTAGATGATCTGCCCTGAGGTCCTTCAGTCGGGGTCGGGAGCCTCGATCGTGCCATGAGCGGCGAGTTCGTCGATCGACGTGGCCACCTTCTCGATCGCGTCCGCGATGCGAGCAGCGTGCTCGGGTGCGAGCAGCGGAGCGTGGTGGAACAGGAGGGTCTGTTCTGCGAGCTCGCGAGCGACGGGCGTGTCGAACTGTATCCCTTCGAACGCGCCGACTGAATCGATGGCCCGGTAGCGTAGCCGCGTCCAGGGCCGCATGAGCGGATGCTCGTTCAGGGGCGGGTCGGCGCGATAGACGGCAAAGCCGACCTCGGCCGAGATCGCTGCCGCGATCGCCTCGATCCCTACTCCCCGCCGCCGCTCGACCGGCCACCGAAACGCGTACTTGTAGACAGACTCCTGCTCTACCCCGGCCGGCTGCCCGAAAGGTGGCAGACCGAGGTCTTCAAGCCGACGGCCGATGATGGCGCAGCTCTTCGCCCGTATAGCATGCTGTTCGTCCAGCAGCGGCAGCTGGCTGAGCAGGATCGCCGCCTGCATCTCCGTCATGCAGCGGTTGGTCCCCATCACAGATCGACCGTCCACGACCTCCATGGAATCGAATCCGGGATTCTCGACGTATCGACGTCCGTCCGTTCTGAGCTGCACGAGCCGGTCGTACCTGCCGGCGTCATCAGTGAGCACGGCGCCGCCCTCGCCCGCGGCGAGGACCTTCCCCTGCTGCATCGAGAAGGCCGCCACATCGCCGAACGTCCCGACTCGTCGACCGTTCAGCATGGCTCCGTGCGCCTGCGCGCAGTCTTCGATCACAGCGAGCCCGGCACCGCGAGCGAAATCCAGGACTGCGGGCATGTCGCACAACGAGCGGTAGTGGTGAACCGCGATGAGCGCCTTCGTCCTGTCCGTCAGACGGACTGCCGCAGCTGCCGGATCGAAGCATCCTGTCGACGCCGTCACGTCGACGACGACCGGAACGAGGTTCGCCTCGTACACGGCAGTCGCCGGTGCAACCCACGTCATGGCCGGCACAAGGATCTCGGCCCCCGCAGGCAGGCCAAGGGACTCGATGGCGAGCGCGAGGCTGCTCGAACCGTGATCGGTGGCGACACCGTGGCGACTACCGCAATACGCAGCGAAAGCCTCAGCGAATTGCCGCTCCAGCGACTTCTCGCCGCGGGATCGTCCCGACACCGACCAACGATCGGATCGCAAGACTGCGTTCACGCGACGCTGACCCTCGTCGGAAAGCCGCGGCCATGGCGGCCAGTCAACATGACAGGCAGGCACGCCACCTAAGATCGCGAGCATCAGCAGACCAACTCGGACTTCTCCAGTGCGCGGACGCGTCGCAACGCGCTGTGCACCTCCTCCGGTATCAGGTCGTTCACGAAGCGAACTTCGCCGACGGAGGCGATCAGGGGCAGTCTCTGTTGCCCGTCGCGGTGTTGCGACCGCTCTTCGACGCTCTGCCAGAGCACGCTGTCCATCTCATCCGGCGGCGAGACCGGCAGACCGAGAGCCATGGCAAGCCGGAGGATCGTGGCCGCATCGTCAACGCTGATCATACCTCTGCCGGCCGAGATCATGGCAGTGAGCACGACATCGATCGCGACAGCCTCTCCGTGACCGTGACGCGGAGGATCGGCGGACTCGATCACGGTGCTGAAGGTGTGCCCGAGATCGAGCACTCGCTCGAGATTGTCCTCGTAGAGATCAACGCCGAGTTGGTCAACCATGATCGCCGCCGCGCGATCCAGCAACGTGCGGGCCGGACCTTGGAACTTGGTCGTCAACCCGGCCGGTCCGTGCGTTCGCAGGTCGTCGAGCAGGGGCCAGGAACACGCCACGGCCAGCTTCAGGATCTCGCCGAGTCCGCTCACCAGGTCTCGCCGCGAAAGCGTGCAGAAGAAGGTCGGATCCAGCAGCACCGCGGCGGGCTCGACAAACGAACCCAGCCGGTTTTTCGACCTGCCGAGGTTCACCGCGGACTTGATCCCGAGCGACGCATCCACATAACCAAGCACCGTCGATGGCACCTTGATGTGCGGCACACCTCTGCGGTAGATGCTGCACGCGAATGAAGCCAAGTCCATGACAGCACCGCCGCCGATGATGACGACTGGCTCACTTCGCCGAATCAGTCCGAAGGCACTAAAGGCATCGGCAAGTCGCTCGACGGTCCGCCATTGCTTAATGTGCTCGCCGCCACGCAGCACGACGATCTCAACCGCTACTGAGCGGCACCGGAAGTACTCGTCCAGACGAGTCAGCTGCGCGGACCCAATGCCATCGTCGACCACGACTAGCTGGCGCTTGGCGAACCCGCTCGCCTCATGCAGCGCAAAATTCTCCGGATCCAAGACGTCGGACGTGCGGATGATCGTGAACGTGCGCGTCCGCTTGATGTCGATGCTGGCCACAAGATCGCCACCCGGTCTCACCGCCGGACCGTCCAAGAAACTCGCCGCCTTCAGCCGGGCGCTGCCGTGAGAAGCCAGTCCTGACCGCTGATACCGGCGGCGTCGTCCGAGAGTAAGAAGCCCACGAGCGCGGCCACCTCCTCCGGCCGAGTCATCCGTCGCAGCTCTAGCTGACTCACGACCGCGGCAAGGTGCTCATCGAGGTCAATGCCCTGCTGCTCGGATTGCCGCTGAGCATCACCGAGCGCCTGAGCAGTGGATACCCAGCTCGGCAAAATAGCATTGACCGTGATCTGCCGCGCTCCAAGCTCGTGAGCCCAGCACTTTGTCGCGCCGATCAGCGCGAACTTCGAGGCGCAATAAGCGCCGTAACCAGCTCGACCGACACGGCCAAGCTGCGATGAGATAGTCACGATCCGACCGCCATTCACGATCCGATCCTGCAATCCATTGGTGAGCAGATACGGCGCGAGCAGGTTAACCGAGAGCGTGTCGTTCCACTCGTCTAGGGCGTCTGGACCGTCAACCGCACTGACGTGCACCACCCCTGCGTTGTGGATCAGCGCGTAGAGCGGCTCCGTCCAGCCGCGGCAGAATTCGCGTATGGCGCGTTCGTCGCGCAGATCGACCGAGCTGCAAGTAGCGGTGGTCCCGAGTGAAAGCTCACGCAGGACCTGGATGGAGCGCCCCATAAGGTGGAGCCGGTGACCGTCGGCGGCCAGGCGACGGGTCAGGGCGGTACCGATCCCGCCTGTCGCGCCCGTCACTATCACAGTCTCAGCGCGATGAGCGGGTGCTTCGACGGCCATCAGGCTGACCGCATCGCAGACGCTCGTCCGGCCTGAGACGACCTCAGGCGAACGCGAGTCGAAGCCTCGGACGACTCGGTGGCAGCCGCCGCCAAAAGTGCCGCCTGCAGGCCGTCTTCGGCGGTCGCCCCCGCGCGCGGACCTCCGAGCGCCATCGCTGCGAATGCTCTCGTCTCCGCCTGGAAAGCCTCGGAGTATCGAGAGAGAAAGAACGGCTCGACGTTCTCCCCTGTGTGGCAAACATCGGCAGTGCGTTTAGGGCGCGGTGCGTCCCAGCGCTGTCGCCGGTCCGCGGCCCCGCGGAACGTGGTCGACACCACATGCTCGTCGTCAAGGATCCGCACGGCACCCACGGTTCCGATCACCTCGATCGTCTGGTCGTAGGACGACACAGATCGCCGGCCGCATTCCAGGTACGCCGACGAACCGCCCTGCAGATCGATGACACATCGCGCCACCTCGCGCGACTGGGCCGCGAGAACGGACACCGGGGGGTCGTCGATGAGCCAGCCGACCAGATCGAAGTCGTGGATCATCATGTCAAAGAACGCGCCGCCGCCGACCTCGTAGATGTCCGCAGGCGGAGACGGATCCCGAGAGATCAGCGACAACGAAACTAGCTCACCGATCTGACCGCTCAGGAGAACTCGTTGTAGCTCCGCGATCGCAGGGTCGAAGCGCTTGTGGAAGCCGACCATGAGAGCAGCGCTCGCTTCGGCCGCCTCGTGGGCGAGCACGGTCGAGGTGCTGACATCGCCGGTCAGTGGCTTCTCGCACAGCACGGCGAGACCACGGCCGATTCCTGCGCGGACGACGACCTCATGCGCGTCCGTCGACGTCGCGACGATCATCGCTGTTACATCTGGATCGGCCAGCGCGGCACCGAGCGTCGACGGCCGCGCACCGACGGAGGTCGCCAACCGGTCAGCGCGAAGGCGCACCTGATCCACGACGTAGCGCAGCTCAAGCGACGGCGTGGCCGTCGCGTTGCGGGCATGAATCTCCCCCATGCGACCGGCGCCGACGAGAGCGGCGACGGCTCGACCATTCGAAGAGAACGCTTCGATCGCCATCAGCTGGCTACTCAGCCATGACCTGATGCCATTCCGCGCGAGATGCCAAGAGAGCGGAGGCGATTCGGACGGCTGCTTCTGCGCTGTGGTCACGGGCCCAGCCGCACTGTCGATCGTTCGCCAGCGGAACAGACTCGATCGAGGTGGTCAAGCTGAGCGCCTGCTCGAGAACTTCTGCCATCGAGTCGTACCCATCCATGCCGACCGTCGTGATGTAGAAGCCCGTAAGGCATCCCATCGGGCCGACGTTCAGGACGCTCTGGGTTGCTTCGCGAAGGAAGACGCCCAGGCAGTGCTCAAGAGAATGAGCGGTGGTGGTGCTCATACGCTGCACGTTCGGCTGTGTCACACGGAAGTCCCACTGAGTCAGCAGCGTCGTCCCATCCGTACGCTGCTCGACCACCCGAAGGTACGGCGCTGAGACAAGTCGGTGATCGACCTCTAATAGCCCGGTCGTGTGAATGCGCCGCTCCAACTCACTACTCCCGTTGTAGCTCCCGACGCAAGCATAGCGGGCCGCCCTCGATGCAGCCACCCGCCCAGCACGGTGCACGTGGGCGCAGTCTGCGGACATGCCGGGAGGTCTCAGAGAGCCTAAATTATGACGAGACGTCGGCCAGGGCCATTGCGTTGTTCCATTACTTACCGTTACCTACCTCTGTGAACAGGCGGAACGCGCGTTCGGGGTTCCGGGCGATGTGCCGGAGGGCGCGGGCGATGCTGGCGTGCCCGGCGAGGCGCAGGATGCTGATGACCAGGTTACCTGATCGCGGCCATGACATGGGGCCCGGTGCCGGTGCGTACCTGGGAGAGGTCCTCGCCCAGGGTGACGTCGCGGACCCAGTGGAGTAGTCATCACACTGCATCCTTCACTGTGCGGGGGGTCTAGAACAGGCCGTCTTGGAGGGCTGGTAGCTCGATACGCAGGCCTTTCCTGCGTCCGGTGCGGATGTGGACGGCGCGGAGGTCGCCGCGCTTGACACGCTGCAGCACTGTCTGGCGGGAGACTCCGAGGGCGCGGGTGGCTACTTGCATCGGGACCCAGTCGGGGGGAGCGCTGTCGGCGAGCAGGGCGCGGATCTGGTCGGTCAGCCGGATTCGCCAGGGCGCGCCGGGGGTGAGCTGCTCGGCGGGGACGAATCCGTCGTTGATCCACCGGTGCAGGGTGACGTTGCTGATGCCGAGCTGGCGGGCGGCTTCGGCCACGGTGAGCGGCTCTCCTTCGGCCGGAGCGGCGCTGCGGCGGCCTGCAGGGCTTGCTCCCACTCGGTTTCCAGCCCTCGGGCGACGAGCCGGTTCTCGGGGTCGACCGCGCGGTAGCGGCGCTCGGCCTTCAGCGCGGCGTAGCGGGCTTGCTCGGCCTGCCGGCGGTGCTGTTTCGGGGCGGCATCGTGGCCGGTCTCCATCTGGTCGGCGGCGTCCAGGCAGGCATGGACGGCCACTGGCGTCAATGCGGAAAGGACGTGCCCGGCGACTGCGGGATCGACGCGCAGCCCGCTGACGCGGGTGCACCGCCGGCCCTGGCCGCCGGCGACCAGGACCCCGCCGTTGCATTCATAGCCGGGGACGCTGCGGCGCGGACCGCGGTAGAACACGCTGAGCTTGCGGCCGCAGACTCCGCAGATGGCCAGGCCCTGCAGCAGCGCGCAGCCTTCCCGGACCGCCCCGGTGCCAGGGGCGTCCCGGGCCGGGCGGATGTTGGCGTGCAGGCGCTGCTGGTTCGACCGGCTTTGTCAGCGCTGCTTCCCGCCCTCCCCGGCGTCTCCCGGGTCAGACTGCGCTCAGCTCCCACCGGGCTGCTGCGACAACCCAGCGAGGAGGTCTTGCACCTCCTTCGATTCCCAGCGCCTCACGGCGCACGAGCGCCTCGCGGCGCACCTCGTTCGTCTTTCCGTCCACCGCGATCTGGGCGCAGACCGCGCCGGAGCCGTGATCCAGGCACGCCAGCAGATGCGGCGCAGGACTCTGGCCTGCCCGGGCGCCGCGCAGGGTCTTGCCGTCAACCGCCAGCACCGGCCGCCGGCCTGGTGCCCGGCGGGCCGCCACCATGGCCGTGACCCACGAGCCCAGGACCCGGTCCAGGGCGGCCGGGTCCACGGCGGTCAGCACCCGCCAGATCGTGACCAGGTCCGGGACCGCTCCAGGCAGGCGCAGCCCGGCCCGCAGCTCCGGCCCGGCATCACCCGCCCATTCCGCGATCGCCGCGAACGACCGGGCGTCGGCCAGGGTCGCGCAGACCGCCACGGCCAGGACCGGAACCAGGTCATACCGCATTCCGCGCGGGTCCCGCGGGTCAGGGACCTGCGCCAGCGCGTCCAGCAGCCCGGCCGGCACCGCGCCGACGGGCATCAGGTCACAGCGGGCCAGGGCGTCCAGCTGGCCAGCGGCCAGGACAGTAGGCGAAGATGGCACGGCAGGCACGGCTCCGGGTGGTGATCACGGTGTCTCGACAATCTCATGATCACTGCCACGCCGTGCCTGCTCACGTATCACCATGATCCCGGCGTGTCGGGTCAATCCTGCCTGCTCAAAGCACCATCAGCCGACTACGCAAAGGCCCTGAGACGTCGGCTACGTCAGTATCGGCTGCGTTCAGTGGAGGTGTCCGGCTCTGCGGGCGCAGGGGAAGGAACACAGGTGGAACCTTCCGGAACCGGTGAGATCTACTTCGGCTCCCGCCGTCGAGTTCTGTTCCTCTCCGAGGATATGTTGTGGCCGTCCATCGGGGGCGGCCGCATTCGATGCATCAAGCTCCTCATGCGAGCGCTTGAGCTGGCACAAGTCGACCTTATCGTGGTCGCGCCGGAAGCCGATGTGGTTCGGGACACCTCGGCGATTCCCGACCTGCCGGGGCTCACGACGCATGTTTTCATCGACGAGGCGAGGAGCTCACTGGTGCCCAAGCGCCTGTCGCCCGCAGCGACCGCGCTTGCACGAACGATGGCGCACCATCACGGTGGCTACGACGCTGTCCATCTCGAGGGTCATTTCTTGTGGCCGATTCTTCCGAGCGAGATCAGATCACGCACGGTCGTCGTCGAACAGAACATTGAGTCGCTGGTTCTCCAGCAGCGGCGGTTGATTGGCGAGGAGGTCGAGATCGACGACATCGAAAGACTTCGCGCCGTCGAGCAGCACGTGTGGCGTCAAGCTGCTGCTGTGATCGCCCTGAGCCCGGAGGATGCCGCAGAGATCGCCAGTAGGGAGCCGGGCGTCGTCCCGCATCTGGTGCCGAATGGCTGGGACCACCTGCCAGAGAGATCTACACCACGTCACGACGGCAATGGTCGACTCGCGTCTCCGCGTTTGCTCTTTTACGCCGACTACGACTACGTCGCGAACGTCGATAGCCTTCGGTGGCTGTGCGCATACGTCTTTCCCAGGATCCGTGAGCGCATCCCGGGAGCTGTACTCCTAGTCGGCGGGATCAACATGTCGGCCGAACACGAACGAGTCATCCGCTCGTGTCCCGGTGCGCAGGTCCTCGGCTATATCGACAACCTTGTCGATGAGCTGGACCGTGCAGACATCGTAGTGTGCCCGCTGCGGTGGGGCGGCGGCGTGAAGGTAAAAGTCATCGAAGCGCTACGCCGGGCGTGCCTGCTCGTGTCGACGACGACTGGCGGCACTGGCATCCCGTACGAGCTGCGTTCGGCAGGGTGCTTTGCAGATGATGCGGCAAAGTTCGCCGGTCATGTGATTCGTCTGTGCAACGATCCTCGCGAGCGGCAATGGCGCCGCAGACAGCTGGTCGCCAACCGGCATGTGGCGCCGACCTGGGAAGACTCATCCATGCGAACGATGCGCCTTTGGTCGCACGTTTCTAGTAACATCTGACCGGCCGGAAGGAAGATCGTCATGGCTAACCACGACCGCGACTTGAGCCTAGGTGTCGCGAGCCAAAGTGGCGTGGTCAGGCACAAATACCTGCCAGTCGTTCTCTCCCACGGCAGAGGCCCGCACGTGTGGGACGTGGCGGGCAACTGCTACTTAGATCTGACTGGGTCGTCAGGTACGAACATCCTGGGCCATCAGGAGCCACACACGACACTCGCGGCAGTCGCTGCGCTCAGCGACGGAGGCTTCCTCTTCGATGGCAGATCGGCCGATGAGGTGGCAGTTGGCCAAACGCTCGCCCGCTTGTATCAAGCCGAGGAGGTTCAGTTCTTCCGTACCGGCTCGTGCGCGACGTCAGCGGCGGTCAGGGTAATGCGAATCGCGTCGACTAATGACCGCGTCCTGACCAGCGGGTACCACGGCTGGCACGACTGGGCCGTGGATCAGGCGCGCCACCCAGACCAGGGCCGAGTGATCGACTTCGGCTACGACCTAACCGGCCTCCGGGAACTCCTCGACCAGGGTGCCGTCGCCGGCGTCATCGTCACCCTTCTGGCCCACACCTTCGCGCCAGGCTACTGGCGCGAGCTAAGGGAGCTGGCCAGGTCGGCCGGCGTGTTCCTTGCCGTCGACGAGATCAAGACCGGCGTCCGCTACGGGCTCGGAGGGATGTCGCGCAACGTGGGGGTGACACCTGACATCACGCTCTTGTCGAAGGGCCTGACGAACGGCATGGCGCTGTCCGCCTTCGTGGACCACAGCGGCCTGCTGAAGCACGCTGCGGCCACAAACCTGGGCGGCACCTACCGAACCGAGCGAACTCCGTTCGCGGCAGCCGTCGCGCTGTTGCGACTGCTTGAGCACGAACCAGGCGTCTTCGATCATCTCGCCCGCATGACCGATCGGTTCGTCAGGGGCATGACCGCTGTCCTCGAGGACAAGCAGGTCGAGGCCGCGGTGTTCGGCCGGTTCGGAGACATCGAGTTCATCTGCGAGAGCCCCTCGCTCTGGGACGAACTGCGCGTAGTGGGTCTCGGAGTCGGGCTCTTCCTGCCAGACGACGGCAATATCATGCTGACCGCGGCACATCAACCGGAGCACATCGACGCCGCGATCGATGCGCTCGGTTCGGCCTTGTCGCGATGCACGAACGCGGCGGCGGGTGGCACCGGCGGACGGGTCACCGAAGTCGCGATCCAGCGGGAGTACGGGCTGACGTCTCGCCAGATCGCAGAATGGGGAACGCCCGACCTGCAAGCTGTCGTGCGGTAGACAGGAAAAACACTTACGAGGTCGGACAAGATGGCGCGCTTTGGTCTAACCTGGCATTCATGGTCGACCACCCGATCGTTTTGCCCCGGACGGCCGAGCCCGACGAGGTCGTCGCCGTCGTCGCCCGCCATGGCTACGCGATAGTCGAGGACTTAGCCCCGCAGAGCCTGCTCGACGATCTGGCCCGCGAGGCCGCACCCTTCATCGAAGCGTCAACCCTGGGCCGCGACGTGTACGACGGCCGCCAGACCCGCCGCACCGGCGCGCTCATCGCCCGCTGTCCCGCAAGCCGAAACCTCGTCATGAACCCGCTAGTGGTAGCTACGGTCAGGCAGTTCCTCTCGCACGCCTCTGCGGTGCAGCTTCATCTGACCCAGATCATCTCCCTTGGCCCCGGGGAGACGCTGCAGAAGACCCATCGCGATCAGATGGCGTTCGACTTTTACCCCTTCCCGCCGGACTACCATGTTCAGCTCAACACGATGTGGGCGATGACCGACTTCACCGTCGAGAACGGCGCGACCCACATCGCAGCTGGTACGAGTGGCATGAGCGACGAAGAGGCGGCTACCGTCCCGATGTTCCGGGCCGTGATGCGCCGGGGCAGCGTGCTCTTCTATGACGGCAAGGTCGTTCACTGCGCTGGCGCTAACCGCACCACGGAAGTCCGAACGGGCGTCAACATCACCTACGCCGTGGGATGGGTCCGCCAGGAGGAGAACCAGTTCCTCGCGTGCCCGCCCGAGCTCGCGCGTACCTTGGACGACGACCTGCTGCGGATGATGGGGTATCAGTCAGGTGCGTTCGCGCTCGGCTACGTCGGCGACCAGCAGGATCCGCTGGCGGTGTTGCGCGGACGCGAGGAGAAAGTGCCCGTCGTCGCCGCGTTCGCCGAGTCCAACAATTCGTTCAGGACGTTCGTCGCAGAGATGCCCGGCGACTGACGGCCAGAACTCCCGCGGACCTGGGCGCCCGCAACTGGTCGAGGTGGACATGGCCGGGTACCGCCTCAACCGCGGTGGCGCTAGGGATTCGCGGCCGCGGGCAGCCAGGCTGGCCGGTGAACACGTCGCGTAGGACATCGAGGTGTCGCTCCGCGCACCGCCCTGGAGGCCGTCGCCGGCAATGTCCGCCGCCACGAAGAACAACTCCGCCAACTCGAACGACGAACACTTCGGCGCGGGGACCACAGGCTATTTCCCGGTCTTCCCAGTGAGCCCATAAGAAGGCGCCTCCGGGATTTATAGATCCCGGAGGCGGGTTCCCGGTTCTTCGCACGCCGTCTGCAGGATCTGGACCAAGCGGCCCATCGCGCGCTGAACGGTCTCCTTCGCGATGGCGTTACGCTGCCAGCGGACCTGAGCCCTGATCTGCTGACCTTCGTTCCACAGACCGATGGAAAGGCTCCTGGAGGGCTCATCGCCTTTCAGCGCAACGGGAATCACGTTGGCTCCTCGGATTGTCAGCGGCGGGATCGGAGGCTGCAGGTTTATGCTCGCCGCGACACTCGGACGTTCAGGAGCAGTGCCGAAAGGAACGCGCTGCCTAAGGAACAGCATGTCGACATTCATCTCCTCGTGGGACATGGCCTTGGTCGTTTCGTCTCTGGCGTGCCGCAGTAGATTTGTGAATGTCCAGCTCTCGTCAAACACCAACCGGACGAAGATCTTCCCCGCGAAGAATCCGATAAGCGGACGTGTCTCGGGGCGGCGCCGATTGGCGACAAGCGTTCCGATGGAGAGATCAGTCACACCGGACCACTCCCAAAGCAACGTGGCATAGGCGGCAAGTAGCACCGCGAAGACGGAAACGTTCGATCGCCGTGCGAGCGCCCTTGCTTGTTCGGACAGCACCGACGACAGGTGGAAGTCCGGGACGACGATCGTCGGCACTTCGCGGTGAGCGACGAAATCACATGCGGCCAGGTCGACTGGCGGTACGTCGTCCTGCTGCTCGGTCCAGTAGCGGGCGTGCTCCGATGCCTCGTCCCCTAGCATCCACGTTCGCTGCCATATCGCGAAGTCCCGGTATTGAATGGGCAGCTCAGGGAGTGAGATCGGAGCGTGCATCCGACATGCGTCATAGGCATACGCCAGCTCTGCGAAAGCGACGCCGAGTGACCATCCATCGGCTACGAGGTGGTGAGCTTTCACAAGCAGGATGTGTCGGTCATGGTCGATCTCAATCAGCACGACGCGGGCCAGCGGAAGCGCGCTCGGATCGCATACCTCGTTCGCGATCGCGTTGGCGCGCTCGGTCGCATAGAGGACTGGATCGACTCCGGGAGCTGGGGTGACCGCCTCCGTGCTGAGCTCGACTGCGCCTGTCGGCGCAATGTCTTGCACCAGCTCGCTCCCGGTTTCGGTCATGTACGTGCGTAACGCTTCATGCCGGTCCGCGACCGCAACAACCGCTGATGCTAGCGCCCGCTTGTCGATACGACCATTGAGGAGCCCCGCAAAGACGAGCGATGCGCCTGCATGACTCCTTTGGTCGGGACTTCCCCACGTTCGCCAGGCAGCTTCCTGCACCCAGGACGCTGGTGCCGACGTCGTCGGCCCAGCGGCGACGATGCGCTCCGCGCCGACGTCGATCAGCTGAGCACCTTGCCGCCAAGCGGCCATGAGCGCAGCCCTGTCGGTGGACCGTGCAGGCTGGTAGTCGGTCATCTCCACCCTCGCCGACGAGCATGTCCCGTGACGTGTGGATTTTCGGGTGGCGGTCCCCACGTTGGTCAGAAGCTACATCCAGGCCAACAATAGCCCAGCGGCGCTAACAAGAGCCCAGCGGCGGCTTGAATAATTGTCGATACCTGTGGATCAAGATCTTTTAGGCGGCTTCGGCACCACCTCCCCGACGTCGGCTGGTGGCGGGATGCTCGCACCGCAGGCCTGGTTCTTCGGGCCGTTCGACGAGCTTGCCGTTGACGAAGACCGCGTCGGCGCGGACGAGGGCGACCAGGTGGGGTGCGTTGACCATGCGCCACCGGCGCTGCGCGGACTCGATGAGCTTGAACGCCATGGCCAGCGCGGCGTGCAGCGCCTCGGCCAGCATCCGCCGCGCGCCCTCGCGGACGATCTCATCGATCAGCGACGGCGAGCCGCCACCCGCGCCCCCGTCGTCCGGGCAGCCGCCAGTCACTGGGAGGCGATCGAGGCACGTCATGGCGCCCTGCGTCTCCAGGCCAGTGTCCAGCTACTTGAGTTGCGTAAGCGCTCCAAATATACTCATAAGCGAAGAGTACGGATCAAGGCTGTTCTAATCTCCGGGCCTGCGGCCTTTGCCGCGGCTAAATCCGGCTCGGGGAAGGAATGGTCTCTCAATTTCATGCCTGGCCTCATGGCTAGAAAGGGCCTGATGCTTCCTAAGCACCTCCCCTTCGAGAAGTGGTTAAGAATCGGCAGTCATCTCAGCAATGCGCCGTTTGCTGTTGACGTCACGCCGCTGGCCCAGGTGGCGCTAATCCCTTTTGGCACTGACCAGACCGTTATGCTAATCGTCGCGCACCATTCTGATCGCAGATGGCTGGTCGCTCAGCGTCGCGCTGCGCGCGAGGTCACGGCGCAATATATAGGGAGGTCGGACAACGATGCAGTTCGGGATGTTCTTCGAGCTACAACTACCGCGTCCATGGGCACCGGGAGCTGAGCAGGCTCTCTTCAATAATGCCCTGGAATGGGCCGAGGTGGGCGAGCAGGCGGGAGTCGAGTACGGCTGGGCCCAGGAGCATCATTTCCTTGAGGAATATTCGCACTCAACTGCCCCGGAAGTGTTCCTTTCCGCGGTAAGCCAGCGGACTAAGCGCATGCGCATCGGCCATGGCGTTACTTTGATGCCGCCCGTCTTCAACCATCCGGCAAGGGTGGCTGAGCGTATTGCCACTCTCGATCTTGTCAGCAATGGCCGGGTTGAGTGGGGTACCGGGGAGTCAAGTTCCCGAATCGAGCTGGAAGGGTTTGGTGTCAATTACCTGGAGAAACGCAGCATGTGGGCTGAGGCAGTACGTGAAACGGCGAGGATGATGGCCTCTGAACCGTACGCTGGTTACCAGGGAAAATACTTTACGATGCCTGCTCGTAATATCGTACCCAAACCTGTGCAGCGACCGCATCCGCCGCTGTGGGTTGCATGCACGAATCGTGATACCCTGAAACTGGCCGCACGCCTCGGGATGGGGGCTCTGACTTTCTCATTTATGAATGCGGGTGAAGCCCGCTACTGGGTCAAGGAATATTATGATACATTCGAGCGTGAATGCCAGCCAATCGGGTTGACCGTGAATCCGAATATTGCGATGCTCGCTGGCGTCATGGTTCATCCCGACGCTGAGGTAGCGCTGGCGCGGGGAGTTGAAGGGCAGCGCTTCTTCAAGTGGGCACTCGCCTGGTATTACCGATTCGGCACGCATCTTCCCGGACGTACTGATCTCTGGGCTGAATTCCTGCGGTCGCCGCAGGAGCCAATGGCCGGCATTGCCGCAATCGGGACGCCAGCCGATGCACGGCGGCATTTCGAGGAACTGGAAGAGGCCGGCGTGGATCAGGTGATGTTGCTACAGCAAGCCGGAATGTATCCGCATGAGCATGTCTGTGAGACGTTGCAGCACCTTGGCCGGGACGTCATTCCGCCCTTCCTGGAGCGCCACGAAGAGGCCAGGGAACGGAAGCTGAAGCGCCTGGAGCCTGCGATCGCCGACGCAATGGCCAAGGTAGTGCCCACCGCACCAGCATCGCCCGATCCTGTCGAGGCGTACCCAGTGATGATGGCCAAGCGCGCACAGGGCACCGGTACGCACCGCGCCGTCGACGCCAGCATGCTCTGGCGGCTGCACGTAGCAGGAGGGAGCGTCGGCGAGGATGACGATGAAGGCTGAGCAGAACGCACGGACACTGGTCGAGCTATTGCAGGCGCGGGCGCAGCTCAGCCCGCACAGCCTGGCTTACGGCTTTCTGCCCGACGGCGAGGGTGGCGACGTTCGCATAACTTACTCTGAACTCGGCACCCAGGCACGGCGGATAGCCACGCAGCTCGCTGAACTGCTCGCGCCAGGATCCAGGGTCCTGCTGGTGTTCGAGCCCGGGCTGCAGTTCATCACAGCGTTCTTCGGCTGCTTGTATGCCGGGATAATCGCGGTCCCGACGTATCCTCCGATGCCGAACCAAATCGAGTCCGGACTGGAGAGTCTGCGCCTGATCGCCAGAGACTGCGCGGCAAAGGCCGTGCTGACCAGCAACGGGATGCGTGAGTTCCTGGATACCGTCGAAGATGGTGGCGGGGGGCGCGGTATCAGCCTGATCGTCATCAACGAGGACGGCGACCCGGCTGCTTGGCGGACACCGCGGCTATCTGCTAGTTCGGTGGCAATGCTTCAGTACACCTCTGGATCCACCATGCGCCCGCGAGGCGTGATACTAAGGCATAGCAACATTCTCGCAAATCAGCGCACTATTCAGCTGGCCGCCAGCACCACGTCAGCTGCCTTCCTGAGCTGGCTTCCGTCCTATCACGACATGGGCCTCGGCTTCATATTACAGCCGCTGTACACGGGAGCACCTGGTTATTTCCTGTCACCCCTGCATTTTCTGCAAAAGCCGGTCCGATGGCTGAATGCGATCACCAGGTACCGCATCGTGTATTCTGGCGGGCCTCCATTCGGGTACGACCTATGCGCCCGCCGGGTGACGGACGATGAGAAACTGTCACTCGATCTTTCCTCGTGGGAGGTGGCCTTTGTCGGTGCCGAGCCGATTCGCTACGAGGGACTCACCCGGTTCGTTAAGGCCTTCGCTATGTGTGGGTTCCGGCAAGAAAAGCTGTATCCGTGCTACGGGCTTGCCGAAGCGACGCTCCTAGTCACTGGTGCGACTAGGGGCGCCGGACCGGTACTGATGGACGCCGACCCCGAGCAACTGGCGAAGGGCCTGGCGAGCCCGGCCGGCCCGGCAATGAAGTCCAAGCGCCTGATCTCGTCCGGCCGTGCGCCGCACGGCCACGAGATCGTCATAGTGGACCCGGCCGGGAACTCGCCGGTACCCGAGCGTCGTGTTGGCGAGGTCTGGGTGGCCGCAGAGAGCGTGGCGGACGGCTATTGGACCGAGTCTGCCGAATCTGCCAGCGCCTTCGGAGCGACACTACCGGGGTACCCGGGCCGGTCGTTTCTCCGCACTGGGGATCTCGGCTTCGTCGCCGACGGCGAGCTGTTCATCACCGGACGGATCAAGGAACTCCTCATCGTGCGCGGCCGAAACATCCTCCCTCAGGATCTCGAAACCATCGCCCAGACCGTCGACAGCCGCCTGCGTCCCGGCTGTGGCGCGGCTTTCAGCCTGAGCGACGACGACTCCGTCCGCGTGGCGCTGGTCCAGGAGACCACCCTCACCGACGCAGCAGAGGCGCTGGCACTGCTTCCGAGGATCCGACGGGCCGTGCTGGAGCGAGGGGGCGTTGCACTCTCATGCATTGCCCTTGTTCCTGCGCGCACTGTACCGAAGACGTCGAGCGGGAAGGTGCGGCGGCTGAGTACCAGGAGCCTGCTCATGGCTGGGCATCTGCCCACTCTGGCCAGGTTTGACGACCGGGATTCCGACCGAAATGCTCAGGCCGGATAGGAGCGAAGATGAATGCGCAGGAACTCCGGTGCTGGCTGCTTGCTCGCGTGGCTGCGGCAACAGGCATCCCAGAGGATGAGCTGGACGATGACCAGGCCTTCAGCGCCTATGGCCTCGAATCTCCCGAGGCGGTCACGATCGCAGCCGAACTCGCCGACGTTCTGGCCAAGCCCGTCGATGCGACTGCGCTCTATGCGTATCCCACTATAGGGACGCTTGCGGACGCGCTCGCCGGGCGGAAATCAGCGCCTGGCACCAAGCCGTTCTCCATCGCTCCGGCCGAGGGCCGGTCGCCAGGCCCGCAGGCGATTGTCGGCATGGCCTGTCGGGCGCCCGGTGCCCACGGGCCAGAGGCATTCTGGTCGATGCTGCTAGAGGGAGTAGATGCCGTCGGTGAGATCCCGCGCGACAGGTGGGACCCCGACCAGTACTGGTCACCAAACCGCTCGGAAGCCGGTACCACCATCAGCAAATGGGCCGGCCTGCTGGATGACATCGAAGGCTTCGACGCTTCGTTCTTCGGGATTTCCCCCGCCGAGGCCGAGCGAATGGACCCTCAGCAGCGACTACTCCTGGAAACGATATGGGAGGCGCTGGAGGATGCGGGCTTGCCACCGGCAGACCTGCGAGGTTCCCAGACCGGCGTCTTCGTCGGCATCTCCGTAAGCGAATACGGCCAGCGCCAGCACATGGACGCCGCGCTGATTGACGGCCTGATGCCCACCGGGAGCGCACTCTCGATCGCTGCGAATAGGGTGTCCTACCTGTATGACTGGCACGGCCCCAGCGTGGCGGTAGATACTGCGTGCTCGTCGTCGCTGGTCGCATTGCACCTGGCGGCCAGGGCACTGCGCGGGGGTGACTGCGAACTCGCTGTCGTTGCTGGCGTCAACGTGCTGCTCGACCCGGAGCTGACCATCGGCATCAGCAAGGCAGGAATGCTTTCGCCCGATGGACGATGCAAGGTATTCGATGCGGCAGCAAACGGTTATGTCCGCAGTGAAGGCTGTGGTGCCGTCGTGCTGCGGCCGATGTCGTCAGCAGAGCAGAACGCAGACCGGATATACGCCGTGCTGCGCGGCAGCGCTGTCAACTCCGACGGGCACAGCAACGGGCTGACCGCTCCCAATCCCATAGCGCAGGAAGCAGTGCTCCGCAGCGCCTACCAGGATGCCGCTGTGGATCCTCGGCGGGTGTGCTATGTGGAATGCCACGGCACGGGCACGCTTCTCGGCGACCCGATTGAAGCCAAGGCGCTCGGCCCGGTGGTGCGGTCGGCCGACGCCGCCTCGCCCTGTCTCGTGGGGTCGGTCAAGAGCAATATCGGGCACCTTGAGTCCGCAGCCGGCATAGCCGGGGTGATCAAGACCGCGCTCGCCCTCCACCATGGCACGATTCCGCCCAGCATTCATTTCAGGCGGCCGAATCCGCATATACCATTCGCGGAACTCGGGCTCCAGGTGGCCACCGAGCCGGTAGCACTGCCCGGCGACACAGCTCCGTGGCTCGCCGGTGTGAGCAGCTTCGGGTTCGGTGGCACGAATGCGCATGCGGTGCTGGAATCGGTGCCGCGTCTATCCGTGGCGGCCAGCCCCGCTGTCCAGCCCGCCCAACCGATGCTGCTGCCTCTGTCTGCTGCCAGCGCCAGGGCCCTGCATGTGCACTGCAGGTCCTGGCTCGATCGTTTGGATCGCGGCGCTCTGCCCGACCTGGCAGCTGCGGCAACGACTGCCGCCCTGCGGCGACAGCACCACCGGTTCCGAGTCGCGTTCTGCGTATCCTCGGCGTCCGACCTCCGGGAACAGCTGACGGCCGCCGCCGCCCGTGAGCCTGGTGAGCTCGCCCCGTCACCATCGGCTGAGCCGCGGGTCGCGTTCGCCTTCAGCGGCCAGGGGACCCAATGGGCGGGCATGGGCACCGAGCTCATGGCCGCTGACCCGCTTTTTGCGTCGTTCGTCGAGCGCTGCGATGAGATCTGCCTGGAGCTGGCTGGCTGGTCGGTTAGCGAAAGCCTGACTGACTCCGATGGATCCCGGCTTAGTGCCACCGAGCGCGCGCAGCCGATTCTCTTCGCGATCCAAGCTGGTCTGACAGAGTTGTGGCGCGCGCTTGGCATCCATCCGGTAGCGGTCGTTGGTCATAGCAGCGGCGAGATCGCCGCCGCGTATGCGGCCGGCTTTTTGAGTCTGGATGATGCAATGCGCCTGGCCATCGAGCGCGGTGCGGCCATGGCCGCGACCGCTGGCTCGGGCAAGATGCTTGCTATCGGGATGGCGGAGCCAGACGTGCGCGAGCTTGTGGAGAGTACCGGGTGGGCCGTGGAAGTCGCCGCAGTCAACGCGCCCGACCAGGTTGTGCTGTCCGGCGCTGCCGCACAGATGGAAGGCCTCAGGGCCGAGCTCAGTCCGGAAACCTTTACCCGCTGGCTGGCCGGCGACTACCCGTTTCACAGCTCGCTCATGGAGTCCGCTGCCCAGGCGCTGGCCGGCCAGCTGAACTGGCTGTCCCTCCATGATGGGGATGTGCCGTTCTATTCGGCGGTCACTGGCGACATTGAGGAGGGATCTCGGCTCGGCCCGCAATACTGGCAGCGCAACGTCCGGCAGGCAGTCCGCTTCGCCGACGCGGTCGCCGCGATGGTCAGCGCGCAGCCATTGGCCGCGATCGTAGAGATCGGCCCGCAGCCAGCGCTGCACCGCCCGTTGCGGACAGTCTGTGCTGCGGTCGGCCAGCCAGGTATCCGGGTGCTCGCATCGTCGAATCGGAACGCGGAGCGGACGACGATGCTGTCGTCCCTGGCCGAGCTGTTCCCGCTCGGCGCGAAGATCAATTGGCGGCGGCTGTACCGCGGACGCGCACCTCATACGCCACTGCCGCTGTATCCATGGCAGCATCAGAGATTCTGGCTTGACCGGCCCAGCCAGCAGATCGCTGCGGCGGATCGCCGCGCCCACCCGCTGCTGGGTCAGAAACTCAGGCTCGCCGGACAGCTCATCTGGCAGCACAGCTCGCGTTCTCGTGGTTGCTCCTGGCTCGCCGAACACCGTGTCGCCGGGCACCCGCTCATGCCAGCTGCTGGATACAGCGAGATGATGCTGGCGGCTGCCAGTCAGGCCGGGCTGGGGGCGAGACTGGCGCTCAGTGATCTCGCGCTGCGGCGCCCCATGCCGCTTGATGAAGCCGACCAGGTCATCCAGACAACCCTTAATCGGGACGGCAACGGATTCTCCGCTACCGTGCACTCCGGCAGCGACGTCAACGATTCGAGCTGGCACAAGCACGCAACGGCGCGGGTGCGGGCGCTCGGGCAGCCACAGTCCGATGACGTGGCCTGGCCGGAGGCGGACTATGATCATCGCCTGGATACAGCGGAACTATATGACCGGCTAGCCAGGCGCGGACTCGACTACGGGCCGGCCTTTCGCGGCCTCACAGACATAAGGGCGGGCGCAGGCAAAGCCACGGCCAGCATCGAGATTCCCGGCGGACCGGATCCGCGTTTTCGCTGCGATCCCCGGATACTGGACGGAGCCTTGCAGCTGCTTGCGGCCGTCGGAGATGAAAGCGGTCAGGAAACTGCCGGCACCGTGCTACCAGCACGAATACGCGAATTGCGCTGGTACGCTACGCCGGGACCTATCTGCACCGCGCGACTCAGGCTGGGCCGGGCGGCGGCTGGTCAGTTGACCGCCGATATCCAGATTTCCCGGCCAGATGGCGGCACGCTGGTCGAGATCGATGGCCTGGCGCTTGCCGAAGTCGCTGACCCTCAGCGGCGACCTGATCGCGGCGCGGTGGCCGCCGAGCAGTCCGTGTGGTATTACGAGCCGGTCTGGCGTGAGCGCGAGCTGACGGCCACTGGCACGGCGACACAGGGCACGTGGCTAGTTTTCCACGGCACTGCGGCAGATCCGGTGGCGCGCGCCATCGCGACAGCACTGCGATCCGACGGCAGCCAGGTGATCATGGCCACCGGTGGCCCGGACGCGGCAACGGCCGAGCAGGATGATCTCATCATCGACACGCTCAGTCCCGACGGGTTTTCCCGGCTGCTCATCCAGGCTGGACCCCTGACCGGCGTGATCTTCATCTGCGGACCAGCTGATACTTCATACGCTGCGGAGAGTGCCGACTCCCTCACCGGAGCACTGGTACAGCTCATCAAGGCGCTCGCCTACTCCTCGGCGGGTACCGAGGAACTGGTGGTGATCAGCCAAGGAGCACATGCCGTAGGCCATGAGTCAGGGGCATTCAGCCCAGCCGGGGCTGCGGTCTGGGGTGCGATGCGCTGCGTTCCTTTCGAAAATCCTGTGCTTAGACATCGCTGCATCGACCTTGACCCGGGGGCGAGCAATCAGGCCGAGCTCATTGCGGCAGAAATACGGGCCAGCGATGAGATCCAGGTCGCGATCCGGCATGGCCAGCGCTTCGTGCGGAGGCTGGCCCCAGTAGCCGATGTCCAGGCGGGCCCGCCGCAGCTGGCCGCTGACGGCTGGTACCTCGTCACCGGCGGTCTTGGCGGCCTCGGTCTTAGCCTCGCCTCGTGGCTGGCTGAGCAGGGAGCGGCAAAGCTGGCCCTCGTGGGCCGTGGCGCACCGTCCCATCAGGCCGCAGAGCGCATCAGTGAAATACAGCGCTCCGGCGTCGTAGTCGTGACGGGGCAGGCCGATGTCGGTGATCAGAATGCTATGGCAGCCCTGCTCGATGAACTGCGCGGTCGGCTCGGCCCGCTGCGCGGCGTCATCCACGCGGCCGGCGTGCTGAACGACGGCGCGCTTTTGGAGATGGAACCCAGAGCCATCGCTGAAGTCATGCGACCCAAGACCTACGGGGTACAGAACCTGCATAGGCTCACCCTGCCCGACCAGCTCGACTGGTTTGTCGCGTTCTCCAGTGCCGCCTCTGTCGTCGGTTCTCCTGGCCAGGCCAACTATTGCGCCGCGAATGCCTTTCTCGACACTTTCGTGCAGTATCAGCGGGCGAATGGGATTGCTGCTAGCAGCATCAACTGGGGTCCGTGGGCAGACGCCGGAATGGCAGCGCAGTCGGTGGCGAATCCCAGCCAGAGCCGCAGAGATCGCAGCCTCAGCACTACTGTGAGCACGATTACGATCGCCGACGGGCTACACACACTCGGCGGTGTCATTGCCAGCGGTAGGACGCAATTGGTCGCCATGCCGCATGACCTTCGCGACCTCCTGCAGTTCTATCCGGCGGGTTCTGGTTTCACCTTCTTTGAGGAGGTGAGCGGCGCGGACGTTACCATCCTGCGCAATGTGGGGACCCAGGCAGGGCCCTCGCCACGGCCTGACGTGGGGCACGAGTATGTGGCAGCGCGCAACCCCGTCGAGCAGCGCATTGTCGGAATCTGGCAGGCATCGCTGGGCATGGAGCCGATCGGGGTTTTCGATGGGTTCTTTGAGCTTGGAGGGGACTCGGTTTTTGGTAATCAGATCATTCTTCAGGTTAATCGCCTCCTCAACGTCGCTATTGAACCTGAGGATGCATTCGATGACTTTACCATCGCGCATCTAGCGGAAGTTGCAGAAAGACAGATGCTGCATCGAGTCGCGTCCCTGACCGACGCAGAGGCCGCAGCGCTCCTGCAGGACCTGCCGGATGTTCCGCCGTGACCCGGGGTTGATGAGAGGCAGACATCGGCCCGGTACATCACCGATGGCCAGCAGCATCTAGGCTCATGCCGCTTTGGCCTGGACGAGCGCGGTCATCATCGCGTCGATTGAGGGCGTATTAGTAGCAGTTATCGCGCCGGGGTGGGGTACCCATTCCTTGACAGTAACGCCGTGGAAGTCTGAGCCGGCGGTGGCGACGAGGCCGTGCCGGCTGCAGAGCGCGAGCAACGCTTCTGTGTCGGCTGGGCTGGGGTGCCAGGTGGACCATGCTTCTAGGCCGCCAAGACCGGCTCGGATTAGTCGGGGAATGTCGTCATCGAGATCGCCGCGTTGCCATTGTGCTAGCGGATGGGCGAGGACCGGGACGCCCTCCGCATCGCGTATCCACTTGATCACTTCGGTCAGTTCGGGTGGCGTCGGCGGGGTGACATGAAGTGGTCGGCCTTCGGCGAACCATTCCTCCAGGATCTGGCCGTACGGTAGCTGACGGGCTGCGGCAAGCGGCGAGCCGTCCTGTGTATTGGCCAGCAGGAAGTCGACCATCTGCCTTCCATATGGCACCCGGTCGGGTCCGATGGTCGCTTCGATGGCTGCCCAGTTGGCGTGACAACCGTAATGCGCCGCTATCTCTATGAGCTCCTTCATGCATGAGAGCAGTGCGAGGCGATGGCGGGAAACTAGGCGGTGAAGCCGGTAATCTCCAGGTTTGTAGAGATAGCCAAGGCAGTGCACTTGCCGGTTATGCCAGGCGGCGGTGATTTCCACCCCGGTGATGATGCTCAGATTCTGCGGCCAAGTCGGTGCCGGGTTAATGGCGAGCACGTCATGGTCGGTGATCGCAGCGAGCTGGATTCCGTTGGCAATGCACAGCGCGAGCACCTCGCTGATGGGCAGGCTGCCGTCGGATAGCGATGAGTGCAGGTGGAGGTCGAAGTTACTGGTCATGGCAATGCCGCAAGCTCTCGCCTGCGCGGCAGGCTGCCGGCGACTCGGCACCGAAATGGGCCAGTTCGCGTAAGAACTGCTCCTTCGCGCCTGCTATCTCGCGGCTCTGGTCAGTGTCCTCGATCCTGACGAGGTAGGTTCCGCCCGAGTGCTGCGCGAGATCCTTGTCGATCATGGCGGCGTAGACGCCGCCGATGTGCATGTGACCGCTCGGACTCGGGCTGAACCTATCGATCGTCTCCTGGTCCAGCATGCGGGACTCCTTCCGCAAAGATTGCAGCGCAACCGCTCACGGGCCTTTGTGACAGCATAGGCGCTTGGGCCGCAGGTCCCGGAGGGTCCTGATTGGCGTGGCGGCTGGCTGGATCGGGCGGCGATGCTGGGCTAGGAGGGGCTGTATCTGACGTTCTGCCTTGGCGATGGTGCCGTAGACGTTGCCGTGCCAGTCGCGGCGGTCCATCGGCAGGGCGGCCGTTGGGTCAGCGGGACGCATAAAACTCCTTGACGTCCCCCGCCCGCAGCCTGAAAATCGCCAGTCCGCCGGTTACCGCGGCGATGGCGAGCAGGATCGCGGCTGGCTCGGCTAGCTGAGACAGTCCGTTGCCGTCCGCGATGACGCCGCGGAGCATGCGCAGGCCCCAGTACACCGGGCTGACTGGCGCGAGATGCCGCACCCAGGCCGGGAATGTGCTGACCGGGGCGAGCGCACCGCCGAGACCTGCGAGCAGTAGTCCGCCGAGATTGCAGACAGCGTTGAGCTGATTGATGGTCCGGCAGATCGCTGCGAACATCAGTCCAATGGCCACCTCGACGGCGACAACGCAGACGATCGCCACGATTCCAGCGCCGACGCTGCCGCGCCAGGGCATGTCGAGTACGAGTACCCCGAAAACCAGCAGGACCGCTTGCTGAGCGAGAAACAGACCGGTCAGCGGGATCAGCTTGCCGAGCACGACTTCCGGTACCGAGGCGGGTGTGGTGCGCAGCCGGCTCCAGGTGCTCCAGCCGTGGTCACGGTAGAACGCGAAGCCTATGGTGCTGAGGCCGAAGAACCCGAACAGTGCCGCCAGGCCGGGCACCGCGGTAGCCGCTCCGCCGACCAGACCCTTGGAAATGAACGCCGCGATCAGGGAAGGTATCGCGATCAGCAGGATGATCGGAAACGGGTCGACGGCGAGCAGGCGGAGTTCGTTGACGGCCACGACCAATGCGCGGTGGGTGCTCCGGCCGAGCATTCGATTTCCGCCGCTCATGCGGGCTCCTCAGATCTCTGCTCCTGCGGCATCTGCTCCTGCGGCTCGCTGCTGGCCGTAAGCGAGGTGAAGAGCGCATTCAGCGAAGGCGGCATCACGCGCACGGAAACGATGTCAGTGTCGCGGTACTTATCGAGGATCATGGGCACGTTCGTGCCTGGCTCGATCGTCCGCCCGGTGGTGGTCACGATCTCAACGTGACCACCACCGAAGCGGACAACCAGTTCGGCTACGCTGCCGTACGCGACGCACTTGCCGTGGTCGAGCAGAACCACCCGGTCGCAAGTGTCCTCAACTTCTTGCAGGTAGTGGCTTGAGAGCACTGCCGCACTACCCCGGGATATGACGACTTGGAGATAGTCAAGCAGGTTCTTGCGAGTGTGAACGTCGAGCCCGCTGGTGGGTTCGTCAAGGATGACGATGCGAGGCCGGATGGCCAGCGCGCAGGCGACGTGCGCGATGCGCTGCTGTCCGACGGACAACTGGCCGACAGGCCGGTGCAGTAGCGGGCTCAGCGCAAGCGCGTCGACGACATCGGCGAGGCAGGACTTTAGCTCTCGCGGCGGAAATCCGGCCAGGCTGGCGAAGAACGAGAGATTACGGGCCACGCTAAGGCCGGGATAGAGCGCGATTTCCTGGGTCGCGACTGAGACCGATCCTTGCCTGACCAGAGCTTGCGGCTCTTCGCCGAAGAACTCGACCTGACCGGAGTCGGCCGTGAGCAGTCCAACCAGGCAGGAGATAGTCGTCGTCTTACCCGCGCCGTTGCGGCCAAGGAGTCCGAGTATCTCACCCGCGTAAGCCTCGAATGACACGCTGTCCAGAGCCACGTGCTTGCCGTACGCCTTGCACAGGTTGACGGCCTTGATCGCAGGCGGCGCCTCCGTGCCTGATCCCGCCGCCGCCCTGCTCTCCGCGGCTCTACTCTCCACGGCTCTGCCCTCCACGGCTCTGCCCTCGACGGAAACGTGCCAGCCCATCGTCAGTCGGCGCGCGGGCCGAGGGCCGAGGCCAGACCTCCATCGACAAAACCGCCGCACCGTTGACGTAGCGAGCGGCGTCGGGGTACAGGAAGGCGATGACAGCGGCGACATCCTCGGGGTACGCCACCCGGCCGAGCGGAACCGTCTCGATCCATTCCTGGTCCACGCCCTCTTCGCCCCATAGTGGGGTGCTCACTACTCCCGGGACCATGCAACTAGTTCGGATGCCGCGCGGCCCGAGCAGCCGGGCGTGGCTGCGGGTCAGGCCGGCAATCCCGGCCTTCCCGGCGGCATACGCGGGATCGGAGCCCATGACGACCTCAGGCGCGAACACGCAGTCCATGAAGATGAGATAGCGGCCGTTCGATGCTGCTATTCCGGCGTTATAGGCTGCACCCACGCTGGCCTCACCGACCTCGGTGACGACTAGTCGTAAAGGGTGCTCTTGCACGGCCTTTCGTATCGCCGGGGCCGCATTAAGGGCAATTACGCATTCGACTTGCTCGTCCACGCTATCCAGGCAACGGGAAATTCGAACGCTGACCGCTCTTGAGCTACTCGTGCTTTCCTCCCCGGAGATAACTTGACTTGATCAAGAACGAGGCCCTGTATGACCGAATCGGATAGTCTATAATACATTTTTATCATAACATATGCCTCAGCTCTCGCAACCACACTTCAGTCTCAGCGCGGGGGAGTGACCAACCTGGACGTCTCCAGCCCGGACAAGGCGGTGGTCGCCTGCTCGACGATCTGGCCAACGAGGTCGCACCCTTCATCGAGGCGTCAGCCTCGGGCGCCGACGTGTACGACGGTCCTCCAGACCCGCCGCACCGGCGCGCTCATCGCCCGGGATCCGCTGGCGGCGCTGCGCGGAAGCGATGAGAAGGTTCCCTTCGTCGCCGCGTTCGTGCGGTCCGACGATTCGTTCAGGACGTTCGTCGCGGAGATGCCCGACAACTGACGGCCAGAACTCCCGATCCCCGTCGGTGCGCACTCACGTCACGACTCAAGATCGCCCGTCGGCGTCTCCTTGCCGTCGCGGCCGCTGCCTGCCTCGACGACCACGCAGCGATCCCATTCATGCTCGTCGCCCATGTCCAGCGGCACATCAGAACACCAGATGTAGTGGTCCGGCGCGGAGATGTCGGTCCGGTCGCCTAGGGCTCTGACAAATGCCGCGTGAACGTCACGAACACTCTCGTGCCCTGCGCCTGCCGCACTGTAGGCGACGAGACGGAAGGTTCCATCGCCCAGCAGTTTCGCGAAGACGGCCGCAGGCGGTCCGACGAGGTCAAGCCACGCACGCCTGAGAGCGGGAAGATGCACCCATCCCCTCCCGCGCCTGACCCACCCGATCCCGCTCCGCGCCGACGGGAGATCGATCGCTCGATCGATCTCCTCTGGAGCCAGGTCACGCCCCGCCGCGGCGATCATCAAGCTCTCGATCGCACGGAGAATCTGATGCATCGCGGCAACGGATATGTATCTGGTGTCGCACAGCAGCTCGACTGCGATGGAATCCGGCTCATCGTAGACGTCGACATAGAAGCGCGTGGCGATGTGTGGCCAGCTGTCGACGAACGCGATGCGCGTCTCGCCGCGTAGCGCGTCGAAGTCATTCGGCGCGCTATGTGCGAGCTGGGCCACCGAGCCAGTCGCTTCCCGGCAGTCATTGAACTGCCAGCCTAGGTCTATCTTCGCGCCGAGCTGGTATTCGGTGTCCGCTCGGATCGCCATCGCTTGGGCTCTGTCGTACTCGCCATGAAGGTACGAGTCCAGCGCACTGCGGAAGCAGCGCCGGCTGATCTCGTCGAACGATAGGCCATCCGATTCAACGTAGAAGAGGGAGTCCCAGCAGAGGTAGCCGACGACGTTCTCAGTTTCCTCGACGATTCGGTTCGCGACGTTTAGCTGCCCGACAGTTTCCGCATGCCCGGAGTATCGGCCGAACACCGTTGCCACACCCGCGATCAAGACGGCGCTGTTGCTGATGCGCGTGCGGTCTGCCACGACCGCGAGTGCGATGGCGAGCGCGCTCGATGTCATCCGGAGCTGCCAGTAACGATCTCGTTCCTCGGGCACCGTGTCGAAGTCGAACATCGACGGCGGCGCGCTGCCCAAGATCCGTCGCCACCGGTCGAGCGCGGCCCGGTTCGCGGCCCTGCCCGCACTCGACAACTCGTGCGCGGCGACGTCGACCGGTTGCCATCCGAGCTCGTCAGGGATCGTCATCGACGGATCCGCCAGCAGTTGGGCGATGGTCCGCTCGACCACTCTCCACCCGCGCAGATCGATGGCAATGTGGCTGACACCAAGCACCAGAGCCCGCGCGCGTCCGTCCTTCACGACGATCGCCAGCCGGATGGGCCACTCGACGTCCACCCGGAAGCCGGTACTGACGAGCGCCCCGAGGACGCCGTCGGCCGCGTCCTGCACTGAAGCGGCTCCGCAATCGTGCACGTGCACCACCACTGACCCGCTCGACGCGATGACCTGACGGAGTTCACCATCGCGAATGTGGAACGTCGTCCGGAAGGTGTCGAATCGCTCGACGACGCGCCGTAGCACGGTGATCGCCTGATCGATACCTGCCCCTGCGGGCATCGGAATCGTCCATCCCTCGTTGAAGAAGGCGTCGTCTTCGCCCATCACCTCCATCGCCCACCACATCCCGCGCTGCGCGTAGGTCGTCGGGGCATCCGCTTCCCTGCAGCCGCTGACGCACATTTCGATCTGTGCGGTCTCGACCATGCGCTGCTCGCGCAAAGCGCGGAGGCGCTGCGCCGGCGTTGAGTTCATGGGCTGACTCCTGACCGGGTCGCTCTTGCCCGTTGTTTCACTTTAGGACGCCGAAGATCGGAATCAAGACCTCGGGATGTCGAGACAGATTTCTCGTTCGGGTGAAAACGACGGCGTCAGGTAACGTTCAACTTTGCCAGAATGGCAACGGAAAACGGCTGCCGCCTCCCTCTGTGCCATCAGTCACGGCGCTCCTGGTTGGTTTGACGCGTCGGCGCGCCGACCGCGATCGCGAGCAATGGGACTTTGCCAGGTGGCGTGAATCGCGCGGCGACCTCGTCGCAGACGGTAAGCGGGCACGAGCCGAGACCGAGCGCCGTCACCGCGAGCTGGCACCGGCTCACCGCGAGCCCAGCATAAAGCTGCAGGTCACGATATCCCCGCTCGCCTCGGCTCGCCACGACGGCATCAAGGTCGGCCGCCAGCAACGCCAGGTAGGCGCAGTCGCGCGCGGGAGCCTGATTCATGCAGGCCGCTTGTGCGTCAGAACGCAGGTCGCCAGGATGATCCAGCTTCGGCGTGACCGAGCTCAGGTCGTAGCAGCCAGCCGCGAGACCCCGCACTGCATGCACGAAGACGGTCACGGTCGCGCCGACATCGGCTCCGTCCCAGTCGGGCGGGCTGACAGCCACCTCAATCGGCCAGGTGAGCGCGTCGGCGGGCAGTGCCTTGGGTGCGAACGTCCGCGTCGTCAGCCTGCTCCTGAGCAGCTCTTCGGTCGAGAGCGCAGGCACCTGGGCTGGCACCTTGATGTCGCGGAAAGCTGTTCGCGGATAGCCCGCAGATCCGAGGGTCCAGCTATCCAGTTGCGCGGCCTCATGGGTCTTGCGGACGAGCGAGAAGTACCACGGGACTAACCCGAGGTCTCCGGTGGCCGCGGCCCGTTCTGGCCGATGCCAGCCGATCTGCCCGGTCAGCTCGACAATGGCGAGCGGCAGTTCGGCCCGCTCGTCCGCGCCGACCATGTCCGCGAGGTCGGCGTCGGGGAAGTCGAGGCGGATACGCGCCCGCCGCCCGCTCGCCCGTGCCAGCACAGCCAGCTGAGCTATGACCGAACCGGCGTCCCACCATAGGTGCCGGTAGCCGCGTTCGGCATACCTCCACTGCGTCCGCCACGGGACTCCGGTCAAGATGACCGCGACGCCATCCGCGGCCGGCGGGCCAAGACTAACCAGTTCGTGGGCGACAGGGTCGTAATGCCAGAGCCCGTCGGCCAGGCCGGTCACGCGATGAGCATTCAGGTACACCTCAATGGGATGCCGATTGCCCGCCGATGCCGCCGCACGCAACTCTTGGTCACCGGAACGGCCCATCGGGCTCCGCCTGATCCCTGCCGACCACCGCAGCAGCCAGGCAATCTCGGCCAGGTCGAACACATCGCCGTCCGCCAGGGCCTGCGCGCCAGCGCTGAGCGCCTGCGCGCCGAGCGATTCGTCGGCGCGGCGGCGACCAGGCAGCGGTACCCGCCCCAGGTCCTCGGGATACACCTTGTGCCTGGCGGGCTCGCAGCTTGGATCTAACGGCAGGAAATCTTGCCGTATCTCGGCGTCCTCGATCGGAACAAGCCAGCTCCTGCCCGGAGAGTAGCAGGTAAGACGCTGGAACCGGTGCGCTGCGCTCTCGGGCACTCCGCGACTCCGCCATTCAGTAACGGACGTTTCAGGTATATTACCTTAATCGTTGCGGCACCCGCCAGGCCGTCCGTGGCCTGCCTCTTCTGCAGGGTGCTCGCGGTCGGCAACCTGGCGTCATTGTTCATAAGCTGAAGGGAGCTTCGCGGCGGTGAAGCGAAGAACCGGCCAAGATAACTCCTTAATCTCCTCCCGTATTGCTCGAAACTTCGCTCCCTTCGCCAAGCGCGCATTCCTAATATTGTGGACGGGTCAGTTTGTCTCATACGCTGGTGACTCGCTGATTCAGATCGCCTCTGTGTTCGCGATTTTGCGGATTGGCGGAACGGCCTCCGATATTGGCTATGTCGCCGCCGGTCAGACACTGTGCAGAGTCGTGTTTGTCCCGGTGGGCGGCGTGTGGGCCGACCGACTGCGCCGCCAGTTCGTGATGATGACGTCGGACCTGCTGAGGGCGGCGGTCCAGGCGGTCTTGGCGGTGCTGCTGCTGACCGGGACCGCTCACGTATGGGAGATAGGCGTAGGCGCGGCGTTCTATGGCATTGCCCAGGCATTCTTCGGCCCGGCCTCCACCGGGCTGCTGCCGGAGACGGTAGCCACTGAGCAAATACAGGTGGCGAACAGCCTGATGAGCTTTGGCCAGGATTTCTGCCAGGTAGGCGGACCCGCCATCGCGGGTGTCCTGGTCGCGGCGTTCGGGCCGGGAATCGTCTTCGCCATCGACGCGGCATCGTTTCTTGTCAGCGCCATATCGCTGATCAGGCTTAGGCTCGGGCGCCGGAAGATTCCCGCCCGCCGCTCCCTTCGATCAGACCTGGCCACCGGCTGGCGCGAAATGAGGGTTCGCCCTTGGTACTGGCTGACCCTGATCGCTCACGCGCTGTGGAACTTCGCGATACCGGCCTTGTGGGTACTCGGCCCGCTGATCGCGACCCGGCACCTTGGTGGCCCATCCGCTTGGGGGGCGATCGTCGGTTGCTGGGCGGCCGGATCGGTCACTGGCGGACTTATATCGCTGAGAGTCAGGCTGAGGCGGCCGCTCGTTGCGGCCAACCTGGCCTTGGCTCTCACCGCGCTGCCAGTGCTTGCCCTGGCTCGGCCGCTGCCGACCTGGGGCGTCGGCATCGCCGCAGTCGCGGGCGGCCTGGGCCTGGCGTTCCTCAACACGGTCTGGATCTCGACCATGCAGCATCTGATTCCCGACGAGGTCCGCTCGCGGGTAGACGCCTACGACTGGCTAATATCGCTGGCGGTGATGCCGGTTGGCTACGCCCTCATCGGTCCGGCGGCGTCGCGGTTCGGTACCACGGCCGCCCTGGTCGGCGCGGCCGTGCTGCTCGGCGTGCCTGGCTGCCTCACTACCCTGATTCCTGGCATCAGGGCGGTGCGCAGAACGACCGACGGGACTCTGGTCGAGCCTGCGACACCGCGGTCGGCCGCGGCCGTCCCTGGCTCGCCGGCCGCAGATTAGCCGTTCAGGCGTCGTTGGACGGGCGGCACTTCACCGAAACGTGAGGACCTCACGGGTGAGGTCTTCATCCCTGAAGGAGCGGGGCCGTGTCAAGGGGGTTTTGACCGGTTCTGGCTGGTGGGTGGGCGTGCTTGACTGGCGTCTCCCGTTTCCCGGTAGCTGCGCGAGGATCGGCGTGCGGGAGTCGGGAGCCGGGGTGCTGGCATTGTGAAGTTGGGGGTCCGTCCCATTGCCGTGTGGCGGTGCGGGCAGTGCCGCTGGCTGCGTTCATCCCTTCGCTGGTGATGCCCGGCCGGGGCCGGGTTGCATGGGGCGGGTGCGCGTCAGTGGTGGTCAGGCGGGTCAATCACATTTGGCGCCTGCGCCGGCCCGGAGGGGCTGGCGGGGCAGAAGACCTGTCGGCCGCGCGCCTGGCTGCTGGCCCGGGGGCGGGGGTCATGCCGCCGGGGCCGCTGGGGTGGCCGGTGCGGACAGGGCGCGGATGTGCCCGTCGCGGCGGGCATGCCGGTGCTGCACGGGCGTGAGCTGCGCGACGACGCCCGGCTGGAGGAAACCTCCCGGTTCGGCGAAGAGCGGTGGGTGCTCACCCCGGCGATCCTCCAGCGGCACCAGCCAGGCGCGGTCCTGGATTTCACCAGGATTCCCGGCGCGCACCGGGCCGTGGCCAGGGAGCTGTTCTACGGCCTGCTGTCCCGCCCGCTCCCGCCCGGCCTGCCCAGGTCACGATCTCCACAGTCCGCCGCACCTTCACTGCCGTCTCCTACTTCCTGACCTGGGCCGGCACCCGCTCAGCCACCAGCCCGTCCCGCCCGGCCACCCTGGGCGGGCTCACCCCAGCCGATCTCGAAGACTTCCACCGCCACCTGACAGCGGCATTCCGGACCCGGGGAATGCGGGCGCACTACCGGGCATCGGCCCGGCTACTGTGGCACTACCGCGCCACCTTGAGCGACCCGCTGCCGTTCGACCCGGCCGGGCTTGACGCGTGGGGCGAGCCGAACCGCTCCGCCCGGGGCGAGAACCGCACCAGCCGTATCGACAAGATAGTGATTGGGCCGCTGATCACGTGGGCGCTGCGGTTCACCGACGACTTCGCCTCCGATATCCTCGCCGCCGCGGCCGAGGGATTCCAGCTGCATGCCGCCCCGCCCGCCGCGCCCGGCCGCCGGCTGCGTGTCGGCGCGCTGGAGGAGCTGCTCGCCAGCTACGAGCAAGACCACCGGCCGCTGCCCGGATACGGCGGCAAGCCCAACGCCACGTTCCTGGCCCGCAAGCTCGGCTGCTACCCCTCCACCCTGCGCCGCTCACCGCTGCTGGCCACCGCCGCGGCCCGCACCGGCGTCGACACCGGCACCTATCTCCACACCCGGCCCGGCTACCTGCTGGACGGGCGGCCGTGGCTGGAGCGGATCGCCTACAGCACCCGCGGCCCGGACAGCCTCGGCACCCTGGCGCGAATGCTGCAGACCGCCTGCTACATCCTGATCGCCTACCTGACCGGGATGCGCGACAGCGAGATCAAGCACCTGGCCCGCGGCTGCGTGACCACCGAGGGGGATAGCGCCGGCGCCGCCTACCGGTGGAAGATCACCGGCCTGGCGTTCAAGGGCGAGGCCACCACCCGTGGCGCCCGGGCAACCTGGGTCGCCGGCCACCCCGCCGCCCGCGCCGTCGCCGTCCTGGAACAGCTCCAGCCAGCCGGCCAGATGCTGCTGTTTGCCCGCCTGCCTTACCGCGAGGGCACCCGCCCCGGCTCGTCAGCCGTCGTGCTGACCACCGCCGCCACCCAGCAGGCCCTGGCCGACTTCACCGCCTGGGTCAACGACTGCTGCGCCGCCGGCCGCGCCGGCACCACCCCGATCCCCGCCACCAGCGAGCCGCTGACGACCAGGCAGTTCCGCCGCACCCTGGCCTGGCACATCGCCCGCCGGCCGGGCGGGGCGATCGCTGGCGCCTTGCAGTACCGCCACCACGCCATCCAGATGTTTGAGAGCTACGCCGGGACCAGCGCGAGTGGTTTCCGCGCCGAGGTCGAGGCCGGGCATGCCATCGCCCGAGGCGAGCACCTGCTGGCCATGACCGACCAGCACCAGCACCACCTCACAGGACCCGCCGCCGCAGAGGCCGCAGCCCGGCTCAGCGCCTTCGCCGGGATCATCGGCCATGTCACCACCGACCTCCGCCGGATCGCCCGCCTGATGTACAGCCACGACCCGGCCATCTACCCCGGCGAGTACGTCACCTGCATCTACAGCCACCCCAGGGCACTGTGCGCCCGCAGCGACGGCCCCGACCTCGGCACCTGCCAGCCGCTGCGATGCCGCAACGCCGCTTTCACCCCCGCCAACCGCGACGCCCTCCATGGCGAGCTGGCCCGGATCGACGCCAGCCTGGCCCGCGCACCCGCTCTGCCGCCCTACCTCCAGCACACCCTCACCGCGCGCCGCCAGGACCTCACCAGGCTCCTCAGCGCACAGGAGTAGGAAGACGAGCCCGGATGACCCGCAAAATCGACCTCCCGGCCGAAGAGCACGTCCGCGCCGTCATGGCCCGGATGCTCGCCGACGCGCACGCGAGCGGCCCCCGGCCCACGGTGCTCGCCCTGGCCCGCAAACTCGGCCTGACTAACACGACCTTCTGGCGGCACTACCACGACATGGCCGTCGAACTCCGGCGCCACGGTGCCCAGGCCCTGCAGGCCGTTCCCGCCCCGGACCAGAACCTCGGCAAGGCCAGCGAACTGGCCAGCCAGAACGCCGCCCTGCGCCGCGAACGCGACCACCTCGCCAGCCAGCTCGAAGCCGCCCTCAGCCACCTGAGGCGTCTGACCACCGACAACGCCGAACTCCGCAGCGAACTCGAATCAGTCCGCGCGATCACCAGCATCGCCAGGCCCGCTTCTGCGAACTAGTGCCGTGTCAGGCAACAGTGTCCGTCCCGTGCAACGGCACATGAGGGACACTGACTGCGATGAGTGAAGCCCTGTCGGCGCTAGGACGCCGCGTCATCGTCACTGGGCTGGCCGGGTCCGGGAAGAGCACGTTCTCGCTTGCGCTCGCTGCCAAGACCGGCTTGCCGGTCATTCATCTTGACCTCCACTTCTGGAAGCCCGGCTGGGTTGCACCGTCGGAGACCGAGTGGCGCGAGAAGCAATGTGGTGTGCTGGCCGGCAACGCGTGGATCGCTGACGGCAACTACCACGAGACACTCGATCTCCGGCTCGAACGCGCGGACACCGTAGTGTTTCTTGACCTGCCCTGGTGGCTTTGCGCAGGACGCGCGTTCCTGCGCGGCTTCCGGATGCCGGGCGAGTTGCCCGAAGGGTGCGACTATTCCGCCTGGCTGCGGCTGCGCGATGAGTGGCGTTTGGCCGTCGTCATCTGGCGAAACCGCCGGTCAGAGCCGGCGCGCGAACACGAAATCATTTCGCAGCACGGTCAGCATGTGGCCCTTCACGTGCTCAGATCCAAGCGGGCGGTCAGGGAATTCCTCGACGCTCTGGACGCCGACCACGTAGAAGCCGACGACGGTTGATCGGACGCGGTCGGTGCAGGCCGGGCAGACGGTGGCGAGGGTGTGCCCGCAGGGGACGAGCACCTGCTCGACCTGGCCGGTGTCCAGGTCGGTGCGGCGCAGCTGGACAGGGCGGATGCAAGCGCCGTGCTCGGCCGCCAGGTCGCGGACGACATGGCGGGCCAGCGGCATGGCCAGCCGCTGCGCCCTGGTCTGCCGTGCTGGTGTCACGTGGTCTCCTGGTCTCCCGGCGTGGCCGGGCGGTCGTGGTCGGTGGTATGCCAGGTGGCGGTGTAGCCGCAGCCCGGGCAGGCCAGTTCCAGAAGCAGTGGGCCAGTGCTGACATCGAGCAGCGGGCCGCCACAATCGGGACAGTCCTCGTCAGCGAGCCAGCCGCTGATCATGCGATCGCCTCGCTTCCGGTCAGCTCGGCCATCTCGACCCCATCCGATCCGGTGCAGCTAGCGGTCATCTGGCGGATGTCGTCGTCAGAGACGAATGCCGCCCGGACCCGCACAGGATCAGGGGCCGCTTCCAGCCGGACGTAGCCGACCCCGGCGCCGATGCGGGGATCGCTGGAGATCTGGTCGCAGAAGGCGCCGCGATCGCGGGCACCGTCGCCGAGGACCATGTCCACCTGGGACGGCTCGTCCAGCTTGAGCGCGATCTTGTCGGGGAACAGGTTGCGGATGTTCAGCACTTCCTTGCGCGGGTCCTGCAACGCCGCGACCACGCAGTAACCGACCGCCCGGCCCTGGGTGGTCAGGGTGGCCAGCGCCGCCAGCGTCCGCTCGCGGAGCTTGCGGTCGGCTTGGTAGGCGGTCAGGAACGCGACCTCGTCCACGATGATCACGGTGAAGGGGAACTCGGGCGAGGGGGTGTGATCCCGCTGCCGCCCCGCGAACAGGGCCGCCCGCTTCTGCATGTCCGCGACGGCGTCTTCGAGCAGGGCCGCGATGTCCGCAGGGTCGGCTGCGTATCGGCCATGCCGGTCGAACAGCTCGCGGCCGAACGCCAGCTCCATCAGCTTCGGATCACACGCCCAGATGCGGACCAAGCCGTCGGCCAAGGCGGGGAGCATCGCCCGGATCAGGCCCCAGACGAATGAGCCCTTGCCTGCGCCGGTCGCACCGACGACCAGCACATGCGTACCCGCTAGCCGGATCGTGAACATGGTGCCGTCCTCGCACCGGCCCACCGACAGCGCCCGCAGATCGGTCTGCGCGGGGACCGGCAGCGCGGCGAACGGCTCGGCCAGCGCGTCGCGGCGGACCAGTTCTAACGTCACCCGCCCCGGACCAGCGGTGCGGACCCGGCAGACATGCGCCCGGAATCCGTGCGCGAAGCCGTCCGCCTGCGCGGCGAAGTCGGCTGGTGCCTGCCCGGAGATCAGCCGCACGCTTACCCGGTCGGTGCACGGCGCCGCCTGCACTTTGCCCAGGACGGGAAGCATGACCCGGCCGCGGTAAGTCAGCGCGAGGCCGGTGATGGTCATGACTGCCTGCCAGCGGCGCCGGTAGCACCACCACCGCCACCGGCAGCGGGCGGGCACGGTCACGAACCGGGCGAACCAGTCCGGCCGGGCCAGCCGCAGCGTCAGCAGGCCAGCCGCCACCGACCCTGCCAGGGCGGCGACCGGCTGCCAGCCCGCGTCCAGCCACAGCCAGACGACCAGCCCGATCGTGGCCGACAGCAACGGATGCCGCACCGCGAACCACACGATGCGCCACACCGAGCGGAGGAACTGGACCAGCAGGATCAGGCCCTCCGGTGTCCGGTGCACCGGGGACCGCCACACCGGGGAGGCGAACGGGTCAGGGTTGTCGACCTGGGCGAGCTGCTCGCCGGTCACGTACCGCATAAGATCAAGACCTCTCTGAGGTTGACCGACCTGGGGAAGATACCGGGGGCGGCAGGAATGCCCGTTCCTGCCGCCCCGCCCCCACTCACGCCGCGTGCTCCTTGCCATCCCCCGCCGCCCGCGACCGGCCCGGCGCGCGGACCCCGGCGGCCTTGAGCGGGTACGCCAGCCGACCGGCTTGATTGACGTACGGGGTGACCGTCAGGCCGGTGAACTCCACCGGCACGAACGGCATCCCCGCTCCCGCTGGCGGCAGCACCGGCTGGACCTGCGCCGCGATCTTGACCTTCACTGTCTTGTCCCGCGCGGCCGGGTCGGCGTCGATGACCTCGATCACCCACACCGGCTGCCCGGACTGCTTGTCTTTGGCCTGCACGAAACGGTCGCCGCTGGATGCGTCGAAGTCCCGCATCGGCTCGAACCCCCCGGCCGCGAACGCCCCGTGGCTGAACACGTTCGCGAACTCGACCGGGATCGGACCTTGTAGCGCCATATGGCATCTCCTCTTACCTGCCGCCAGTCGTCCTGACGACAACTCGTCCTATTGAGTAGAGAAATACCACAAGACGGCGACACTCGACAAGACGAGTTACCGAGTGCGTCAGGCAGAGAAGGGGTAGACGTCCTCCAGCTCGTGCAGATCACCAGGGAACACGGCATCCACGACCTGCAGCGGGTGGTCCTCAGCGTCGTACACGGTCAGGACCAGGTTCAGCACGGCGGCTTGCTTCCCGATCTTGAGCAGGCGAGATTCCTCGGCAGTGGCTGACCGGGCGCGGATCCGCTCGGCTACGTGGTCGAACCGCAGCCGCTTGAGCGCATGCAGATGCTGATACACCCCGCCCGCCAGCGGTTCGGGCTTGATCAGGTCGGTTCCCTCCGCCACATCCAGTGGGAACCATGACGAGATCAGCTCCGAGGGACGGCCGTCGTGCTCGATGAGCTGGCGGCGCAGCAGCGCGGGCGTCCCGGCCGGGGTGCGCAGCAATGCGGCCACCACTGACGGTGCCGGTTCACGGCCGACATGCAGGAAGGTGCCCTGGTCCGCGGTCGCGGCCTCGTTGAGGACCGCGCGGCCTGGCCGGGCCTGATCGGCAGCCACGGGCCGGTTCCGGACATAGGAGCCCCGCCCGTGCTCCCGGTCGATCCACCGCTGGCTCTGCAGGACCTGGAGCGCCCGCACGACGGTCGGCCGCGACACGCCGAACTCGCGGATCAGCTGCGTCTCCGATGGGAGCATGGACCCTGGCGAGTACTCGCCTGCCTGGATGCGGCGCTGGATGGTGCTCACGATCTGCGCGTACTTCGGCGGGGCGAATTCCAGTTCTGACATCATGACCGCCTGACAGCTTATCGACTCGACTTGTCGAGAAGCCTAACTGTGATCTTCCCCGATGTCACTAGAAGGCAGAAAGAAGCACTGGCCGTCATCCAGTGCGATCACGGCTGGCGGCGACCAGGGCCGCTAGGTGCGCACGGTACTGCGCTAGGCAGGCCAGGAGCACGGGCGCGGGAGTGCCCGGATTCACGGTGTCAGCGGTACCGGCTAGCAGCTGCTCGGCAGCGGCGACCGCGGATTGCGGGCGGCTCTCGGTGCTCTGCCCGTAGCGATCGTTAGCTGCGCGGGTCATCGCTGCCGTCCTGGCGGGCTGGGCAAGCTCAGTGGTACGTCAAGCACAGCGAATACCGTCTTGCCTCCCGTTCGCCGGAAGAAGTGACCCCATTCCTTGCTGAGCGCCTGGACGAGGAGCAACCCGCGGCCGTTTTCGGCATCGGCGTCTGCGTCGGCCAGGAGCGGCGGATTCGGGTTGCTGTCTATGACCTCGATAACGATCCGGCCCGGCAGGAGCCGCAGCGTCAGGGACACTCGGTCGATACCCGCGAGGTCGGCATAGTTCTTCGGCTCCAGTACCGACCCAGAGGCTTGGATGGAATTGGTGATTAACTCCGATACCAGCAGTTCTGCTGTCTCGATTGTCTCCTGCCACAAATGCCACGCGCGCAGAGTCGCCCTTGTGTGACAGCGTGCCCAGAACGGCGCGCTGGACAGCGCGGCCAGCTCCAGGTAGGACACCTCTGCGCCTGGCTCCCGCCTCACCATGGCTGCGCCGCACGGCCTGGGGCCGAATGCTCTGCCTGGCTGGGAAGCTCGCGGAGCTTCGCACGGACCATCTGCTTGTCTCCTCACATCGTCTGCGCGAACGCGCCCGCAAGCTCGCGGCGCCGGATTCCGTTCAGTCATCACTGAGCCGCGCGCCCCGTGCCGCTGCAGTCCAGGCAGTCAGCCTGGCGGGCCTGGCAAACGATGCCGTCCGCGAGCTCGTAGGCCGTCCCGCGCCGGGATCGCACGAAGACCCATCCCCGGCCTCGGCAAGACCGGCATTCGGCTAGGTCAGTCACCCGGACGGAATCCATGCGTCAAAGGATCGCGCCCATTCCGGCCGCTGCCCATTCCCGCGCGATATCCCCCGACGGGATAAACTGCCGCTCAGTTCATGCCGCCACCGTGCCCGGTACCGGCCCACACGAAAGGAATCACGGCGCTTGCCTGGACGTGCCGATGACCTGATGGATATCCCGGCCGAGCTGTGGCAGCGGGCCGAGATGCGCCAGGCGTTACACCGCCGCGACATCGGGCACGTCTTCCGGCTCGTCAGCCAGTACGCAGGCGCCAGCCAGACCCAGATCGCGATCGCCTGCGGCACGACCCAGCCCAAGGTCAGCGACATCATGCGCGACATCCAGAAGGTCAAAGAGCTGGCCGTGTTCGAGCGCATCGCCGACGGCCTGGACATGCCCGACCGCGCCCGCGCTGATCTCGGCCTGGCACCGCGCCCGCTGGCTAGCGCCCAGGTCCGTGACGCGCTCGTTCCGTGGAGGGCCATCCCGGCCAGGGATACTCCTCCGGCCGTCCGCGCCCCGGACAGCGCCGATCGTCCTAGCGTGGATCAATCGGGCCGGGAGGAGGATGCGGAGGACGTGCAGCGGCGAGCGTTCGTGACCCTGACCGGCGCATCGTTGTTCGGTGCCGTCCTGGCCAGCGCCGCGCCTCCCGCGCCATCGGACGGCATCGAGGCGTTCGCGGCACTGCTGACAGGAGTCGCCCCCGACGCCGTCACGCCCGCATCGAACGCCCTCGACCTGAAAGCGCTGAGCGCGGCCGTCGCCCGGGCCAGGCACGACTACCAGGGGTGCCGGTACTCCGACGTGATCGATGACATGCGCTGGCTGCTGCCGCGCGTGCAGACCGCCTGCGCCGTGTTTACCGGCGATGCGCGGCTCCGGGCTTGCACCTTGTCGGCAGACGCGCACCACGTCGCGGCGAGCGTCCTGCTAAAGCTGGGGGATCAGGGCCTGGCCTGGGTCGCGGCCGACCGGAGCATGCAGGCCGCGCGGGCCAGCCAGGACCCGATCACCATCGGCTGCAGCGCCCGGATCATCACGCACGCGCTGATGGGCAGCGGCCACCTGGGCGCGGCCACGTCCGCCGCGAGCACCCTGGCCGCCCGGCTGGACAGCGACGTCACGGCGCACAGCCCGGAGTCCTTGTCGGTGTACGGATCGCTGCTGCTGCGCGGCGCGATCGCTGCTGCGCGGCGCAACGACCGCCAGGCCGCGCTCAGTCTGCTTGCCGAAGCACGGGACGCGGGCCGCCGCCTGGGCACGGACGCCAACTTGCGGTGGACCGCGTTCGGGCCGGTCAATGTCAGGCAGCACCAGGTGCACATCGCCGTCACCCTCGGGGACGCCGGAACCGCGATCGACACCGCGCGGCGGATCAACCTGGACCAGGTCACCGTCACCGAGCGGAAGGCGAGCCTGCTCATCGACACTGCCCGCGCGTTCCTGCAATGCGGCAGGCACGAGAGTGCCTACCTCGCGCTGCGCGCCGCAGAGGACATCGCCCCGCAGGAGATCGCTGCCCGGCCCGCGGTCCGTCAGCTGCTCCGTGATCTGATCACCGCAGCCCCGCCGAGTGTCCGCCGCCAGGCCGAAGAGTTCGCGAACCAGCTCGAAGTCTCCCGGTGACCGACGAGCCCGGCCGCGTCCTGTCGGTCATCGTCTGCGGCGCCGGTCCCGCCGCCGATGTCGGCACGCTGGTCAAGCTCGCCCAGCAGCGCGGCTGGACGGTCCAGCTCATCGCCACCCCCGCCGCTCTGGACTTCCTCGACATCCCCGCCCTACAAGCCCTCACCGGCGCGGCCGTCCGCGACAGCTACCGATCGCCCGACGAACCCAGATCGCAGCGGGCGGACGCGGTCATCGTCGCCCCAGCCACCTACAACACCATCTGCAAATGCGCGCTCGGCATCAGCGACACCTACGCCCTGGGCATCCTGGCCGAGGCCGTCAGCCTCCCGATCCCCGTCGTCATCCTGCCATTCGTGAACTCCGCGCTCGCCAGCCGACACCCCTTCCAACACTCGGTCGAGCAGCTCCGAAAGGAAGGCGTGCGCGTGCTCCTCGGACCTGGCGAGTTCGAGCCGCACCCACCAGGCACAGGCGGCCAGCAGCTCGACACCTTCCCGTGGCAACTCGCCCTGGACGAAACCGGGCGCTTGCTCGGTGCCACGTAGCAGCTGCGCACCGAAGCCAAGTCACCGCGTTGCCGAATTACGCCGTACTTGGATCAAGAGCGGCACCGCTGCGCGGCGCCGCGGCGGCGCTTCCCGCGCCGCGCTCAGCCTTGGTGGCCACTCGCGCGGGCGCGCCGCCGTCGAACGCAGGTTCCCTCAGATCAGCCTGGCGGATCGTCGACGCCCAGGCACAGTGCGGAGCTGTCTTCCTCGTCGCACGATTGTCCACTCCCATGGGTTCGGCGCCTGCGAAGAAGACGGGCACAGACCAGGCAGCCCTCATGCCTCACGCACGGATCGGCGACTACAGTCGCTCACGGTCAGGCGGGTCTTCGCAGTCGGCCTCGTAGTCAGGGAGGTCAGTGGACGCTGCAGATTGCCGGCTTTGCCGCGGAGACCCCGTTGCCCATCGCCGCATAGAACGTCGTTGTCGCCCCGTGGAAGGCTCGCGCACCTGATTTTTGTCTCGATCTTCAAAGAGAACGTCAAACAAGCCGACACGCTCTCGAAGGAATTCCTCGACCACGTCAGGCTCCTCATCCCCTGGCTTGGCAACGCCCTCCCGTTGCCGGAGTAGGGCGTCTGACGTAGCCCGCCAGCGCGACAGGCGCCCGGTACGCCAGGTACTCTTTGCGCGACCGTCAGACTTGGCGTCGTCTCGCTTCGACATGGCCTTATGGTAGGGCTGCTGCCAATACTGCCGCCAGCGCAGCGGGCAGCAACCGGCCAAGGTGCCACGTCTGCGTGGAAGGGGTCAGCCCGTAGGGGAAGGCCGACGTGCTAACGGATTCGCTAACGAGATCGGACGGGACGGGACGGGACGGGGCAGACTCGGCGAGACCCGTGAGACAGCCGCCGATCCTGTGCCCCTGGTCAGCGAGACGCGCGGGGACCTCTGGAGACCAGGAAGACGCGCGTCGTAGTGCTCATAACCGTCGCAGGTTCAAATCCTGCCCCCGCTACTAGGAAGTAGCAGGTCAGAGGCCTGATCGCCAGGACGGCGGTCGGGCCTTTCGGCTGGACGGCAGCGGGAAGGCAGCAGAATCGGCCCTCACTTCGCGGTACACGACGGTGGAGAGCGGGAGAGATCGGCATCGTGGACCGTTGCCGGCTCCTTGATGATCGCGGTTTCCAGGCATGTGAAGGAAGGAGGTGCCTCGGGTGAGTGGAGCGGCCAAGTGGCTGGTCGTTGCTGTGGCCTCGGCGATGACCTTCGGGCTCTACCTGTGGCTGGCGGCCGTGGTCAAGCTGCCGTTCCTGCCGAAGGCACACGCGGATCGGTGGGTAGTTAATGCGGCATTCGCCGGGGCGATGACCGCATGTGTCGTAGCAGGTGGGGCATGGTGGGCGGGCCGCGAGAACCGGTCGGAGGCCCCCCGGCATTCCAGTTTCGCGAGGATCTAGTAGCAGAGCTAGGTGCGCGGCGCTCGGGAGTATCGGTCGTGTACGCGCTCACTGGGATGCGCGGGGTGGGCAAGACGCAGCTGGCGGCGGCGTACGCCCGGTCCTGCATAGCAGAGGGGTGGCGGGTGGTGGCCTGGGTTGATGCGGGCGACACCGCATCGATCCTCGCCGGGCTGGTAGCGACAGCGGCCGGGATCGGAATTAGAACGCAGGGCACGGACGCGTCGACCGTGGCCGGGATGGTCCGCCATTGGCTGGAGACCGATGGGCAAGATTGCCTGATTGTGTTCGATAACGTCATAGACATTGACGGACTACGGCCCTTCCTCCCTGCTGCGGGCGCGGCTCAGGTAGTGATCACCAGCACACGGCAGGCGGTGGGGAACCTCGGCCCAGCGGTAGCGGTCGACGTGTTTACAGAAACGGAGGCACTTGCCTTCCTCGCAGCACGGACCGGCCTAGATGATGACACCGGGGCACGAGAGCTGGCGGCTGAGATGGGGTGGCTGCCGCTAGGCCTGGCTCAGGCTGCGGCAGTGGTCGCCCAGCAGCGACTAGCTTATGACACCTACCTGGAACGGCTGCGGGCCGTACGACTCAGCGACTATCTGGAGCGTGTAGAAGGAGATCCGTACCCGCGTCGGGTGGCCGAAGCTGCGGTGCTGTCGCTAGAGGCCGCTGAAACTGCCGATCCTTCTGGCGTGGGCTGCGGGATCGTGGACTTGATGGCAATCCTGTCGTCGTCCGGGGTCTCGCGGGCGGTCCTTCACTCGGCGGCTGCAATGGGCATCTTGTCCGCGGCCATCGAGCTTGGTCGTGGCGGGAAAGGCCGAGGTGCCGAGCCTGACGTGATGTCAGCGGAACAAGCAGATGCTGCGATCGGTCGGCTGGCGGAGTGGTCTTTGGTCACGTTCAGCCGAGACACCTCGGTCATATCGGCGCACCGGCTGATCATGCGTATGGTGCGCGAGTTGCGCATGGCGGACGGCACTTTCACCCGGCTTGCTGCGCTGGGGGCGGATCTGCTGGTGAACCTGTCCGATGTAGTGGGGCTGCGTATCTGGGAACACGCGTCGGTAGCCTGGGAGCTTGTGGGGCAGATCACCGCTCTCCACGAGCACACGGCCGGACACCTTGGCGATTCCGTCGCTATGGCGCAGACGATCCGCTACCTGCGACTGCGCACGGTATGGCTGGTAAATACACTGGCCGACAGACCCGCCGTGGCAATCAGCATCGGCTCGCCGCTGGTAGCTGAATATGAGCAAGTGCTAGGCGCGGACCACCCTGACACCCTGGTAGCCCGCAACAGCCTCGCTACCGCCTACCAGGAAGCCGGGCGACTGCAGGAGGCCACCTTGCTATTTGAGCGTACTCTCGCCGACCGAGGCCGAGTCCTTGGCACCGATCACCCTAT